>OCPR01000055.1_pt1 | contig 185552 bp, 164 predicted proteins | sample 1538611 | NCBI WGS metagenome assembly OCPR01 (sample SAMN04571711, study PRJEB22368) | human gut metagenome | biome: human gut; material: stool | host: Homo sapiens | place: Luxembourg | collected 2012-09-28
GGTGGTCTTATTTTGATACCTAATTTTCAACCTGTATAAAATTTTCAATGTTCTTTAATTTAGCCTTGACTTTTTATTTGCAGGCTATTTATAACATACTACAAAGTAATTTTTTCTTACTTGTGCCTCGTAGAGCCAAATACCCCCATCGCACTAATCCGGTAACGGATATCTTTTTCTCTTTGCCGCATCCGGCAAAATATTTTCTCATAATGTTATATGCCCCTACTGCATCCGCATTATATACTGACAACCGGTCCTTATACAATCCCCTGTTCGTTCTGTTACATTTCTTTGCATATTCTTTTGTTACTTGTGGTGCATGTGGGGAACGCTGGCTTGAATATTCTTCTGTCTGTTTCGCAAGTGTAATTCCATGCATTGCAAGTTTATACTCCAGCATTCCATATATTTTTGCATAAGGCAGTGCATGAAGTTTTTGGATAGTTGTCACAGATGTCATATGTATGCTTCAGATACTCCTTTAGCTGCTTCGGAAGTGATAATCGTACCCTTTTGCTTCCAGATACATGTACAATTGCATTCTGCATATAGGTAATTTTCAACTTCCGCATTCAGAATCTTTCGCCTGTACTTTACCGACCAAACCACATGGTAATTAATGTTGTACACGCAAGTGCGTGAATGAATTAAATTTTCCTTCATACACATAGTGTACCACATCTCCAAGAAAAGAACAAGTGTTCTATTTAAAAATTCAAAAAAGAGGAGACGTTAAAGTCTCCAATGTAACCTGTGGTTACGCGCTTTCCTCTGCGGCGGTTACAATCTTATTGTCAAAACCGTTTTCAGAAAATAACGCATAATAAAATTTTGCTTTCTGCTTCAACGGTGTGAGTTTGGCAAGCGTATCAAGATATTCGGAATAGCTAAAAGGTGCTTTCTTGAATTTACACTCGCCGACAAGATAATCCTTTGCACCCCTGCTGATTCCAAGCAAGTCAACTCTCTTATTTCTTTTGTGACTTCTGTTTAACACATAGAACCACTTATAAATGCTGGCTTTCAGGTATGTTTTTTTCTGTCATCGTCTAGTTGGTATTCCAAAAAGAGCCTGTGCATCAATTTTGCACAGACTCTTACTATATTACCATTAAATTATTGTATCCCTATCCTGACCTTTATATAGGAATCTTCTCACTTCCATAATCTTTTCAGCACCTTCATCTGCGATAACCACATAATAAATCACATAATTATCTACATAGATGCGATAATATGGATAATGTCGCTCTTTCAAAGAATGATATGGTTCAAAGCTCTCAGCTACATCGACTCTGGCAAGTATTGCTGCTTCAACAGCATCCAATAAATCATTCGCAGCTTGTGGGTTTCTTAACTTATCTGCAATGTATGTCACCTTTTCTTCCAAGTCTGTATAGAATAATGGAAGATACCTTAATCTGTATGAATTATTAGCCATTTACTCTCCTTCTTAAGCCACTAAACACTTCTTCATGTGACAGACGTGTCTTATCCTCCATTGCCATTCTGTCTGCTTCATCAAAAGCTGATTCCACACCGTCCGTTAGTCTTGAATACGCCTCCAGACTTAGTACAACCATTGCACCATATCCATTTTTAGTCAGATATACTGGTTCTCCCTCATTTACAATCTTTTCAATATCAGGAAATTTATTTCTTAAATCGGAAACTGGTTTAATCTGAATCATAACATCACGTTCCTTTCTGCTTATCATAACTTTATCAATATATTATCATGATCATTATACCCCAGATAACTCATTTCTACAACTGGATTTTTATCATTCTAAGAATTTGCCAATTTCCAAAACCGAACCAATGAAAAAAGCCAATACATTTTTTGTATCAGCTCATTGAAAATCAAAGAGAGACTGTAAAATACAGTCCCTCTCACGAATCATTTGTATCCCTTTACTTTTACTTTGGATGAAAGTCCTTTTTTCTTTAACAACTTCTTATATGCTGTAAGTTTGTTCTTTGGTACCTTTATGGTTGTTATCCTGGTCAGTCCCTTAAAGGCATTCTTTGATACCGTCTTGGAAGTCAGTTTCTTAGAACGAATCGTTATTGTCTTTAACTTCTTGCAACCATAGAATGCATTCTTACCTATGCTTACGATATTTTTACCTATCGTAATTTCGGTAATCTTCTTATTATTCCTAAAACTGTTATCTGCAATTTTTGTTACTTTATAGGTGACACCCTTCACCTTGATGGTTGCAGGAATCGTTATGGTCTTTGCATTCTTATTTGCCGGTGCCTTGTACGCAACCTCCTTCTTTTCGCTGCTGGTGATGATATAACTACCGGTCTTCTTATCATCCGATACCTTATCCCCTTTTTTCGGAGTCTTTACTGCTGGTGTTTCAGGTGCTGGCGTTGACGGTGTTTCAGGCGCTGGCTGACGGCGGCCTGCGTGATGCGATAGCGCCGTGCCAGTTCCTCCTGCGTCGCATGTAAAAAGAAATTGCATTTGCTTTCTTATTTCACGCTTCTCCAGACTTTGTTCGACCAGTGCGTGTAGTACTTCTTGCCGTCAATGATGCGAACGCCGCGAACCTTGTAATAGTAGGTCCTGCCTGCTTTCAGTTTCTTCGTGTTCAGATAATACTGCGACCGGCTTCCGCCCTTCGTTGTGAAGAAAGGTTTCTTGCCGTAGCCGCTGTTCTTCTTTACAGAACGATAAATCTCGAACTTGTCAACCTTGTAGCCCTTGGACTTTTTCCAAGTCAGAAGAATCTTTCCGTCCTTCGTCAGTTTGGTCTTCACAACGATTGTTGTGTTCTGAACGCCCTTGACAAGTTTCGCCTTCTTGTCTGCGCTCGGCTTCGTCGGGTTCGTTGGCTTGGTCGGCTCTGTTTTCTTAGCTGTCTTGACTTCGACTTTATCGCCTGTTTTCAGACCGGTAATCTCTGCTACTGCTCCTTTAGAAACTCCATTCACCAAAACATCCGTAATTTCGTAGCCATCTTCTACTGTAATGGTAAGCTTCGTTCCATCTGCACTGAGGGCAGTTTTCGCGCCTTCACTGCCTTGAATCGTCGGTTTTTGGTTCGGTCTGAAGGAGCCGCCGCCACTGGAGGGGCGCGTGGTGATCGTCAGCTTGCCGTCCTCATAGCAGATGGTGTAGTTGCCGGAGGCCGCCGCGTCGCCGACACGGATCTTGACCTCGCCGGTCTTGGTCATGTCGGGGGCAATTTCGTTGCCGTCCGCGTCGACGTACTTCACCGTCGGCAGGGTCGTCAGCTTCTCCTCGCCCACCAGACCGGAAACGGTGTAGCTGTCCTCTCCCAGCGCGGGAGCCTTGTCGCCCACATAGGCGGTCTGATCCTTGGCCTTGACGATAACAGTCTTCTTCTCCACCGTCAGGGTATAGGTCGCTGTTGCTTGCTCGTAGTCCGCAGTCTCCGCTGCCGTTGCCGTGATATTGGTGCTGCCTGCCTTGAGAATGGTGACCTTGCCGTTTGCGTCCACCGTAGCAACGGTTTTATCGCTGCTCTCGTAGGTCACGGTGCTGCCCTTCGCCGCTCCGGTAGCGGCGAAGGTGAAGCCCGCGTCGCCGTAGGTCTTGGTCACATTGCCGTTCTCAAACTTGAAGCCGGTCTGCTTGTCCTTGTCGGTGGCCTTTATTGTTATAGTAAGGACGTAGTCCGCATAGTTGCCGCTGGAGACTGTATAGCTGACTTGTGCTATTTTCCCCACTACACCTTCGGAATTCCGAACGGTGAACGAGAAAGTACTGTCGTTAAGAGAAGGGTTTTCAACAACAGAGAAATCATCGTGCTTAGCCGACCAGCTCAGGCTGCCGCCCGGCACGATCCCCGTTGTCAGATCCACCGTTTTTATGCTGCCGATCTTCGCGGAAACAGGAATTTCCTTGTCTCCATAGCTCGCCTTAGCTATGGTGATTTCCTTTTCGGCGCTGGTAACATCCTCATAGTTATTGTCACCCGCTTTGGTCGCGGTGACGAACACCGTACCCGCCTTCGTGGGATGCAGCTTGCTGCCGTCAACGATCGTCGCTTCGCCGGTGCCGTTCTTCACGGTGTAGCTCACCGCACCGTCGCCGGCTCCGCCGGAAACCGTCAGCGTCAGATCTTCGCCGTAGGTCGCAGCATCGGAGGTCACGGTCAGCTCAGCCTGATTGGCCTTCGTGATGGTTGCAACATGCTCCACAGTGAGGCCGGCGGGCAGAATGTATTTTTCGCTCTCGGTCTTTTCGGAGGTGAAGGTCACCTTGCTGGCCTCCTTCACATTCGCGCTGTTGTAGGCATAGCTGCCTTTGACCTCGGGCAGAGCATCGCTTGCGTCCACCTTGGCGCTGGAATTGATCTCCACGCTGGCTTTTGTGAAGCTCGTGCTGCCGTCATAGTCCTTGGTAAAGAAGGTAGGAAGGCCGCCGAAATGCAGATCATCCTTCGTCAGCGTTTTCTTGGTGATCGTCGGCGTACCCACGGTGCGGCTGCCCTTATGCGTTTCACTCTCAAACTCCACGGTGAAATCTCGACTGCATCCGTTCCCGGAGCAGACGCCTATGGCCTGGAACTTGAACTTGCCTTCCTCAGGATGGGACGCATCCTTGAGGTACTTCAAGTGCCGGTCATGGCTGAACTTCGTCCAGTTTTTTGGGACGGCATTGCTGTCGCCGGTCTGGGTGATGGTCAGAACGAACGTATCGCCGTAGGCGATGGGGCCCTCCGGCATACCGGTGATGCTGATGGTAATGGGGGCCCTATTCACGGTCACCGGAACGTCAATGCCGCTGACCTTCTTGTAGTTGGGATCTTTGGGCGTGTAGGTGGCATTGAAGGTGTGCTCGCCCACATTGCCAACACTCTGCTCAGGATTCTCCCAAGTCCACTCATCGGTGGGCAGCGTCACCTTGGCAAGGGTGTCGCCGTAGACAGCCGTCACATCGTCGGGGATGGTGTACTGCAGAAAGGCCTGACTAATGGTATACTCCACACTGGCGGTTACTGCATTATTGCCCTCGCCCAGCGTGATGCTGGCTTCGTATTTGCCCGCGTCGGTGGGGGCGGTTCCAAGGGTAGTGTCAGCATCCTTATTCTTGTAGGTGATGGCGATCTGAGCCACCGCCAAACCCTGCCAGTCGTTTCCTGTCAGCGTCGCCGCCTTGGGCTTTCCGTCATAGTCGAGGCTGACGAGGTCGAGGACCTTGATGGTCACGCTGCCGCCGTTTTTGTCGGTGCAGTCTGCGGCATCGCAGGTAGCAATAATGGTGTCCTTGGTACCCTCCTTGAGCTTATACGTCCAGTTGTGCTGGTGCGCGCTGAGGTAGAGCTTATTATCCTCGCCTTTGATGACCACATAGCCTTGGTCCGCCTCATCCGGGATGAAGATGGCGGCATAGTTCAGCGCCGTATTGGTCGCGTCGGTGGCGAACTGAGCTTGGAAGTTCTCCATAGGCTTATCCGTCGTGGTGATGCCGATGCGGGCATCATTTGTCAAACCCGCGCCGATGGTGATGTTCTGTTCAGGGAACAGGTGCACATTGTTCTTTGTGCCGCCGGTATATTTTCCGGTTTCGTCGTTCAGTGTGCCGCCCTTGCAGTTGCCAGTGATGTTCACCGTGCCGTTGAAGGTAAAGGTTGCATCGGTTGCCCCACACACGCCGCCGCCGTTTCGGGTAGCATTGTTGCCGGAGATGGTGCCGTCTTTCATGTTGAAGGTAACATTGGAGACCACACACACGCCGCCGCCGGAGCCAGCATTGTTGCCGGTGATGGTGCCGTTCTCCATGGTAAATGTTGTCTTTTTATACATGAACACGCCGCCGCCGTTGTTCTTGGCCGTGTTGCCGGTGATGCTGCCGCCGTTCATGGTGAAGGCGCCGCTGTTGCTCACATACACCCCGCCGCCGGAGCCAGCATTGTTGCCGGTGATGGTGCCGTTCTCCATGGTAAATGTTGTATTATCTCCCATATACACGCCGCCGCCATAGGTGGCATTGTTCTTGGTGATGGTGCCGCCGCTCATGGTGAATGTGCTGCTCCTCGTATCGCTGGACACATACACACCGCCGCCGTTAGTAGCCGTGTTTTTGGAGATGGTGCCGTCGTTCATGGTGAACGTGCCGCCGTAGCACACACGCACGCCGCCGCCGTTGCTGACGGCCTTGTTGCCGGAGATGGTGCCGCCGTTCATTGTAAAGGTGGAGCTGGACCCAACACTCACACCGCCGCCACCGTGCGTCTCTGTGCCGTCCGCCGTGTTGCCGGAGATGGTGCCGCCGTACATATTGAATGTGCCGCTCACACCCACGCCGCCGCCGCTGCTCGATATGTTGTCGGTGATCTTGCCGCCGTACATATTGAATATGCCGCCTTCGCCGACATACACGCCGCCGCCGGCTACAGCTTTTCCGCTCTGATTGTTGCCGGTGATGCTGCCGCCGTACATATTGAATGTGCCGCTCACAACCACACCGGAGAAGTAGTGCGTTTTATTGGTCTCGACATTAAAGCCGTGGGTGATCTTACCCTCTTTTCCCGCCGGTTCGCAGTCGGTCAGGGTAAAGGTCCTGTCGGACTTCACGATGATGGTGTCAACATTAGCATTCGCCGTGATGCTGTAGCCGTTCAGGCACAGCACCACGCCGTCTGTAGGCGTCCATGCTGTGGTAAGCGTCACATTGCCGGTCAGGTAGTAGTTGCCCGCCTTGGTGATTTTATTCAAACTGTCAACGCCCGTCCATGTCTCTCCGCTTGAGAGCGCATGGCTGGAATCTTCGCAGTTCACGTCGCCGCAGATGGGGTGATCGGGATGCCCTGTCTCCTCCGCCAGCGTCTCAGTCTGGCTGAACCAGTCGGACAGCGCCGCCAGCTTCTCCGTGTTTTTCAGTTGTGCCTGCTGTTCCTCGGTCAGGGTGTCATAATAGGCGTCGCAGGCGGCCTGAAACGCCTCGTGGACCGCATCCCGCGCCGCATCGTCCATGCCGTCCAGTTCCGCCGCGTCAGGCAGAGCATCGATCATCGCCTGCACGTTGGCCACGGCCTCGTCCTGCTTTACAGCCGGGGTCTCCTGCTGTTCTTCCTGTTCCGCAGGCTGATTTTCCTGCTTTGCTTCCCCGTTTGCCGGGTCTGCCGCTTCCTCCACGGCCGGGGGCGTCTGCGCTGCAAAATCTACTGTCTCTGCCAGTGCCGCTGTGGGCATCATTGCCAGGCACAGAGCCAGCACAAGAAACAGGCTTGTAATTCGTTTTCTCATGTTTATGTCCTCCTTGTATCCATTTTTCAGACTTCTGGCAGATCTGGTCTGATGTGCATTTACTTTGGGAATATAGTACCACATTTCAAAAAAGATCTGCTGTTAATTGCGCGAATTACAGTTATTTCGACATGAACGATTTTAAAATGCCGTCATTTGCGGTTTATCGTTATGAAAAAAAGGGGCACACTAGAAATATTATAATTCTAGTGTGCTCCTTTCGCTCTGATTTTTCGATCCTTTTTCCAACTATTCTTCAATTGTAACAAACGGAAATTCTATTTAAAGCAAATTTTATTGTGTCAGGCACCTCTTGGCCACCTCTTGTCAATATAAAAAAGCCACAATATTCATTCTAAGCCACAATGTCCATTCTTTCAAATGGACATTGTGGCTTTCCATATATGCGTTATCCTTAACTCTATTCCTGATTTTTATTTTTCTTTACTTACGGTTACTTTAATCTTTTGGGAAATTCCGTTTCCCGCAACAACGTAAATGTAACAGGTTCCTGCACCTTTTGCGGTAATCGTTCCGCTTGCATTTACCTTAGCTACCGTATTATCGGTCGAACAAAAACGAAGTTTCTCTGACTCTGCCTTTATTTTCTTTTTATTCTCCCGCTTTAACAATACAGCCTTAATCTTTGCTTTTGCACCGACTTCTAAGCTGTAGCTTTTCTTATTCAGCTTGATCTTTTTTACTTCCGTGTACTTTACATTGTTCATCACAGCATACAACGTCAGTGTCTTGCCGATCCTTGCTTTCTTTCCGTCAATCGTCTTATATGCCACAATGTAATACTGGTACGTTTTCTTATTGTCAAGCTGCTTCTGTACAAGCTGCAAATTCCTGGTCGTTGCGACTCTCTGATATCCGTCCTTGCTTCCCTTAACCTTCCGATAGATGCGATAACCTTCCGCACCATCCACTTTATCCCATGTAAGCGTAACCTGTCCATTGTCTGTGACAGACGCTTTTGCCGGAAGCACTTCTACCTTTGGTTTCTGCGTCTCCTGTGGCTTATCCGGCTTCTGCGGTTCTTCCGGCTTCGGCTCCTCCGGTTTCGGCTGTTCCGGTGTTGGATTCTCCGGCTTTGGCTGCGACGGTGTTGGATTCTCCGGCTTTGGCTGCGACGGTGTTGTAGTTCCCGGAGTCGTCGGTATTGCTCCTGCTGCACGAATTGTGATCGTAATGGTTGTAGTAAGTGCAACTCCGTTTGCATCAACTGAATTCGGACATGTGACTGTACCATTTAATGTCACGGTCTGCTCCGTGGAAAGCGTCGGATTATAGCTTCCACTTGCCGGAGTGGTTGTATCCCATGTCACAGGCGCACTTGTTATCGTATGACCCTCGGTCACGATTTTAACTTCTGAAGGCAGATTCATTGCATCATAAGCGGTTCCGTTCGCTACCGTAATCGAATTCGGTGCCGTAATGCTTACAAGCTTATCTTTATCCGTTGCCTCAACCGCATAAACAACATTATCAACCGTTGTTTCCATCCAGATTTTACAATTTAACTGATCAATATCGGATGACAGACCGAGCTGGTTCTTGATATCATTGCCCGTTACTGTTACGATAGACGGATTAAGACCAACCTGTTTGCTGTAATACCAATCGTTCGTTCCATCATTTCCTTGCACCACAAGTGCCACATTACCCGATATGCCGCCTTTGACCGCCCAGATCTCTCCGGTTGTCGCATCATAGGTTGCGCGGCCGATCTGATCATTAATGGCTGGATCACTTCCATTTAATCGCAGAGTCATCGCTGTCCCCTCTGCAATTGTGCCGGACACTACCGCATCAGATGATGCTGCTGTGGCAGCCGATGCAAATAAAACATTCGACAGATCCAGATTGGAAGCAGGACGCACGGCATGTTCTTTGTTAATACCCTCTCCCGATCCAACAAGAAAATTGACGTCACTATAATATACACCACCCCTGTAATCAATTTGCGGTACGCGCAGCCAGAACATCGCCCGTGCTACCGAAAAGTTCGCATATGGATATCTTGACGCTATCTTGTCCGAACTTCCTACTTTTATGCTATATTCCAATAAATCACCTGCAGGAATGTACAACTTATCGGATGTAGTATAACTGTTACTATTCATTGTATCATTCGTTGTAATCGTTGTCGCCTTCATTAGAGATCTCTCTGTTGCAGAAAAGTACGCCGATTTTTCTGCATTTGCCATATTCTGCAGTGTCGCCCTTAACTCACTTGCTCCGTAATGGTTGGCATTTAACACTGTAGGATTGCCATCTGCATACGTTCCATATCCTTCTTGATATTGCTTGTCTTCGATGACAGAATTATACATCCCTGTCATAATCGGACTCGCCGCAAAGATAATCGTATTATCGCCATCTACGCCGTCATCCTTTCCTAAGACAAACCATTCCTGTGCATTTCCGTCACTATTCTTTCCAAATACAAGTTTGCCTGTATTCACAGGCTCTCCATTACTTCCCGGTGCAAAGGTATCATCCATCAACTGTGTCTTGGTCGCATAAGCCGTCACACTCGGTGCAACCGTTGCTGCCTGCACCTGCATCTTATTCCCGGCCACTGTCGATTCGATTCCCACCATCATACTCAAGGCCATTGTTGCAGAAAGTAAGGTTGCGATTCCTCTGTTCATTAAATTTCGTTTTTTCATATGCATTCTCCTTGTAAGTTCTCTCTGGTTTTGCTAAACTAATTATAAATCGTACCCCAAGGGACGAGCCAATTTTATTGTGTCAGGCACCTCTTGTCCACCTCTTGTCAATATAAAAAAGCCACAATGTCCATTCTAAGCCACAATGTCCATTCTTTCAAATGGACATTGTGGCTTTCCCTATATGCGTTATCCTTAACTCTATTCCTGATTTTTATTTTGCTTTACTTACGGTTACTTTAATCTTTTGGGAAATTCCGTTTCCCGCAACAACGTAAATGTAACAGGTTCCTGCACCTTTTGCGGTAATCGTTCCGCTTGCATTTACCTTAGCTACCGTATTATCGGTCGAACAAAAACGAAGTTTCTCTGACTCTGCCTTTATTTTCTTTTTATTCTCCCGCTTTAACAATACAGCCTTAATCTTTGCTTTTGCACCGACTTCTAAGCTGTAGCTTTTCTTATTCAGCTTGATCTTTTTTACTTCCGTGTACTTTACATTGTTCATCACAGCATACAACGTCAGTGTCTTGCCGATCCTTGCTTTCTTTCCGTCAATCGTCTTATATGCCACAATGTAATACTGGTACGTTTTCTTATTGTCACGCTGCTTCTGTACAAGCTGCAAATTCCTGGTCGTTGCGACTCTCTATTTTCGTGTAATCCCACCGTAATTATGCAAAATTGATTCCACAGTGCCGTAAATCTACAACCGGCACATTCTTAACCTTGAATGTATACTTGTGAATACCCTTCTTAATCACTTTATTTTCCGGTGTTTCATATTCAAAAAGCATTTTTCCCGGATAAGAAGCCCGTGTATAGATTGGGAAAGCCAGATCTACCCCCATCGTATTTACTGTATATCCCTTTACAATAAGAGTATTTCCACTATAAGAAAGAGATTTTGTTACAAACAGCATATCATTTTGTTCATAGTCACTCAGCTTGGTACTGACCTTCACAGAATATACATTTGCCTTTGGAGAAACCAGCTTACTGGTCTTGGCATCTGTTTTGTTTTTAGTCATTTCGACTTTTACCTTATATTTTGCTGAACCTGCCCCTTTTTCCTTATAAGTAAATGTATATATATCTGTCGCCTTACTTGTAATTGTCTTGATCTTTTTTGATCCCTTATAAACATAAATCTTTGAAGCGCCTTTGGTATCTGCACCACCATTATTGACATCTACCTGAATTCCAACCTGATCTGCAGACATTTTCGTCACATCAATCTTTGGTTCCTTATTGATAACTGTCTCATACACCGGGTCATCCGTAACGGTGATTCTTGCTATAACCTGAAGCCGTGGCAGCGTTTTCACATTCTTGTTTTCTGCCTCCATATAAGCATACTGTATAGCTACCTCTTCTCCCGGTTTTGCAGTCTGTCCTGTAATAACTGCTGTTGCACTCCGGCCGATCGTCTGGCTCGTCAGCGCTGGTCCGAAATCCGCATACCATGACATTGTAACCGGACTTTCTGCAGCCACCCACATACCAACGCGGATAACTTTATCTGTGCTGTTTTTTACAACAAATGTGTCCGGCTTTTTCCCGACATAAATGTACCCGGTAGTGTTTGCCACACCAAACGTTATTTCACCGCTTTTTGCTTCTGTAAGTGTGTAAGTTACCTTATTTGCGTCCAGATCCATTTCGAAGTTCTTTGCAAAAACAGGCTCTGCATGACAGATTACCATGACCAGCAAAAGCATACATGCTGCCATTCCAAGATGCAGCAGCCTTTTTCCTTCTATTGATGTTTCCTTAAATTGTTTCACCATAACCAGTCCTCCTTTGTCGTCCATTTACTTTAAAATTATTTATATGCATAATAGATAAATTTTGCAAGTTCCACACGCGTAACGGCATCGTCCGGTCTGAATTTATGATCACCATTGTCTTTGATGATGCCCTTGGACTCGGCCCATGCTACCGCATCCGCATAAAATACCCAGTCCTTGTAGTCCGTAAATGTTGATTTCTGGGATGCTTTCGGTGCACCGATGCTCTGCCATACATAATACAGTGCATAGCCACGCTGGTAAGCATATTTTCCTTCAAAGATTCCATACTCAATCAGCCCCTTATCCACTGCCCACAATGCAGCTTTATAGTAACTGTCCGTACTCTTGACATCCGGGAAATGATTTAATGCTTTCGGTGTCGGAGATCCGTTTGCCTTGTACAAAGCGTTAAATACATCACCCTTGGTGCAGATTGCCTTGGAATAAAATTCGTTCTTGCTGGTAGGCTCCATGATCTTGTTTTTTACCACCCATGCAACTGCCTTGGCATCGGCAGCATCCACATCGGTGTACGAGGAGGTGGAAGATGCATTTTTAATCTTGATCTTCACGGTCTTTGTCGCATTCAGATTGATCGTATAGCCGACCTTTACTTTTTTCATATAGTTTGTATCAAGTGGCAGATACGATTTCACACCTGCCTGATCCGTACAGATCAGATATTCGCCAGCCATTGCCTCCTCATCTGCAAAAGTGGTCTTTCCGGTGCTTGTTGTGTAGGACTTGATCTTCTTACTGGAAGATGCAAAGATCTGCACTGCCTCTGTCTCATAAGTTCCAACGCCCAGATACTGATAATTTTCCCGTAAAATGTTTGCCTTATGACTGGCACTGTTCATCCATCCACGCATCGCAAGCTGTGCCGTAACCGTTTTTGTACATTTGTACATATTCTCACCGAGTCCGGTATTCTTAAAAGAAGACGGAACGGCAGTCTTGTAGCTGGTTCCATTTGGTCTGGTATGTGCTGGCTGTGTATTGTTGACATTTTCCTTTGCACGGACTGCGGTTGCTTTTTGCAATGCTGCCGGCATGGTAAGAAGTTTTTTCCCTTCCTTTGCACGCTCAATATTGGTCAGCCGCAAAATGTTCCATTCATCCTCAGAAACGGCAATTCCTTTTTCCGGCCGGTTGTTTCCCAATGTCGGAATCACTTCATTGATATAAAGTTCCCTTGTCTTTCCATCCAGTGACAGATTCAGATAGGCTGTAACGCCTCCCTTACTTTCATAAGTTGCATCTACTTTGCGGAACGATTTCCACTCTGCTTTGGTTCCGTTTTTTGCTGCAGCAGTAATTACTTTCATGACCTGTGCTTTGGTTGTTGTATTGGTCATATTCATTTTGCCGGCTGCTGAACTCATTGCCCCCCAGTCTTCCTCGAGTTTTTCCTCTGTCGTACCCACATTGTCTGCTTTTACGGTCATCTGAGGTAGGATGCAGATCATCATAATAAGTACCAGTGCCAGACTGCACAAATTTTTTCCTATTTGCAGGATTATTTTTTTCTTTACTTTCATATACATTCCTCCTATGCTTCTTTGTTGTTCTTTAAGATCAGCCTTTTATGTTTGTTTGAGTATGTCCAGTATTTGGAAGAAAGCTTCGAGCAGTTTCCGAATGTGATCGAAGATACTTTTTTGGCTTTGGACTGATATGGTTTCCAGGATGTGCTCTCCGATCCGCTTTTTTTGCCGGAACCAGTATAATAATTATCATAGACCGTCACACCGTCCAAGTAGCTGTATCCGGCATTTCCGGCAATCTCACCTTTGTAAAGCGTTTTGCCTTTTCCTGAAATTTTACCGGTATTATAATTGCTGTAACCATCATAGAACTCTGCCGCGATACCACCGATCTGACCATTTCCGGTCAGGCTTACCGCTCCGGTATTATAACAATTTTTAAGTTTTCTTCCGGCATAGCTTACACCACCCACACAAGCCGTTCCGCTTGTCAGCTTAACTGTAATTTTTCCGGTATTATAGCATTCACTTGTTCCATATCCGGTGCCAACGCCCTGAACCCAGATCGCTCTATCAAGCGAGTAATCCGTACAGGCACCTTTATAGGAAATATTTCCCGTGTTATAGCAGCGGCTGGCTGCTTTCGCTGACGAACCGAACACACCGGATATCGTTGCCCCTGTCGTTGATTCTTTACCGCCTTTATTTGTCACTGAGATATTTCCGGTATTGCTGCATCCTGTAATTTTTTGTCTACACTTCTCTATAACACCACAAGCTGTTAAAGCCGGTCCATATTCCGGATCATTTTTTTCTGTGTTTACAATCGTAATATTGCCGGAATTGGAACAGTTTTCTATGCTTTTTGCATACGTTGTAATACCACATAACTCATAGCTTAGATTATCAAGAGACTCACTGATCACTTTCAAATTTCCTTTGTTCTTACAATTCTTGAAAGTACTACTGCCAGAACTTCCCTGACTGATTCCTGCAAAACAGATCCAAATTTCCTTCTCTGCTTTAATATTGGCATCGACCTTGCTGGTACAATCGGTAAAATTACAGTTCTCATCCATAAATACCATCCCTGCACCGTCTGTCTTTGTACTGCCGGATACTGTAATATTGGTAAATGTACATTTTTTCGCACTATATACCAAAGCTGCGGCACTCTCAGTTCCTTCTATCGTAACATTTGTCATGATAATGTTTTTAAAGGTTGCATTTTTTGCATTATCAAACAACCCGATTCCCGCATAATTTTTGATCTTATGCCCCTTACCGTCCAGCGTTCCCATAAAACTGTCCACACGGTAATCACCATTATCGTCTTTGTAATCCGGGAACATATTCAGTTTTTTCGTAATTGTAATATCCTTTGCCAGATAATATTTTCCCTTCGGGTTATTCTGCATGGCGATCAGATCCTGCTCTGAATTGATCGCGGTCTCCTGTGCCGCGTATACGGTCTCTGTTCCTGTCTGTACATGCAGATTAGCCGGAACATTGGTACATACCAATGCCAGTGCCATCACAAAAGCTGTCATTTTTTTCATAAGCATTTCCTCCGTTGTGTCCATTTTTCAGACTTCTGGCACATCTGGTCTGATGTGCATTCACTTTTGGAATATAGTACCACATTTCAAAAAAGTTCTGCTGTTAATTGCGCGAATTACAGTTATTTCGACATGAACGATTTTAAAATGCCGTCATTTAGGGGTTATTGTTATGAAAAAAACAGGGAACACCTCTGCTTTGTGCAAGGTGTTCCCCGTTTTTCTCTATAACAGCCACTTCATCTCTGCAAAAAATTCCCGCAGCATATTGTTCGGCAGATATTTTGGTGTGGAATCCGCCGCAATTCCACATACATCGGAAAGTCCGTACTTTTTGGCAATCTGTAAGGCACGGAATACATGAAAATTGTTGGTCACAATGCCAACGGATGCGCCTTCTTTCATCAGCATTTTACTGTTCGTGATATTCTGCTCGGTTGTCTGCGATTGATCCTCTGTCAAAATCCGCGCAGTATCAATGCCTTTTTCCTGCAGATACCGTGCCATTCCCTCTGCTTCAGACCACGGCTCATTGCTTCCCTGTCCTCCGGAAACAATACAGACCGTGTCTGGGTTTTCATTCAGATATTCCACAGCCTTATCCAGACGATATTTAAGAATCGGACTCGGACCATCCTTTCTCACCTGTGCGCCAAGTACGATAATATAGTCGAGCCCCCCTCGTCCATCCGCGTGCATCTGGCTGATCACACAGCCCTCTACGATACAAAACACAAGCAGTCCGATACAGACAATCATTCCTGCAAAGATTTTTATCGGATGCGGCACCTTTTTCCACACTTCCATGTACACGGAAATTCCAAACAGAAACACCACGATCCCGATACCAATCCATATAAGGAAAAAAGCTGTGCCGGAACCGGTCGCATGAACCATTACCGCATAAATCACACTCAGGATTCCAAGCAGTAAACATATCCAAAATACCATCATATTCTTTTTCATTTCTCCATCCCTTTTCACTCCGCTAATACCGGATATGAAAGCCATTTTCCTGTTCATCCGGTGGTATGTTTTGCCGATCCATCCCGGTAATATCAATATATCTGTCCTGTTTCAACTGCTGGATAATCTGATCAATCTCTCCGACAAGCCCCTGTAGTTCGGCACTGACCGATCCATCATATTCATTTCTTACCCATCCGGTCACACCATAGTACTGGGCCAGATGCGACAGACGGTAGCGAAACCCTACCCCCTGCACATATCCGGTGAAACAGATGTGTTCTCTTCGTTTACTGTCTGACATAATTTCCCCTAACGATAACTCTGATACAATTTTTCAAATGCAGAAAACGACCGCTCAATCATATCGTAATCGACACAGTAGGACACACGCGCATACCCCGGACAGCCGAATCCGGTCGCGGATACAATCAGAAGATCCTGATCCTTGGCACGCTCGCAGAATGCATCTGCATCCGGCTCCAATGCTTTCACAAACATGTAAAAAGCGCCCTGTGGCTTAAAACATTCATAGCCGATCTTTGTCAGGCCATCGTAGAGCAGATCGCGGTTTTTCCTATATAATTCGATATCCCCGGTGTTGCCGACACAGGATGCAATCACTTTCTGGAACATGCTCGGTGCACAGACATAACCCAGCGCACGCCCGGCTCCTGCAATTGCCGCATAGACCGTCTTACTCTCGGTCACTTCATCTGGAACGATCACGTAGCCGATACGCTCGCCCGGCAGTGACAGAGATTTGCTGTAGGAATAGCATACCAGAGTGTTTGCATAATATTTTGTCACATACGGTACTTCCACGCCATCGTATGCGATCTCGCGGTACGGTTCGTCCGCAAGAATAAAGATCGGTGTGCCGTTTTCTTCGGATTTCTTTGTCAGAAGTGCGGCAAGTTTCCGGATTGTCTCTTTCGAATAGACAGCTCCGGACGGGTTGTTCGGGGAGTTGATGATCACGCCTTTAGTGTGTGCGCTGATCGCTTTTTCCAGGGCTTCAAAATCGATCTGGAAATCGCTGGTGTGAGGCGGTACCACAACAAGTTTCGCTCCGTTGGCTTCCACAAACACACGGTACTCCGGGAAAAACGGTGCAATCGTGATGAACTCATCTTCCGGTGAAGTGGTAAGTGCACGGAAACATACGGACAAAGATGCGGCAGCTCCCATGGTCAGGTAAAAATTGTCTGCCGAAAACGCAGTCTCATACGTCTTGTTCAGGTAATCTGCGATTGCCTGTCTCGTCTCGATATCTCCCTGTGCAGAAGTATATCCGTGCAAAGAAATGGAATCCAGTTTCTGTGTCAGGTCACGGATGGTCTCATTGACGCAGTCCGGTGCCGGTACGGTTGGGTTTCCGAGGGAAAAATCATAGACATTTTCCGCTCCCACAACTGCTGCGCGCTGCTTGCCATACTCAAATAATTCACGGATTGCCGAACGCTGGCTTCCTAATTGATACATATCTTCTGCTACGAACATTTTATTTTCCTCCTCATATAATCAGGTGTCTTTATTAAAATTCAAGGCTTTTCAACCTTTTATATCTCCTGTTTTTCAAGTTATCGCTTCTGACTTGCCAGATAATTTTCATACTCCAGCCGGCTCAGCCGCTCGATCTCCTCCCGGAGATTGTCCGCCGACATGCGAAGCGCCCCCTGACTCATGACCGTAAGCTGCTCCAGCCCGTCATTTGTCGCAACCGTGACACGGTACTTGTGCCCGATCTCATGCACGGTGCGCTCGATAAATGCATCCGCGGTCTCATCGGTTTTCGTGTAGACCACATCCAGATTGTGATATTTGCTTCTGGCACCCGGATGTTCCTTGCGCTTATAGGCATCAAACACCACCAGCACCGGACAGCTCTTGTATCCCTGATAATTGCTTAAAATATCCAAAAGCTTGTCCCTTGCGGAATCAATATTGACACGGGAAAGTTCGTTTAAGTCTTTCCATGCAAAAATAATATTGTAACCGTCCACAATCAGATATTCTTCCTGCGGTCCCTTCGCCGGATAGATCGGATTGCCTTTTTTATCATATTTTACCACATTCGGCTTCGGCGCATCGGATTTCTTTTTCAGCCACTTGCGCCGTTCCTGATCTTCCATATCTTCGCGGCTCATGCCAAACTCGCGGGCATAAATCTGCTGCAGCTCCTGATCTAACTCCCAGCCGGTCTTGCCGGAAGACTGCTGCCGGTGCACCGGGCCAAAGCTCTGCCCTTGTGTCTCATAGCTTCGTCCGTCCGCCGGTGAGCGCTTTTCTTCCTCCGGTACAAACTGCCGCGGCAGATGCATATAATCGTCCACCTGATCCCACGGCACGATAAATCCGGCACCATGCGCACAGAATACCGATCCGGTCGGATTTGCCGTATCTGCTTCACTGTCGTATCCGGTTTCCACGATCACTTCCTCACTGTTGTGACAGACATCATAACCGGAAAGTTCCAGTGTCAGATGCCCGAGTCCGCGGGTATATGCATGTACCTCACTGCTGTAATCCTGCATCGTTGCGACCGGAACTGTGCCCTGCAGCACGGCGTAGTCCATGCCGTTTCCGGTGCCGAATTCCGGCGAATCAAACTTGCCTGCACGCTGCTTTAAGTCGGTCATGGCACGGCCAACCATCTCCTGCGGTACTTCAAGCGTAAACGCATACACTGGTTCTAACAGCACGCTTTCCGTACTCTTTAACCCCTGCCGGATCGCGCGGTAAGTTGCCTGCCGGAAATCACCGCCCTCGGTGTGTTTGATATGGGCGCGTCCACTTAAAATCGTGATTTTTACATCGGTGAGTGCTGATCCGGTCAGTACGCCCGGATGCTCCCGCTCCATGATATGTGTTGCGATCAGCCGCTGCCAGTTGAGGTCGAGCACATCCTCGCTGCACGCGCTTGCCACCTCGATTCCGCTGCCCGGTTCGCCCGGCTCCAGCAGCAGATGCACTTCCGCATAGTGGCGCAGCGGCTCAAAATGTCCCACACCCTCCACCGGCTTTGCAATCGTCTCTTTGTATACAATGTTGCCCTGTCCAAAGACAACCACAACACCAAAACGCTCTTTGATCAACTGTGTCAGGACTTCGATCTGCACCTGACCCATCATCTGCGCATGAATTTCCTGCAGCTGCTCATTCCAGAGGATATGAAGCTGTGGATCTTCCTCCTCAAGCTGCTTTAATTTTTCCATCATCTCCACGGCATTCACTTCGTTCGGCAGATAGATCCGGTAGTTAAGCACCGGCTCGAGTACCGGCACACTGCTCTCCTGCTGCGCGCCGAGTCCCTGTCCCGGTACGGTTGTGGTAAGTCCGGTCACGGCGCAGACTTCCCCGGCCTCCACCGCCTCCGCGGTCTCAAATTTTTCTCCGGAATACAGACGGATCTGGTCAACTTTTTCCTCCAGACCATCATAGGAAATCCGGTCTTTGACATGCAGCGTGCCTCCGGTCACTTTCAGATAGGTCAGCCGCGCTCCTTTTGCATCTCTGCCGATCTTGTATACACGGGCAGAAAATTCGTCTTCATACTCCGGTACCCTGTGGTATTTTGCAAAGCCTGCAAGCAGTTCTTTCACACCCTCCACTTTGAGTGCCGAGCCATAGTAGCACGGAAACAGTTCGCGCTTTGCCACCGCATGCGCCAGATGCTCCTCTGCAATGCTACCCTGATCCATATACTCATCCAGAAGTGCTTCGCTTCCCATCGCAGCTTCCTCGAAAAATGCTTCTCCGCTGTCTTTCGTAAAATCCACACATCCATCGGACAGTTCAGTTTTCAACTGCTGCTGCACGGCTTCCTTGTCCGCCCCCGGCAGATCCATCTTGTTGACAAACAAAAAGGTCGGAATGTTATAGTGCCGCAGGAGCCGCCAGAGTGTCCGCGTGTGTCCCTGCACGCCATCGGTTCCGCTGATAACAAGGATTGCATAGTCGAGCACCTGTAACGTGCGCTCCATCTCCGCGGAAAAATCCACATGCCCCGGCGTATCCAGAATTGTCAGACCTATTGTCTGTTCGCTATGCGAACTTTCATTCGTCATTTGCAGCCGAAGCCGCGCCTGCTTGGAAAAAATTGTTATTCCACGCGCCCGCTCCTGCGCATCCGTATCCAGAAATGCATCCTGATGATCCACACGCCCCAGCGCACGGATCTGCCCGGTGGCATATAACAGTGCCTCCGACAGTGTGGTCTTTCCGGCATCGACATGCGCCAGCAGACCGATATTTATATTTTTTGCGGGATTTTTTCTACCCATAAAAAAAGCCCCTTTCCATGTATCATAATCCAATAGATTTATGATAGCACAGAAAGGGGGAGATTTCATTCCAAATGCCTACTTTATTTAAACTTTTTCCAGCAGATAATATTCACAGTCAACATAAAGGAAATGGAGCATAATATTTCATTTCCTCAATTTCAATAACTACTCCAATATAAGGACGACTCTCCTGTTTATTTTCGGACACTTTCGAATCAAATGTCCGCAAAAAATTTATGTATTCATCAGCTATATTATAAAATTTCATATTTCTCCTTTGGTAAAAAAAGGAGAACGATTTCTCGCCCTCCCGTTTTCGGTTCCCTCTTTTTGGTGGGGACTCACCAGCTTTTAAGAATTAACTTCTTTCTTTACTTTATTATAAGCAACTCCAGAAATTTTAACAACCCTTTTTTGCAAATTTTTCTTTTCAACTATACCGTCGTATTCACTCCATTGATCGTGGCGTGCTCATCCTCGCCCATCGGGATCACCAGACATTTCTGCCCGTTGATCACCTGTGACTTGATCTGCGATGCCTTCTCCGGCTTCACGCGCAGTACCACATCATACGTCTTTGTCTCAGCGATATAATTGTCGATTTCTTCCTGCTTTTCAATGAGCTGGGAGGTGCGCTCCGCAAGCGCCTCATCCTTTTCATTAAGCTGCACGGTCAGTGTGCCGACCTGATCCTCGAGTGCCATTTTTTCCACACGCAGTTCATTCTGCACAAGCGCCTTGGAGTCGATCACATTCTCGGCTGCAGGCGGTTTCTCGCCAAATGCCTCATCCACGGACTTTTCGATCTTTGCAGCCTTTTCCTCGCTGATCTCACTGTCTGCAAGAAGCTTTGTGACCACTTCCTTATCGAGCAGGAAAACATCTTCGTCATCGTCGTGTGTCTCGGCATATTCATCGATCATATCACTTAAATTCTGCTGCAGATCCAAAAGCACATCATCCGTGTGCTCATCCTCTGCGCCAAGCACGTTGCGGACGATGGAATGGAATGCCATCTTCTGCTCGGTTGCAGTGCGCTCAATGCCGCAACCCAATCCGTTTGCCATAAATTCAGAATGTGGCTCCTTGGTATTTTTCGTGTAAAACAATGTCGAATGGATATCCGTACTGCGGTCATTGAATGCCGGGAATAAAAATGCAGTGTCCACAGCTCCTACCACCCAGTCGCGCACGCGCGGCCCGATCCGGTGCTCCTCCTCGAGAAAGCCAAGCCCCGGCTTTGACAGATCGACCGGACAGATCGCACAGATCAGATATTCGTACACTTCCTCGGACTCATCGAGATTGTTATTGTCACTCGTCCGGCTCATCACATCGTATGCATCGTGAAACAGCACGATCAGATAATTTCCGGCATGATCATACGTGTCGATTACCAGATCATAAAAGGTATCCAGCAGATTTTCATCCTCCAGCTTCGATGCGCGCAGTGCCATCAGAATATGCTGACGACCGCCCACTTCCTCTTCCTCAATCGGAAACTTCAATTCCAGAAGGTTATTTCCGATGGTTCCGGACAATGCCTTATTTGCAATTTCCAGATATTTGTAAAATTCATCTTCTTCCAGATTCAGAAATGTATTTCCAAACTTACAGACTTTATTGTGATTTCCGTCAACGTAACAGCCACACACGCGCGTAAACGTTGCCGCCTCTTTCTTGAATCTTCTCTTTAACTCCAGGACTTCCTTTTTATTCATTTCTTGGATTCCTCTTCCCTGATTTTCTCTTTCAGTTCCTCAAACAATGAAAGAAACTCTTTCTCCACATCAGCCATCGGCTGAAATTCATAGCTCGGTGTGCTTACCATAACCGGCTCCACCGAATACATTTTTTCATCCATAAAATGAAGAAACTCATAATACAGGCAGCTGTCATCAATGTTTGTAATCAGTTCTGCCTCTTCCCCCTCCGGCACATATCCCAGAAATTTAGTGTAGATCATATGCTGCAGCTGTTCTTCGATCTGCAGATACATCGTCATGTTTTTCTTGACCGGGCGGGTAATGTCCGCCAGATAAGCTTCACTTCCATCGTGAAGCAGACAGGCAAGTGCCGTCTGTGGCAGATAGTTTCTCGCAGTTGCCTCATGGCAGCACTGGATGCAGTGCTGACCTACAGAAAAAAACTGCGGGAAATGCCCATTTGCCCGCGTCATCATCGACAGGGCATGTGCAATATCCTCAATTCGTATTTTATCCTCTTCCGGCTCAAAGGTATTAAAGTCGACCTTTGAAAATGTTGTCAGACAATCCTTTTTCATCTGTACTCCCCCATATTACACGCATACATCAAAGATGTATGGCATACGTGAACCTTTACCAGCTAAGTACTTCATGGCCATCCTCAGTGACAAGAACCATGATCTCCCACTGTGCAGATGGCATTCCATCCTCGGTGTATACTTCCCAGTCGTTCTCTTCGTCAATGAAAATCTCCACACCGCCCATGTTAACCATCGGCTCGATGGTAAAGATCATACCCGGCGCAAGTACCATCTGGGTTCCTCGTTTGGAATTATAACCAACCCACGGCTCCTCATGAAATTCCAAGCCGACACCGTGACCGCCAATTTCACGTACAACGGTATACCCGTTAGCATAAGCATGATCGTGAACTGCCTGACCCATATCACCCAAAAAACCCCAGGGCTTTACTTCCTTAAGTCCAAGTTCTACACATTCTTTCGTTACCTGAACCAGTTTCTTTTTCTCCGGGCTTACTTCCCCAATGCAGAACATCCGGGAAGAATCGGAAAAATATCCGTTCAGAATGGTAGAACAGTCTACATTGATAATATCCCCCTCTTTTAAGATCACCTTCTCGGAAGGAAATCCGTGACATACCTGCTCATTCACTGAAGTACATACACTGTATGGATATCCTTCGTAGTTGAGCGGTGCCGGAATACCTCCCATGGAAGTGGTCATATCATAGACAATCTTATCAATTTCCGCTGTATTCATTCCTGCGTGAATGTTCTTTTCTATGTAATCAAGTACTGCTACATTGATTTTGGCACTCTCCTTTATCCCTGCAATCTGATCCGGCGTCTTGATCAGGTCATGTGTCGGAACAACGTGACCCTCCTGTGCCAAACGTGCAAGTTTATCATCGAAAGCCGCATGACACGCCTTATATTTCTTGCCGCTTCCGCACCAACATGGATCATTTCTTCCTAATTTTACTGACATTTTTTAATCTTCTTTCTTTTTATTATTGTATGTGACATTTCCAAAACTCACACGATTCCATACTTTATCATTCACTTTGTATTTTTGCTTTTTCAAAAGCTTCTGATAGGAATCCTCCATATACGCATAATCGTCATAGGTACGGTTATGCAGCTGTGCATACACCTCCTGATATTTCTGGGCGTATGCAATCCTTTGGATCGTCTTTTTTGCATCTTTTCTGGAAATCCCCAGTGCCGTTTCCCCCTGACGCTCCGTTAGGTCCTCCCAGAAATCCTCCAGTTTATTGTCCATATGTTTTTGGTCATTGTCATCCAGTGTAATGCCTTCCTCCATGGCCATCTGATAAAAAAGTTCATCATGAAGTGCCATCTGCATCGCATTTTTGCGTGCAACGGCATTCATAAATCCCCCTTCTACGCGCATACTCCAGTAACGGTTCGGATCATCCGGATCGTATACCAATGCCTCCTGCTGAATCTGATATTCCTCATATCCGACATAAAATGCCATGTCCCTGAGGGTCAGTGTTTCATCATTGATCTGCGCTGCCACTTCATCCAGAGACTCCCGGTACACAAGCGGCCTTGCATTCGTCATGCTATTATTATTTCTCATGAGCATCACAAGCACAACTGCAATCAGAACAATGGATACCAGATGTTTTGGTCTCATCAAAAACTCCTATACCAGTCTGCGGATTGCGGTGATCGTGTGACAGTTCACCGGACGGCTGTTTGTAATTCCGGCTCTTGTTGACTGCGCCTCCACGATATTTCCGTTTCCAATGTAAATTGCCACATGTCCCGGATATACCACGACATCTCCCGCCTGGATATTCTGATAAGACACCGGCTGTCCCACACTCTTAAATGCCTGGGAATACCGTGGAGTACTGATTCCAAAATGTGCATAGACCTGATGTACAAATCCGGAACAGTCAACCCCATTGGTCAGACTGTTTCCTCCCCATACATACGGGTTTCCGACAAACTGCTGCGCAAAAGCCACAATATCCGCACCGCTCACATCTGTTGTCTGTGAAGGATTACAATCCGGATCTTTCAAATAGGAATCGCTTGCAATTCCACCGCTGGCACCGGTACCTCCACCGTCATAGGTGTTGGCATTGGCACGCGCTGCCGCTGCCTCCTGCGCACGGATAATTGCCTCCTGTTTGGAAATTGTCTTTTTATAGTCTTGCGCCTGCTTCTGTGCTTCTGCCAGCTGCTGCGCATAGGCATCTTTTTGTTTTTCAAGCTTCGCCATGAGGGTTTTCAGTTCTCCCTGCTGGGTCTGATACTTATCCTGCAAAGCAAGCAGACTGTCCATCTCATCTGCCAGCTGCATAGTCCAGTCCTCAACCTTCTTTACCGCATTCTGATAAGAAGTCATAAGTTCCCTGTCAGATTTGTACAGATCGGTCGCATACTCAATACGGTTTAACATATCGGAGAGCCCATTGGACTCCAGAATGGCAGACCAGATGGAATTATCGGTACTGTTCTCATACAGATACTGAATCCTAAGCTTCATGGCATCATACTGCTTCTGCTCTTCTTCCTTTGCTTCTTCCAGCTTTTTGTTTGCCTGCTCCACTTCATTCTGCTTGTCCTTAATATCCGACTTCAGCTGTTCCTGCTTGGAAAGAAGTGTTTTCATCCTGGCTGCGGCAGCAGAGATGCTGTCTTTTACATCCGACTGACTGTCTTTGATATTTGCAATATCGCTGTTTTTTTCTTTCAGTTTTTTCTTGTACGCATCACGTTTCTTTTCGGCCTCGGTCTTTGCATACACATTCGGCACCGCACACGCACCTGCGGTAAGTGACCCTGCCAGAACAAACACCAATAATGCCGCACAAATCTTATTCTTCGTTTTTACATGTATTTTCTTATGCATATTATGCCTCCAGACTTATCTTCCATGGGAGCACTCCCATACCTTCCTTTATTGTGGCACAAAATACATATTTTTTCTACTGGTTTTTCTTACTAATTAAGGAAAAATTCATAAATTTTTTCAAAAACAGCCATTATTTCCGCAAATCAGCATTATTCATTAACCATACAGTACTCAGTTTTCCATCTTCCCCATATTGTGCCTGCAGGCTGGTATAATATCCCTGGTCTTCAAAATACCACTCATAGGACGTATAATTGCTCATGCTCACATAATTTGTCAGCTGATATCCCAAAACCTGTCCAAAATCATCCGGCTGACTCTCAAACCCCAGATCCCCTGCCAGTTTCAGATCGTTTTTTTTCACCGGTGAACCCGGATTTAATGTAAGTCCTCCAACGATTCCCTTTTCCGGCACAATATCCTTATCTGATGTATTAAAAATAAAGATCGTCCCGCGGTAAGTTCCATCCTCCTCATAGTATGCATAACCATCGGATTCTCCCGGCTTAATCTTTTTCTCTTCATCGTTACGGATGGTAAATCCGGCTTTTTCAAACTCCGAAAATTTACACGGAATCGAAAACTCGTTTCCGGCAAGGGCGAATGTATTAAATCCATGCACATAAGACACATTCTCCCCATTCAGATTCTTAAATTTTCCATCCGGCGTCTTACTTTTTGAATCTGCCTCAGCATCTTTGTGGGAATTTTCAGAGGTATGGGAACTGTCATCGTCCCGAATCGTCTGAATTGCCTCACGAATCAGATCCACAGCCCCGTTGTCGGACTTTAAATACATTCCCACGATTCCAAAGATTGCAATCACACCCACACAGCACAACCCCAGTGTTACCCAAAGCCACCTCGTTGCTTTTTTGGCACTTGTGCGGAAACGTTCCCAGTCCCCGGCATCGTAACTCTGCTTTTGTTTTCCGGCACTGATGAGTGTAACAATTGCAAATATCACCGCCCACGTTGCAGATCCCGGCAGTGCGATGGAAGCAATCACGCCCAGAACAATCACTACAATTGCGATGGCCTTTTTGACTCCCGAATTGTCTCTGACCGGATTTCCCTGCGCATCAACCTCACTTTCCCTCTGCTCCCGCTTCGCCCGGCAGTGTATTTTTTCGCGCTCCGCGCGCTCGTATTCCCGCTGGCTCCAGCTCTTCTTTGGCTGATCATCCAGCCGCTGTCCGTCACGCGAATAATACACCCCGTTTAAGTTGTATCCCCCCGATGGTTTCTGCTCCGGTGGTGCATAGTCCTGAAATTTCTTTTTTCTTTCGTTTTCCATAACTTTCTCCTCTTGACACTTTCTGTCATCAATTCTAACATTCGCACACTTTCTTTACAATGAGTAACTTATCGCCCTGCTGCACATCTGCCGATTTGAGTCCGTTTGTCTCCATAATTTCCGCTTCGGTAGTATGAAAATGTCTTGCAATGTCCCATAATCGTTCTTCTTTTTTAACAATATAACCAACAATTCCCGGCTGCTTCATCAGTTCCACCGCGTCTAACGGCTCCTTATGGATATCCACAATTTTTTCCATGCACACTTCCTGCTGTACAATTGTCTGCAGGGAAATAACCGCCTTGACCTCAAATCGTTCGTTATCCAGCAGATTCACCGCAAGCTGATCAATCGCCGGCTCGATTTCATAAGAAATATCTTCCGTGTGCCCTTTCATGCCGGGAACATCAACAATCTGTGTAAACGGAATCTGTTCCTGCGTATGTGCAATCGGAAAACTGTCATCCGTCGTTGCATACAAAATATCAACCGTCAGGATTCCTTCTACCTGTAACCCGTTTTCCACCGGTTCCACATGATCCATCTCTGCATGCCCCTCAAAAGAACACAGCTGTAAGATCCGTTCCTGTTCTTCTGCCAGCTTCATCTGTTCAGAGATCCGCAGTTTTGCTTCATTTTTAATCAGCAGTTTTTTTGCACAGACCATTTCTTTCTGTGGCACAAGATTTGTTTCCAGCGAATAGACATCTGCCAGAAGTTCCACATTCCTTTCTTCCCACAGCTTCATTTCCACATCCATGGAAAGATTCAGGCTCAGCGCCCTCATTTCGCCATCATAATCTTCTGCCGGTTCCACCTCATATTCTTTCGTCTGGCAATGTACCCAGCAGATCGGCTGTGTTCCGGTCATTCCCCCTTCTATTGATTCGGAAAACGGAACCATCGTTTCATACCACTCCATTTTTCCTTCCGGACTGCTGTACAATACATTCACATACGCTTCTCCCTGAATCTGCATCTGCTCCCCGGTGCAGATCACCTGTCGGTTACGCACTTCAACATAATCATAAAGCAGATGTCCGATATTCGGACTGGACTGTGGCAGTGCAATATCACTGTGCACACGCAGGATATCCTTTTTCGCGGATGTCAGTGCCAAAAGCTGCATCGTCCGGCTTTTCTGCTGAATATCCGGATCATTTTCAACACCACTTACAATTTCTTCTTCCACCGGCGCCTCACACACGGCATGAATGCCAAGCAGAGCACGCACGGCGAGCTTTCTGGAATTGATGGCACTGATATTCAGATCCTCCAGATCTCCGCTCAGATTGACGGTATCGCGTTCTTCCACCTCATCCATAAAAATTTTTTCTCCGAAATTTATACTGTCCGTAAAAGATTCCAGCCGGTTATCTTCACTGCGGTATAACACGACAAAACGCAACTGTCCGGTAACCCACACCGTCTGGCTGCTCACCTTGACATCCTCAAAAATAACAGAACCCCTGGTATGTATAATGTTCAACAGATCCGGTTTGTTGTCTTTTACAATACAGTCATCATCCAGCGTAATCTGGGTAAACGCCCTGCTCCTTAGTAAATTCTGTCTGAACAGCTGTCTCTTCAATTCCAAAACAAAAAAATCCCCTCTCTTTGAAGTAAGTATACTAATACTTATTCAAAGAAAGGGAATTTTATTCATTCCTAACAAAGTTTCATTCGAATGTCCTTTGTAATAATATCAGTGTAACTGAATGACAATAACTGTGGAGGATTTTCCTCACGCTCGTCATCTACAAGTATTGTAAAAACGCTTGGATATGCGCCCTGGATAACGCCTTCCTGAATATCTACCTTGTTACGTCCACGGTCTAACTGAATTTTCACTCTGTTACCGCGCTGCCGATGAACGGATGCCCGAACCTTGCTAATCTGTGCCTGTTCCATTGTTGCCTCCTCCATTTGAGTTGAATATTCTAGAAAATACTATATCTAGTAGCTTTAGTATAGCAGAGTGTTAAACTTTTTACAATAGTTCTTAAGTACCCTATTGAAACAGTACCTCTTCCTCCCGCAGTTCCAGCTTCAGTACAATAAACGGATAACTAGGTGCTTTTGTCACCTCTTCTCCGTTTTGGGGACCCTGCAGTCTCGTCTTTACACAGATGGCGGTATCACTCAGATAACAGTCTTCCACGGAGATGCTGTATCCTCCGGTCTCCTGTATTCCATAACCTCTGGCAACGTATAAATATTCATTATCGCTGTATGTAAAACGGAAATCCCCCTCCTTTTTTTCTTCAATCTGTTGTCTTAAGGCTTCCGGAAGTTCTTCCTCCTTTGTCACGGTAAACTCCAGATCCTTTACCTTCTCCTCACATTCTTTTCGCACACACCCGCTCAGTAGCATAAGCACCCCCAGCAAAATGATCATCAGGATATACTTTCTTTTTTTATCTTTCATGGTTGACCACTCTATTTTCGTTCTTATGCTATCCTATGCAGCGGTCGTGCGATCTATTCTTTTGTATTTTTGTGTTCCTGCAGCATTTCATGAATCACATTCTGGCAGTATGCGCCGATATGTTTCTGATCTTCCTTGGAAAGTTCGGCAAAAATAATCGGCTCCCCATAGGTCAGTTTTACCTCTGCACGGTGCAGCCACGGAAAATGATTTTCAAAAATATCCGCCGTCCCGGTAAGTGCCATCGGAATGATCGGACATCCCGTCTTCTGTGCTATTTTAAAAGAACCATCTTTAAACGGCAAAAGCATCGTTGCATCCTCCCGGTCACGATTTCTCGTTCCCTCCGGGAAAATACAGATAGAAATGCCGGACTTCACCTGATCGATAGCGGTCAGAATGGTCTTAAGTCCCTGCTTTAAATCCTTGCGGTCAAGAAACAGACAATACAGACGGCGCATCCATATTCCCAGCAGCGGAACCTTATTGACACCATCTTTAGAAATATACCCGGTCAGATTCGGACACTGTGCATAAGTAATGACAATATCAAAAATGCTGCGGTGATTTCCAATATAAAGTACAGCCTGATCCGTTGGTACATGTTCTTTTCCCTCAACAGTCAGATGAACCCCCGCCAAAAAAGATACACAGCGCAGTCCCCACTGCACAATCCGAAGCTGGCTGATATCGGCTGCATGTTTATCAAATTTTGCGATAATCCATTCGATTCCGAGAACCGGCAGTCCAAGAATCAAAAATAAAAAAACATAAATGACTACGATAATTGTCCGCATTTTCTTCCTCCATAAAAAAAGCCTGAAGCATTTCATCTTCAGGCTTTTTCACTTTTTGCTTAAACCTGGAACGTTGACAGTGCATCCAGCAGGCTCTGGGCCTTGGTCGTAAGACTCTGGGATGCTTCATCCAGATTCTTGATTGCATCCAGCTGCGTACCTGCTGCCGAATGTACCGATGAAGAACATTCTGCCGTCTGGGTGGACGCATCGGAAATACTCTCGATTGCACTGAGTGTCTCGTTTCGTGCACCATTCATTTCCTGCACATTATTCGAAATCGTCTGCAGTGCCTGAATCAGCTGCGCTACAAGCTGGTCAATCTGTTTAAAGGAATTTGTGGTATCCTCTACAACGGAAGACTGGGAAGAAACTGCATTCTCCGCCTGTCTTGCAATATTTACCACTTCTCCCGTCTTGGAAACGATTTCATCTACAATGGAAGAAATCTGGGAAGAAGAAGCAAGGCACTGATCCGCAAGCTTACGGATTTCTTCTGCAACCACAGAAAATCCTCTGCCGGCATCTCCCGCACGCGCTGCCTCAATGGACGCATTCAGGGAAAGTAAATTCGTCTGTTCCGCAATATCATTGATCGCAGAAACAATGTTGCTGATGGATTTTGATTTTTCTTCCAGTTCCTGTATTGACTGAATGACATTTCTTGTAATGTTTGCAGTGGTCTCGGATGTCTGCGTAAGTGTCTGTACAGAAGATATACCGGTGGTAATGGTTTCTCCGGTTGCAGAAGTAAGTTTTCCCAATTCATCTGCATTGGAGCTTACATTATTAATCTTTCCCGATAAGGAATCCATCTGACTCATACAGTTATCGGAACCGGTATCCAGTTTGTTCACACCACTCTCAATCTCTTCAACTGCACTCTGAATATTCTTAGAAGTTTCAAGGAATGTTCCGGATGCCTCTGCCACATGAATTGCCGCTTCTCCAACCTGCTGACTCACATCATTGACATCCAGAATCAGCGATTTCATATGCTCTACGGTATCATTGACACCATCACACAGTAAACCAAATTCATCTTTGTGCTTTGCGGAAAGATGAACCGTAAGGTTTCCATTGGAAACTTTGCGCAGCTGACGCAGAATATATTTGATGGTTCCTGTCATCTGACTCGAAAGGAATAACCCAAGTGCAAGTGCGATGATCATACAGACAATCACAAGTACGGTTGTCAGCTGTTTGATTCCGGATGACTGCTCAAGCAGACGGTCAGAAGGAATCAGTGCCGTAACCATAAGATCTCCGGCTGAAAGTTTACTGTATACAAACATGTATGACTTTCCATTAAATGTAATCATCTGGTTTCCGGAATCTTTTTTCCCGTTCAATGCTTTCTTATAAAAACTTGTACCGTAAATCAGTGCTTTTTCCGTCTTGACGGATTCATCGGAATAAAACTCTTTTCCATCCGTATCCGTAATTAATGCTACATAGCCTCCCTTTCCAGGGTCCAGTGACTGCATGGCGGAACGGATAAAGGAATCACTGATGTTTATGATCATCATGGCCGGCTGATTGTTCATTTTTTTGGCAATTCGCAGACAGTAGGAATCAATTCCCAGATCCAGTACTTTATCCGAACTTTCATCTGCCCCGAAGAAAAACCAGTTTGTTGCACTTTCGCTGACCAGTTTTCCCTGATCGCATCCGACATAGTCCGTATAAACATTTCGGTCACGAACAATTCCCTGACAGTCAATCGTACGCTTGTTGTCCGCGATAATATAGGCTCCCTGAATCTTGCTGTCAAGTGCCATCTTATTGCGCAGTCTGCTCTGATAGTCTTTGCGCACGGAGCTCTCATCATACACCTCCATCAGTCCTGCAAAATACTTACGCAGATCCGACTCGGTCAGATAGGTCTTAAATTCATCCTTCTCACTCGTGATAACCAGATTGATATACTGCTGCATCGTATCAGCAGTCTGCTGTACAGATTCTTTGTATGTATCCACAATGGCATTGGAAGCGTTATTGTAAGAGGTAATACCAAGAACCAGCACACCAATAACCGGAATCAGGAAAGCGACCACCAGCCGCATCGCAATACTGCGATAGAACGGAATTTCCGCTTTTTCTCTTTTCTGTTCACCGGCCACCTTTTTTATTTTAGGAATTTTTGTCTTTTTTTCCTGCCGGGAAGCATTGTCACGTTTCGGTATTTTCTTTGTTTTTTCTTTTTTGACCTTTTCTTTCTTTAGTTTATTTGTTTTCTGCTCATCGTTTTTTCTCATATTGCATACGCCTCCGTAAATTCAGACGATTCCTCCCCGCCTATAATATAGATAATATACTACAATCTGACAAAAAACTCAACTTGAAACTACTATAATTTGTTATACTTTACTATTTTAACACAGCAATACTGCATGCCGGCATCTCCAGTTTCCCATCTTTCAGCTGTACCGTCTCTTCTTTCAGTGTCAGGCTTCCCTCCAGGTTCATATTTTCAAGTGCTGTTTTCTTCAGGTCAACCGTACCGTTTCCTTCCCCAAGATTATACACAATTCCGATGGTACTGTCCTGATACGTTTTCGTGATTGCCGCCTGTGAATCTTTACACAGACTTTCTACTTTTTCTATGGTTCCCCTTGCAATTTCCGGATTCTGATTCCGCAGACGAAGCGCATTTTTATAGTAACTTAAGATAGAATCCTTATCCTTTTCCTGTTCATCTTCTGCCGGAAACGGAGATTCAATTCCAGCATCCATATCTGCCGGTCCCTTTGTCATTCCTGTGGTGTCAGTTTTTGACCACACCATCGGAATACGCTTATTTTCATCCTTTGTTCCGGAACTGTTCATGCCAATTTCTTCCCCATAATAAACAAACGGACTGCCGTTCATTGTCATCAGGAGACCTGCTGCTGTCTTAATCTTATCCGGATCATTCACCAGCGTATTGGCAATCCTTGCCATATCGTGATTGGACAAAAACGGTGCATCAATATAATCCGGATTTTTTTGGGAGAAATCATTCTGATATTTCAGCATGGAATTCACAAGGCTTACCGGATCGCCCTTTCTTACCGCATTGACCAGTGCCCCTTTTGCCGTTCCCGCATCAAAATTGAACATGCTTGGTGTTCCACTCGCATAATAATCCGCAATGACATTCTCACTCGCCCACACTTCGGATACCATATAAAACTGTGGATTTTTTTCTTTACAGTATGTGTACAGTTTATTTAAAATATCACAATTCGCATTGGTTGCATTTTCTTCATAATGCATGGCCGCATCCATCCGGAAACCATCCACACCGAGATCTATCCAGTAATCCGCAACTTCTTCAAATTCCTTCTGTACTGCCGGGCTTTTCAGGTTCAGATCCGGCATTTCCGACCAGAAGGATCCCTCATACCACCAGCTGCTGCTTCCCGGCACTGCATAGTAGGTTGTTCCCTCCTGCTTGTCAGAAAAATGATAGTAATCCACATACGGACACACTGTATCGTCCGGTTTTTCTCCTGCCTTCAGACCGGCAAGATACTCACATGCCTGTGTAAACCATGGATGCTGGGAAGAACTGTGGTTCATTGCCACATCAATGATCAGCCGGATACCTTTTTCATGACACGCACTTGCCAGCTCTTTAAAATCATCCGCCGTACCATATGCCTCGTCCACCGCTTCGTAATCCGTTGTATCATATTTATGATAGGTTGGGGAAGGCATGATCGGCATGAGCCAGATTCCGTTGCATCCCAGATCTGAGATGTAATCCAGCTTTTCTTCCACACCCTTTAAATCCCCCATGCCGTCCCCATCACTGTCATAAAAGGAGCCGACAAAAATTTCATAGTAATTACGGTAATTATCATCCATAATATTTAATTTTGCTTCCTGTGTACCGTGCCCCGAAATACAGCCTGCAAGCACCCCGGCAAAAAGCACCAGCACAACAACTGCCGACAAAATTCTTTTTTTCATAACCTTTCCTTTCTTCATCGGATGAAAAAACCGGCGGTCAAACGACCACCGGCTTTCTATCTTTCATCATTAACCCTTTACAGCGCCTGTCAGACCATCTACATAGAATTTCTGCATAAATACGAAGAGAATAGAGATCGGAATAGACACAATAACTGCGGCTGCAGCCCATCTTGTAAACCATCCGTTTACAAACTCTTTCTCCAGCATATTGTACAGGAGAAGTGATACCGTCCAATACTTATCCTTTGGTCCAACAATGACACGTACAAATACGAAGTCAAGCCATGGAGCAAGGAATGCCGTAAGGATCGTATATACAACGATTGGTTTACTGAGCGGAAGGATGATCTTGTAAAATACCTGGAACTGATTACATCCATCCAGAATCGCTGCCTCTGACAGAGACTTTGGTACCGTATCAAAGAATCCCTTTGCGATATAAAATCCAACACCAGATCCTGCAGAATAAATCAGAATCAGAGCGATACGAAGCCCACTTCCCTCGGTCAGTCCAACTGCTTTTAAAATAAAGTATACTGCAACCATGGACATGAATGCCGGGAATAATCCAAGGATCATTGCCAGATTCATAAATGCTTTACGCATTCTAAAGCGCAGTCTTGACATACAGTAAGATACACTCAGCACAAATACCGTAGAGATCAAACATGAAAAAACGGAAATAATCAGCGTATTTATAAAAGCTCTCGGGAAGTTCAACAATGTTGTCTCCGTAAAGAGTCTCTTATAGTTATTAAATGTCAGTTCTTTTGGGAAGAAATATGCGGTATATGCACCACTTTCCCCTCTCAAACTTGTCATGATAATCCAGAAAATCGGGAATAACCAGATCACTACCAGGATGGCAAGGATTATATGTACCAATGAATTTTTTGCAATTTTCTTTGCCCGGCCAGCGGTCATAGGGCGTTTGCTTACTTTTGCACTGCTCATTACATGAATCCCTCCTCATCTTTGTATGCTTTCGTATTTCTGTAGGTGACTAATGCCACAATAGAAAGAACTACGAATGTTAAGATACCAATCACGGCACCGATGTTGTAATACTGATAATCGACGGTTAACTTGTACAGCCATGTTACCAGCAAGTCTGTCTTACCTGCGGTCTCTCCGACTGGTGTAGGCTTTCCTGCAGATAACAGATAGATAACGTTAAAGTTATTGATGTTACCTGTGAACTGTGTAATGATATAAGGTCCCATAATAAACATAATATATGGCAATGTAATTTTGCGGAAAATCTGTGCGGCATTGGCACCATCAATCTTGGCTGCCTCATACAACTCTGCCGGTACATTCTGCAATACACCGGTAACCTGAAGCATGGTATATGGAATACCAACCCAGCAGTTAATTAAAATAACCGATACACGCGCCCACATCGTATTGGTCCAGAATGGAAGCGGATTCTGGATAAGTCCCCACTCCATCAGCAGGTTGTTGATCGCCCCATGTTCCTGAAGCATCTGTCTCATAACCAGTAAAGATACAAACTGTGGTACTGCAATGGAAATAACAAAACAGGTACGCCAGAATGCTTTGCACTTTGTCTCTTTGCGGTTGATGACAATCGCAAGGATCAGTCCCAGGAAGTTACATAAGAATGTAGCACATACTGCCCAGACAATGGTCCATCCTAAAACTCTCCAGAATGTCTTGCCTATCTTTCCGCCAAGTCCAAGTACCGTCTTAAAGTTCGCCAATCCAACCCAGTCAAACAAGGTCAGATGCTTGTTGATCGTAGAATAATTGGTAAATGCCATTGGAATCATGAATAACAATGGTAAAACTGTAAAAATAAGAATTCCCATCAATGGGAGAAACATTAATGTCTTGTATAAATTTTTATCAAATAAACTTTTGACATCCTTGCCAAAAGAATTGATTTCTTTTCCCTCTTTTGCGAGGCACTCTGCCATATATGCGCTTCTTAAATTTTCAGCCCACATATAAATAAATAAAAGAGTGATCGCAATCGTAGCAACACCGTATAACAACAATAATACGGAATTGTCACCCTGTACATACTCATATATCTGTTTCTGTTCATTAAATACCTCTTCCTGTTTTCTCCATCCTAATGAAGGAAGCATGGAAAGATAATATGCACCTGCATTGACCATAAACATAATATAGCCAATCTCAATTGCCAAAAAAATTAAACCTTTGATAATCTGCTTGTGGGCGATGTTTCCCAATCCCATTATAAGCGCTGATAACTTAACTGCAGCCCCGCCCTTCGTAAGCGCATTGGATACAGTGTACGGTGTAGCGAAGTCCGACTTCTTTTTGTTTGCACCTATCATACTTATCCTCCCGGCACATGTTACTCTATGCCATATTTATAGACTCATGTATTCCAAGATTCCGGGGAATCCCCAGAACCTTGGAATTGTTTCTTTTGTCTTTTCCTTTTGGAAAAAGATTACTCTGTAAGTGAGCTGTTTAACTGCTCGTTTAATGCTTCTGTCTTTTCCTTAGCATTGTCTGCTGTGATCTGTCCTTCAGCACCGTGTACAAATGCATCACCGAATGGTGTAGCTGCATCCCAGTAAGGCTGCATTGGGATGATTGGCTGAGCGATAGAGCAATTTGCTGCTACGTTTGCCAAAGCTGATGCAACTGCATCCTTAGCAACTTCTTCGTTAGAAACAAGGTTTGTATTAACAGGAGCCTGCTTTCTTAACTCAAAATGCTTTAACTGTGCGTCTTCGCTTCCTAAGTATGCAGCAAGCTTAACAGCAACTTCCTGATTCTTGCAGTTCGGGTTAACACCAATAGCCTTAGAACCAAGGAATGCCTTCAGCTGGCAGTCTTTTCCGTCAACGTTGATTGTAGGAAGGGCTGCAACACCAACGTTCTCCTCACCAAGGTTCTTAACTACTGCATCATAATTCCAGTTACCATTGAAGTAAGCATTTACAGATCCATCCTTTAATCCGGCAAGACCAAGGGATCCTTCGTTATTGTCCATTACGAAATTCTTGTTGTTGAATAAGTCAACAATGTACTTTGTTACTGCTACAGCGTTGTCTCCGCCGAAGTCATATCCCTTAGATGCATCTGTACCATCTCCGAAGATTGTACATCCGTTTGCTGCATAGAAGGAAGCAAGATACCAGCCATTGTCAAATGGGAAAGAAACTTTTCCTTTCTCAAGCATTGTATCAAGGCTCTTTACATCATCTTCTGAGAAGACTCTCTTATCATAATACATAAACCATGTATTTGGTGTATAAGGAACACCATAAATATCTCCGTTGTATGTAACAGTTGCTGCCATAGCTTCTGGGTTGGAGCTCTTAACATATTCTGCTACATCTCCACCGAGCTTTGTTAATGCTCCGGCATCAACCAGATCAGCAATCTGGTCATTTGCAAACATGTATACATCCGCTGCACTTGCAGGATCCTGTAATACGGTGTCTTTTGCATCAGACTCTGAACATGTTACATAATCAAATGTAATGTTCCACTCCGGATGTTCCTCGTTAAATGCCTCACACTCTGTCTTTAACCATGCCCCCTGTGCATCATCCTGATCCTCGGAAGGTCCCATAACAGTAAGTTTTACATCAACTGGTTCTGCTGAGTCGGAAGTGCTTCCACTGTTTGCTGCCTGTGTTCCATCATTAGATGCTCCGTTGTCCTTGCTGCCGCATCCAGCGAACATTGTAGCTGTCATTGCTGCGACAAGCATTGCTGCTAATACTTTCTTTTTCATCGTTTTCCTCTCCTTTTTTCAAAAATGATAGTTCAAAAGTATCTATATAAAACGCCTCTGCGCTCTATATCGTAATTTCTGCGTCATCTGCGGTATACCGCCGCAAGATTCCGTATCCACGCCCGACGGCTTTCCGCGAGCTGTTCTTTGTTCAATCTCCACCGCCAGTTATACCCCACGGTAGACGGTGCATTCATTCTTGCCTCGTTCCCGAGTTTCAGCAAATCCTGCATCTGTATGATCGCGATATCTGCAATACTTGCATATGCACACCGGATCAGTGCATCCGGAATTTCTTCCTGACTGCTGATGTTGAGGTATTCATACAGGTAAGCCAGTTCATATTCTGTCTTGTCCCTGAAATATCCTACAATTGTATCGTTGTCATGCGTTCCCGCGTATACCACTGTGTGGCTTCCCGGATAATTATGTGGCAGATGTTCATTGGACGGATCTCCGTCAAATGCAAACATCAGAACTTTTGTGTCCAGCCACCCTGTCTTTGCAAGGAGTTTTTTCACTCCCGGTATCAATGCCTTGCCGCCGTAATCATCGGCGATCACTGTGGTTCCATTTAAAACGGAATTCAAAGCGTCAGTCAGTTTGCGCCCCGGTCCCTTCATCCACCGTCCGCCTGAAGCATCCGTGGCATCTTTCGGAACCATATAATTTTTGACGAACCCGATGAAATGATCCATCCGGATTACATCAAAGAGCTTTGTACTGATCTGCATTCTTCGTTTCCACCAGGAAAACCCATCCTCCTGCATGAGAGGCCAGTTATACAGTGGATTTCCCCATACCTGACCTGTTTCGGAAAACTTATCCGGAATTGCAGCTGCCACATAAGCAGCTTCGCCATTCTCATCCAGTAAAAACTGTTCCGGATGCATCCAGGTATCCACGCTGTCCTTTCCCACATAAAATGGTACATCTCCGATCAGCTGGACTCCTTTGCTGTTGGCATATTCCCTAAGTTTTCCCCACTGCTGGAAGAACTTGTATTGGCAAAACACCCAAAACATGATGTTATTATACATCTCTTTTCGGCACTTTGCAAGCGCAACCGGTTGTTTTTTTTGAATATTTTCCGGCCAGCTCTGCCAGTTCTGGTTTCCATTGGATACTTTCAGTGCCATATACAGTCCATAATCTTCGACCCAGTCCCTGTTTTCTTCTACAAACTGCTGAAATTCCGGTTCGTGTTCGTCAAACCGACCAAATGCTTTCTGCAGAACCAGCGTCCTGTTTTCAAAGAGTGCTGCATAATCAATGGCAGATTTCTGTGTTCCCCAGTAATGGCTCCGGATTTCCTCCGGCGTCAGAAGCTTTTCTCTGGCAAGCTGATCCAGATCAATCAGATAAGGATTTCCGGCAAATGCCGACAAGCTCTGATATGGGCTATCCCCAAAACTTGTAGGTCCGACAGGAAGCACCTGCCAGTACTTTTGTTTCAGATCCACCAGCAGATCCACAAAATGGAATGCTGCATCACCCAGAGTGCCAATACCATACTCTGACGGTAGGCTTGATACTGCAAGAAGGATTCCGGAACCTCTTGCTACTTCCTGTCCTTCCAAGATTCTTCACCCCGTCTTTTAAATCACGAATTCTCCTTCGGATTATTGGAAAAACCATCTAAAAATCTTTTCGGATTGTTTCGTGTTTTTTCGTATCTGTCTTAATTTTAGTTTCTCTACGTCATTTTGTCAATGATTTTGCGTTTTCGGACACCATTTTCCCCACTTTTCACGTATTTTATATCGTGTTTTTGTATATATTCACAACATTATTGCTCTGTTTTTTCGAAACTTTTTTTGAGAAAGAATTGCACAGTTTCCCAAACTGATTTATAATCATTTAAACATAAGAAATCACAGGAGAAAATATATGGCTACAATCAAAGATATTGCCAATCGTCTTGGAGTTTCTGTAAGCACAGTCTCCAAAGGTTTAAACGGCGCAAGTGACATAAGTGATGAGCTGCGGCAGATGGTTCTCGATACCGCTGTGGAGATGGGATACAGCACCAAGCGTTCCAAGAAAGTGGAAAACCGCAAGCTTTGCATTTTCATAGAAAACATGAATTACGAAACAATTGATGAATTCGGATATGACATAGTTCTCGGTTTCAAACAGAATGCGTTCCGCCGCAAATGGGATGTTGATATTCTCCCCATCACCCCGGCATTTCAGGAAGAGGAAAAATACGATACCTTTCTGTTGAAAAACGGCTATTGCGGAGCCTTTCTGATGGGTCTTGCATTGCATGATTCCTGGATCAAGCAGCTGGAAAACACTACCATGCCAACTGTGCTTTTTGACAATTTCATCTCCGGAAATCCAAATGTCTGCTATCTTGGAACCGACAGCTACGAAGGCATCACCATGGCAGTAAATCATCTGGTTAATCTCGGGCATAAAAACATTGCATTCTTAAACGGTTCCTTATACTCACTGGTTTCTGACCAGCGGCAGGAGGCATTCGAAAGTGCTATGGCTGCTGCTTCACTTCCTGTGCAGAAGGATCTGACAGCTTACGGCTACTATGTATCCGACAGTGCCAAATATCATGTTCCCGGATTTCTTTCCGCCGGTGCCACTGCCGTGGTCTGCGGCAATGACCTGATTGCCAAAGGTGTCATTGACGAATGTACAAAGCGCGGATTCCGCGTGCCGGAAGACGTCAGCGTTGTTGGTTTTGACGACATATCCATTGCTGCCACTTTTGACCCGCCGCTTACCACAATCCGCCAGGAACGCAACGAGCTTGGCCGTTGTGCTTACGATATTTTAAATTCCCTGATCCATCACATCCCGATCAGCAAAACGCTGCTGCGTCCTAAACTGATCGAGCGTGAATCTACTGCGCGCTGTGCGCACCGCGACTGACAATATTTTTTATTTTATCCGCATAATCGCTTATGCTTTATGCGCATTCTTTTTAAGATTTTCCAACAATACCTTATTTCATTTTTTAATAATCTGCACAAAAAAAGACCGACACAATGTCGGTCTTAAAAGAATGGGCAGAGGTGGATTCGAACCACCGAAGCAATTTGCAGCAGATTTACAGTCTGTCCCCTTTGGCCACTCGGGAATCTGCCCATTTCCATCAGAATGCGAAGCACTCTGACAATTTGGAATTATAGCATAATTTTTATTCTGTGACAAGTCTTTTTTCTTTTATTATTTATCCAGTGCCACCGGATCCCAGCCGTAATCTTTGTAATATTGGATGTCTAGATGATTCTGCTTTACATAATCACGAAGCATTTTTATACGAATTTTTTTATGTGCCTCCGCGGTATCCATCAGTTTCTGCGGATCTACCTGATATCCTTCGCAGAATTCACGAATACTTGTGCCATAGTAAGATCCGTCCCCTGCTACTTCTTTATCCTTAAAAACATAACTGCCATTTCCATACGAAACAAAATGTAACCGTGCAGGCATTTCACTTCCACTGTCACTCATCAGCGTATTTCCGTTCCGGTAGTATGTTTCCCACCAGAAATTTCCAAAAATAAACAGATCATTTCCGGTTCTGACTGTTTTCACAATGACCGGCTCCGGCACATAAATATAAATTCCACCGTTTTCCAGATATTCATACTCGTTTCTGTTTTTAATCATGTAATCACAGACAAGTTTCATAATTTCATTGTCTCCCTGATAAGCAAATTCCGGCAGTCCTGTATGCTGCGTATTCTCTTCCGTCGCAGTTTCCGTCTGTATCTCATCAGAATACGTCTGTACCAAAAGCTTTTCCTTCGAAATTTTCTCCGTGTCATCCGCCAGGCAGGAATACAGTTCATAATCATCTCCACCGATAATAACTAAAGCACTGCGGTACTGTCTGCCAGCCCTATCCGTCCATACAATACACTGCTGACTGTAAACGCCCGTTTCTTTCCCATCTTTACCGGAATTTATCAGACTGTTCCAGTAGTCCCCGTCTGCCATACCAGAAAATGTGTCCAGGGAATTTTCTGCGGAAAACGTTTTCCACTCCCGGTAAACCAGTTCCAGTTTTCGAACATCCTTCGTCACGGAAAGCGCGGATGATACATCAGTCTTTTTAAGATCATACACATACATCTGCGTTGGCTGCTGTTCCTTTTTCTCATTAAAAATATATATCGTGTCTTTCTGCAGCAGCGCACGGGTATGGATACTGTCGGTATTAAAATAATTGCAGTCCATTGCCTGCAGATCCAGTGCCGCCAGAAGCTTTTTTTCCTGCCGTCCATATACTATCAGTGCGCGTTCATTGGCAAATACCACATATTTTTCAGAACATCCTGCCAGTTCCGGTGCATACACTTCATTTTTCAGCTTCAATCCTTCGTCTGCCGCTTTCTTCTGCTGTACCGGAAGTCCGCAAAATTCCCGGATAGAATCCAATAATGCACCATCCGTTGCGGCATTGACACCTACGCCGGTCAACAGGCAGACTGCAATCACACAGGTTCCGGCCAATGCCGCTGCAAATGTTTTCCGGCCATGTGGCTGCCACCCGGATCGTATGACCTGCTTCCGCTTCTGTCCTCTTCCTGAAATTGTACTCTGAAGCCGGTTCCACATCTGCTCTTTCCGTTCCTGATCCGGTGACGTCTGATCAATCGTATATTTGAAAATTTCTTCCCATTTTTCAGGATCACTCATCATTTTATTTTCCCTCCCTTTCCCAATTTTGCGGAATCTCCCCTGCTTTTTTGAGCTCTTCTTTCAATTTCCTGCGTCCCGCAGCAAGCTGCGTCTGCAATGTACTTTCTTTTCGTTTCAGAATCGCAGTCAGTTCCCGTATGGAATAGCCTTCATAATAATACAGATACAGCAGAATCCGGTATTTTGGTTCCAGCGACTCCAGTGCCAGCCACACAACATTTTCCATATGGTTTTCCGATGCAATACCCGGTTCCGGCATCTCTTCGAGTGTACCGCAATGTTTCCGCTCATAACTTTTCAGTACATCTTTGCACTGATTTTTCGTTGCAGTCAGAATCCATGCCGTTTCATGATCTGTATCCCGGAAACTTATTTTTTTCTCCCAGACTTTCAGAAATACCATCTGTACCATGTCTTCCGCATCACTTTGGCTGCCCAGCATAACCAGTGCCAGTCTATAAACACGATTCACCTGTCGGTTATATAATGCCTGAAAATCTTCCATTGGAGTGTCATTTGTTTTTTTCATGCCTGCCCTCCTGTTTCCAACTATTATATACACGATTCATCATGGGGAAATATCTTTCAGAATAAAATTTTTGAATAATTTCAGATAATAAAAAAGACAGCTTCGAACGCTGCCTTTTAGGAGAAGGTATTTTTACTATGGGGTATAGCAAAAACTATATATAATGTATTGGGGGGGGTTTTTACGGTTATTATAATACCATGAACCCCTGCGAAAGTGTGCACAAACCTCACAAAAAGTATGACTCGTTTTTGGTTATTTTGTATAAGTGAAAACAAAATAAAAAAGACAGCCTCGAACGCTGTCTTTTTAGGAGAAGGTATTTTTACTATGGGGTATAGCAAAAACTATATAATGTATTGGGGGGTTTTTACGGTTATTATAATACCATGGACGGCCGGATAAGTGTGCACAAAGTCGAAAAAAGTTCCTGCGTTTTTCTGGTCAGTTCTACGGTACTATATTCCCAGTTTTAAGAAAAAATACGAAAAATTGCACAAACGCGCAAACGTTTATTCCTGTTTTTTGCACATGTGTTTCCTGTGGGTTATTTTCATACCCAATTTGCATCCTTTCCCGAATGTGGTCGTACACGATGCACTTTATAAAATAAAAAAGACAGCTTCGAACGCTGCCTTTTTAGGAGAAGGTATTTTTACTATGGGGTATAGCAAAAACTATATAATGTATTGGGGGGTTTTTACGGTTATTATAATACCATGGACGGCCGGATAAGTGTGCACAAAGTCGAAAAAAGTTCCTGCGTTTTTCTGGTCAGTTCTACGGTACTATATTCCTAGTTTTGAGAAAAAATACGAAAAATTGCACAAACGCGCAACCGTTTATTCTCATTTTTTGCACATCTACTTTTTATTTGGAAATATACAATTAGCAAACACCCTGAGCAAACATAGCATCTTCTGAGGTGTCCGCAGATTTACTGGGGTTTTGAGGTCGGTTGTATATCACGTGTATAGATTGATTGTCGGACAATTTCAATTAACAACTATTTTTAAAATCAATACTTTTCAAAAGCATATCAATTATTAAAAAAGAACATCGTTCATTCTTTACTCTTTATGAACATATCATCTATTTTATTCATTCCCTCACAAAACATCCTAATTCATTATCTGTAGGTTCTTTCGTAAAACAAGCTTTAATTCTCCGTTTCTCCAACTCTTTTTTTAATTCTTGTATAATTGTAGTCTTTCCTGCCCCATTAGGGCCATCAACAGCTATCAATTTTCCACTATAAAGATTTTTGTTCATAAAATCCCCCTCTTCACATCAAAGAAATATCTTCGTAATATCCTGATATCGATTTACCACTCGGTAAATCTCCACATATTCTTCCCCAATCTTATATAGCACGACATAATTCCCGCAAATCACATATTTATAATCCGTTCGGAAGCTGACCCTTTTAGCAAGATCAGCTCCCATGTACGGAAATTGCTGTATATTTTCAATTCGAGCATATATCTCCTGAATGGTCTTTACCGCCATTTCTTCATTATCTTCAGCAATATACTCTCTAATATTCTTCAAGTCCTCTGCCACAATAGGGTTAATCCGCAATTTCATCATATGCTATACCCCGACAGATTTCTTTAGTTCATCCAAACTCATCCAGGCACTTTCATCCCTAACAGCTTCTTCTGCTTCCTGTAGTTTCATGAGTAGCTTCTTTTCTGCTTTTTCACGCTCGTAGTCCTCAATATCCATAACCACAAACTTACCTCTACCGTTTTTGGTCAAAAACACGGGTTCTCCAATCTGGCAATTTTTCAACACTTCATTATAATTTCTTAAATCTGATACCGGTAATATATTTGGCATAAAATCAACTTCCTTTCCTACTACAATATAGCTTCTTTACTTATATATTATACGCAGGAAAGCTGTAAAATTCAACGTGAAATTTTACAGCTTTCTTACCAAACGTTTTGCAACATCTATTTCCAATCCATCGAATCTTAATTCTGTTCTTGCATTTTCTACCACCTGAAATGCCTTCGTTCCTGTACTGATATAAGAAACTATATGGTTTAGTATTTCTTCCTCGCTGTCTTCAAATGTCAGTATTAACATTTTCCCATATATGTACCTCACACTAACATTTTTCAAATAACGTTTAACTTCTGAACCTTGAATTTTCAAGTGACTCAGAAAATAGCCTATCTTACAAAACCTTTTTTTCGTGCATAATCTCCAATTATAAAAGCAACTGATACTATCAACAGGATAAATACGGATAATATATCCCAAACATCAATCACAGGTTCTCCAATTAATTTTGATAATGTAATATTTATCAAAAGTGTGAACGGAATTGCAAACAAAAATGTAATTCCTGTTGCCAACAGTTTTCGTTCCTTGAGTCGATAATACAGAATATAAATTATCCACAAAAAAACTAGTGTATAAATGGACATAATCGCACCAATGTTGAATACTTCATTGACTTTTATCAAAATACTTAATATGTACATAAATGGTAAAATGAGAATACTAATGGCAACCATCGCTACCAAAACACCTTTTTTCCCTAACAATATAACAGGAAAAGATGCTATCCATGTAATCAAAATAGAACTAAGTGTAATAAGTGACCATGTAAGGGTGCCCGAAATAGCAACATCACATATACAACATACTAGAATACCAATAACCATGGTAATTGTATATATTATTGATATTATAGTATTCTTGTTCATATTATTCTCATCTTTTCGTTTTAATTCAATGAGATTTTCGCTGACTTTTTCTTCGTAATTATTCATTTCTATCCTCTCCCCACTTAATAGTTCATTGACCGTAACATCTAAGATATTGCAAAGTTCCAACATGATAGATGAATCGGGCATACATTTTCCTGTCTCCCATTTGGAAACAGCTCTGTCAGTGATGTTTAACTTTTCTGCTAATTGTGCTTGTGTCAGACCTTTTTCTTTTCTGCAACTAGCAATAAACTTTCCTGTATCAATTTGATTCATTACAATATGCCTCCTTTCACGCTACACTTTACAATTTTTATCAGTTTTTGTACACAAACTGTAAGTGGAATTATCAAACTCAACCATAGGTTGGGAGAGGTATTATATTTGATAAATGCCGTTTTCTTCAACAACACCATTTTACCACACGTGCACACACAATTCCATTAAAACCGTTTACTTCGCTTTAACCGATACTTCCCATTTATTCCTAATGAGAATGGAGATTTAATGCAATATTGCGAATGCACCAATGATTTTGTGAATGCAATCATTGATGACTATTTCAATTCCTTTGAAATACGCAAATACTACATTAACAAATATGAACAGCCTTATTACGGTGTCCTCTCCTATCTGTATGATATCGGCTATACGGTTGAATATGAACTTCTTCCAGAAGCCCATTTACAGGATTACTTCGATACTGCAACCGGATCTGTTGATGTAAAAGAATTTGCTGAAGATGGCGTGATCCACGTCTATTCAAATGAGACTGGAAAAGACGTTGCCCAGATACCCTTAACCAAACTGGCTGAACTGGAAAAAGAAGTAAAGGATTTTGTAGAATATAAGCTCTCTGCGTACAAGGTGGCTAATCCTACCAAACGTTCTGACCTGGTTCCGAAGTCCATTTATGCTTTTGATATTCCAAATGAAATTGCAAGAGTAAAACGCTACAAGGAATATGCAGAATATTGCCTTAAACAATTAGAACAAATGCAGAAAGAATGTTAAATATGAAGTTACCAAACTCTTACGGCAGCGTAATCAAGCTTGGTGGCAAACGACGAAAGTCCTACGCTGTCCGTATCTCGAAACTTGTGGAAGATGATACCGGGAAGGTCAAGCGAAAATACACCTACCTGGCTTATTTCTCCAAACCGTAAATGGCGTACACCTATCTTGCTGAATACAATAGCGGTGCGGTTGTTCCGGAGCATATGAAGTACTCGGACTCTCCCACCTTTGCAGAGATGTACGAGAAATGGAAGAAATACCGAAAATCGCTTAAAAACCAGATTAGCGATTCCACATGGCGAAATTATGAGATTGCTTTTCATCATTTCAGCGAGCTACATGACCGCAAATTTATTTCCATCAGGACAAATGATTTGCAGCAATGCTTAAATGCCTACAATCACAAATGGCAGACACACCTTTGCTTCACTTATGGACAGCGCCGGAGCAAATGATGTATGTATCAAATTGATTATGGGACACAGTATGAAGAACGACACCACCAAAGGAACATACACCCATAAGATTTTAGAAGAACTTCTTACAGAAGTGAACAAGATATAAAACAATAAATCAAGACTGATTGCTGGATACACTTATGATGTTTCTTATTATTAACATTACACTCATATTCAGCTTGAATCATCTTGAAAAACACCGAATGAAATGCTTCAAAAAATCATTCAAAATCAGTAAAAACGAGTGTATACCACCTGTATATCACTTGTGTACCGCGTGTATATAACGACCTCAAAATAACGTAAATTATTTTCTATTTATGAATATTCTGACAATTCGCATGTCTTATCAATACATAAAGAAAAGTCCCATAAATACCAGTCAAATCGAAGATTTGATTTGTTTACAGGACTTCTCAATATAGTCTTTTATCTTAGAAATTCTTAATTAGCAAACACCCTGAGCAAGCATAGCATCTACTACCTTCTCAAATCCGGCAATATTAGCACCTGCCACATAGTCTGTCTTTCCACCAACGGTTGCATTGTATCTCTTAGCAGCATCGCTGATGTTAGCATAAATAGTCTCCATGATTCCCTTAAGCTTTCCGTCAACTTCTTCGAATGTCCAGGAAAGTCTCTCAGAGTTCTGGCTCATCTCAAGTGCAGATGTAGCAACACCACCGGCATTGGCAGCCTTACCACCTACGAAGAGAACACCGTTCTCCTGAAGATACTTTGTAGCCTCAAGAGTTGTAGGCATGTTAGCACCCTCTGTTACAGATGTAACACCGTTAGCAACGAGCATCTTGGCATCCTCAATGTCTAACTCATTCTGAGTCGCACATGGAAGAGCAAGATCTACCTTGTACTGCCATACACCGTGCTCACCGTTCTGCTTTGCATGATACTCAGCAGTTGACTTAGCAGCTGCATACTCAGTAAGACGGGCACGCTTAACTTCCTTAACTTCCTTAAGAAGAGCAACATCAATTCCGTTTGGATCATAAATCCATCCGGTAGAATCAGAACATGTTACAACCTTAACACCTAACTCCTGTGCCTTCTCGATTGCGTAGATAGCAACGTTACCAGATCCGGAAACTGCTGCTGTCTTTCCCTCAAGGCTCATACCATGATCTTTCCATAATGCGTTAGTAAGATATAACAGACCATATCCGGTAGCCTGTGTACGTGCAAGAGATCCACCATAGGTAAGACCCTTACCAGTCAGCACACCTTCGTATGATCCACGAATTCTCTTATACTGTCCAAATAAGAAGCCGATCTCTCTTGCACCTGTTCCGATATCTCCGGCCGGTACGTCAACGTCTGCTCCGATATATTTGCAAAGTTCTGTCATGAAGCTCTGGCAGAATGCCATGATCTCTCTGTCAGATTTACCCTTAGGATCGAAATCAGAACCACCTTTACCACCACCGATTGGAAGTGTTGTAAGAGAATTCTTAAATACCTGCTCGAAACCTAAGAACTTGATAATACCCAGGTTTACAGAAGGATGAAGTCTTAAACCTCCCTTGTATGGTCCAATGGAATTATTGAACTGTACACGGAAACCTCTGTTTACCTGAACCTGTCCGTTGTCATCTACCCAAGGAACACGGAACATGATCTGACGATCCGGCTCTGTGATTCTCTCAAGAATCGCATTCTTTCTGTATAATTCCTCATTTGCATCGATCACAGGTCTTAAAGAATCAAGAACCTCTGTTACCGCCTGTAAGAACTCAGGCTGATCTGCGTTTTTCTTCTTTACTACTTCGAGTACTTCATCAACATAACCCATTTCTCTATCTCCTTAATATTAATTTTTAACGTCCGGAACCAGTAAAATCCCGAATCGTCATGTTCTGTTCATAATCTGTTGCCTGTTTCTACAACAACCTTTTTTATTGTAACGAAAAATGCAGGATTTTGCAATAGAAAATTCTTTATTATTGTAATTTTCTACCACTACGGCGTAATAAAGCGGCTTTTTGAGTACAAAATGAAACAGAGCGATTCAAAACTTGCATTCTGAACCGCCCGCTTATAACACTAAATAAGTATATATTTTATTTATCCCTGCTTATTTTCGACCAGTCAACGAATTCGGATTCCTCGTCCGTATCATAGTAGGTCAGTTTAAAGTAATCCACCAGTTTTGCCAGGGCAAAGACAAGTATCTCTTTTTCGGAATCGTTCATCTCATCCGCAACATTTTTAATCATCTGGCGGTGAAACTGTTCGTGATGATAATAGGCAGCTTTCCCTTTATCTGTCAGGCGCAGCTTTATTACTCTTTTATCCCGCGTACTCCGTTCCCGGACAACATATCCTTTCTCACACAAGGCATCCATTGCTTTCGTGAGTGTGCCTGTTGTAACGGACATCAGTTTTGCAACGGTTTTCATATTTCGCGGCTCATCAATTCCCACTGCCTCGATAATATGCATATCATTATAACTGATGTCTTTAAACTCTTCTGTGATCAGGCTTTTCGCCTCAATCTCCAGAATATCCTTGAATAATTTTACAAGAAGATCATTTAAGGTCTCTTCCAGCGTCATGTTAAACTCCTTCATGATCTGGTGTGACCTACCACTCGACTGCACATGCCCCCCAGGTAAGTCCGGCACCAAATCCAGCTAATACGATTTTATCGCCCCCGCTTATCATACCATGTTTGTGGACATTATCAAGTAAAATAGGTACGCTTGCGGCCGAAACATTTCCACACTTCTGTAAATTACATGGGAATTTTTCCATTGGCTGATGCAGACGCTTTGCCACTGACTCAATAATCCGGATATTTGCCTGGTGAAGCAGAAAATATTTTACATCTTCAATTGGAAGTTCTGCCTGTTCAAGTGCTTCACTGACCGCCTTTGGAACCGTGCGCACGGCAAACTTATAAACCTCTCTCCCATCCATCTGGGTGAACGCATAATGCTGTGCACCAAGCTGACGGTAAAGATTATTCACCGGACGGTTCTCACAATGCAGTGCCATGCCACCGGCTCCGTCTGATCCCTGCACCATAGAAAACAGCTGGCTTCCTTCTGCACTAACTACAGCAGCTCCGGCTCCATCCCCGAAAAGCACACAGGTACTGCGGTCTGCCCAGTTCATCATTTTTGACAGGGTTTCCGCCCCGATAACCAGTGCATGTTTGTAACGTCCGGTACGGAAATAGGCATCCGCCGTAGCCAGTGCAAATAAAAATCCGGAACATCCCGCACTCAGATCAAATGCCGTTGCACTTTTTGCTCCAATTGCAGCCTGTACTTCACATGCCAGCGATGGAAATATGTAATCCGGGGAAATGGTTCCCGCGATGATCAGATCAATTTCACATCCGGATATTTTTGCATCTGCAAGCGCCTTCTCTGCCGCCTCTACCGCCATGGAAGTCGTTGTCTCTTCCACCGCAATATGACGCATGCCGATCCCGGTACGGGAACGAATCCACTCATCTGAAGTGTCCATAACCTGAGCCAGGTCATCATTGCTTACAACTTTTTTCGGAAGCGCACTTCCGGTTCCTAAAAATTTCATTTTATGCTTCTCCTCTATGGAACAATTAGAACTTTCTGAAGCGATCATACCGCTCCTGTGCAAGCTGCTTCCCACTCTTGTCATTCTGTGCACGTAAAAATTCTTTCATATTTCCTTTCATCCATGCCGCAATCGAAGTCAGCGCATCGTCATCCGCTCCGCCATACTCCGGAATCACCTTATCCACAACAGACAGTTCTTTCAGATCCTGTGCCGTGATCTTCATAACCGTTGCCGCTTCTTTTGCGCGTTTCCCATCCTTCCAGAGAATGGAAGCAAATCCTTCCGGAGAAAGAATCGAATAGGTGGCATTTTCCATCATCCATACTTCATTACCAACCGCAAGAGCAAGAGCTCCGCCACTGCCGCCTTCGCCAATCATCAGGCAAAGGATTGGCACCTGAATACCGGACATTTCATAAAGGTTTCTTGCAATTGCCTCACCCTGTCCGTTCTCCTCGGCTTCTTTTCCCGGATATGCACCGGATGTATTTACAAAAGTAATGATTGGCCGATTGAATTTTTCTGCCTGCTTCATCAGACGGATTGCCTTACGGTATCCTTCCGGCGAAGGCATACCAAAGTTGCGTTCCTTGCAGTCCTTTAAATCTTTTCCCTTATGCACCCCGATCACGGTTACCGGCTGTCCATCCAGATAGGCAATACCACCGACAATTGCCGGATCATCACGGAAATAACGGTCTCCGTGCAGTTCCATGAATTCATCAAAAATCTGTCCCATATAGTCGACAGATGCCAGACGCTTCATCTGACGTGCCGCCATTACTTTATCCCACGGTTCCAACGGTCTGGAAAACGTATTTCTCTCGCGCATCAGTTCGGTCGGCTCATAACGGTCATCGTCATGTGCTGGATCAAAGTTTGCATAGCCTTCGGTCGGACGATGCAGACGAAGAATTTTCCCCAGCGTATCTTTTAACTCGTCACGCTCTACAATTGCATCCACAAATCCGTGTTTCAGCTGAAACTCAGCTCTCTGGAATCCATCCGGAAGCTTCTCCCCGATGGTCTGCTCAATCACACGCGGACCGGCAAAACCAATCAGCGCTCCCGGCTCTGCAAGGATAATATCTCCAAGCATTGCAAAACTTGCGGTCACACCACCGGTTGTCGGATCGGTCAGAACCGGAATATAAAGAAGACCTGCATCTGAATGACGTTTTACAGCTGCAGAAGTCTTTGCCATCTGCATCAAGGAAATAATTCCCTCCTGCATACGTGCACCACCGGAACAGCAGAATAAGATCACCGGAAGTTTCTGTTCCGTTGCCTTTTCCATTGCACGTGTAATTCGCTCACCGACAACGTGCCCCATACTTCCCATCATGAAACGGGCATCAATCACACCGAGAACTGTCTTCTCTCCGTTGATTGTACAACTTCCCATGGTTACGCCTTCGTTTAATCCGGTTTTTTCCTGTGTTGCGGCAACTTTTTCTTCGTATTCCGGGAAATTCAGCGGATTTCCGGTCTTCAGATCGTTGTCCCAGGTTTCAAAAGTTCCTGCATCCGCCACCATACGAATACGGTTTTTGGTGCGGACACGGAAATAATATCCACACTCGTAGCAGACATATTTATTTTTGATGATACGCTGTTTATCCAGTTCTTTTTTGCAGATTTTACAGGTAACGGTCTCTACAACAGGTGCTGTTTCCTTTGCCTCTTCCTGCTTTGGCTCTTCTGCCTGTGTTTTTTCTGGTTCTTCGTTGTGATTTACTTTGATATATTTTTTATTAAAAAACATTGCCTTTCCCCTATCCGATTGCAAATGTCAGTTCTGCGGAACATGCCAGTTTTCCATTTACTTTTGCTGTTGCCTGCCCCACACCGATCGGTCCCTTCACCTTGATAATTTCGGTTTCAAGCACCAGAGTATCCCCTGGAACAACTTTCTGCTTGAATTTTGCTTTATTGATTCCTGCAAAATATGCCGTCTTTCCTTTCCATTCCGGCTGCGAAAGAATTGCAACCGCACCGGTCTGTGCCAGTGCTTCCACGATCAGCACGCCCGGCATAACCGGATTTCCCGGAAAATGACCGGCAAAAAACGGTTCATTGAAAGTTACATTTTTCTTTGCTACCGCGCGCACGCCCGGCTCCACTTCTTCCACCGTATCAATCAGCAGAAACGGATGTCTGTGTGGCAGAATTTCCATAATTTCCTGTGTTGTCATACTCATAGCTTCTACTCCTCGTATTTGCGAACCAGAAGACTTGCGTTATGTCCGCCAAATCCAAGAGAGTTTGACAGTGCATAGGTAAATGACTCGTGGGATTCTTCTTTACAGTAGTTCAGATCCATCTCGTCATCCGGTGTCTCATAACCAACTGTACGGTGAATGTATCCTTCTTCCAGCTCTTTGACACAGGTGATAAATTCAACCGCACCTGCGGCACCAAGAAGATGACCGATCATGGACTTTGTAGAATTGATCTTAATGTCCTTTGCATGATCCCCAAACAGTAACTTAATGGCACGGGTCTCAAAAAGATCGTTGTGATGCGTTGCAGTACCATGCGCATTGATGTACGTGATCTCGTTTTTGTCTACCCCCGCATCCTCGATGGCATTCTGCATAGCGCGTGCTGCACCTGCACCGTCTTCGAGTGGGGAAGTAATATGGTAAGCATCTGCAGAACATCCATATCCCACAACTTCTGCATAGATTTTTGCGCCTCTTGCCTTCGCATGCTCAAGTTCCTCAAGAACAACAATGCCGGCACCTTCACCCAATACAAAACCGCTGCGGTTTTTATCGAAAGGAAGGGAACATTTTTCCGGATCATCGGATGGAGAAAGCGCCGTCAGTGCACCGAATCCGGCAATCGCACATGGACATACGGCTGCCTCGGTTCCTCCGGCTACCATGACATCTGCCTCTCCGTACTGAATGCTGCGGAACGCATCACCGATATTATTCGTACCGGTCGCACAGGCAGTTACATCATTGGTACATTTTCCCTGCAATCCCAGCTGGATGGAGACATTTCCTGCTGCCATGTTTGAGATCATCAATGGAACGAAAATCGGATTGACTCTGCCCGGTCCTTTTTCCACAATCTTTGTATACTCGCGCTCGATTGCCTGAAGACTTCCAACACCGCATCCAACGGCTGTACCGCAACGGTAAGCGTCCTCTTTTTCCATATCAAGCCCTGCATCCGCAACGGCTTCTTTGGCTGCTGCTACTGCGTACTGTGCAAACAGTTCCATACGCTTTGCTGCCTTAAAATCCATATGCTCTTTTCCGACAAAACCTTTGACTTCTGCCGCAAGATGTGCTTTATATTCACTTGCATCAAACTTCGTGATAGGACCAAATCCAATCTGTCCGGCATGGATTCCTTTCCAGAATTCTTCCACATTCAGGCCGATCGGCGTGATTGCTCCCATTCCCGTCACAACGACTCTTCTCATTTTCCTTTTCCTTTCTTTCTATCAGGTTCCTTAAATGGCCATACCACCGTCTACGGAAAGTATCTGTCCGGTAATATAATCCGACTCCGGTGATGCAAGAAATGCGACTGCATTCGCAATATCCTGTACCTGTCCGGCTCTGCCAAGCGGAATCTGCTTTTTTAATTCTTTCTGGGTCTTTTCCGGCAATACTGCGGTCATCTCTGTCTCTACAAATCCGGGAGCAACCGCATTGACGCAGATTCCCCTGGATGCAAGCTCCCTTGCAACAGATTTTGTCAGACCGATCACGCCCGCCTTGCTGGCTGCATAGTTTGACTGTCCCGCATTTCCAAGGATTCCGGATACCGAAGAAATATTGATAATTTTTCCGGCACGCTGTTTTAACAGATAGCGTGACAGATGACGAATTGTATTGAAAGTTCCCTTCAGGTTGGTATTGATCACAGCATCAAAATCGCTTTCCTTCATGCGCATCAGCAGATCATCCCTTGTAATTCCGGCATTGTTCACCAGAATATCCATATGCTTATATTCTTTGATAAGAGATTCAATCATCTCCTGACATGCTGTAAAATCAGAGACATTGCAGCGAACACTCACGGCATCTCCTCCGGCCGCTTTGATCGCTGCAACCGTTTCATTTGCAGCATCTTCGGAACCATTGTAGTTCACCACAACAAATGCTCCGCGTTTTGCCAGCTCCAGCGCAATGGCTCTTCCGATTCCCCTGGAAGCACCTGTAACAAGTGCATTTTTACCGGTTAACATATTTATTGAAATCCTCCATTTTGTCGATGTTGCATGTGGTAACATCGCGATTGATCTTTCTCATAAATCCGGAAAGGCTGCGTCCCGGTCCGATCTCCACAAATTCCTCTGCTCCGTCTGCAATCAGGCGCTCAATTGTCTGCTGCCAGCGCACGGAAGAAGAAACCTGACGTACCAGATAATCCTTGACGTCTGCCGGATCTTTGACATAATCTGCAGTCACATTGGTCAGATACGGAATGGTGATCGGCTGAATCGTTACATCTTCGAGTGCCTCCCCGAGTTTCTTTCCTGCTTCTGCTAAAAGTGCAGAATGGAACGGGCCACTGACTTTAAGCGGAACCACGCGCTTTGCTCCGGCTTCCTTGCAGGCATCTCCTGCCTCACCTACAGCATCTGCTGCTCCGGTGATAACGATCTGTCCCGGACAGTTGTAATTTGCAATGGAAACAACTTTGTTTGTTTTTGCAGCGGTTTCCTCACAGATTGCTGCGATCTTTTCCGCATCCAGTCCAAGAATTGCAGACATACCGCCGCCTACCGGATATGCCTGTTCCATATAAATACCGCGCTTGCGGACAACCGCAAATGCATCCCGCATTGTCATCGCTCCGGATGCAATCAGCGCACCATATTCGCCAAGGCTTAAGCCTGCCGTAACGTCGCAGCCAATTCCCGCTGCTTGTAATGCTGTATAAATAGCCGCCTCGGTTGTGAGCATACAGATCTGTGTGTACTCTGTAATGTTCAGCTTATCATTTTCTTCAAAGCAAAGAGCTGCCACATCCAGACCTGTCACTTCATTTGCCAGATCATAAACCGCTTTTGCTTCCGGCATGGCGTCGTAAAACTCTTTTCCCATACCAATATACTGAGATCCCTGTCCAGGGAACATAAATACTCTCTTCACTGTCTTCTCCTATTTCTGTCCCAATAACTTTTCGGCACCACTCATAACATCCCGGATAATTTCCGCACAGGTCTCTTCTTTTTTTACCAGAGCCGCAGACTGGCCTGCCATAACGCTGCCGTACATGACATCGCCCTCGACAACTGCTTTGCGCAGTGCTCCGAGTGTCATCTGCTCAAGTTCTTCGAACGGTGCACCTTCTTTTTCTTTCTTTAAGTACTCGCGGGTCATTTTGTTACGAATAACGCGAATCGGATGGCCTGTGGACATGCCGGTCACTTCACTGTCAATATCTTTTGCTTTGACCACGCGCTGCTTGTAATTTTCATGAACCGTGGATTCTTTTGCAACAACAAAACGGGTTCCCATCTGTACTGCCTCTGCGCCAAGCATCATAGCTGCCGCAAATCCACGTCCATCTGCAATTCCACCGGCTGCAATGACCGGAATGGATACCGCATCTACTACCTGTGGTACGAGTGTCATCGTCGTCTGGGCACCGATGTGTCCACCGGACTCCATTCCCTCAGCGACCAGTGCATCCGCACCGCCACGCTCCATCAGCTTTGCCAATGCCACGCTTGCCACAACCGGGATTACTTTGATTTTGGCTTCTTTCCACATGCTCATATATTTGGCCGGATTGCCGGCGCCGGTTGTTACTACCTTAACGCCTTCCTCCACAATTACTTTTGCAATCTCATCCGCTTCCGGATTCATCAGCATGAGATTTACTCCAAACGGCTTGTCGGTTTCTTTTTTTGCTGCCTGAATCTGCTCACGCACCCAGGAAGCCGGTGCTCCACCTGCTCCGATGATGCCAAGTCCGCCGGCATTGGATACCGCACTGGCCAGTTCATGTGTTGCGACCCATGCCATACCGCCCTGAATGATCGGATATTCGATTCCCAGAAGCTCTGTCACTCTTGTTTTCATAGCTTATGCCTCAACACCCTTATTTTTCATATAATCAATGACATCCTGAACGGTAAGGATCTTCTCTAAATCCTCAGAAGGAATCTCTACACCGTACTCTTCTTCCAAAGCCATAACCAGCTCAAACAGATCTAAGGAATCTGCCTCAAGATCCTCTTTGAAACGGGACTCTGCGGTGATAGAATCTGCGTCTACGTTTAACTGGTCTGCAATGATTTCTTTTAACTTTTCTAACATAATGGGTTCTCCTTTTACTGTCTTCAATTTTGTTTGATTGTGAAATAGTTTGATTGTCAAACAGTTTCTTAGTCAAAGTATATGCAAAGATAGTTTGATTGTCAAGATATTTTTTCAACAGGGTAATGATAAAAGAGTACAAAAAAGCACAGCAAACACTTTCTTCCTACACGAAAATGTTTGCTGTGCATATGGTTCTGTTTTTTGAACTTATCCGATAATGAGTTGCATTGCCCCGTATATTCCGGCATCATTGCCAAGCTGTGCCAGTTCAAAGCGGGTATCACGACATGCATGGAAGCAGCTTTCCTTAAAGTGCTTCTGGATCGTATCGATTAAAATCTGTCCGGCTTTGGACACACCACCACCGATCACGATAACTTCCGGATTGGTCACGCATGCAATATTCGAAAGGGTTGACCCTAAAATTTCTCCCACTTCATCTACCAGTCCAAGAGCTACTTCATCGCCTTCTTTTGCCACATCAAAAATGTCTTTTGCAGTAATATCTTTATAATCACGAAGCTTTGTCGCATCCTGTGTTTTGGCAAGTTTACGTTTTGCCATGCGTACAATACCAGTCGCAGAAGTATACTGTTCCAGACATCCATACTGCCCACAGTTACAAGGCTCTATCTCATCATGATTTACGGTAATGTGTCCGATTTCTCCGCCTGCACCGTTATATCCGGCAACCACATGTCCGTCCACGATAATTCCACCGCCGACACCGGTACCAAGCGTTACCATGATGACATCTTTACTTCCTTTTCCACCGCCCTGCCACATTTCGCCAAGACCTGCAACGTTCGCATCATTTCCGACTTTTACTTTCAGACCTGTCTGTGCACCGAGTTCCTCCGCAACATTGATCACTCCCCAGCCGAGATTGACACACCCGTTAACAACGCCATCACTCCGCACAGGACCCGGAACACCGATTCCCACACCCTCTACATCACTCTTACTGATGCCTTCCTGCGCCAGTTTGTTATCAATCGCCTGTGCAATATCCGGCAGTACTGCCTTTCCGTTATCGCTGGTATCTGTCTTGATTTCCCATTTGTCAAGAAGCTCTCCGCTTGTCTCAAAAAATCCCATTTTTACGGTGGTTCCTCCCACGTCTACGCCAAATCCATATTTCTTCAATTCCTGATTCCTCCTTGATCTATGTGATATGTATTTTTCTTCTACCCCATGTATCTATATTCTACCATATTCCGGAATTTCTGCCTAGTATCGATAAAAAAAATCAACCGATGTATCCATAAATACACCGGTTGCACTGTTTTATATATGTTTATTGTACGTTTCCACCACCGGTATCTCCACTCTCTCCGGTATCACCGCTATTATCCGTGGTTCCGCTATTGTCCGGTTTATTGGTATTTTCTCCATTTTCCGGCGTATCAGTGTTTCCTCCGCTTTCTCCGGAATCGTTGTCCCCACTATGTTCCGGTTTGGAATTGTTATTCTGATCACCGGCATTGCTGTCGTTATTGTCCGGCTGGTTATCATTTTCGGAGCTTCCGTCCGTTGTATTATCTTTCTGCTGGCTCTCGGAAGTCTGCTGGTCATCCGTCTGGTTTTCTTCTATCTGGTTTTCTTCGCGCATCTTGTCGTGTTCTTCCTCTTCCTGCTTCTGCTGATTTTTAAAATCATCCGAAAGCTGAGCATAAGGAAGGAAATCAAGCGAAGATAATCCCTCGTGGGCCGCAGACATATATGCTTTCCAGATCTGTGCCGGATATGTGCTTCCACTCAGATTGGAAATGGCTTTTGGATAATCACATCCCACCCAGACTGCGGTTGTATAATATCTGGTAAATCCGCAGAACCATCCATCTTTGTGATCGTTTGTTGTACCCGTCTTTCCGGCACACGGCATATCGGCAAGCTTTGCAGAACGTCCGGTTCCACTGTCCATAACGGAGGTCATGATATCCGTCATCATCCGCGCCGCATCCTGCTTATAAACCGTTTTTTCCGTCAGGCTGGACGTATAGACTACATTTTCGTCAGAATCCACAATTGATTTTACACAGGTCGGTTCCCTGTAAAGTCCGTCATTTTCAACCGCTGCATACCCGGATGCCATCTCAAGTGGAGAAACACCTTTGGTAAATCCACCAAGAGATGTGGCGAGGGTATAATCTCCGTCCTTGATCTGTGCAAAATTCATATTTTTTAAATACTGCAGGCCTGCTTTTGGTGTCAGTTCGTCATACAGCTGCCAGGCAATCGTATTAATGGAATGTGCAACCGCATATCTGAGCGGAATCTTTCCGGCATATGTATTGTTTGCATTCGACGGTCCGTCTTTTAGTTTATGGTCATCCACAACGGTATCCGGAGTATACCCGCGCTCCAGCTGCGGAGTATATACCAGCAATGGCTTAATCGAACTTCCCGGCTGACGGTAACTCTGGTATGCACGGTTTAACGTATAATTATCCGAATCCTGCTTACGGCCGCCCACGATTGCCACAACATATCCGCTGTTGTTATCAATTGATACTGCTGCCGCCTGCATCTTGTAAGTTCCGTCTTTGGATTTGTCTTTAAATCCTTTCAGGGTATCATCAATGGCAGACTGCAGTTCCTTTTGTTTTTCCATATCAATCGTCGTATAGATTTTGTATCCTCCGGAAAACAGTTTCTTCTGACACGCACTGTAAAGTTCGTCATATGCTTCCCCATAAGACTTCTTTTCCTTATCCGAATCAAAATAATATTTAAACTGGAAACCTTCCTGTTCCATCAGTGCACGGGTTGCGCAGTCATACGTGTAAGTGTCAATCGAACTGTTAATTTTCTCCGTGTCACTCTTTTTCGGCCGGTTCAGTGCAATCTCTTCTTTGGTTGCCTCATAATACTCTTCCTGGGAGATTTTCCCGTCATCCCGCATATTCTTTAAGATCAGATTCCGCCGGGTAATGGTATTGTCCGGGTGTGTCACCGGATCATAATTGGACGGGCGGTTCGGGATCGCACACAGATACGCGGTCTGCGATACATCAAGATCTTTCAGTTCACAGTTAAAATATCCATGACAGGCAGCGTCAATTCCGTAATAGCCGTTTGCAAAATACACGTTATTCAGATAAAATTCCATAATTTTATCCTTACTGTAACGTTTTTCGAGTTCCCACGCAAGAAACATCTGCTTCACCTTGTACTGCCACGTCTGTTTCGGCTGCATATAAATCAGCTTGGCAAGCTGCATGGTAATCGTACTTCCACCCTGCGTACCACCCTGCGATTTTTTCAGTTTCGACATGACTGTGGCTTTGACCGCGCGCACAAGTCCTTTCAGATCCACACCGTTATGCTGGTAAAACTTCTTGTCCTCAATACTGATAATCGCTGCGACAAAATTCTTTGGAATATCCTCGTATTTGACATACTGCGCATTCTTGTCTCCCCTTCGTTCAGAGATCAGTTTTCCGTCTTTATCAAAAACGGAGCAGGTCTGTGAAGGGATAAACGTAGAATCGTCGGAAGCAGATACTTCCTGCACTGCCTCACGGCGCATCTGCTGTATCTGATCCGCATATCCGCCAAAATAGTAGTATCCAAAACCTGCCAGCACAACAAGCATCAGCACGATCTGCAGCTTTATGACAAACCAGAAAAAGCGATGCTGCTTTTTCTTTCTTTTCTTTTTCTTCTTGGTTGACATATACTCTCCTCCATATTTATTTTGGAAACATACATCATACATTTTATCTCTTTTGGACAGTATATGCAAATTATCTTTTTATTAAGATTTTATTATTTTCACTGCTCCATATTTTTCCCCAGAAAATTTGCAGCTGTGGCAGACAATGCTTTCAACAGTCCAAGTGTTTCCTTTTGTCCGCTGTTATCTGCCAGAATCACAGCACCCTGACAGTCTCCATTGCACAGAATACTTGAAAGCACAATTCCCTTCGGAAGGGTTGACATTGTTTTTTTTGTAATGGAGCAGGCCTGTTCTTCTCCTGTTTTCACAACTGTGCTGCGCTTTTCAATCATTTCTTCCATTTCTTCGCTCAGCTGTTCCCCCTCAACTTCCTTTTTCCCGGTTCCCGCTGCTGCGATCACATATTCCCGATCCGTAATGCAGACCAGAGCCTCTGTGGTCTGTGCCAGTGCCTGTGCATAACTTCGTGCAAACTCGCCCAGTTCCCCAACCGGTGAGTATTTTTTGAGCATAATTTCGCCCTCCCGGCTTGTAAAAATCTCTAGGGGATCCCCCTCCCGGATGCGCAGTGTCCTGCGAATTTCTTTCGGAACCACAATTCTTCCCAGATCATCGATTCTGCGCACAATTCCAGTTGCTTTCATATGATAAATTTCCTCCTGTTTTCCAGATTACTTTCCATATTCATGTTGTATGGGTAGTATGCCGGAATCCCGGAAAAATTATGCACAGAAAACAAAGCATTTTACTTGAAAAAACGTTCATCCCGTCATACAATAGAATTAGCATTCACTAGGAGAAACGTATTATGGATTATAATGAAAATGAATTTAAGGCCAAGGCCAATATCAAAGCCAGACGCATCTGGCTTGTATTTGCCCTTCTTCTTAGTGCAAACTACGGCACAGATGTATCCCAGGGTGGGTATCCTTCCACAAATTTCATCATTTTTTTAATACTGTGCTGGGTTCCTTTTTTTGCCGGTGATCTTCTTTTGCGCATCAGGGGAAAGGCTGATGACCGCTATCGGTATGCGCTTGTCGTCGGTTACGGTATTTTTTACACGTTCCTGATCTGCACCACCGATTCACCGATTGCCTTTACCTATATTCTTCCGGTTGTCAGTCTTCTGGTTCTTTACAAAGACCGGAAATTTATGGTGGGATGTGCAATCGCCAATATCGCCAGTGTCATTATCAGTGTCATTTATCATCTGGTCGTTCTCGGTCAGAATACTGCAACGGACCAGAAAAATTATCAGCTGCAGATTGCCTGTCTCCTGCTCTGTTATATCGGCTATATCATGTCTATCCGCCATCTCATCGAATCCGATGGTGCCCTGACAAACAGTATCAAAGCCGATTTAAAACGGGTTGTTACAACTGTTGAACAGGTTAAAACCGCCAGCAATACCATCATGGATGGAATCACCGTTGTCCGCGAACTTGCCACGGAAAACAAACATGGTTCTGACATTGTCGTAGACGGAATGAACAAACTGACCGACCATAACGGCCAGCTGCAGTCCCGGACAGCCTCCTCGCAGGAAATGACAGGAGATATTAATTCCCAGGTACAGAATGTTGCTTCCATGATCAATGATATGGTATCCCTGACTGCGGAATCCGGCAAACATGCAAAAACAAGTTCCGTTGATCTGGAGAGTCTGGTACAGACTGCCGGAACGATGGCAGATCTGTCCAATGAGGTAGAACATATTCTGGACGCTTTCAAGGCAGAATTTGAAACCGTAAAACAGGAAACCGGAACCATTGACAGTATTTCCAGCCAGACCAATCTGCTGGCACTTAATGCTTCCATTGAAGCTGCCCGCGCAGGGGAAGCCGGAAAAGGATTCTCCGTCGTTGCAGAACAGATTCGCAAGCTGAGTACCGAAACCAAAGATTCTTCCGGACAGATCAGCGAAGCACTCTCGCGGCTGGATGAAATTTCAGGAAAAATGACTTCTTCCATTGAAGAAACCTTAAAACTTATTCAGGTCACTCTGGAAAAAGTAACCCAGACCGGTGAAAATGTAAATAAAATTACACAGGATTCTTCTCTTCTGGGTGAACACATCCAGACAATTGATTCCGCCATGAAAGAAGTGGAATCTTCCAATCGTCAGCTGGTAGAAAATATGGAACAGGTATCTTCCATCGTGGAAACCATGACCACATGCATCAGTGATTCCGATGAAACAAGCAAACGCATGCTCAGCAAATATGAGGAAAGTGCTTCCAACATCAATAACATAGAAAATGTAATTCAGGAGCTGATGTGTGAACTGGGCATCGGTGGTTTCATGGGTCTGGATGATATTCATGCCGGTATGAAAGCAAAAGTTATTCTTCCAAAACATCTGGAACGCATGGAGTATCACGGAGAAGTCAGATCTGTTGCGGAAAATAGTATTTCCCTGATTTTGTCTGACAATCCACAGTTAAACGGATCCGAAACCTGTAAGGTTCAGGTCACGGTTGACAATGTTCTCTACTGTTGGGATCAGGCGCAGATACAGGCTGACACGGCATCCGGTTCCCATGCCTATGTATTGCAGCTTTCCGCACGTCCGGAAATCAAAAACCGCCGGAAATACCCACGGGCAGATGTGTCCAATCCATGTACCATCACGCTGAAAGATTCCGACACAACGTTCTCCGGTCAGCTTGACAATATCAGTGCCAATGGATTTGCATTTCTGATCCGGGATCCGTTTTTCATGGATCACAAACATGCAGATGTTGCTATCGATATCCAAAATTTTGCCCTTTCGGATCAGTCCCATCTGGAAGGACATGTCATCCGGTGCTCGGATGATGAAGGTGTATATATTGTGGGATGTCAGATGCCGGAAGACAATTATGCAATACGCAATTATGTAGATTCCCTTCTCGGTCAATAAATAAAACAGGGAAAACTTCTATGATTCCATAAAAGTTTTCCCTGTTTTCTTATCATTTAAGCTGTCAGCAAAAGTTTTTCAAACTCTTCTTTGGGAAGCGGTCTCGAATAGTAATATCCCTGAATACTGTCACACTTCATCTGTTTGAGGAAATCCACCTGTTCTTCTCTCTCAACACCTTCTGCCGTAACGCACAATCCAAGTTCCTTTGCAAGTAAAATCGTATGTTCCAGCAATCGTTCCCCACTGAAATCTCCGATGTAATCAATCAGACTTTTGTCAATTTTTAACGTATCGAAACATTTCATGTTCAGTGTTGCAAGGGAAGAATACCCCGATCCAAAATCATCTACAAGCAATGGAAAACCATTGTCATGGAACTTATCTGCCAGCCCCTTGATATTGTCATTGTCAATTGCTGCGCTCTCTGTAATCTCAATCGGAACCAGATGGGTTTTTACTCCGATTTCATCAGCGATCTGCTGATACCGACTGACCACACTGTCAAAATACAGACTCGCCCTGGACAGATTGATGGATACAGGAATAATCTCCTTTCCCTGTTTCTGCCATTCTAACTGCTGCATACATACTTTTCGGAAAACATACTCATCCAGAACTTTTATCAGTCCGTCTCTCTCAAACAACGGAATGAATTTGCCGGGTGGAATAACATTTCCCTTTTCATCTCTCCAGCGGATCAGACCTTCTGCCCCTACCATCCGCTCTGTTTCCGGATCATATTTCGGCTGATACCACACCTCAAAACAGTTATTTTCCAGAGAATGTTTAAATTCATCCTCCATGGCTTTATCTTCAAGCATGCGGATCGTATCTTCATGGCTGTAAAACTGATAGCTGATATCTTTGCGATCCTTGATCTGATTCTTGGCAAAATTTGCTTCGCTGTATACCTCTTCCACTTTGGAATCCGGTTTCCACTTCGTCACTCCAAAATAAGGGATCAGCTTCGGAACCTTCAGTCTTTCCGACAATTCTGCCAGTATGGTCTCCAGCTGCTGTAACTGCCGGATCGTCTTTTCCTGATCCTTTCCACTACTGTAAATCACAAAACGGTCTGCATTGATATGTCCTGCCAGATCATCTTTTTCCAGTATCCCCTGAATACACTTCCAGATTCCTTTGAGTGTTTCATCCCCTTTGATAATTCCACAGATCGAATTGATAATTTTAAAGGAGTGGATGTCCATGGACACCAGATATCCCGGTTGCCGGAAATCCCGGATTTTCTTCTTAAAACTTTCGTAATTATTTCCACCGGTTACACTGTCCACATATGCCATGCGCTCAAGTTCCCTCTGTTTTTCGGAACTGATATCGGAAAATCCTGCTACCATCCGGTGCAGCTGTCCTCCATCCGATGTATTTACAAATTTTGCACGGCAGTATTCTACTTTCTCATCCCGCACAATCCGGTAATCATACTGATATGCTTTTTTCATGCTCAGCTGCTTACGGAGATTTTCAATGGAGGTCTCATACAGCATTGTCTCACGATCTTCGGTAAGGACAACCTTCCCCACATATTCTGCCATGATAGCTTCATATCCCGGAATTGCCTTAAGCGTATCATTGAGCACAGAGCGCACTGCGGAGTTCACCTTATATGCATATACCTTATCATGATCCACATCTACATAATATACACTGTTAAAATTGCTTCCCAGTGCCTGAATAATCTCATTCTGGCGTGTGTCTGCCCTGATCTGTTCGATCAGACCCAATACATATTCCGTTTGTTTCTGTGAACCGCCCTGAATCCTACCCATAGAGATCTGATATACCATGTCTTTTCCCGAAGACTGAATCTTTGCACTTACCGTCTTTGCGCCATGGTCAATATCCTGAAACAGTTTTAACAGTTTTTCTTTTTCCATAATTCTGTCCATGAGGATACTATGCTCCAGATCCGCAGCATTCTCCACGATTCCCATGTGACGGGCTGCAAACTCTGATGGTCTGATCCTATGTTCTTTGGGATAATAGTAAAAAAAATACTTTCCCCATTTTGCCAGAATCTCCTGAATCTCTGTTGATATATCCCTGCACTTCTTCTGATCGTTTTTTTCTACCATAGGCCTGCCTTTCCCTGGTAAACTGTAAATATTGTCTGATTATTTCTGTACAAATATACTATAGCATAAACTATTTCCCTCGTAAAGGTAGTAGATTTTCACAAAAACACACGAAAAGCGCATGCAACAGAGATGTCACATGCGCTTTCCAACTACACAGCATTCGCTTATGTTCTATTTTATTTTACGGTTTCTACCTTAATCACATTCGTATTTCCTACTTTGCCATTGATCAGACCACCGGTCAGAACAACAGCATCTCCGCTCTGTAATGAAAATACTTCTTTTGCCTTTTTCATTGCATGGTAGAACATAACTTCCATCGAACTGAATTCCTCGCAGAGAACCGGAGTAACCCCCCAGCTTAAGTTCAATTTCCGCCATACTTTCTCGGAAGTCGTCATTCCGATGATATCTACCGGACAACGGAAACGGCTGACCATACGTGCGGTAGTTCCGCTGAGTGTACTCGCGACAATACATTTTGCCTGGACATCAACTGCCATCGCACAGGTTGCATGCGAAATGGCATCCTGAATGCTTCTTGTCTCAAAATCAGAAGTACGGAAACGCTTGGTATATTTGATCTGGGATTCCGTATACTCAGCAATCTCTGCCATGTTCCGCACAGCATCTACCGGATATTTACCGGCAGCCGATTCTCCGGACAGCATGATCGCGGATGATCCATCGTATACCGCGTTTGCCACATCGGAAAGCTCTGCACGTGTCGGACGCGGATTGTGAATCATGGACTCGAGCATCTCGGTCGCGGTTATGACACGTTTTCCGAGCATACGGCACTTGCTGATCAGATACTTCTGAACCGCAGGCACTTCCATGCCCGGGATTTCGACTCCGAGATCTCCACGGGCAATCATGACACCATTGGCAATCTCACAGATTTCTTCAATGTGCTCCACACCCGAACGGTTCTCAATCTTTGCAATAATATCAATATCTTCGCCGCCGTTCTCGTCAAGGAATTTACGCATATCCTCGACATCTTTCTTTACGGAAACAAAAGATGCCGCAACGAAATCCACGTCGTTTTTGATACCAAACAGCAGATCTTTCTTATCCTGCTCGCTCAAAAATGCATGATCCATGACCTTGTTCGGGAAATTCATGCTCTTTTTATCCGACACCTCGCCTCCGACAAGAACCTTACAGATGGCATCCGGTGCTTTCAGCTTTTCTACTTCCAGAATAATCAGACCATTGTTGATCAGGACATGATCTCCCACCTTCAGATTGTTGATCAGGTTTTTGTAGGTTACGGAAACTCTCTCCTGATTTCCCACAATATCATCCGTTGTCAGTGTAAATGTATCTCCATCTTTTAACGTGATCTTTCCGTTTTCGAAGGTTTTGATCCGGTACTCCGGTCCTTTGGTATCCAGCATGATCGCAATTGGAAGACCTAACGCCTTACGCACTTTTTTGATCGTATCAATCTTCTTCTGATGTTCCTCATGGCTTCCATGGGAAAAGTTTAATCTGGCTACATTCATGCCGGCTTTACACATCTGTGTCAGTACAGATTCGCTTTCGCTTGCAGGTCCGATGGTACAAATAATCTTTGTTTTTCTCATAATGCTTGTTCTCCTGTCTCTATCCAAATTTTTTTGTATCCCCTGAGTTTCATTCTGTCACACACAGACGGGATTTGCGCGGATATACCGCCCGACGATCAGCCGACGCGCCGGTGGAACAAGAAATTTGGGCTTCGAGGTCAGAATTCTCTGTACCAGCAGCCACTGCTGTGTCATATGGCTCACCGGAAGGAAACGAAGCCCGATTCGCCTGACTTGCGGAACAACGGACGGTTTCCCTTCCCTGAGCACTGTCTGGGAAATGCAAAACTCTCCTGCATCATTCAGGTAATCCTCCGCCTGCCGGTTATGCATACTGCTGCTAAGCACATTGACCTTCTGCTGCATTCCACAGGCATCTGCTACATTCATCTCCACCGGCATGCGAAGCACAAACGCCGCAATGACCACAGCGGAACAGATCAGCACAATATGATGTTTCTTTTTGGTCCGTTTTCCGAAGTGCTTATGCATTTGCAATCACATCTGCCAGAGCTTCCATCGCTGGTAGGTCGGACTCTTTCATGGCGGAACGAATCGTTACCATCGGCTCCACAATGGTAATATTTTTCATGGTTTCCAGAATTCCCTTCATCGTTCTTCCGGCCGTCGGTCCCCAGGTACCGTTCTCAATAATACCTACGGTACGGTTCTGGAATGCCTTGGACTGTAAATGATGCAGGAAGTCCTGCATACATGGGAATACACCGCCATCGTAACTTGCTGCTGCAAGAACCATACGGTCATAACGGAACGCATCTTCCACAACTTCTGCCATATCATCACGGGAAAGATCCATGACAGAAACTTTCTCTACTCCTTTGGCACGCAGCATCTCAGCAAATTTCCGTGCTGCTTTTGCAGTATTTCCATGGATCGATGCATATGCTACAAGAACACCCTTATCCTCCGGCTTATAGCTGCTCCAGGTATCATATAATCCAATGTAATAGCCAAGATTTTCATTTAATACCGGACCATGCAGCGGACAGATCGTCTGGATATCCAGTCCTGCTGCTTTCTTTAACAGTGCCTGTACCGGTGCACCGTATTTTCCTACAATATTAAAGTAATATCTTCTCGCTTCACAGGCCCATCCTTCCGGATCTTCATAATCCAGTGCACCGAATTTTCCGAATCCGTCTGCAGAGAATAAAATCTTTTCACTGCTCTCATAAGTTACCATAACTTCCGGCCAGTGTACCATCGGTGCCATATAAAAATTCAGCGTATGGGTACCAAGAGACAAAGACTCTCCTTCTGCCACTGTAATTTTATGGTTCTCATCTACCGGAAGCTCGTCAAAAAACTGTGGAAGCATGTGAAATGTCTTGGCATTTCCCACCAGGGTCACTTCCGGGAAAAGCTCTACCAGACGTCCGATACTTCCGGCATGATCCGGCTCCAGATGGGAAACTATCAGATAATCCACTTTCCGTCCGTCTAATGCGGCCAACAGATTCTTCTCCCACTGCTCCATGCCCCTGGCATCTACCGTATCCATCAAAGCTACCTTTTCATCAAAAATCAGATAAGAATTATAAGACACTCCATGTGGAACTACATACTGGCTCTCAAACAGATCAATTGTCTTGTCATCTACTCCGATATACTTTACTGCTTCTGAAATTGTTACACTCATTTTTTCTCCCTCTCTTTTTGTTTTTATTTATGTATTATGATGCATACATATCATTTTCCTCTTCACGCTCTAAATCCTCCGGACTCATATAGCGGCGGAACAGGCGCTCTAAAATAAAATCAAATACAATCGATGCAACTGCCGGAATCACCACAAGCAATACCGGTATGATATAAACCGATAAAACCGATGCAACTAAAATCACCAGCAGCAGCAATGCCCATGGCAGATGCCTTATCATCAGCAGAAATGCATTTTTCAATGTCTGCTTTACGGTATTTTCAAATCTTGCAATATATGGGAATAAAAATGCGCTCCACATAATCGCAACAGCAATCATAATCAGAAAGAAATAGAAAAATGCGCCCTTCATACTGCCGGTTTTTAATACCTGATAGGTGATATAGGCATCACAGCCCAGAACAATCATAACGGCCAGCCATATAAGATATGGCAGTGTTGCAGCCTTAAAGTTGTCCCTGAACGCTCCGAAAAAGTTACTTGTGGTATATCCGCGGTTACCGCGGATGGATTTATGTACCGTGTAATACAGCGCGGTGGTCGATGCCCCGATCGTAAAAACCGGAATGCAGCAGATCACCCATAAAATGCTGACCCACACGCAGTCCACAAGTTTTCCCAGCATCTGAAATACAATATTATCCCAATTAAATTTCACGCTTATTCCTCCAGTCGCCCAATAATTTCTTCTGCGATTTCTTCTTTTGTTTTTCTATCCGTAGCTACGAGAATGTCTGCAGCCGCCTCATACTTTGGCCGGCGTGCTTCCATCAGTTCAGAAATGTATGCAACATTCATATGACCGTTTAAAAGTGGACGGTCCGTACTGTTTTTTACACGTTCGTATATGGTCTGCGGTGTTGCCGTAAGAAATACGATTCTTCCCCCATCCCGCATGCAGTCTACATTTTCCTGTCGCATTGCCACACCGCCTCCACAGGATACGATTGTCGGCTCCTGCTGATTTAGTGACTGGATCAGTTTTGTCTCAAGCTCCCGGAAATAAAGTTCTCCGTATGTTTCAAAAATTTTGCTGATCGGCATTCCCTGTTCTTTTACGATACGCTCGTCCATCTCCACAACCGGATAACCCAGCTTTTGCTTTATCGCACGTGCAATCGTGCTTTTACCGGCTCCCATAAAACCGATCAGGAAAATATTTTTCTTTCCTTTATTCATGAAAAAATTTCTCCTTTACTTCTTCTACCGGCATATCCATACCTGTATATAACCGGAATGCGGCCACTCCCTGCCACAGAAGCATTCCCTTGCCTCCAATGCAGGTACATCCTGCTTCTTTTGCTTCCCGCAACAGTTTTGTCTCTGCCGGATTATAAACCGCATCACATACAACCAATCCCGGGCGAAATGCAGATAAATCTTTTACCACACTCTGATCATCCATCGGTTTCATACCAACGATCGTCGCATTTGCAAAAATGTCACTGGATGTGATCTCCTCTGTCATCTTTGCCGTATCCGCAATGTCATATACATTGACAACAATTCCCGGCACTGCTTTTCGGATCTTTTCTGCGGTCTGAAGAGTACGCTCAAAAAATGCATCCTTAATATTGAAAATCGTGATCTCTCTGGCTCCATCTAATGCACATTGTACCTGAATGGCTGTCGCAGCTCCGCCACCGCCTGCGACCGTGATCTTTTTTCCTTTAATATCTACGCCATGGTCCTTGAGGTTGTGTACAAAGCCTTCTCCGTCCGTGATATATCCGGTCAATCTTCCGTCATCGTTGACAATTGTGTTTACAGCTCCGATAATCTGTGCTGCCGGAGACAGCTCATCCACATACTTTGCCGCCTCGGTCTTATCCGGCATCGTCACATTGATTCCACGCATATGAAACAGTTTCACCGCGTCAAGTGCTTCTTTTACCTGATCTTCTTTTACATCAAATGCAACATATGCATAATCCAGCCCCAGCTTTGCAAAGCTGTAATTGTACATTGCCGGGGAACCGGAATGTCCTACCGGCGAACCGATCAGTGCAAGTAACCCTGTATGTCCTGAAATTCTTTCTTCCATCTTTTTTCTCCTGTCCTTGTATGTTGGTTATATGATACCATAACTTTTAAATTAAGTACAACAATTCCAGTGGCCTTTGAATAAGTACCTGTGCTCTGTTTTTACGAAGGAACTCCGCATCGCGGAATCCCCACATGACCGAAACACATGGAAGTCCCGTGTTTTCCGCGGTCTGAATATCCACCTCGGAATCTCCTACATAAATGGCCTTCTTCGTGTCCGTTTTTAAAATTTTCATGGCTTTTTGTACCATATCGGGTGCCGGTTTTTTTGCCACACCTTCCATCTCACCGATTGCCGTAGTCATATAACCCCGGAAAAAACGTTCATCCAATTCTTTTACTGCCGAGTCCAGCTTATTGGATACAATTGCTGTCTTCACTCCGCGCGCCTTTAATTCAGTCAAAAGATGCATGATATCCGGATATGGCTTTGTATGATCCAGACAATGCTCCCCGTAATATTTTTTAAATTCCGCAAATGTCTCTTCAAACTTCGGGTTTTTCTCCCCATCCGGCACGGCACGCACCATCAGCATGCGCACCCCGTTTCCTACATATCTGCGCACCTGATCCAGCGTACAAGTCGGCATATTCTGTGACTCCAATGCCGCGTTGGTAGCGTTTTTTAAATCTTCCAACGAATATAACAAGGTTCCGTCCAGATCAAAGATCACACTTTTTTGCTCTTCCTGCTCACCGGAATCCCGATAGATTTCTTCAAACAGATCTTTACGCATAATCCGGATATTGTTGATCGTATCACTGCTGTCAACCATGTAATCTCCAACCCGGCCAAGTGTATACTGTTCGTTTTCATCTTTATCCCGGAACAGTTTTACCTTGCGCTCCAGCCTGCGTGCACGAACAATTGTAGTTCCCTTTGGCACGCAGACCTTTGCACATTTCATCGGTTCTACGATGATTCCTTTCTCTACATCTTTGATGGTAGGTTCATACTCTGCATTTCTCAGATCAAACTTCCAATCCGTGTAAATCCGGAATTCTTCCATAAAAGCCTCTTCATTACGAAAGAAACATTCCCCTTTCGGTCCAATGATAAAAACAATTCCTGCTTCCACTGTAGCTTTCATATCTCCCTGCAAAGTCCGCACAGTCACCTGCGTTCCCTCCGCAAAGAGATCCGTTGCCCGGACATATCCCCACGGAACGGAGCGTCTGCAGTACGTCTTTGCATCCTCTGCCTCTATTCTGCAATCCTGTGCATACACAATGTCGGTATTTCCCATATAGTCCCGCATACGCTGCTCGATAACAGATTTAATACCCGAAGCTGCCGGCTGTTCATGTCTTCCCTGTGCATCATACTCCATGCGCGGTGCAAAATGATGTTCTTTGCAAAACTTTAAATATTCCTGTGTCATCAATTCCATCGGAATCAGGCCACCCGCTTTTTCCAGATGTCCTCCGCCGGAACCAATTCCTTTGCACAACTCTGCCGCAAGTTCACTCGCCTTGACTTCTTTCACACAGCTTCTCACTGAAAACTTCACACCTTCTGGTTGCAGATTAAATGCCACACAGATATCAATCGCATCCACTTCCAGTACCAGATCGGAAATCAGCCCGAGAATATTCGGATCACACTGCCCCACTTTTACAATCGCGGCACGAAATTCTTCTACATAATCCGTATGAAGAAGTGCTGCTCCAGCAACTTCCAGTTCTTCCAGCGAAAGATTGGCATTGCGGAGTTTCCTCATGATTGCCGGGTCAAAGTTTGCCTCGTCACGCAGATCCCGGTCTAGCGGATGTACAATTTCCGTCAAACTTCCGGTATCCGTATATAATCCATAATACAGTGCTGTTGACAACTCACGATTACCTCGTACATCAAATCCTTCTGTTTTGAGCATATTCCAGACCAGTGTCGAGCACGCGCCCAGATTAGAACGCACCTCGGAAAGCTCTGGTAATTCCGTGCAGATCCGGTGATGGTCAATTACAGCAATATGTTCTGCTTCAAACACTGCAGAATTTCCGGAATGGTACTGGCAGTCCACCATCACCAATAACTCTGGTTTGTGCAGATAATCCACATGCTCGATTGGTATTTTCAGATCCCGGATCAGCATCACCAGATTCGTTTTCCGGATCACATTCTGCCCTCCGTAAATCAGACGTGGTTCTTTTCCTTTGGATTTCAAATACAGATAGACCCCAAATCCACATGCAATGGTATCTGCATCCGGATTGTCATGGCACTGTATTACAATATTGTCATACGCTAATAACTCACTCAGTTTCATCTTAATTCCCCTTGCCTGATTGTTCTACTTGCTTTTTAGATTATATGGGAAGAAAAAGCTGCTGCGGTTCTTTTTGTCAAACATCGAATTATATTGCAACATATGATACTTTTCAATCCATTCTTTTTCTTCTCCCTCGGCCTCATCGATATGCAGGTAGCAGCCTTTACTCTTGGAATAATAGCCTCTGGAATTGATGGCTGGAACAACCTCCTGCATATCTGCCAGAAACTTATTGTATGCCGGAAGCTCAATTCCAGCCCGTTCCAGTGCCATGGTAGACAGATAATCAAGACTGGTAATGTCTACCGTTTCTTCCGGTGTATCATAATTGGTCCAGATAAAAAACGGAACTGTGTACAGTTTTTCCAGCTCATCTTCCGTCAGCCCTGTGAGTCCTTTTCCATTCAGAATCGGATAAAAATTACTGTTTAAGCTTGGCTGATGATCTCCAAAGAAAATAATTTCTACCGGATCATCTACCTTTGAAAAATAACTGATCAGGTTTTTTACTGCCTCATCACTCTCGTGTACCAGGGACAGATACTGGTTGGCATCCGTATAAGAACGTCCAACTTTATAATAATTCTCTGGAAAATTGTCATAGGTTTCCGTATAACCACCGTGGTTCTGCATGGTAATTCCCATAAAGAACAGTTTTTCATTATTTTTACGGTTTTCATAACGCCTGATAATCTTATCATACAGTTCCTGGTCGGTAATATATTCCCGCAGGATCTTTGTCTGGTCAAAATAATCAATAAAGTGCATTTCGTCAAACCCGATATGCGGATACACCAGATTCCGGCTCCATCCGGTTTCATAATATGGATGCATGGCAATGCACGTATACCCGTCATCTTTCAGATTTGACACAATCGTTGTCGGAGTATCACTGATATACTGCTGATAAACAACGGATCCCATCGGAAGAAATGCCATGGAATTTCCGGACATAAATTCCCACTCCGAATTAGGAGTCTTCGCGCCAAATACCGACGAAAGTGCATATCCCTTCGTTGTATTCTCTTTCAAAGAATCGATAAACGGTGTGAGCGGCATGTTGGTCTGCAGATCCCCCAACACACTCAGATCGGAAAACGATTCATTCATAATGGCAATGATCGTCGGATTTTTTGCTTTTTTATTTGTTGTGCTGTAATCCTTTTTATCGGATTGATAGGTTTTCTCCAGTTCTTTGATCTTATCTTTGGAATATCCTTCCGGAGCAGAAATAAAACTGTCACGAACCCCCAGTACGTAATTCAACAGATATCCATTGCGATAAGTTCCCTTCTGTTCCCACGTCTCTGTGTTTACATCATAAGCATTTGCTGCAATGATCACACAACTTAAGGCAATCGCCATCACAGAAATTACCCGCATCTGAATTTTTCCGGTAAACCGGACATGCCATTTGCGGACAAAAGCAATAAACAATGCTGCCAGAAAGATCACATATACTCCACGATCGTTCAATTGCAATTTATAATTTCCCGCCACACTCAGACCGGTTCCAATGGATCTGATATCGGAAAACGTAAATTCATTTCCGCGGAACAGATATACAAAATAGTCTACAAATCCAAACGAAAGCAGCGACACATGGGTAATGATGCAGGTCAGCCCACTGTTGTTCGTAAAAATCTGCACAACAAAATAGACAATCAGACAGCAAAGCACATTTAAAAAGAGCTTCTCGTACGTTGTCCTCGTAAAGTTTTCAGGATCAAGCAGCATATACTGTATCGAAAAAGTGGTGAGACAGGAACCTCCGATAAACAGAATCAGTGTCCAGAGCCACGGACACCGGTCATCCAGTTCCAGATGCAGACTTTTTACCAGATAGTACAAAAATCCATATGCGATCAATGCAACGATGGAAAAATCAATGGTCACATACATTACGACTGCCAATATAATTGCAATCGCCGCCCAGATGTTATTTTTTTTATCGTATTGAAGTTTGATTTTAAATTTTGGTTTCATGCCATTACAATACAACAAAATTCCCGGCATGTAAACCGGGAATCCTGTCTGAAATCTTAATTTTGTGTGAATTATTTCTTTTTGAAGTTTGTGTATCCCTTCTGCTTATATGGATGTGCAGCCCAGAGTTTATCTGCTGTTTCTTTCCAATCCTTTGCGTAATCTACGCACTTTCCACACAGATGCTCAACCGGCTCCTCCTGTTCTACATCTGTAGAATGAGCTCCGGTCTCATGAACCATCTTCTGTAAAATCTCCGGATTCTCAAGCATCGGACATGGACGAAGCATGTTTTCGTTGAATGGCTGGTTATCACGGTAAGCCATAAACAACGGCTGCTTCAGACACTCAAGCAGGGATTTCTCGCGGATGTTTGCTCCAGAGTAGTGAATAAATACACATGGCTCTACATCACCCTTCGGGTTAATATGACAGTAGTTACGTCCTCCGGCGATACATCCTCCAACGTATTCACCGTCGTTCTGGAAATCCATAACGAAGATTTCTTTTCCACCTTCAAATCCACGAACTTCACGCAGTCTGTGGTAAATATATTCTCTCTGCTCCTTGGTCGGCATCAGTTCCGGTGAAGCCTTCATTCCTACCGGCATCAGATGAAAATACCATGCGAAACGGCTTCCATGCTCGATCAGAAGATCAAAGAACTCATCACTGGTAACCGCATCCATATTCTTGCTTGTATAACATACACTGTTTCCAAAGATCAGTCCGTTCTCATGTAACAGATCCATTGCGTGAAGGACTTTATTGTATACACCTTCTCCACGTCGGAAATCGTTGGCATCTTCAAATCCCTCAAGGGAAATGGAAAGGGAAAGATTTCCTACACGCTTCATATCCTCGCAAAGCTTCTCATCTACAAGTGTTCCGTTTGTGTAGCAATGGAATGCGCAGTCATTGTGTTTCTCACACAGACGGATGATATCAGCCTTGCGCACCAGTGGTTCTCCACCGGTCATCATATAAAAATATACGCCCAGTTCCTTACCCTGTGTAACAATGTTGTCTAACTCATCAAATGTCAGATTTAATTTATGACCATACTCTGCTGCCCAGCATCCTGTACAATGGAGGTTGCATGCACTGGTCGGGTCCATAAGAATGAGCCACGGAATATTGCAGTTCTCAATTTCTCTCATTTTACGAATCTTCTTGGTTCCTGCAAACGCTGCCTGATATCCAAGATTCAGTGCTGTCATCTTGGCAACATGCGGATCTGTCTCATCCAGAAGACGATTCACATAACGCATCCACTTGCTGTCCGGATTCTGAATCATTTTCTTTGCGCCTTCGTATGCCTCAGAACGGAAATTGCTTCCCATAAACTTCTGTGCGAGGTTTACAATATTGAGCAAACCTTTCTCTCTGTCCTTATTCAGACTCTTTAACGTAGCATCGATAGCGAGCGAAAACGCCTGTCTTTCTGCCGCATCTTTTAAACTTGCCATTTTCTTACTCCTCCGTTTTCTTTCCTGTGTAAATAAATCATAAGATATTTCATCCATTGGAAGTATAGTTGTTTTTCCACCGAATGAACATATTCAATCACAAAACCATGTATGTTTGCAATATACAATCTTCTGAAAATGTCTAAAAAAACATGATTTGTGCATTTTTCCAACGATTTTTGGATATAATTTTTGTTGCAGACTCAAAACGTAGTTTTGAATACTACGTGACATTATACCACTATCTTATGTAAAGTCAACCTAAAATATTTACTTCTGCCGCAAATTGACCGAAGCAATAAAATATACTATAATGCTGTTGTTTCTTTAAAAAATTGATTATTTACTGAAGATTGGAGTGATTGTATGCCGGGTTTTACCACCCACTATCTGTTTGGCGTAGACGCATGCAGACGTCTGACCTCCACATCCATGCACAATATGATCCGACGCGATCACAGCGCATATGCACTTGGTCTGCAGGGACCTGATCTGTTTTTTTACTATCTTCCCTCTTACCTGATGCATCGAAAAAATATTGGAGATCTGGCACATCGCAAGGATACTGGCCAGTTCTTTGGCAATCTGCTGCAAAGCCGCAAACTTTTTGCAGGGAAAAAACATTCCCTCTCTATTGCAGACGCTTACATCTGTGGATTTATGGGTCATTACACACTGGATTGTACGATTCATCCCTATGTATATGCATTTACAGGCTATAATGCCCAGACCCCACCTTCCAATACGGAATATTTTGGTCAGCATGCTTATTTCGAAACGGAACTCGATTCCGAACTTTTATATGAGAAAAAGCATCTGTATCCTTCCCAGTTTCATCAGAATGCAACCATCCGTCTAACGACACTTCAACGAAAAGTAATTGTACGGATGCTGTGCTATGCTTACCGGAACACCTATCCGGAAATTTCCGTAAGTGAGTTTTCCCTGAGCGGCGCACCGTTCTGGATGAAACTCGGAACACACCTGCTGAATGATCCAAGTGGCCAGAAAAAAGTATTATCCCGTCTGATCGAAAAGATTTTCCTTGGACGTGCTTTTTTATCTCCGATGGTTGCCAGCGATTATTATCGTTTTATACAGGACCCGATGAACCTCAAACATCACACCTGGATTCATCCATGGACAAAGGAGTCTTCCAATGCCTCTTTTCCGGAGCTCTATGAACAGGCTGAGAAAATTTATCATAAACGTCTGGTTGATTACGCACATCTGCAGCACTCTGGTTTCCCGCAAAAAGAAACCGCACGCTTTCTATCCGCGTACGGTAATCTTTCGTTTCTGAGTGGTCTGCCTTGTGATGAATAAAAGAGTTTCTTCCTATTATATAAGAGACATATGATTATAATATAATCTGATTTTGGAAATCCGCAATCTGCTGACAGATAATTTCCATCAAACGCGTGCGTGCTTCCACGCTTGCCCAGCCAATATGAGGAGTGATAATCAGCCTTTCGCTGTCTTTGATTTTGCGAAGCGGATTATCCTTCCGCATTGGTTCTGCGGAAAGGACATCCAGCCCCGCACCCGCGATTTCTCCGGTCTCAAGCGCATCCGCCAGATCCTGTTCCACAACAATCGGTCCTCGTCCAAGATTCAAAAAAACTGCAGACGATTTCATTTCCCGAAATGCTTCCCGGTTCATGAGTCCCCGCGTATTTTTATCAAGAGGTGCATGAACAGAAACAATATCTGATTGTTCCAACAACGCATCAAATTCCACACGTTCATATCCCTGCTGAGAATTCTTACCGGAAGTGGAATAATAGATCACCCGGCATCCGAATGCCTTTGCAATATCCGCCACACGTCTCCCGATATTTCCCAGACCAATGATTCCCCAGGTTTTTCCGCTCAGCTCATGAAACCTTTTCTCAAAATGGGTAAACATAACATCTCCCACATATTTCTCCGATTTGACATACTGATCATAATACGCAAGCTTTTCCCAAAGATAAAACAGCATGGCAAACGTATGCTGGGCTACGCTTTCCGTGGAGTATCCTGCGACATTACGCCATTCTATGCCACGGCTTTTTAAATATTCCTTATCCAGATTGTTTGTTCCCGTTGCCGTCACACAGACAAGTTTCAGTTTTTTTGCTTTTCCAATCGAATGCTCATTAATCTCCACTTTGTTTAACACGATCACGTCTGCATCCACGGTCCGTTCCAAAGCTTCTTCTGTAGTGGAAAAATTATATGTTACCACCTCTCCCAGTTTTTCAAATGCAGACAGATCAATATCATCTCCAATTGTTTTTGCATCCAAAAATACGATTTTCATTTTATCCTCCTACCCTATTCTGATTCCAAAAGAAAAAGAGGCTGCCTTTTCTAACATCCTCTTCCCCTTTACATCCTGTATTTATATCTATGCAATCGAAAATGCATAGACCGTTTTTGTATCATATGATTTTCCGGCTTCTGTCAATGGTGTTGTAAAATTTGGCTCATTGATGGAATTTGGAAAATACTGTGTTTCCAGACAAAAAGCATCCCGATCTTTGCATACTGCTCCGCCCTGCACTTTCTGTCCCTGAATGAAATTCGCAGTGTAAAGCTGCATACCGATACAATCCGTAATCACGTCCATCTTTATGCCACTCTTTGTACTGTATGCGGTGGCAATCTTTTCAAGCCCTGCCCGCTCCTTATCCAAAACGAAGTTATGATCGTATCCATGGCCGTAAGAAAGCTGATCATTTGCCTGCTCAATATCTCTGCCCATCGGTTTGGCTTCACGGAAATCAAACGGTGTTCCCTCCACTGACGCAATCTCTCCGGTCGGAATCGACTTCGCATCGATTACCGGAGTATAATGGGAAGCACGAATCTGCAAAATCTGGTCCATGGCAGTACCGCTGCCTGCCCCATTCAAATTAAAATATGCATGATTTGTCATATTAAAAACAGTTGTTTTGTCCGCAGTTGCATGATATGTAATGGAAAGTTCATCTGCTTCGGTCACCTCATAAGTCACTTTCATAACTGCATTTCCCGGATATCCCTGCTGTCCATCTGCATCTTCGATCACAAATGTAACTTTGTTTGCAGTATGTTCTTCCACATCCCACAGACGTCTGGATGTAGCCTGTGATCCACTGTGCAGATTATTCTCGTTATCATTTCTCTCAAGCTGATATGTCACATCATTGATTACAATCTGAGCATCTGCAATACGATTGCAGTTTCTTCCAACGATTGCTCCAAAACTTGCTGTCTGTTGCTGATATGTCTGTGCATCTTCATAGCCAAGAACCACATCGGTATCTTTTCCGTTCTTATCTTTTACCACAAGCGATACGATCGCCGCTCCGAAATCTGTAATCTGTGCACACATCCCCTTTGTGTTAGAAATAGTATAAAGCGTTGCCCCTTCTCCATCGGCAAGCTTTCCAAACGATTTTTGTTCCATAACTGTAATTGCCTCCTAAAATTTTACTGCTCTGTATCACATCTATAATAAAATATTTTACCCTGTTTGGGTTAAGAAGTAAAGAACAAGTGCCGATGTAAATTGTAGAAATATAGAAATTATAACCTTTTAGTAAAGAAAGGATGTTTATTATGTCCATAAAAGTTTCTTCCGGAATATCATTATCCACGAATTATTTTTTAAGAAATTTCTATACCAACAATCAAAAAGCAGCCAAAACCTCCGGTCGGTCCGGTTACAGTAATGTGGAGCTTTCCTACGAAGACAGCCGTGCTTTAAACAGGGCTGCCAAGCGACTTTCCAAAAGTGATTTCGGTTCTGACACGGATGAGAAAGACGATGATCTCAATAAGACATCACAGGCCGCCATTGAAGCCTTTGTGGATACTTACAATTATACGATCACTTCCGGAAAATCCAGTTCCGACTACGAAACCAAACGTTATGTCAAGCAGCTCAACACGCTGAGTAAAAAACATGCAGATGAACTGTCAGACCTTGGTATCACGGTTAACAGCGACGGAACTTTAGACCTCAACAAGGATCTGCTGAAAACTGCCAATAATTCCAAGGCACGAAAGCTGCTCTCTTCGGATCAGGAATATCCGCAGAAGCTCGTCAAGCTTTCCCGTAAGATGAATTCCGCTGTACAGGAGAACATTATGTCCTTGATCAGCACGCAGAATATGCATATTGACATCTCTTTATAAAATGCAAAGCAAAAGCAGGTGATACGGTTCGTATTACCTGCTCTTTTTATTTCACTGTTTTTATAGGAACTCATCTTCTTTTGGCCAGAGATCTCCCTCATTTAATCCGTGCTCAGTCAGCCAGCCGTCCTCCACAGAAAAACAGGTTTCTTCTTCTTTTTCATTAATCAGAGTCACTGACACCTTCGGCCGCTGCCCTTCTGCCAGTTCCTCACACCCATACTCTCCGTCAAAAATGTGCTTGATCTTCCACATATGACACTCCTTTTTCCAGACATTAAAAGATTTTTCTAAAATCGAACGCTTTCTATTGTACCACATGTTCCTTCACAATCACAGTTGTCAGATATCCTTTTGCCTGTTCCAGTTCATCCAGGCCACAATACACCTGTTCATTCTCCATGCCGCAATTGGATATTCCATAAATGTCCTGGTGCGCTCTGCTCTCTTTATCCTGCATCGATTCCCGGAGCACCCGTAATAACTCTTCGAGTTTTTTCCCGGATTTCATATAAATGCGTGTACCATGAAAACCGAGTGACTCACGCACGTCATACGCCGCCGGAATAATATGGATTTCCTCATCTTTTTCTCCCAGAGAAATCCCCAGTCTTGCCGCTACTGCACAAAACGACGGCACACCACTTACGATCCGCGCCTCCCAGCCGGCATCTGCTGCACATCTGTGCATATACATATAGGTAGAATATATCCCCGGATCTCCAATTGTGAGCATTCCTACCCGCAGTCCCTGTCGGAGATAATCTTCCATGGCATCATAAATCCGTTTGTGTGCCAGTTCCAGTTTCTGCGCATCTTTGATCATCGGAAATGGCATGCAAAGAAGCGGCATATCTGCAATTTCCGGACAAACCTGCTCCACGATCCGATACGCATAACATTCCTCTTTTGACACCGCCGGAAGCACAATAAGATCACAGCTGCGAATCGTTTCCAGTGCCTGTAAGGTCATAAGTTTCGGATTTCCCGGTCCCACACCGATTCCATAAAGGATACCCGGACGGTTTTTTGTTCTTAAATCACAAAATAATTTTTGCGTTATTTGCCGCAAATGTGCCAGATACACTTCCCGGACAGCCGGATACTCCCCAATTCCACGAATCACACATTCCGGCCGGTATCCCGCCGCCTGTAATTTTCCGGCAAAGGAATCCGCATCCGGCTGCTCCCCGTCCTGCATGCCGCCTGCCATATCATTGTTTGCATGGTCTCCCGCCACCAGCATAAACGGTGTAAGAAGCACTTTCCCGTTCTGTCTGCTCTGCAGCCCGGACTTCATCCGTGCAATCACATCTTTAATGGTAATACTTCCCTCCACTGTTGCGATATAGATTTCATGCTTTGCATAAGCACGCAGCGACTGTTCCATCATCGCATAACTGGCATCTGCCGCATGTTCGGTTCCATGCCCCATCAAAATCAATGGGAAATCTCCCACCTCTTCCTTCAGCGACTCCCACAGTGCTTTTGCCACATCCTCATAATCCTGCGGTTTTGCCAAAAGCGCATCGGCAACTGCAATCTGTTCGAAAGCACCGGCATATTTTTTCGCCGCTTCCTTGAGTCTGTGATTTTCAATTCCGTCAATCACATGGGTAGGAAATACAGCTACATGCGTCACTCCCTGTTTTTTCATGCTTTCGAGAGCTTCCGTCGGACTCTTTGCTTCTATATGCTCGCGCTTTTTCATTGCGTTACGCACAATCGTACTCGAGACAGCTTCCTCTACCACGGCATCCGGATACAATGCCCAGACCTGCCGCGTGATGGCTGCAATATTTTTCTGCCGGGTATCCGGATAGGTTGTTCCAAAACTCACAATTAAAATTGCTTTTTTCATGTTATTTTGCATTCCTCTCTCTGTGATATAAGCGTGCTGCCTGTACAAAGTGTTCCACAAATGCCGGATTGGACGGATAATACAAATGTGGATAACCCCACCAGTTTCTGCCGTCCTCGTGGATACATGTCCAGGATGTTCCGCTTACCGGTTTCACGGCCACGCAGCTTTCTCCATTGTTGTCACTGTCATAGTAATGAAATTCATGTGCACGGACAGGTTTTCCCGCCAGGAAATGGGACGTCTGTTCCGTCACATTCACATAGCCAAAACGTACAAGTTTTCCCCGGTTATGACAGCTGCCCGTTATGATACCTGCCATCGGCCAGTTTTCTCCTTCTTCATCTGTCATGGATTCATGCAGATACATAAACCCGCCGCACTCTGCCACGGACGGCATACCATTTTCAATTGCCTCCCGGATGGAATTGCGCATGGAGACATTTTCTGAAAGCTGCCGGGCACACAACTCCGGATAGCCTCCTCCCAGAAGAAGCGCATCCGCTTCCTCTGGAATTTTTTCCTGTGCAAGCGGTGAAAACCAGACGAGTTTTCCACCATACGCTTCCAGAAGACGCAGGTTATCCTCATAATAAAAACAAAATGCCTCATCTTTTGCAACTGCAATAACCGGACATTCCTCCTGCTGTTTTTTCTTTTTCTGTAAAACCCCTTTATCTTTTCCCGGTTCCTGTAATTTAGGCAGTTTCGTTTTTCCGTCCCGAAACGCATGTAAAAGTGCCCAGCTTTGCAACAGCTGCAGCATCCGATCCAGATCTGCGGTCTCTTCCAGTTTTTCCGCAGCCTGATTGACCTGCTTGCGCAGACCTTCCATTTCCTGTGGCATTTTCAAACCCAGATGCCGGCTCTCCAGATGCAGACTTTTCTGTACCGGAAAGCATCCCAGCACCGGAAGCCCCAGTTCTTCCTCAATCACTGGTGTCATTGTCCTGCAGAATCCCTCCGATGTCCGGTTTAATATCACACCAATGATCCGGTGATCCCTGTCATACTGTAATATCCCTGCCAGAAGTGCAACCATCGTGCGCCCCATCCCACGGGCATCCAGCACAAGCACAACCGGCAGATCTAGGGTCTGTGCCAGATGATAGGCGGAGCCCTCTTTTTGTGTGCCTCCTAGGCCATCGTATAATCCCATGGCTCCCTCGATCACCGAATAAGAGAAGCTCTCCCGGTCATATCCATACAGTTCCCGGATCTGATCTGCCCCTGAAAAAAACGTATCCAGATTGCGCGACGGTACACCAATCACCTGACGGTGAAACATGGGATCAATATAGTCCGGTCCGCTTTTGAACGCACGAACTGCAAGTTTTCTGTTTTTCATTGCTGCCAGCAACGCACAGGTGATTGTCGTTTTTCCACTGCCGCTTTGCGGCGCTGCCAGTACCATTCCACTGTGTAACATAGTTCTCTCCTCATTATGCCATCGTCAGCACACAGATATATACGGGGTTCTCAGCCTGCATCAGATGATAGGTTCCCACGGTTTTTGCCCTGCTGACCTGCACCTGTATGATTTCTGTCTGCATTTTCCCTGCAGCAAGTTCTGTAATCTGAGCCACGGTTTCAAGACTTATGGCATTGACAACCACACGTGTCCGTGGATTCTTCTCCCAGATGACATGCAGAATATCCGCAAGGCATCCACTGCTTCCCCCAATAAATACATGTGTCGGAGGTTCCAGGGATTCCAATATATCCGGTGCTTTCCCATCCACCGGAATCACATTTGCCAGATGAAATTTTTCCAGATTCCGGCGCAGAAGCTGCTGTGCTGTGGCTTTTTGCTCAATGGCGTACACACGAATCCCCGGACTGCACGTTGCACATTCCACTGCAATCGATCCGGTACCACTCCCCACATCGTATACCACAGCATCTTCTGTCAGGCCAAGTTTGCATAAGGAAAGTGCACGCACTTCTTCCTTGGTCATTGGAACCGTTTTTTCCCCTTCCACGACACGCAAAAATGATTCATCGGACATCCCTGGAACAAGACGTCTTTTTTGCACATTTTCATTGCATAATAACAGGGTATACAGACCTTCTTCTTTTACATTTTTTGCCTCTTCATACGATAGCTCGCGGATTTTTTCTCTGTCATAAGAGAGCTGAAATCCAGCAATCATGCGGGTTTGCGTCAATTTTTCTTCTTCTATCCAGCATCCGATCCGTCGGACATCCTCCACCCCGGAAACCAGCAGAAACGTCTTGGGAAAATGCCGGATTGCATCGAGAACGAGTGCTCTGGTCTCTGCGGTATCTTTTTTCCCGTGGATACTTATAATTTTTGCATCCTGCCAGGCAATTCCCGTTGCCGCAGAGAGGTAGGAAACGGATGAAATTCCTGGAAAAATACGAATTTTTTTGTAATTATTTTTATTTAATTCTGTTTTTATTTTTTCTGTTCCACTGTAAAATCCAGTATCTCCGGAAAATAATATGGAGACTTTCAGTTTCTGGCCATCCATTTGGGATTCCTTTTGTCTTAAAACCGGTAAAATATCTTTTGCGAGATAAAAAGGATAGGTTTCCTTACCGTTTTCCACCACTTCGAGCATCCGTTCTGCCCCAAAAACCACATCAGACGCTTCCAGCGCTCTTTTTGCTTCCTGTGTCAGTGTCGCTGCACTCATACCGATGCCAATCAGGGAAATTTCCACCTCCGGACGACCGGAAATCGTATGTCCAAGCAGACGGGAAAGTGTTTCGGTTACCTGTGCATAAGACATTCCCTGCTCCTGTTCCTGTTTCCCGATCACGCATGCCGTAATCCCTGCTTTCTGCGCTGCCGCAAGTTTTTCCTGAAATCCGCTGTGCGCACCACTGGCTTTTGTAACCAGATAGCGGATCGAAAATTGATGGATCATTGCCAGATTCATTTCCTCCGAAAACGGGCCCTGCATCGCAAGAATCTGCTTTCCGCGGATACCCGCCTTTTCACAGAGACCGATACTCTCCAATCCGGGAAGCACACGCACAAACAAACGCTCCTTCAGGGGTGCAAATACCGCCAGCTCTTTGCTTCCGGTTGTCAGAAGAATGTTTCCGGATGTGTCCGTAAGTGCCTGGACACAGCTTTCATAATCGGCAAACACATGCACGGTTCCAGCGCGCTCTTTCATGCCTTCGTTTTCCGGTATGCTACAGATTCCATCGTCCATTCGCCGCTGGAGCCGCAGATATGGAATTCCACTTCCTTTTGTACTCTCCCGGATGTTGGCAGACACTTCTGTGGCAAACGGATGCGTAGCATCCACGACTGCCGCATAGTTGTTCTGTCCGTTTTTTTTCAGCAGGGCGCGCATTTCCTCTACGTCCAGTCTTCCTACACAGACCTTCACCCCGGCAAGTTCCGGCATGACCATCTGACCGTATTCGGTTGCTACATGCACATCACAGGCAATATGTGCCCGTGAAAGTTCCTGTGCGAGAAGACGACCTTCCGTTGTTCCCGCATAAATTAACACTTTCTCTGCCATCTTATTCCTCTTCCCCGTTTTCTGCTGCTATATATGGTATCCTCTCGGTGTCACAAGCTTTCCATCAATAATTTTTGTCTGGGAATTCCCGATAAATACCGTGGTAAACATGTTCACCGGTGTATGCACCAGTTCCTCCATGGGAAGTGTTACGGCTTTCGTATCATCGCGTCCGATATTTTCCACATACCCACAGGCACGCTCCGGTTCCACCCCGTGTTCCATCAGAATTCTGCAGGCACGCTCCAGATAGTCTGCCCGTTTATGGCTCGACGGATTATAAATTGCCATTGCAAAATCTCCCTCTGCCGCTGCAATCAGCCGCTTTTTAATCCTCTCCCACGGGGTGAGAAGATCACTCAGGCTGATCACGCAAAAATCATGGTTGAGAGGAGCCCCAAGCACTGCCGCACCGCTGCTTGCTGCTGTTATTCCGGGAATTACTTCAATGATACAATCATCATATAATTTTCCGATTTCCAGCATCAGGGATGCCATCCCGTAAATTCCGGCATCTCCGCTGCAGATCAATGCCACTTTTTTGCCTTCTCTTGCCTTCTCGAAACACATCTGGCAGCGTTCCCGCTCCTGCCGCATCGGTGTAGACAATAATTCTTTGCACCCGAACCGTTCCCCAAGCAATTTCAGATATACGGTATAACCGATGATCACATCACTGGCTTCTAACACCTGCATGGCTTCCTGCGTCATCATATTTTCCTGTCCCGGTCCCATACCGACCACATAAATCCGGTGTTTCATTTCTTTCTCCTTCCTTTCGTTTCACACAAACTGCAATACGATTTTCTCCCGTTTTGCCACGGCAATTGTCACGCCATCCATAGCTTGCTTATGTATCAGCAAACTACCTCCGTCTGCTGCAGCGACCGCAGCACGCTCACACACATTATCCACTCCCACTGTCTGAGCCACAAACGCGGATGCGGTGAAATCACCCGGCACTTTTTTCAGTTCTCCGGCAGAAAAAACGACAAACGGTACCCGCAAATGCTGTGCCAGTTCCTGCAGACCGGGTTCTTTTTCCTTCACATCAACCGATGCCAGGGCATAGATATCATCCAGGTCTATTTTTCTGCTATCCATCAATGTTTTTATCATTTGTTTTATCTCGTTATAACTTTTACTTTTTCTGCATCCCATGCCAAGCACCGTTGTTTTCGGAGATAAAATAAGCGTTTTACGGTATTCCCGTGGCTCTTTTTCCGTAATCCACACATCCACAGCATGTTCCGCCTGTGCTTCGTTCCACGAAATCAGCTTTACTTCCTTTGGCGGCTGTAATTCTGCCATCTCCTCCGGGGACATGCATGCCGGATCTACCGCCATCACAATGATTTCGCCCTGTAACAGTTTTCCAGACACATGCCGGATCGCTTCGGGGTTACACACCCGCAGGCCATTTTTTCTTGCAAACACATCAACGGCAAAAAGCCCATTCACGTCTGTTGCCGTCGTCACAACCGCAGCGGAATGCAATGATTCTGCGATCTGCTGCGCCAGTTCATTGGCACCACCCAGATGTCCGGACAGCACCGGAATCACAAACTGTCCGGCCTCATCCAGCACCAGTACCGGACTGTCCACGGTTTTGTGGCGGATCAAAGGTGCGATGGCCCGTACGGCAATCCCGAGAGCTCCAATGAAAAGCACGGGAAACTGTTGTGCAAAAGCCTCCTCCAGAAAATCCGGAAGTGACCGGTTTCCTCTTTCTCTTATCTGTATCTTTGAAACCGCAGGGTGACCACCGTAACGGCTCTGCCAAAATCCATACGAAACAGAAAGTGAAAGTTCTGTGATTCGTGCCGCAAGCTCTCTTCCACGTTCCGAAAACCAGGTCATATACAGGATCATTCCGGTAACTCCTTTCCCGCATGGATGTTACACATTACTCCCTCATTTTCTACAGTGTTTTGGGTTTTCGCCTTGCGGAATTCGGTTGTAAAATCCGGCGCGTAGAGTCTGGAGCGCGTATAATGCTGATTTGATATTACATCTCCGACCAGCACCAAAGCGGTTTTTGTAATATTATGTTTCTTTGCCACCGCCGCCAGCTCCTGCACAGTACAGATATATGCTTCCTCGTCCGACCAGGTTGCCTTGTACACCAGTGCCGCAGGTGTATCCGGCTCATATCCACCATTTACAAGGCGCCGTGATAATTCCTCCAGCATTCCGGTACTCAGATAAATTGCCATGGAAGCATGGTGTGCGGCAAAACTCTCAATACTCTCCTTTTCCGGTACCGCCGTCCTTCCGGCCATCCGGGTGATGATCAGTGACTGTGACACATCCGGAAGGGTATATTCCAGATTCAGCGATGCCGCTGCTCCAAAACAGGCACTCACACCCGGACAACTCTCATACGCAATCCCCTTCTGATCGAGAATATCCATCTGTTCCCGCACCGCTCCGTATATACTGGGTTCTCCCGTATGAAGTCGAATCGTGATTAAATTATTTTTTTCTGCCTGTTCCATCACCGAAATAACCTCTTCAAGTGTCATTTTGGCGCTGTTATGAATCTCACAGCCCTCTTTTGCATAATCGAGAAGCTGTGGATTGACCAGCGAACCGGCATAGATGATGACATCTGCTTTCTGCAGCAGACGCATTCCCCGCACAGTAATCAGATCCGGTGCTCCGCTTCCTGCTCCGACAAAATAAATCATAGCAACCTCCTGAGTAATTCTTCTGCTTTTGCAGTCATCCCAAGCAGCCCGTAGGTATTGGAATAGACAATACACGCAATCTGTAACCGACCGGCCGCACGTTTTTTCAGATAGAAATCAATTTTTTTCATGATATCTTCCATAACATCTTCTTTTTTACCTTCGGCATCAATAAACGCAAGTGCTTCCTCGGTTGTGACGCAATCTAAAATCTTCTTTAAACATTCTAAAGATACATTTTCACGGATGCCGGCTGCCGCTAAAAGTTCCATCCGACAATCTCCCTCATGGGAATGGGTGTTCATAATGCCTCCCGCCACCTTAATCAGTTTTCCAATATGTCCGGTCAGAAGCATTGCACAAAATCCCAGTTCCGCCGCCATATCGATCGTCTCACCGATAAAATTACTGCATTTCACACTGCGGTCAAGATCATATCCATAGGTCTGCTGCATGAAATCCAGTCCATAATTTCCCGGTGAAACTGCCGCAATGGTCTGCCCTTCTGCACGCTGCTGGCGGAGTTCCACACGAATGGTCTCCTTAAGTGCCTGACTGCTCATCGGTTCCACAATTCCTGTCGTCCCCAGTATTGAGATTCCCCCGACAATCCCCAGTCTTGGATTAAACGTACGCTCTGCAAGTGCTTCCCCATCCGGCACAGAAATCAGAATATGCAGTGTTCCGTGAAAATCACAAATCCGGCACACTTCCTGCACTTCCCGGGTGATCATTTCCCGCGGCACATGATTGATTGCGGCATTGCCTACGGGCTGATCCAGTCCGGGTCTCGTCACACGGCCCACACCCTTTCCTCCGTCAATCTGCAGAAGTTCTTTTTCTCCATCCCCACGGTTGTCCGCGGTGACCGTGGCACAGATTTTACTTCCGCTGGTCACATCCGGATCATCGCCGCCATCCTTGACCACAGCGCAGGAAACCTGAGATTCCCCGCGCACGATATCCGTCACTTCCGCGGTGTATGGGATTCCTTTTGGGGTCTCAATCGTTATACAGTTTTTTATTTTTCCCGTCAGAAGCATATATGCCGCAGCCTTTGCAGCAGCGGCAGCACAGCTGCCGGTTGTAAATCCGTACCTCACACCAGATACGCCTCCTTCTTTCCTTTATACCGGCCGGATCTGATATAACAGTGCGTTTACGATTGCTGCCGCTACATTGCTGCCGCCTTTTCTACCGCGGTTGACAATATGCGGCACATCGGTTTTTAAAATCAGTTCTTTTGCCGCCTCTACATTTACAAATCCCACCGGAACTCCAATAATAAATGCAGGACGCCAATCACTTTTCTGCATCAGTTCATAGAGTGAAATCAATGCCGTCGGCGCATTTCCCACGGCAAAAATTACAGGTTTGTCAATATTTGCTGCATGTTCCATGCTGACCGTCGCACGTGTCACCTGCCGCGTCTTTGCCTCCCGCGCCACATCCTCATCCGCCATAAAACAGTGCACCGTTCCTCCGAATTCCGCTAACCGTTTTTTGTTGATGCCTGCAAGCGCCATATTGGTATCCGTGACAATGTCAGCGCCACCTGCAATCAGTTCTTTGGCAATCTGCACGGCATGGGGAGAATACGTCATCGTCTTTGCATAATCAAAATCCGCACTTGTATGGATCACGCGCTTTGTCACCGGCTCCTGTTCCGGCGGAAGCACGATCCCACGCTCCTTTAGTTCTTCCCCTATGATGGCAAAACTTCGTTTTTCAATCTCTCCCGGAAGAACATATTCAATGTTTTCCATAACGTTTTTCTTCCCCTTTCTTCTTTATATCCAGCAATGCCTCAATCAGTTGTACATTTTCCGGATGACCTTTTACGGCAATTCTGTAAAAGTCCTGTCCCAGTCCTGTATAGTTTGCGCAGTTTCGGATCAGAATTCCTCTTTCCAGCAATAATCTGTACAGTGGAATTTGTGTTTTCAGCAACAAAAAATTAGCTTCCGAAGGAAAAATTTTCATTTGATCTCCAAATATTTTTGTTAACTCGTGTTTTAAAAAGCGCTTTTCTTCCTGAATCAGCTCAATCGTATCCTTCAGATACTTTCTGCGATTCCAACCGGGAATCGAATCATCCAGAATGTCCATGCCGATCCGCTGCGCAACCACAGATACATTCCACTCCGGCAGCTGATGCGCAATTTTTTCACAGATATCTTTCTGCGCCAGCAGATACCCCAGCCGGATTCCCGGAATCGCATAGATCTTTGTATATGCCCGCACGACAATCAGATGCGGATATTTCCGGATCCAGGAAACATATCCTTCCGTCCCCGTGAATGCAATGAAACATTCGTCCAGCACCACAGTGATGCGTCTCTTTTCACACACGTCAAGAAGCGTCTCCAAAAGAGACGCTTCCATTTTGTTCCCCACCGGATTCGCGGGGTTCGCCAAAAATAATAAACCGATTCCATCCAGCTGCCTGCACAATGACTCCATCTGTGCCATATCCATGGCAAAATTATTTTCTTCCCGCAACGGGATACTGCATATCTCGGCTCCCACTGTCTGAGCCGCCCAGGCATATCCCGAAAAAGAAGGAGCCAAAATGCCCACCCGCTTCGGGCGCAGTGCATGCACAATCGCAACAAATAATTCGGATGCTCCGTTGCCACACACTACTTCTTCTGTTGAAAAACCATAAAGTGCTGCAAGCCGTTCCCGCAACAGCACATTGTCATACTGTGGATAACGGTTGCTGTGAACAGCCGCTTCCGCCATCCGTTTCTGCAATATCTCCGGCAGCGGCAGCGGATTGGTATTTACAGAAAAATCATATGTGATCTGATTTTGATAAATATCTCCACCGTGTGCGGCCACTGTCATGCTGCGTGTTCTCCTTCTTTCATGTTTTCCCGTATCTGCATTACTGCTTTTCTTCCTATTTTACTACAGGAATTCTTTGATTCCAAGGGAAAATCACACAAACCATTTTTATTGTAGATCTCCAGCCAGCTCCTGCATCAGATGATGTACCGTAGTGATCTCATGAATCCGCCCCGTATTCGCCCCACAGAATACCAGACCGTTTTCCACATCCCCGCGCACGGCATCGATCAACGCTTTCGTAATACAGTAAGGAACTTTCTGCGGACTGCATTTTTCCAGACAGTTGTAACATTTACTGACTGGCAGCTTTGCGCGCTTTACACGATCGATAAACTTATTGCGCAATGCACGTCCCGGCATACCGACCGGGCTTTGGATAATCTCAATATTTTCCTCACTGGCGTGAATATACGCCTCCTTGTATGCCTCCGATGCATCACATTCTTCGGTTGCGACAAAGCGGCTGGCAATCTGCACACCATCCGCGCCGAGATCCAGCGCATGCGAAATATCTTTCTGATCAAATATCCCGCCGGCCACAATGACCGGAATATTTTTCTGATACCGCTGTTCGTATTCCTTTTTGCAGTCGATAATCTGCCGGATCTCTCCGTCAAAATTAATGGCATCCATATGTGCCAGCTGTTCATTGGAAAACCCCAGATGCCCGCCGGCTTTCGGTCCCTCCACTACAATAAAGTCCGCCGTGCGGTCATAGCGGTGCGCCCACATCTTCAATATCAGCTGGGTTGCACGCTTCGAGGATACAATCGGAGCTATCTTTGTCCGGCAGGTTCTACTGACAAGCTCCGGCAGATTCATGGGAAGCCCGGCTCCACTGATAATCACATCTGCCCCTGCCGCAACTGCTGCCTGGACATGCTCTTTGTAATGCTTTAATGCAACCATAATATTGACACCCACAAGTCCGTTTCCACAGGCAAGCTCCTTTGCTTTCCGGATATGTTTTTTGATGGCTTTTAAGTTACAGCCTGCCTGATCATTCTCGAAGCCTTCTTCATCGTAGCCGATCTGCGCAGTAGAAATGATACCGACACCACCCTCCTTTGCCACCGCTCCCGCCAGATGGCTTCTGCTGATTCCTACCCCCATGCCACCCTGGATGATCGGAATTTTTGCAATCAGATCCCCGATCTGCAGTTGTTTCAACTTTGATGTATATGTGCTTATCATGCACGTTTCCTCCATATTTCAAAATTGTTTGACTATCAAACAATTTTCAGTATATGGCAATGTGGTTTCTTTGTCAACATGTATTTGTTTTCATTTCTTTTATACGTAGTTTTATTTACTACTTCCATATCTGATATTTGTTCTAAATGCAAAAACCGTGGGTTTCCGATTTCACTGAAATCCTGAAAACCCACGGTATCCGGCATGTCGTCTTATCCTTTGACAGCCCCCACAATTCCGTTTGCAAAACTTTTCTGCAGAACAAGGAAGAGGATGCCCGTCGGAAGAGAACAGATGAGTACTCCGGAAAATTCATTTTTGGCACGCTGTATTTTTTCGCATAGAAGTTCTGCTGTTTCTGCCGCCCGTTCACTCCCATGCGCAATCGTAACCGCATACATGCAGTAATATGATGCGGCAAATACCTTTTGCAGTTCTTCTCCTGTTTTTGTTTCCCCGAGCAGCAATTCTTTGAGCAGTTCCTCCGCGGTTTCCCCGGTCATTGCATGATCCGGATGCCAGCCGGGAATCCGCGCTGCCGCTTTTTGAAGCACGCCAAGAAGCTCATGCGGTGTGAGGGTTGGCTTTAAGATATAATCCACCACCCCCTGCATGAGCGTCTGCTTTACATATTCAAAATTATCGTATCCACTGAGAATGATCATCTGGATGTGCGGATAGCGGTGATGTACCGCCACCGTAAAATCGACACCGTCCATCAGCGGCATTACAACGTCACTGAGAACAATCTGTGGCTGAAGCTTTTCGATCTGATCCATGGCATCTTTGCCATTTGCAGCTTCCCCCATAGTAAATATCCCCAAAAACGGTCTTATCCTCTATCGTGCATTTGCCGGCTCCACGTTGACCGACTTTCCTTTGATCTTTACATTTTTCATGGCTTTTAATACATCTTTTCCATACTCCTGCGGCACCTCGACAAATGTGTAATTATCATACATGTCAATTGCTCCCACAAGTTTGCCCGGAATCTTTGCCTCTCCGGCTACAGCCCCGAGAATATCTCCCGGGCGGATCCGCTGGCTCTTTCCGATGTTAATGAACAGACGTACCATCCCTTCCTCGGCTCCGGTATCTCCTGCTAATGCATCATCAAATTCGTGATCCTCCTTTGATAATTCCACTCCGCCGATTGCCTGTTTTAAAAACGCAGCTGCAATATCCATCGCTGTATAATCAGAGTTGTTCACCTGCTGCTCTATCAGTTCGATCATATCGCGCAGATCTCCGTCCTCGATAATCTGTCCGATGCCGTCAAGAATCTTATCCGCCTTGATCGCTGCCACATCATCCGAAGATGGGATTGGCTGCGCCTTGATCTTTGTCTTGCAATAGCGCTGGATCTCTTTGAGTTTGTATACTTCCTTGCCCTTAACGAAATTAAACGCTTTTCCGGTACGGCCGGCGCGTCCGGTTCTTCCGATCCGGTGCACATAATATTCATTGTCCTGCGGCAGATCATAGTTGAATACCGCTTCAACATCATCCACATCAATTCCACGCGCTGCAACATCGGTTGCAATCAGAATATCTGCTTTTCCATTCCGGAAATTTTTCATCACACGGTCACGCTGCACCTGTTTCATATCGCCGTGAATCCCCTCAGCTGCATAGCCGCGCCCCTGTAATTCCGATGCCAGTTCATCCACCATGCGCTTGGTATTACAAAATACCAGCGAAAGCTTTGGATTATAATAATCCAGCAGGCGTGTCAGCACTTCCATCTTATCATTTCTGCGCACATCATAATAATACTGGTCAATATTCGGAACCGTCAGTTCTTTCTTCGTCACCTTGATCGTAGTCGCATCATGCTGGAATTTTCTTGTGATTTCCAGAATCGGCTTTGGCATAGTTGCCGAAAAAAGTACGGTCTGCCGGTCTTCATCCGGGATATAGGATAAAATTGTTTCTATATCCTCGCGGAATCCCATATTAAGCATCTCATCCGCTTCATCCAGCACGATCGTGTTAATATAATCACAGCGAATGGTTTTGCGGCGCAGATGATCCATCACACGCCCCGGTGTTCCGATGATGATGGTTGCCCCACCTTTTAATGCCTTGATCTGACGGGAAATATCCTGCCCTCCATAAATGGGAAGCACTTTGATCCCATGCATATATTTTGCAAGTTTCCGGATTTCTTCCGCGCTCTGGATGGCCAGTTCTCTTGTCGGAGAAAGTACGATTGCCTGCGTTTTTTTATTATTAGGGTCCACTTTCATCAAAAGAGGGATTCCGAAAGAAGCCGTCTTTCCGGTCCCGGTCTGTGCCTGACCAATCACATCTACCCCACTCATCACAACCGGAATCGCCTGTGACTGGATAGGTGTTGCCTCTTCAAATCCCATCTCTTTGATTGCCCGCAGAAGCTGCGGATATAACCCTAATTCTTCAAATTTAACTGTTTCCATTTTCATCCTTTTCTTTTTGCCAGGTTTCGACTGCCATGCCGTTACAATGCGGTTCCCATGGTCACGTCTTCAGTTTCATCAAGCCCCCCTACACAATAATTGTTCCGGCTGAATTTCTTCACCCGGTAAAGCATATTATCTGCTGCATGCAAAAAATCCCAGCTGCGGTTTCCCTTGCGCGGGATTCCCCAACAGATTCCCTGCGAAATCGTCACTACCGGAAGTGCCTTGGAAAACCGGTGTTCTATTTCTAATGCAAGTACACGTCTGCGCAACTCTTCTGCAAAGGAAACAGCCTGTTCCCGTGTCACATTCGCATAGATAATGACAAACTCATCCCCTCCATACCGTGCACAGAATCCTTCCGCTTCCTCCACCAGATTACGGATCGTATTTGCGATACTTACCAGACACCGGTCTCCTTCCTGATGTCCGTAATTATCATTATATTCCTTAAAATAATCAATATCGAGTATTTCCATCGCAACCGGAATATCATTCTCCTGCGAATAGGCAAACACCTCTTCTGCATAATCATTCAGACGGAACCTGTTTGCCATACGCGTCAACGGATCCTGCTCGGAACGCTCCTGTAATACAAGATTCTTTCGTTCCGCCTTCATTCTGGCTTTGCGCATATTCTCCAGATTTTTGCGCAACGTAATCATACTTGAAAGCATGTTGCGCGTCACTGCTTCGTTCCGTTCAGACAATTCATAGTAAAGCCCTGCCGCCTGCAGATATTCCGCATTCTGGTTATGCTTCCGGTAAAATTTCATCTTCAGGGACAGAACTTTCAGCTGCAGATTAATGATCTTAAAATTCACCACCTGTGGTTCGATTACTTCAATGATACGCCAGAACGATTCATCCTGGTCCGTTTCCAGCAACACCAGACAACAACGGTAATAATCCGAAAAAAAGTCCAGTACCGTCAGATTATCCGGAAGATTCTGATGGATCATCTGAATACTCTCATTCCGCTTCTGTACATCTCCCATCTTGTGATAATAAATTACATCCACGATGTCGATAAACAGCCGCTCTGTAAGGGCAACCTGTTCCCAGCCATCTTTATGCAGATACTCCAGATATGGTTTTGCTTCCTCCAGACGATCCTGCAGGATCAGACATTCTGCCATATTTCCATAAAAAGCATACATATAAAAATTATACTTTTCATCCTTCTGTTTTGTCTGCAAAATCTGATAAGCTTCTAAAAAAGAATTCTCGGAATCTGCATAATGCCCACACTCCAGATACAATAACCCCATATTGATCAGAATCATAATCTTTTGCATTGGAAGATCATATGTATCACTGTCCTTAAGACCATTCATATAATAGTCAAGCGCAAGCGATGGATTTCCTCTGCTCATGGATGCGATTCCCAGAAAATTGTAACAACGCACCACAAGTTCCCATTCCTCTGCACGGTCCAGATACGTCAGTGCCTCTGTCATCATATGGAAAAAATGTGCTCCGTCATTTAATTCATAATAGATTTCCCCACCATAAAAGAAACCGAATCCCATCAGCTTTGGATCATCTGTTTCCCGTCCATACGCTATGATATCCCGACAGCATTCCAACACCACGTCCGCATTGGTTTCCCGATTTTCCAGAACCGTATGAATCCACTGTTGTACGGTTGTATTGTACTGGTTAAATTCCATATTTTATCCCTCTTAAGCTGAGATACCTCTTGATTATGTACGGTTTTTTCGCATAAAGCTCCAAAACCGTTTACATTTTATTGTATTAGAAAAAACTATGAATGTCAATCCAGCGTATCCATCGCCATCTGCGGAAGATACTCTTTCGGGTCCACAGCTTTTCCGTCTTTCTTTAACTGAAAATATACATTGCTGCCTTCTGTTGTATAATATTTTGTCGGCTCACTGACATATCCCAGCACCTGACCAGCTTCCGGCGTATCCCCTTTTGCAAAATTCAGTTCCTTCAACTGTCCGTAAACCGCAGCATATCCGTCACCCAGATCCTGTATCACCGTACATCCGGTTTCTTCATTTTCCTGAATATCTGTGATTTTTCCCGTTGCCATTGCAAACACTTTATCATTGACATTGCCACTGATCACCATGGCCGGATTGCAACGATACTGCTCTAACGTTGGAAAATAAATGGTGGAATCCATGCTGTAATCCAGCAGAACATCTCCCTCAATTGGCCAGACCGCAGAACTCTTGTCAAAATGCTGTGTCACGGTGGCTGCTGTCTCTACTGTTTTTTCTTCGTCCTGTTTCTTCTCTTCCTCCTGCTGGGTTTCTTCCTGTTTCATTTTTTCCTGCTCTGCCAGCTTTAACGCCTGTTCTTCCGCTTTTTTCGTTGCATCTTCCACACTTATTTCCGGTTTCACTTCATAGGAAGCCGGTGCCTCCTGCTGGGTCTGTGCCGCAATTTCCTGTTCTGCTTCCCTGCGTTCTTTTCCTTTATCCGTGGCATATACACTGACAAATCCAATCACTCCCGCTACCAGACACGCGACAGTGGCTATATACTGTTGTTTTCTCATTTGGCTTACCTCCATCATCATTTCGTTTTATGGTCTTTGATGATAGTATGGACTGCCCGCGCTGTTTTTATACAGCACTCCTGTGATCATAAATAATATTGGAGAGCTGTGCAAACTGCCCTAAAGAAAGTGCCTCTCCACGAATATTAACCGGTACGCCAAGTTCCTCAATACATGCCTGCAGTTCTTCTTTCGGAAGACCGAATGCACCATAATTGGCAAGTCCGTTTGCCAGTGTTTTCCTGCGCTGATTGAACGATGCCCGGATCACCTGAAACAGCAGTTTTTCGCTTTTTACGGTAACCGGCGGCTCACTATGACGTGTCAGACGGATAACGGCACTGCCGACTTTCGGCTGCGGCATAAAACAGCTTGGCGGAACATTGACTACGATTTCCGGTTTTGCGTAATATTGCACCGCCAGGGAAAGTGCGCCATATTCCTTGCTTCCCGGTCCTTCCTGCATACGATCCGCTACTTCTTTCTGTACCATGATCGTGATACTGTCGATCGGCACATGGCTTTCAAACAATCCCATGATGATCGGAGTCGTAATGTAATACGGAAGATTTGCAACGACCTTGATCGGCTTCCCGTTATTTTTTTCTTCCGCAAGCTTTGAAATATTTACTTTTAAAATATCTTCATTCAATACATCCACATTATTATATTCCGCAAGCGTATCTTTTAGAATCGGAATCAGATTGGTATCTATTTCCACTGCCACTACCGCGCGTGCCGCCTCACAGAGATATTGTGTCATGGTTCCGATTCCCGGACCGATTTCCAGCACAAAATCATCCTTTGTGATCTGCGCAGCTTCTATAATTTCCTCTAAAATTCCTGTATCAATCAAAAAATTCTGTCCAAATTTTTTCTGAAAATTAAACTGGTATTTCTGCAATACTGCAATCGTGTTCTTAGGATTTCCTAATGTAGCCATGTTATTCCTCTCTTTCTATAATCGAAAAAGAGCTGCCTCCGTGGTTTAAGAGACAGCTCTTCGTTTCGTTTTATTATGTGATTAGCCCTGAGAGATTGCTCCAGTTGGGCAAACACCAGCACATGTACCACAATCAACACAACTATTTGCATCGATCTCGTACTGAGAAGCACCTGCAGAGATTGCTCCTACAGGACACTCGCCTGCACATGTACCACAGCTAACGCATGAATCAGAAATAACGTATGCCATAATAAAATCCTCCTTATGAATAATGATCATTATTGCCTTATTGGCTTAATGGTATTCTAGTACAAACCCGTCCAAAGCGCAAGCATTTCGGCAAATGTATTTAATTTGATGCATGATCATAAGAAAAATTTTATCGTTCCAGATTTGCAAACTTCGTGTATTCCGGCAGCCATGCGAGGTTCACCGTACCGATCGGACCATTACGCTGTTTGGCGATAATGATTTCTGAAATTCCTTTCAGTTCAGTATCCTTGTTATAATAATCATCACGATAAATAAACATCACGACATCGGCATCCTGCTCGATCGCTCCGGATTCTCGCAGATCGGAGAGCATCGGACGATGATCCGGTCTCTGCTCGACTGCACGGGAAAGCTGGGACAAAGCAAGCACCGGTACATTCAGTTCACGGGCAAGTGCTTTCAGGGAACGGGAGATGTCTGAAATCTCCTGCTGCCGGCTGTCTGTACTCCTGCCGGACCCAGACATCAACTGCAGATAGTCAATGATGATAAGTTTCAGATCATGCTCCAGCTTATATTTACGGCATTTACTGCGCATCTCGGAAATACTGATTCCCGGCGTATCATCAATGATCAGTTCGGAATCCCCTATGATTCCGGCTCCTTCGACGAGTTTCGCCCAGTCAGCATCCGACAGATTACCGGTACGAAGTGCCTGTGCATCTACACGGGATTCCAGGGAGAACAGTCGGTTTACCAGCTGCTCCTTCGACATTTCCAATGAAAATATCGCCGTGCACATGTTTTCATGAAATGCCACATACTGTGCAATGTTTAAAACAAACGCTGTCTTTCCCATAGACGGACGGGCTGCAATCAATACCAGATCCGATGGCTGTAATCCCGCTGTCCGGTAATCCAAATCAATAAACCCTGTCGGTATTCCCGTAACATTTCCGTCCTGCTGTGACGCTTTTTCAATCTTTTCCAGTGCGTTCATGACAACCTGACGAATCGGCACATAGTCTCCACCGGTACGGCTTGACAACAATGCAAAAATATCATGTTCGGTCTTATCCAGAACACTTTCGAGCGATTCTTTGCCCGCATAGCACTCATTCTCTATCTCTTCCGTGACCCGGATGAGTTTCCGCTTCATGGAATTTTCTTTTACAATATTACAATAATATTTGACATTCGCGGATGTCGGAACCGCACGCACCAATTCTCCAACGAATTCCAGACTGGAGACTTCCTGTGGTACATCCTTTTCCTTGAGTTTATTCTGCAGTGTAACCAGATCCACCGGCTGTCCGCTGCTGTACAATTCGATCATCGCATCAAAGAGAATTCCATACTGCTTGTGATAAAAATCTTCCTGCAGAAGGATCTCCATGGCTGTGACAATGGCATCCTGATCCATGATCATGGAACCAATGACCGACTGCTCGGCTTCCAGACTGTTCGGCATCACCCGCTTGATCAGCGTTTCTTCCAAGCGAACTTCCTCCTATTCCTCAACAACCTGAACACGCAGTGTTGCGGTTACCTTTGGATGAAGCTTCACCGGAATCTCATAAGTTCCAAGAGCCTTGATGGATTCGCCCAGCTGCATCTTCTTTTTATCCAGATCCAGCCCTGCCTGCTCTTTTGCAGCCTGTGCAATTTCCTTGGTGGAAACAGACCCGAAAATACGTCCGCCCTCACCGGATTTGATCTTTACAACAACTTTCTTTGTTCCAATCTCTTCCGCCAGTTCCTTTGCGTGCTCTAAATTTTCAGCTGCCACTTTGTCTGCATGCTGATTCTGCAATTTGAGGTCATTCAGATTCTTTGTCGTTGCCTCTACTCCAAGTTTCTTCGGCAGAATTGCATTGCGTGCATAACCGTCACTCACATTTACGATTTCGCCCTTTTTCCCAAGAGCTTTCACATCCTGTAATAAAATTACTTTCATTCCTGTATATCTCCTTCTTCAAGCATTTCATCAATGGTCCGCATAATGGCATGTTTTGCCTCGGAAATCGTACATCCCGTCAACTGTGCACCAGCCACATTCAAATGACCGCCGCCACCCATTCGTTCCATGATTAACTGTACATTGATCTCATCAATGGAACGCGAACTGATGTATATTTTTCCTGCGTACTCTGTCAGCACAAAAGATGCCTTGATTCCTATAATATTGAGCAGCTCATTTGCTGCCTGCGCGCCGACAATCGTCGGACTTTCCACGTCCTCACTCGGACAGACAGAAATTGCAAATGCCCCACGGTATACTTCCGCATGACGCACTGCCTCCGCACGGGCTTTATAGCATGCCATATCATTTCGCAGCATTTTACGCACACGGGTCACTTCTGCCCCGGAGCGTCTGAGATATGCTGCCGCCTCAAATGTACGGACACCTGTTTTGGTCATAAAGTTATTGGTATCAATCAAAATACCTGCATAAATGCAGTCTGCCTCTGCCGGAGAAAGCTTGAATCCCTCCTGGAAGTACTGTAAAACTTCTGCTACCATCTCACAGGCAGAAGACGCATACGGCTCAATATAGGACAGAAGCGGATTTTCAATCACTTCGCTGCCCTGACGGTGATGATCAAACACAACGATCGTATCTGTGCGCGTGAGCAGTTCCGGGCACTCCGTATAACTTGGCCGGTTGGTATCTACCACCATAACCAGGGAATTGCGGCTTACTTCCTCGATTGCAATCTCACTGTTGATAAACATGTCTTCCGGATAGCCTTTTTCCGGAGTAAAACATTCCATAAGCGGCCGGATGGAAGTTGTTGGCTCATTGATCACGATCTGTGCCTTTTTTCCAAGCACACGGGCTGCACAGAAAATTCCAATTCCTGCACCAAGGGAATCGACATCTGTCAGGCTGTGTCCCATGATAATCACATTCTCACGGCTTTCAATAATTTCATGCAGCGCATGTGCCTTGACCCTCGCTTTTACACGGGTGTTGCGCTCCACCTGTTTTGCCTTGCCGCCAAAATATGCAATATCCTCACCATTTTTGACAACGACCTGATCGCCGCCCCGTCCGAGTGCCAGATCAATCGCTGCACGTGCCTGCTCATAGTTTTCGTTATAAGAAGTCCCCTTGATCCCGACACCGATACTCAGCGTGACCGCCATCTCATTGCCCACTTTGACCGTCTTGACATCTTCAAGTACACTGAACCGGTCATCCATAAGCTTCTGTAAATATTTATACTTAAATACCACAAAATACTTGTCTTTTTCAATTTTGCGGACAAGCGCATCCATCTTTGAAAAATACTGGTTCACTTTTCGATCGACAAGCGCAATCAGAAGCGAACGCTTCACATCCTCGATACTGTCAAGCGCTTCGTCATAGTTATCAATATAAACAAGTGCCGATACCTGCTTCTGATCCAGATTTTCCTGCTTGCAATGCTGCAGTTCGGTCTCATCAAACAGATACAGTGCCGTCAGGAATTCATCGGAATCCTTCACGTCAATTTCCTTGCTCTCCTCCATGATATCATCAAAATAAATACGATTCAGGGAAATCCGGAAAATGCGCTCCTTTTTTTCAATCGTAATATTCTGTGCATCCTCATGTTTCTGAAGAAACTCACGGGTAATATTGGAAAAAAGGGTTGTAATTGATTTATGATAGTTTCTCCCCACTCCCGTCAGCTCGGAAAAGCGTTCATTCACCCAAAGAATTTTTCCTGTATAGTCCAGCAGCGCATATGGAATTTCAAACTCATTCAAAAGTTTTTTCTGTACCGTTGCATACTGTGTGGCAAAATTGATAATCTCATTTGCAAGCCGCGGTCTGGTATTATAATACAGTCCCAGTTCCAGTACAAAATAGACAGCAATAAATACCGTCAGCAAAAAGCCTGCCGTCACATCGTAAAAATAAAGCCCCACATCTGCGATTGTCATCGGGATCGTCAGCCACAATGGCCAGCAGAGATACGATCTCAGCTTTCCCCTAAATCGAACCTTTGATTTCATTTACGCTCCTGTTCTTTCCACATCCATCGCTCATCTGTGGAATATGCTCCCGCATCAATAATCTATAGTATAACATTTTCCCTGTGCAAAATAAAGACCTTACTGAGATAACAAAAACTGCCCCATTTTCATGGAGCAGTTTCGTCCAATGCATCACAGATGTATCTGTGTTATCCGTTTTCTTTTGCAATTTCCACAATGGATTTGCTCAGTCCTGCAATCCCCTGAATATCCGATGGGATAATAATCTTGGTTGCCTGACCGTCTGCTGCCTTGGCAAATGCCTCCAGACTCTTAATCTGAAGTACCGCATTATCCGGAGCAGCTTCTTTGAGCATACGGAGACCATCTGCATTGGCCTGCTGGATCTTTAATGTAGCCTCTGCCTGACCTTCGGCTTCCTTGATGGTTGCTTCCTTCTGTGCCTCGGCACGTAGGATTGCAGCCTGTTTTTCAGCCTCTGCATCGAGAATTGCAGACTCCTTATTTCCTTCTGCAACCAGAATTGTAGATTTTTTCTCACCTTCTGCACGCAGAATGGCTTCACGCCGCTCGCGCTCTGCCTTCATCTGTTTCTCCATGGCATCCTGAATTGCCTTTGGTGGAATAATGTTCTTTAACTCCACACGATTTACTTTGATACCCCACGGATCTGTTGCCACATCCAGCGTTGCACGCATCTTTGTGTTGATGGTCTCACGCGATGTCAGTGTCTCATCCAGTTCCAGATCACCAATGATATTACGAAGCGTCGTAGCAGTCAGATTTTCAATTGCCATGATTGGATTTTCCACACCGTATGCATACAGCTTTGGATCCGTGATCTGAAAATATACAACCGTATCAATCTGCATTGTTACGTTATCTTTTGTGATTACCGGCTGTGGTGGGAAATCAACCACCTGTTCCTTCAACAATACTCTTTTTGCAATACGGTCAATAAACGGCACCTTAAAATGCAGCCCTACTGACCATGTGGTAAGATACCCTCCAAGTCTCTCCACAACTACCGCATGCGCCTGTGGAACAATTTTCACACAGTTCACAATAACGACCAATGCAATGATCACTACAATGAGAATTACAACAGGCATAACTTTTTCCTCCTTTACCTATACCTTTTCTACTATAAGTTTGACACCACTGATTGCCAGAATTTTTGCTTCTTCTCCCGGTTCAATGATCTCATTATCATTACGGGTACGCACCGTCCACTCCTGTCCATGAACAACTGCCATCCCGGTCTGATCCATATTACTGACGCGCTCGGAAATCCGTATATTTTCCCCAATCAGGCTATCCGCGTTTGTTCTTTGCATTTTAGCATTTACATATTTACGCGCCCACGGTCTTGTCGCAGCAAGCAAAAGAATGGATACCACGAAAAATACCAGAAACTGCACCACCGGATTTATCCCTGCCATTGCCATAACCAGTGCCGCAAGTGCACCTGCGGCAAACCATATGCACGTTAGTCCGATTGTTGCAAGTTCTCCCAGAACAAACACAATCAAAAGTACCATCCAAAGCAATTCATACGGATCCATCGCTCTTATAATTATCATAGACTCTCCCTCTTTTCTTCCACTTTTTTATTTTAGCGGATGCACAGAATACATACCGGCATTTTCCATCCGGATCACAAATGCTTTTGCAAATCCGGCTGCTTTTGCATAATGCTGAATCTGTGGCTGTTGCACCAGTTTTAAGTCCCATCCGTGCATCTGCACGATTTTTGACACGATGGAAAGTCCAAGTCCGTTTCTCCCATCGCTTACCCGCGCTTTGTCCCCACGCGTAAAAGGATCAAACAAATGCTGCGCCTGTTCCTCCGGAATCAGAATTCCGCTGTCTGCCACCAATACATAAATCCGCTCCAGCTCCCTATAAGCAAACAGTCCGATTCTTGTTCCCTTTGGATTGTGCTGCATGGCATTTGTCAGAAGGTTTGTCACTACACGGGATAACTGAAGTTCATCCGCCCAGACCGGTATCGTTTCCTCCGGAATATCTGCCGTCAGTGTCATTCCGTTTTCTTCCATCTCTGCATACAGCATTGCCGCATTTTCTCTGAGAAGTTCACACAAATCAAGTGTTTTTCCATTTAATGCAAACCCTTCACTATCCAGTTTTACATATTCAAACAGCAAATTGATCAGATTTCCGATCCGAACCGATTTATTCTGGATGGCGTTCAGATATTCCTGCTGTTTTTCCGGTTCCTGTACCATATGATCCGCCAATGCTTTTGCGTAACCGGATACGGTCGTGACCGGTGTCCGAAGATCATGTGCGATATCGGAAAGCATCAGATTCCGCTTGCGGTCAAACTCTCTCTGCTGCTGTTCGCGCTCCTCCTGGATCTGATGAAACTCCGCCATCACAATCCGCGCGAACGTTATCGCACCCAAAATATAAGGAAGCAGCATACACACCATTAACAGCAGAAGAACCACAAACAGCAGGATGGCTTTCCATCCTTCCATCTCCTGTACGACGACGGAACTCCTTGTCGCCGGAAGTGCATTGCCCAGCCAGTCCTGTAACCTTTCCCCTGTCCACTGCATCATTCCCTGCAGCGGTGATGGCAAAAGCATCCGGACGGCATTTACTATCAGCAATAACAGAACACATATGATAAAAATAAACAGATCCGTCTTTCCAACGGATGACTGCCTCTGGTAATCCGGGAAAAAAACTTTCATCACCACAGGCATAACCGCCTGGCTAATCAAAAAACTGATCAGCGACTGTGCAACTGTCACCAGTACAAGGATATAAATAAACCGTTTGATCAAAAATGCCTGTAAATCACGCATTGCTATTTCTCCAGCCGATAGCCCAATCCGCGGATGGTTCGAATATAAGCTGCCGGGTCTTCATCAAGTTTTGCCCTCAGCTTGCTGATGCAGACCATAATATTATTGTCTGCAACCACATAAGTGTCACCCCATCCCTGTTCATAGATCTGTTGTTTGGTAAACACTTTTCCCGGATGCTTCATAAATAACTCCATGATCCGGTACTCTACCGAAGTCAGTTCAATCGGTTCTCCATTTTTTTTGAGTACGCAGCCTTCCGGATCCAGTTCCAGATCCCGGACGGTCAGTATATTGGATGACAGTTCCGCTGTCCCCAGCGCATAAAACCGACGGATATTTGAATTGACACGTGCTACTGCCTCCAAAGGATTGAACGGTTTTGCCAGATAATCATCTGCCCCGAGATTTAACCCCAGAATCTTCTCGGAATCCGCATCCTTTGCCGAAAGTATCATAACGGGAATATTGCTTGTTTTACGTAATTCCTGCAACACATGGTATCCGTCCATCTCCGGCATCATAATATCCAGCAGACACAGATCCACATGTTCTTTCTTCAGCAGTTCCAGTGCCTGCTTCCCGTTTTCTGCCTCAATAATCTGATAATTTTCATTTTCCAGATACAGCCGGAGAAGCGTCCGTATCTCCGGCTCATCATCTGCAATTAAAATCGTATAATTCATACATTCTCCTGCCGGAAAGGTGAATTCACCGGATCCTCCTGCTGTGTAAATCCGTTTGAACCAGCCGGGTTTGCATAGCACAGTGCCTCATACAGTGCGGCATGTGTTGCATTCACATATGGTGACACATAAAAAATTGCAAGAATTCCAAGTGTCAGTCCGGATAAAATGTACCATCCGATAAAGGACAGATCCAAAACAAATGCTTTCCATTTCTGTCCCTGCATCATACGCTTGCTTTCCGCAAATGCCTGCTCTTTGGTCATCTGCGGGTTATCTGCCAGAAGGTACGGAATCATCATATATTCATATGCTTTTACAATACCCGGAATGATAAAAAGCAATGACCATAAAACCGTAAACAGATCACGGAAAAACATTGTCTTTGCAACATTCCTGTAATTATTGTCAAATCCATATCCAATGTTCCCAATCTGTGCCGGCTCGTTTAAGTTGCGGATAAAGAATCTCCTGCATCCAACCTCCAACGGATTTATGATAAATACATCAACCAGAAGTATAAGGACAAAAATCACCAGAAAAACAACTATGAGTATGCCGATGGCGATCGCTGCTGCGACCATACCGCCCATCATTCCCCTGTTTCCTGCTTTCAGTCCGTCCTTAAAGCCTTCTTCAAGCCCAGCCTCAAAATCACGCAGTGAACCATCATCACTGTCATAACTGCTGTCATAATCATAGGAACTGCCTGCCTGATTCTCCGATCCATGTAAGGAACCGGTTGCACTGCTGAGGTTGCCCGAAGCAGCTCCGCTTCCCCCTGCAATCAGTGTCAGCAACAGGCTGATCAGAATACATTTCCAATAATTTCGTTTAAATGTTGCTTTCGCCCTTCCCTTTAATTGTGCGCGACTCCACATATCAAATTCCTCCATTTCCTTTTTGATGATATCATCATAACACCAAATCCTTATCTTAAAAATCGCTGCACCTTAACGTTACCTTAACAACGTGTATTTAATTTGCCTGTTTCTTCTTCGGCAAAAGAAGGCTCAGCAGAAGGGAAACAATAATCATTGTACGGTCATTGAATTCGCAATTTTTTAACATTTTGATCCCCTCATACATGATTGAACCAAACATCATAACGGTACATCCGCCAAGCACTGCCTGCGGCAGCGAATTAAAAAATGCTCCGAGTGGCGGGAACAAAGAAGCAAGAATTAAAATCAATGCCCCAATAAAAATCGTAAAACGGTTGATCACCCTTGTCATGGTAACCAGTCCGACATTCTGGCTGAACGATGTCAGTGGCAGGCATCCAAAACATCCGGAAATTGCACTGGAAAATCCATCCACGGCAAGTGAGCCCTGAAGTTCCTCCATTTTAAGGTCACGTCCAAGTGCTCCGGTACACACAGCAGTTGTCGCGCCGGTTGTCTCTGCTGCAGAAACCAGAAAAACAATCGCAATGGTTAAAAAGGCTCCAAGATTAAATACCGGCTTGTGACTGGTAAAAAACACAAATTTTGGAATGCTGAAAAATCCTACCTGATCAATGGTCTCCTGAATTCCGGAGAAATCCACCATAGGTGCAATCCCTGCAACCGTAAATATAATAGAAAGAATATATCCGAAAATAAGTCCTACCAGAATATTCAGATTCTTATAAACGCCCTTTAACACATATCTGGACACCAGACACACGATAAGTGTCAGAGCACCTACCAGCAGATGATACCATGCCCCGAACCAGAGCTGCACTGCAGACGATCAGTACGGGTGCCAGATTTGCTACAAACATGGCAAGCACATGTTGAAGGCCAAACGGAATTGCTTTTCTCATGTATAGACAAAGACAGTTTATCATCTTATTGCCCATAGTGTCAAACAGGATTTCCCGGTTGCGGTATAATTATCATCTGTGCTATACTATGAACAATTAGCGTGTGAAAGCGTACAAAAGAGGAGGATTTATTTATGACATCTGCACAAATATGCATCATGATTGCCATTATGGTATACCTTATTGGTATGATCTATATTGGTTTCCGATGTTCCAAGAAAAACAACAGTACTGACGATTTCTATCTGGGTGGCAGAAAACTCGGTCCTTTCGTAACCGCGATGAGTGCCGAAGCTTCCGACATGAGCAGCTGGCTTCTGATGGGACTTCCGGGCGTTGCTTACCTCACCGGAATTTCAGATGCCGGATGGACAGCAATCGGACTGGCTGTTGGTACATACATTAACTGGCTGATCGTTGCCAAACGTATCCGCCGCTATACGCACACCTGCAACAATTCCATTACCATCCCATCGTTCTTCAGCAACCGCTATCGCGATGAAAAAAAGATGCTGCAGGTCATTGCTGCTATTTTTATTGTTATCTTTTTTATTCCTTATACGGCCTCTGGATTTGCCGCATGCGGAAAACTTTTTTCCAGCTTATTCGGGGTAAAGTATCTGACCGCCATGATCATCAGTGCTATCGTAATTGTGGCATACACGACACTTGGCGGATTTCTTGCTGCTTCCACAACGGACTTTATCCAGAGTATCATCATGTCGGTTGCTCTGATTGTAGTTCTGATCTTTGGTGTAGAAACTGCTGGCGGTATCGGTGCCGTTATCCACAACGCCTCCGAGCTTCCGGGATATCTCTCCATGACACTTTCCTATGATGTAAACACCGGAAAGGCCGCTCCTTACAGTGCCCTGACCATTGTTTCCACTGCCGCATGGGGACTTGGATATTTCGGTATGCCGCATATCCTGCTCCGCTTTATGGCAATCGAGGATGAAAAAAAACTGAAACTGTCCCGCCGCGTTGCAACCATCTGGGTCGTAATCTCCCTGTTCGTTGCCGTCTTTATCGGTGTGATCGGTTATACCATGAGCAAAGTCGGCGCGCTGGAGATGCTGACCGGATCGAATTCCGAAACCATTATCGTAAAAATTTCCGCCCTGCTCTCCCAGCACGGTGTGATATTTGCCCTGCTTGCGGGTGTGATTCTCGCCGGCATTTTAGCTTCCACCATGTCCACTTCGGACTCGCAGCTGCTGGCTGCATCTTCTGCGGTTTCTTCCGACATTCTCGGTGCTTTCCGCAAAGATTCTTCCAACAAAAACGGAAGCATGGCAGCCGCAAGAATTACACTCCTTGTAATTTCTGTCGTTGCCGCATTCATTGCCAGAAATCCGGACAGTTCCGTATTTGCCATTGTTTCTTTCGCCTGGGCTGGATTCGGTGCCGCATTCGGACCGGTTGTTCTGTTTTCCCTGTTCTGGAAACGTACCAACAAATGGGGCGCACTTGCCGGTATGGTCTGCGGGGGTTCCATGGTATTTATCTGGAAATACCTGATCCGCCCGCTCGGTGGTATCTGGAACATCTATGAACTGCTTCCTGCATTCCTGATTGCCTGCGCTGCGATCGTAATCGTCAGTCTGCTGACACCAAAACCTTCCAAAGAAATCGAAGAGGAATTTGACCGGGTCGCACAGATGAAATAAATCTTTTAACTTTGTATACCAAAAATGTCGGTAGATATCTGACAGATATCTACCGACATTTTTAATTTTTATTTTCAATTATGCTTTGATCCTAGCGGCGGATCTTTACAGACTTCACACTGCTGTATGGACTGTAATACTTTGTTCCATCTACAGTAACATAGCTGCGGATCTTGTAATAATAAGTTCCTTTGGTGAGTTTTGCCCTTGTATAAGACTGCATCTCACCATCTTTTGTAGCCGCAATCTTCTTGTATCCATAATCATATGCTCCCTTGGAGCGGTAGATTTCATAGCCGGTAACGGAAGTACCTGGCAGCCATGTGATACGGACTTTTGATCCGTGTGCACGCAATCTTGTGATAACCGGCTTCTCCGGCTTAATAATAAAGCTTGTCTTTGCAGATCCCGTATAATTACCGGTTCCCACTACCATAACAGCAGCTTTTCCCGGTGCACCATTGTCACTATAATTCAGATAGTAATCCGAACCTTCTTTTAAAACAATGTTATTTAATGTAACGGTAACTTCCGGTTTTACGGAAGATCCCGTATAACTTTGTGTTGCAATTTTGCTGATCACTGCATTTGCAAGATTATTGGATGAAACCGTTGTATTTCCGTTTCCATGATTTACAATACGGAAATAAACTGTTCTGCTTCCATAATAATTTCCGATTCCGTTAATTGTTACGGATGCAGTACCGATATTGCGGTTGTTGCTGTAAGTAAGTGTATAATCTCTTCCCTCGTACAGATAGCCGCCATTCAGCCATATCGATACAGACGGACGAATATCATATCCGGTGTATGTCTGATCAACGATTGTACCTACCGAAGCATTTGGAATATAGTACGAATAGGTATTATTGCTGTTATTGGTTCCTGTTACCTGAACCGGAATCTGCAGAGGAATTCTTCCATCCGGACGATTCAGTGTAAGTGTTGTGGAACCTGCAGTATTTGCGATCAGTTTTGTTCCGCTGATATAGGCAACCGCAGTATTGGATACATACATATTCAGTCCCTGTACAATCGGACAGTTTGCATTGCTTGGCCAGTGATTAGATACTTTAATGTTTTCATAGCATCCAGATAAATCAATGGTCTGACCCGCAGACATCTGAATGTAATTTCCAATGGATGACGGAACAACAATCTGATCTGAGGTAATATTGCTTTCCGCAATCTGAATATTGTTTACCGTTGTCGTCTGGTTGTTCGGTGTTGTATAGGATGTTCTGGTTACCGTGTTGGCAAATTCCTCTACCCAGTAGTGATATCCATTGTAATATACATGTCCGATTCCGACAGCTGTAAACTGGCTGTTTAACATATTTCTACGCTGTTCCTGTCCGGAATAATTTGCATTGTCTTCCCGCATTGCGTTGTGAAGTGCAGATGCTGAAGAATAATTCACACCGATATTCTCTGCATAAACTCCCGCATAGACACCGTTTTCACTGTAAGCAGTATAATAATTTGTGCCATTTGGTCTGGTGTGTGAATACGAAAGTGCAATCTCTGCTGCACGTTTCATGGCTACCTGCTCCAGTGCATAGTCGTAAGTAAGCGGCTGCAGATTATTACAATATGTCTTCGTGTAATTGTTTGCATCCCAGTACCATGCATCGGATGAATTTCTGCGCATACTGTTGATCATGCCATAGACATTTCTGGCATCCGTCTGTCCGTATGTAACCTGAATACTTACGTTCCGTGTACCGGTTGTTGCAGCCATCACATTGCCCGCATACCCCAGTGGAAGCAGTGAAACAATCAGGACAAACGCAAGCAGACGCCTGAGTACATTGTGCGTTTTGGTTTTTCTCATAATCTTGATCCCTTCCTTTATTTTAAAATTTTGTTATCCCTATTGTACGCTTTTTAGCGGCTTCCCGCAATGATAATTTCATAAAGTTTGCTTGACAAGCATAACAGAAAAGCTATACTCTAATTAGCAAACAGGTGGGTGCGCAACTCGTTTCTGCGGGCTGTCGTTTTGTCGGGGACACCGTTCGCAATTTCTAGTCTGCCTAAGAGGGAATCTTCGAAACGTTTATTACGCCCACTCCCCATTTGTCTTGATATTTACTTTATTTTCAATATGTCACTCTGTGACTGCGCAAATAGAACCGTGGGCATGCTTATTCGAAGCTTCCCTCTAAGGCAGACACAAAATCGCTCAGACGGTGTCCCCGACAAAACGACAGCCCGCAGAAACGAGTTGCGCAATCACCAATCTAATTAGCAGATGGAGAAGGGAGAAATAACAGAATATGACCTATCAGGAATTAGTTTCAAAATTAAAAGATACTTATCAGGAGAAAGATGCTTCCAAAATCAGCGAACATCTTGCCATCCAATTTAACATACAGGGAGAAGCCGAAGGTGCCCTGTATCTGGAAATTGCAAACGGACAGCTTCATGTTGAACCATATGAATATTACGACCGTGACATTTTAGTCACAACTTCAGCTGCTGATCTGCTTGCACTCGCGCAGGGCAGCCTTGACATTCTCGAAGCTTACCAGAGTGGGAAAATTTCTGCGGAAGGAAATCTTGCAAAAGCATTGCTGTTAAATGAAATTGTCACCGGTTCATCCGAAGCTCCGTCACCAGCGGAATCTGCTCCTGTGGAAACTTCGGCATCAGCGGAATCTGCTCCTGTGGAAGCTCCGGCACCGGCTGAATCTGCTCCTGTGGAAACTCCAGCTGGCGAAAATACTCCGGCTGCAAAACCATCCGTTAAAGCATCACGCATGTCCCGGAAGAAAAACAGAAAAAGACATAAATAATCTGTAAACTTCCTTGTGTTTTTCAGACAGCATGTTATGATAATTCATAACATAAGGTTTTTGATATAGGAAAGGAGTGAAATATATGTCTTTTTTAAACAACTTAGGACAAAAGATCAGTGATGTGAGCCAGACTACCATAAAAAAAACAAAAGATCTGGCAGATACTGCAAAATTAAACTTAAATATCTCCGAGGAAGAACACAAGATTAATACTGCATACGAACAGATTGGAAAATGGTATGTGGAAAAACATCGCGAAGATGCCGAAGAAGATGCAAAAACCTGGCTGGATGCGATTGCCGCTTCCGAAGCCAGAATTAAGGAATGCCGTGAAAGCATTCACCAGATGAAAGGTGTAGCGATCTGCCCATCCTGCGGTGCAAGCGTGGATGCCGATGCTGCATTCTGCAGTGCCTGTGGACAGAAAATGCCGGAAAAGCCAAAACCGGAACCGGTTAAGGAAGAGGACGTCGAGGTGATTCCTCCGGAACAGCCGTCTGAGGAACCAGCTTCTGAGACCGTGTCGGAAAATGCTTCCGAACCCCCGACTAAAGCCTCTGCACCAGATGCTTCAACCGAAGCTTAAAACAGACATGGAAAACAAAAGGAGCTGTCGTGCCGCCGATATTCGCTGGTGCGATAGTTCCTTTTCTAATTTTATTAAAACGAGCTGCGCAATCTCTACTGTTTATACAAACGGGTTATAAAACCGGCTGCCATCATGATAGGTAATCACAAGTGCAACCACGGCAAATCCAAGCACCAGCGCAATACACAGATAATCATTGCGCTGTAACTTTCTTCCCATATACCAGGTACGCTTTCTGTGTTTCCCATATCCACGCAGCTCCATTGCGTTACTGATCGTGTCAATACGGCCGATACTTGTAAAAATGAGCGGGAAAATGATAGAGGCTGTACTCTTAATCCGACTCATCAACTTCGCTTTTCCAGACATCTCGATTCCACGCGCTTCCTGCGCATTTTTAATTTTGTGGAAATCATCCTGCACATCCGGAATATAACGCAGTGCAATTGCCACCGCATAGCCGATGTTGTAACTGATTCCAATACGATTTAACGATGCTGCAAACTCCGACGGATTGGTGGTCACGACAAAAATGAACACCGCCGGGATAATTGTAAAATATTTCAAAATAATGTTCAGCTCATAAAACAGCTGCTCAGCGGTAATCGGATAATGCGCCGAAAGCTGCCAGAGTACATGCTTTGTACCATAAATTTTTGTTCCCTGATCCGGTGCAAAAATAAAAATAGCAAGCACATTGATGACCAGAAAGAACATAATGAACTTAAAAATAGAACCGACCTGTTTCCACTCTGTTTTTGAAATCTTAAACAGAATCAGACTAAGAACCAGCATCACGGCGAGTACACGGGTATCATAAGTAAGCATGCTTGTGATGGACCATGCCAGAAAATAGATCAGCTTTGTGACACCACACAGCCGGTCCATCCAGGTATCTTTTTGCTCATAGGTCAATAACTTTGCCATTACCGCACCGCCCTTTCGTAATTGATAAACCGCTGCACGAACTGGGAAGGATCTTCAATTCCACATTTGACCGCCATCTCATAGAGAGATGTCTGCTTGAGATATGCCGGAGCCGTGATGGTTTCATCCGTCAGCACTTTCGCCGGCGTATCAATCGTCAGCAGCTGTCCATCCGCCACAACAATGGCGCGGTTGGTATATTCCAGCATCAGATGCATATCATGCGTAATCATGATAATGGTCGTTCCCTGTGTCTCATTGATCGTCTTCAAAAACTCCATAATTTCCGTATAATGGCGGTAATCCTGCCCCGCTGTCGGCTCATCCAGAATCAGGATCTCCGGCTTCATGACAAGAATGGATGCAATCGTCACACGCTTCTTCTGCCCGAAACTCAATGCTGAAACCGGCCAGTTCCGGAACTGATACAAACCACAGATTTTCAGTGTCTCATACACACGCTCACGAATTTCTTCTTCTGGAACCCCACGCACCATCAGACCAAGCGCCACTTCCTCATAAATCATGGGTTTTGAAATCATCTGATTCGGATTCTGCATGACGATTCCGATATGCTCCCCACGCTCTTTGACCGAAAGCGGTGAGATATCTTTTCCATTCAGTTCGATTTTTCCGTTGCTTGGCTCGAGGAACCCACAGATCAGATTGGAAAGGGTTGTCTTTCCGGCACCGTTTTTCCCGACAATGCTGATCATTTCCCCTTTTTTCACATCAAAGCTGATATCCGAAAGAATCGCCTTTCCCGGCTGATAAGAAAAATGCAGATGATCCACGTTGAGCACCTTTTCCTCTGCTTCCTGTTTCTGCGGAATCTTCGTTGTCTCAAACCATTCCCGGACCTGCGCTCTGTACGGCTCAAAATTCATGGTCTCCACATGCTGTGGATGATCTTCTGCCGCAATCGTACATCCGGCATGTTTCAGTGCCGTGACATAAAGTGGCTCGCGGATTCCCTGTTCCTTCAGGATATTTCCAGCCAGCAGATCATCCGGTTTCATATCCGCCACAATCGTTCCCTCGCCTACCACAACGATACGGTCCACGTCTTTATAAAGCACATCCTCAAGACGATGCTCGATGATCACGATGGTCTTCTTCTGTTCCTTCTGGATTCGGTCGATCAATGCAATGGCTTTCTTTCCGGTCGCCGGATCAAGATTGGCCAACGGCTCGTCAAACAGCAGAATATCCACATCATCGATCATAACCCCCGCCATGGAAACTCTCTGTTTCTGTCCGCCGGACATCTCCGATGGTGCATGATGCAACAGTTCTTTTACCTCTACAGTCTCTGCCACATCGTCTACTTTGCGAAACATCTCTTCCTGTGCCATACAGTCATTTTCCAGCACGAAAGCAATATCTTCCGCAACCGTCAGACCGATAAACTGTCCGTCCGTATCCTGCAACACGGTTCCGACCATCTTGGAAAGTCCGAAAATCCCAAGGTTTTTCGGATCTTTTCCCTCGATTTTTAAAGTTCCGGTACTGTCTCCTTCATACGAAAAAGGGATCAGTCCGTTGATACAATTTGATAATGTCGACTTCCCTGATCCCGATGGTCCAATGATGAGCACCTTCTCTCCGGGATAAATTTTCAAATTGATATCCCGGAGTGTCGGCTCCATCTGTGACCGATATTTAAATGTAAAATTTTCAAATTCAATAATCGGTTCCATACGTTTTTAGTCTTCCTTTGTAAGACTTGATGATTTTGCTCCAATCTTTGTATATCCCAGTCCGAGTAATGAACCAAGTACACCCACAATAATAATATTGGCTACAAACGCAAATACGCCCTGTGAGAATACTTTCTTTGCAGGCTCTGCATAAATGAGAATATCAAGCACCGGTGCAACAACGATCCATGCAATTGCATTTGCAACCACCTGAACGACATTAAAAAGAACTACTTTCTTCCTATTAAACCCACCGGCCTTAATCTCAAAGCTCTTTGCGAATAAACCAACTAAAATTCCAAAGATCGCATCTGGGAATACCCAGCTCCACCATACACCACCGTAAAACAGTGCATCTCCGAGTGCATGTCCCAGCAGACCAATGATTCCTCCGACAACCGGTCCAAACACTGCTGCAAGAAATGCCAGCACTGCTGCACGTGGCTGCATGGATGTATTCGGGATAATTCCCAGCGGAATCTGCACTTCTGTCAAAACAATGAACAATGCGGTTCCGATACCGGTTGCTACAACTTCTTTGATTCCAAATTTTTTCATAACAAGTTCCTCCTTTGTTTTTTCAGTACCTTATTATTTATGATAAACGCACAAATGTCAAGTTTTTCGCCCTTTTTCTTTCCAGCTTCCCCTAACTTTTTGCACCTTCTCCGGCAAAGTATTCCTTCACCAGTTTAACAACGACACCGGAAAGCAAAAATACTGCGATCAGGTTCGGAATTGCCATGAGTCCGTTAAACGTTTCCGCAATACTCCACATCAGGCCCAGATCCATGGTCGCACCCACAATGGCAACCAGTGCATACACCAGCATGAACGGCTTATTGACACGGGAGCCGAACAAAAACTCGATGCAGCGCGTCCCGTATAATCCCCATCCGATAATGGTGGAAAATGCAAAACAGCACATGGCAACCGCAGTAAAAACAGATACCCAGTTCCCGTATGTTGCGGTAAATCCACTGATGGTAAGTTCTGCTCCTGCCGCCTGTCCGTAACTGACCGGAACCTGGCTGCACAAAATAACCAGCGCGGTAAGCGTACAGATCACAATCGTATCTACAAACACCTCGAAAATTCCAAAAAATCCCTGTTTGACCGGTTTTCTCGTATCTGCACAGGCATGTGCAATTGATCCCGTGCCAAGTCCGGCCTCATTTGAAAAAATTCCACGGGAGACACCTTTTTTCATACTCATAAAGAAGCTTCCCACTGCTCCACCGGTCACTGCCGCCGGGTGAAATGCTCCCTCCACAATCGAAGCAAATACAGCCGGGATATGACCGATATTAAATAAGATCACTCCCACTGCCAGAACAATATAGACCAGTGCCATAAACGGTACCAGCTTTTCTGTCACCTGTCCAATCCGCCTGATACCTCCAAGCAGAATGAGTGCGATCAGAACCGCCAGAATGATCCCGACTACAAGGTTAACAGTCGGCACCGCATCTTTTGAAATGACATGATAATTCATTAATGCCGTATTGATGGCTGTGGTAATCGTATTTACCTGTGTGGCATTCCCTGTTCCGAATACGGTCAGTACGCCAAACGCGGAAAAGAGATACGCCAGCCAGTGCCAGTGTTTTTTCAGTCCGTTCTTAATATAATACATCGGACCGCCGACCAGATCGCCATGCACATTCTTTTCACGGAAATGCACCGCAAGCGTCACTTCTGAAAACTTCGTACACATACCGAGAATTGCGGAAATCCACATCCAGAACACTGCTCCCGGACCGCCGATGGCAATCGCCCCTGCCACACCTGCAATATTTCCCGTGCCGACCGTTGCCGCAAGTGCCGTACACACCGCCTGAAACGGTGTCATGGCTCCATCCGATGCCTCACGCTTCTTAAACATGCGGCCGAAGGTCACTTTCATCGCGTATGGGAACTTGCGGATCTGTAAGAACCGGGTCCGGAAACTCAATATCAGACCAACACCGATGATACAGATCATTGCAGGAACACCCCAGATGAAATTGTTGACCGCACTATTGATTGCTTCAATTGTGGATAACATACTTTACTTTTCCTTCCTACGTGAATAAGCGCGTGTTTTTTGTAAAACACGCGCTTGCATTATAGCACAATTTTTGCATTTTCTCTACATCTGCGAAAAGAAACACATACTATCTTTTATCCCTTTACAAAATCAGATAAAAATATATAATAACAGACAAAACATCATCCATACAATTTTGGAGGTAACACTATGCTGAAACATATAAAAAAAACTTTTCTTCCCGTCATGCTTTGTCTTGTCCTGTGCACCTGTACCGCATGTACTTCTCTTTCCAAAGAGGAAACAGAAACTTCCGAGACGGAGACAGACAGCGCGGTCTCTGCTTACCAGAACGTATTACGGAAAATCAGACAAAACCATATTTTTCCGGGTTCTGGCACCGAGTTTGCCTGGGAAGAATCACTGTCGATCTACTACGCAATTGTCGATGTCACCCAGGACGGCATAAAAGAGCTTCTGCTTGATTTTGATTATGATAGTGGTCCGGATGGCGGCATTACAGTGTACACCTATGATCCCAATGCACCTACTCTGGTTCATGAAATTGGAGGGTTCTATACTTTTTCCCGTTTTTACAACAATGGAATTGTGGAAGAGGATATTTCCCACGGAAGTCCTTACGGTGGTCCTTATTCCCCCGCTCGTGCAGCCGACCCCACCACTTTCTGGCCTTATCAGGTATGGTCCTATCAGGCCGATGATGCCTCCTACACAAAAATAGGTTCTGTGACCGACTGGAATAAAAAAGAATGGGCAGACAGCATTGACGGATTTTCCTCATTCCCGGATTCCGCTGATAAGGATCACGACGGTATCGTATATCTCCTGACAAATGCCAAAGGGAAAGAAACCGCCATAGATGCTGCTGACCTGAAAAAGTGGGTGGATTCCTACCGTAAAGGTGCAAAAGAAATTCCCATCACCTATCAAAGGCTCAAATAATGGCAATTATGATTGTGTATCAGGATCACTGGCTGCGTACCGCCCAGCGCATCTTCGTGGATCGTGCCCGTCCGTTCTGCGCACACTCCTGCGCGGACGGACGCACCACATCCTTTGCATACTCCGAATAAATGCCTGCGCGACAGCCTTCTTTTAAAGCACGCTTTACCAGCTTGTCCTCCCCGGAATGGAATGTCAGAATCGCCACGCGGCCGCCCGGTTTTAAAGCACCCGGCAGTTTTTCCATAAATTCATAAAGCACCTCAAACTCTCGGTTGACATCAATGCGAAGTGCCTGAAACGTCCGCTGACAGGTCTTTTTGATGGTTTCTTTTTTATCCCTTTCCGGCAGAAAATCGAGAGTGTCTTCAATAATCCTGCGCAGTTTTGTGGTGGTATCCACGCGGTGTCCTTTGCGGATCTCATCGGTGATCGCTTTTGCAAGTTCCTCACAGTACGGCTCATCCGAATTTTCATAAAGCATTCCGGCAAGCTCGTCACGGCTGATCGTATCCAGACGCTCCGCCGCACTGATTCCTGCCTCCTGATTCAGCCGCAGATCAAGCGGTCCGTCCACTTTAAAGGAAAATCCGCGCTCCGGATTGTCGATCTGCATGGACGAAACGCCAAGATCTGCCAGAATAAAATCAAATCCACCCACTTCTTTTGCAATCTCATCGATCGTGCAGAAATTCTGCAGATGGATGGTCAGCATGTCCTCGCCAAATCCCTGCTCTGCCAGACGTTTTTTCGTCTTTGCCGATTCTACCGGGTCGACATCGGTCGCATGGATGTGTCCCTGCCCCTGCAGCTGCTCGAGCATGGCTTTCGTGTGACCTCCGTAGCCGAGTGTGGCATCAAAACCGGTCTGTCCCGGTTTGATCTGCAGGAAATCAAGAATTTCTTTTACCATAATGGAGATATGCATGCCTGCCGGGGTGTTGCCTTTCTGGATGACATGCGCGATTGTGTCTTTGTATTTTTCCGGCTGTAGTTCTTTATATTTTTCTTCAAATTTCTTCGGGTATTTTCCTTTATAATGCACACGGCGCTTGTGCGGGGTCTGGTTTTCGTTTTCCATTTTTTATTCCTTTCCTCTCCTGTCCAGGTACAGCTCCTCTTACCATTTGCAAGGCAAAACTTTATATGAGGTTGCGAAGGTATTATTTGCAGAGTAATCTTTGAGCACTAATGATTTCAAATTTAATCTGTTTTCTATGAATACCGGTACAATTGTTTTTCTACCAGTTTACTTCCTTCATAAACAAGCCGAAGTGTAAAAAAGCGGTGCTCGTCTTCCTCGATCAGCAGTTTTAAAAAAATGGCATCTCCTTCCCAGGTCGGAAGCGCAAGCACTTCTTTTTTGTCCATCCACTGCAGATCGCCTTCATTGCACTCGATCAGCTCCCCGGTAAAACCATCCGCAGTAAACAGGCACATTTCTTCCGGCTCCGGCGCTTCATCACTGATGAATGTGATCAGCCCGCGGAACTGGTAGGAAGTCAGTGTCAGGCCGGTTTCTTCTTTTACTTCACGTAACAGGCAGTCCTCCGGTCCTTCCGTGCCTTCTGCATGTCCGCCTACACCAATCCACTTGTCTTTGTTGATGTCGTGCTGCTTTTTGGTGCGGTGGAGCATCAGGTATTTTCCGTCTTTTTCTATGTAACACAGGGTTGTCATTTTCATGGGATTTTCCTCGTTATTTCTCATATTTGTTCCATATGCTCCATGATAACAAAATTTGCCCCGTTTTTTCAATCGAACATTTCATATTTTGCCCCGTTTTTGATATATTTATTTTCTTTTTTTGCCCCGTTTTTAAATTCCAGCCGAGTTATGGTGCTCATTTGAGGTATTCTCCAATCCGGTCAATATTATAAAGCGGGGTGTTTGTCATCCAGTCCTGCTCACGGAAATCCGACATGGAAGTCCGCACCGCATGCTTGGGATGATACTTTTCACAAAAAGCCCGCAGATTTTTTGCCCGCAGATTTTCCTCTGCTTTCACCTCTACCAGAATGACCGATCCGGGTGCCTGCAGCGTGAAATCAATTTCGCCTGTAGAATTTGCCGTTGTGTAATAATATGGTTCCACACCCAGTTCCGCTATCATCTGCTGCAGCACATACTGCTCCGTCAACGCCCCTTTAAACTCTGTAAAAATCCTGTTTCCATCAATGATAACGCTTGCATCCAGATCTGTCATGGCAAGCAGAAGCCCGACATCAAGCATATAAATTTTGAACGCATACAGATCCATGAAATCAACTTTCCCTACCGGAAAAAAAGTTCCCTTATAAAACGTTTCATTGTGCGTCCTCCCTGTCAGTGAAATTTATATGTAGCATTCCTTATTACTTTATATCATATTTCTTTATGGCAGAGCCGTCAACATTTTTAAGGACGTATTTGTGTTATGGTGCTACACTTTTCAGGACGTATTTATGTGATAGTGCTACACTTTTCTGGACGTTACTGTTTGCATAAATGTGGAAGGTTTTTGTTGCATCTCAGGCATTTAAATGCTATACTTATCACAAAGCAAATACATATTTTTCCATAGCTTGGGCGGACAGTACCTGGCGAGCCGTCTATATCATATACTTTATTTTATCATTTCAAATTATCCCGGAAAGTCTTGCTTTTAAAATTCAACTTTATTTTAACTTAATTTTGTTATAAGCAGGATTTGTATTGATATGGGATGTGTTGTCATACAGATTCTGTGGCTTACACAAGGAGGAAACTGTATGGCAAACAAAGAATACAAAAGTGATGTGTTCAGCATGCTTCTTCAGGACAAGAAACGTGCAATGGAAATTTATAACGCGATTAATGGAACGGACTATGATGATCCAGAACTGGTTGAAATGACAACTTTGGATGACAAAAGCTTTTCGCTTACCGTACGGAATGATGCATCATTCATTCTTGATGCGAATCTGAGCCTGTATGAGCATCAGTCGACCTATTGCCCGAATATGCCACTGAGGGATCTGCTTTATTTTGCAAGCATTATACAAAAACAAATCAAAGCTCAGAAACGTGATATTTATGGTGGAAGAATCTTAAAGATTCCAGTGCCCCATTTTGTCGTGTTTTATAATGGAAAAGAAAATGCGCCGGATCAGTATGATCTCCGTCTTTCTGATGCATTTGAAAAAGAAACCGAGAATCCTGAGATAGAATTGGTCTGCCATGTTTACAATATTAACAATGGGAAAAATGTTCCATTGCTGTCAAAATGCCAGACATTGCGTGAATATATGTATTTTGTGGATATGGTGCGGAAAAATAATGAAATCAGTGGAAATCTGGAAGATGCCATTGAGAAAGCTATCAACCAGTGTATGGAAGAAAATGTACTGAGGGATTTTCTGGCTCAACACAGGGAGGAGGTAATGCACGTGATGACATTAGACTATACATTTGAACGACGGCTGGAAATGCAGCGCGCCGAAGCAATTGAGGATGGCGAAAGGATCGGAAAAGAGATCGGGAAAGAGATCGGGAAAGAGATCGGGAAAGAAGAAAAATTGTCAGAGCAGATTCGTAAAAAAATTCAAAAAGGCAAACCTCTGGATCAGATTGCGGACGAATTGGAGGAAGTGCCGGAAACCATTCGTCCTTTATACGAAAAAATTAAGCAGGAAATGCTGCAATAAAATAAGGCAGTTTCCGAGGAGGAAATGAGTTTTTATCGTTCGTTAGCTGAATGATATGCTTATTTACAAAATTGAATATTGCTTACCTTCAAGTTTATTGTGTCAGGCACCAATTGTCCAATTGTTCTCTATTTCTATTGATGCAGCCACTTATGCGATGGTCGGATTTGTCACAGGTATACTACTCACAAAATATCTGCTTTGGTATGACGATAGAGTTAAGTAATTCTTAATATGAGGGGCTTACCTTGCCCCTCTATCCTTATTCTGTAACTACAATCATAGTTCTATTTTTCAATCCCAAGCACGGTATTGGCCTGCTCACCCTCCATATATTCAAATGTGATGGTATCTCCTACACCATAACGCACGATATCAAGGTAATCTACTACCGATACATCGTAAATATCGGAATCATTTTCGAGCAAAATATATTGGTGCGTATTTCCTTCTACCACTGCATCGGTGATTTTTGCAATCGTACCGGTTGCTTTCTTGACACTGTCGCTCTCTTTTGTTTCCGCATTGACACCATTTTGCTTCATCAGTTCCATATAGTTCTTTTCGCATTCACTGACAGAATCACCGGTTGCTACAATCTGATATTTCTGCACATTTACCATCGCATACATTTTTACCAGACCAGAATCATCCTTTAATGCAATGAAATAGGTCGGCTCATTTGTAATGTTTAATAACAGTGGGAAGGTTGCTGTATAGCCAAGGTTTTGCACCTTACCTTCCGCAGAGGACATCGCAGAATCTTCAATTGCGCCTTCTACCTGATAATATTTTGTCTCCATCGTTCTCTCATTCATCAGGACGAATCCAACGTTGGACTGATCACTTGTGATGGAGGTTACTCCGGTATAAACCCAGACATCATCATTCATTGCAAGGTAATTATAACCGTTCGTGGTGGTCAGACAATCCTTCTGTCCTAACACACTGTTGATAAATCCATGTTTTAAAGATCCATAATAATCATAAAGCTGTACCAATAAATCGGCAGAATAAACACGGTCTACCCAGCTTGGCACATCTTTTACCGCATAATCAGTGCACTCACCTGTCACAGCATTACAAAGCACAACTCTGCCGATGGTCTTACCTCCAAACAGACCAATCTTATAATCTGCAACACTGCAAATCCAGTAAGGCGTACCCTCCTCATCAATCTCAAAACTGATATCATCGAAAATATAGGTCGGATAACGAAATCTTAAATGACGCTTTAAGTTTCTATGAAAATGGTCATATGGCGTATATTTCATGCCTTCTGACAAACGAACCAGCTCCGTATCCTGCGTTGCCATATCAATCTTAATATAGGCTGGAATTCCTTCCTTCTGGTTCGTCAGCCACTTGATGGTATCCGCATAACGGAGCGGTGTCACACGGACCGGTTCCCCTTTGTAGTTAATCTGGGAATAAAGTTCACTGACTTCAAACTGCGACGCCATATCAACAAGACTACCCATCTTACGATTTCCCAGAATGGATGCTGAGTCACGATCTAACAGTGGAATCTGGTCATAAGAAATCTGTTTGATATCCTCGGTAAATTCCCCCTCTTCCACTTTTAAAAGTTTCTGATATTTTGCTGCATTGACAATCGGTGAGGACAAAATGGAGCCTGCCACATAAACCGCCAAAAACAGTAAAAAGACAATCACTCCAATCTTTAAACCTGTATATTCCTTAATAAAGGACAGTTCAATCTTGCTTTGTCCTGCTATCTTTGCCTTTCTTACAATATAAAGCACGAAAAGCACCGCCAAAATCAGAAAAATAAATTTCCAGGTTTCTGTTGCATGAATGTTAATTGCCGGAAGTGAAACATAATAAAAAATTGCAACAGCGATTACCACCAACAAAGCAATCACCAGTTTGACTTTCATCATTCCTTTCATCACGAATTCCCCTTTCGTTCGTTTGGTCGAAGCTGATATAAAAATTCTTCAAAACATACGCCATCTTGTTCCGGTATCAACAAGTTTATTGTGTCAGGCACCAATTGTTCCAATGTAAAACGTTTCATCGTGCGTCCTCCCTGTCAGTGGAATTTATATGCAGCATTTCTTATTGCTTTATATAATATTCCTTTATGGCAGAGCCGTCAACATTTTCAAGGACGTATTTGTGTTATGATGTTACACGTTTCAGGACGTATTTGTGTTGTCATATCACACGTTTCAGGATATGATTCTATCATGAAAGTAGGAACTATAACCTTACAAAGTTTCTGCTTTTGCAAATAACCGGTATGCTCTTGCAATTTTATTTTCCAAGTTCTATGATAGGCAGTTAGAAAGACAGGGTGATTTTATGCAGATCAGTATTCTTTTAATGGAACAGATTTTTGAGCTTTTTCTCATGATTCTGATGGGATTTATCATTGTAAAGGCGGGAATTGTCAAGGAAGAAGACAGTAAGGTTTTATCCAAAATCGTACTGTACCTGATCATTCCATGCGTGATTATAAACGCTTTTCAGGTGGACTATACTAAAAAACCGTAAATGGTCTTCTGATCGCGCTTGCTGCATCCGTATTGCTTCAGGTGGTTCTCCTGCTTGTCGTTTTCGTGATGGGAAAACTGTTTTCCTTAAATGAAGTGGAAACAGCTTCTATCTATTACTCCAACTCCGGCAATCTGATTGTTCCTATCGTGACATTTGTTCTGGGACAGAAATGGGTGCTTTACGGATGTGTCTTCATGAGCGTGCAGCTTGTTTTCCTCTGGACACACTGCAAGAAAATCATAAGCCGTGAGTCTTCCTATGACTGGAAAAAAATCATTCTTAACATCAATATGATTTCCATTGCCATTGGTGCCATTTTATTTTTCACCAGAATCCGGCTGCCGGAACTCATTACAAATACCATCTCCAGTGTTGGAAATATGATCGGGCCAGCCAGCATGATTGTAACCGGAATGCTTTTTGCCGGAATGGATTTAAAAGCAATTTTTGCAAATAAACGTGTATATTTCATATCGGCTCTCAGAATGCTTGTCATTCCTTTGATTGCACTGTTTCTCATAAAAATCAGCCATCTTGCCACACTGTCTGCAGATGCTCAAAAGATCATGCTCATTGTATTTCTCGCAGTAATCACCCCATCAGCATCCACCGTTACACAGATGTGTCAGGTGTACGGAAACGATGCACACTATGCCAGCGCAATCAACGTAGTGACCACGCTGTGTGCCATTGTGACCATGCCTTTTATGGTGCTGTTGTTTTCCTGTATTTAACGGTATATTTTCGCTTTTTTCTGCAATACCGGATAAAATCATACCATAAAAAGACAAGCACAGCCCCGATAACGATCGCTTTTACCACAAGCGGCATATGCCCGTCACCGAATCCAAACTCCACAATAAAAAAAACACTCAGTGCGATCCACAGTGCAAACCATACCCATCCAAACAGCTTCTGATTTTTGATCTTGCAAAACAGAAACTGAAAAACCGGATCGCCACTCACTTTATAAAACTCGCTGTACTCCGAAAAATCACCGACAAGTTCCTCCAATTGCGCAAAGCTATGTCCCTTTTTCTCTTCTTCTTTTACATAGTTGAGGTAAAAATCAATATTTTCGCCATCGTAGGCATGATCTGCTGCAAGTTTCCGGCACAGGTCGATGGAACCCTGTATTTCCTGCTGCTTATTTAACAACTCCTGCAACTGCTGCCGGACAAGTTCCTCAGAAACTGCCGGATCATCCAGCATCGAGGCAATTTTTTCGATGGGCATATTCATTTTCCGATATAAAATGATCTGTTTTAACCGCCGGATATCCTGTTCACTGTAATTGCGGTATTTGCTCTGGTCATTCCGCTCCGGTTCGAGCAGCCCCTTTCTTTCATAAAAGCGGATATTGCTGATGGTTAATCCGGTCAGTTGCGCTGCCTGTCCTATTTTCATCTGTCCCGTTCCTCCTTCTATAATATTTGAAAATACAATTATCTCTTTCCCGCCTCACGCCGTGCCTGATCTGTAATTTCTTCTGGAAAATCCAGCAGTTCCATCAAATCTATGGCATTTGTTTTCCCGACGATCCCACGTCTGATTTTGTATGGAAAAACGATATCTTTTTCATGAACCTGACTGTCAAAATAATAAGTGTCGTATCGCTTTTTCAGGGCATACACCAGCTCCAGATCATGTGTAGCAATCAGGAGAAAGCCCTGTTTCTGCACCATGTAGGATAAAATGGCATTGGATGCCGCCAGACGCTCACGCGTGTTCGTCCCTTTTAAAATCTCGTCAATCACAAACAACATGGGCTCACCCGTTTTCAGTTCATCAAGCATGCGCTTTAAATATTTAATTTCGCGCATGTAATAACTCTCTCCCTGCAGCACATCATCCCGAAGTGCCATCGAGGTCATCACCTGTATTGCAGGCATTTTCATATTTTTTGCAACACAGGTATTGATCGTCTGTGCCAGAATCACATTGATGGCAACCGCTTTCATAAATGTCGATTTGCCAGATGCATTTGCCCCGGTCAGTACCACACCTTTTTTCAGGACAAAATCATTCGGGATTGCATCTGCCATAAGAGGATGACTGATTTTCTCCACACTGATTGCGCCATCACTCTGCAATGACGGACAACACCATTGCGGCAGGCTTTTCCGGAAGGATGCGATCGCAATCTCCATATCGATTTCTCCTGCAAATGTATACAGTTGCATCGTCTCTTTTTTGCACGCGCGCAAAGTTTTTTGAATACGGTAAAATGCGACAACATCATGCAGCGTAATTCCCGCAATATAATCCCAGAAGATTCCCGTCACATCCCCGGATATGCTCTGGTATTTTCTAGTCTGCCAGCGCAGCATCCGGTGGGATAATTTTTGAGTTTTCTCCAATGCATGCAAAATTTCCGGTCTGTCCGGTTCCAGTTTTTTTACAATCCAGTTGCAAAAATCAAAAAGTTCTTTCAAACTGGATACCATAAACAAATTTCCCTCATATTTGCATTTTGTATGCAGATAAATAAGCAGATTGACTACCGCCACAACAAGAAAACCAGTTGCCCACAAATTACTTCGCAGCAAAATTGCCCCGATCAGACAAAAAGCCAGCAGTCCCTGCAAAAAATACAATATTGCACCGGGAATGACCAGTGGGTTAATTTCTTCCGTCAGGAAAAACGGCAGATAACAGCTTTCTTTCTGCTTGCCGATACGCATGAGTTTTTCTTCTATCTCTGTGCGTATGGATTCCCGGCGCGAAAAAAACGAAATCCTCTTTTCCATATCCTCACAGGACTGCCGTGTCTGCATATTGTGCAGGCGATGGTACAGAATCTGCTCTCCCATATACGTCCGGGTATGATTGATCCGCGCAAATACACGATCCATCTCCAGGTCATTCCACGTAACGGTATCCACGCTTCCTGCACTTTGCCATTCTTCCTTCTTTACGTCCTGCACCACCAGCTCTTCATACATACGGATTTCGCGCATGCGCTTCTCCAGTGATTCCCACGCTTCCAGCTCCATTGGATTTTTCCCGAATTGTGCTTTTATTCTGTTTCTTCTTTTTTGCTTTTTTCCAATCACCCAGTTCATGATTTCCACCTCAATTTTTAAATTCTGGCAGAACTATAAACCATGAACCAGGATGAGAGTCAAGGGATTTTTACCAAAAAGACCGTTTCTGTGCCGTATAAATGCAGCGGTTGCCATTGACCAGAAATGCCACCAGGCAGACCGCAAAAAATGCAAGCCCATTTTCCACACCAAATACTTCCATTCCGATCAGAACCGGAGCCAGCAAAGTATTGGTTGCACTTCCAAACACCGCCGCGTATCCAAGTGCCGCGCAGACCATCGGTGGCAGTCCTGCCAGGCTTCCCAGCACAAAACCAAGCGATGCACCGATGGAAAAAAGCGGTGTCACCTCTCCGCCCTGAAACCCGATCGACAAAGTCAGTACCGTAAAGAGCAGCTTCAAAATCCAGTCAAACATATACAGTTCTCCCCCGGAAAATGCCTGCGCGATCAGATTGGTTCCAAGTCCGCAGTACCGTCCGTTCCACGCCAGAAAAAGGAACACCGCCAGTGGGATCGACACAAAGCCGATTCTCTTGTATGGATTTTCCAATACGTTTCCCATAAACTGTTTTACTTTTTGCAAAAGCACCGCAAACAGCCGTCCCGTCAGACCGAACAAGATTCCAAAAAGAATCAGATACGTCACCGTCTTTGTGTCCGTCAATGACAGGGTCTGCGAAAGAAGAACCGAAAATTTTTCCAGCCCCAGAGCATGCGAAGTTGCAGATGCCGTAAAAGACGCAATTGCCGCAGGAAGCAATGCGGAATATGCCATACTTCCACTCACCACTACTTCCATCGCAAAAAAGACTGCTGCAAACGGAGTCTGAAAGAGGCCTCCAAATCCGGCTGCCATTCCCGCAATCAATAATATCCTGCCGTTGTCCGGGAAGTGGAATCTGCGGGCAAACGCATGGGAAAGTGTGGCACCGATCTGCACGGCAACGCCCTCGCGCCCCGCACTTCCGCCAAACAGATGTGTGATCCATGTACCGGCCATGACAAGTGGAATGAGTGCCAGTGGAATCGACTCCCGCTTTCCCTGCCCGGCTTCCATGACAAGCGTCATTCCTTTTGACGCCGTCTCATTGAAATGCCGGTATAACCAGACGATCCCAAGCCCTGCCAGCGGCAGAAACGGCAGCAATACAACTACATGCGCCGAACGAAAATCTGTAATAAAAAGTAAAACACGACCAAATACCGCGTCAATGGCACCAATTGCAATGCCAAGGAGCAGCGCAGATAACACATACAAAAATGTTTCTTTTGCTTTTTTCTTTAATCCCTGTAAATCATGTGACAGATTCATGGTTTTCCTCTTCTTTCATAATCCCTTTTTCGTCTCCTACATGCGACATATGAACAATTGATTTACTGCTACATCCATCCTGCATCAATCCTTCCCCTGCACATCCTCAAAATCTTACAGCAAATAAAAAAGCCGATGGTCTCTGCGATCAAACAATCGTAGAAGTCATCAGCTTATCGTTCAGCAGTTCAGGGAAATTCCCTTGGGAGAACTTCATTCCCATTGACAGATTACTCCTTTTCCCATAAAAAATCAAGGGAAAAAAATTGGGGACCACATGTTACAATCTGCTGCTTTTGTAACTTACATCCCGGATTTTTCATTGCTACAATAAGGGTATCATGAATGTATGCAAAGGAGACGATTACAACTATGGCAAACAGAATTATGTTAAATGAAACATCTTATCACGGCGCAGGTGCAATTCAGGAGATTGCAACCGAGGCAATAGCACACGGATTCCAGAAAGCCTTTGTCTGCTCAGACCCTGACCTGATCAAGTTTGGTGTAACAAAAAAGGTAACAGATGTACTGGACAAGAATGGTCTTGTGTATGAGATTTATTCCGATATCAAACCAAATCCAACCATCCAGAATGTCCAGCACGGTGTACAGGCATTCAAGGATTCCGGTGCCGACTACCTCATTGCAATCGGCGGCGGCTCTTCCATGGATACTTCCAAAGCCATCGGTATCATCATTGCCAATCCGGAATTTGAAGATGTGCGCAGCCTTGAGGGCGTAGCTCCGACCAAAAAACCATGTGTACCGATCATCGCTGTTCCGACCACCGCTGGTACTGCGGCAGAAGTTACCATCAACTACGTCATTACCGATGTGGAAAAGAAGCGTAAATTTGTATGTGTTGACCCACACGATATGCCAATTATCGCAATCGTAGATCCTGAGATGATGTCTTCCATGCCAAAGGGACTTACTGCTTCTACCGGTATGGATGCCCTGACACACGCCATCGAAGGATACACTACAAAAGCAGCCTGGGAAATGACAGATATGTTCCACCTCAAAGCCATTGAGCTGATCTCCAAATCCCTGCGCAGTGCCGTTGCAAACGAAAAAGAGGGACGCGAAGGCATGGCACTCGGCGAGTATATCGCGGGTATGGGATTTTCCAATGTCGGACTTGGAATCGCACATTCCATGGCACACACACTCGGTGCTGTCTATGACACCCCACACGGTGTTGCCTGTGCAATGATGCTCCCAATCGTTATGGAATACAATGCCGACTGCACCGGTGAAAAATACCGCGAGATTGCACGCGCCATGGGTGTCAAAGGTGTCGATGAAATGTCTGTGGCCGAATACCGCAAGGCAGCAATTGATGCCGTACAGCAGCTTTCCGTCGATGTCGGAATTCCGACCAAACTGGAAGCATTGAAGGAAGAAGACTTACAGTTCCTTGCAGAATCCGCACATGCCGATGCCTGCGCACCTGGAAATCCAAAAGATGCCAGTGTGGAAGATCTGAAAGCTCTGTTCCGTAAACTGATGTAATTTCTTGCAATTCAATATAAAGTAGACTGTAAAAAGTCACTGATGAAAGAAACGCCAGTTCCGGCAAATACCGGTTCTGGCGTTTTAAATTATAGACAAAGTGGAAGCATTTTACAGCTTCTTTCTATATTAATCCCAGTTTTTGAAATACTTCCCTCAGCCGCACAGGCATGGATTCGGTCAGCGCATGTGCCAGCTCTTCTGGCGTACATTTCCGATACCCGAGCACCCACTGCACCGTCATATAAACCGAACCAAGGCAATACATTTCCAGTTCAAACTGCAATTCGGTGGAAATCTTTCTTCCTGTCCGGCTTTCGATCTGCTTTGTGTAAAACTCCTGAATCAGTTCAAAATCATGATCTCTCAGGCAATTCTGCTGATCATTTTTGAATGCCGCCCGAAAAAACAGTTGCTCCATCTGAATATATTCAAATTTGTTGACAAGGCTCTCGTAGACGGTTCTTCCTTCTCCCATGTGCTCAAATGATTCCAGCAAAATCTTATCAAAATACCAGTTGATCAGATCATATTTATCCTGAAAATTCCGATAAAATGTCTGACGCGTCAACCCACAGGTTTCTACAATTTCTTTTACGGTTATTTTTTCTACCGGTGCCGTGCGCATACATTCTTTCATGGCATTTGCCAGCTTATAGCGCACACCGTCATTCTGCTTTTGTGGTTCCATGTTTCCCCCAGTCTGGCAAGTTTTTCTTTTGGTTTATTATTGTCTATTATACTATATCTGCATAATTTTTTCATCTGTTCGTTTTCTTTTAAATTGCTGTTTAACTGCGTGGTCTGGAGCCTTTGGGATTTGGTAGAAGGGACGGATTTGCGGGGATTGTTTTAAATATAAGTTTTTTCGATGCGACGGAAAAAGGGGGACATTCTCTTTCTACAGAAAAATTTGCAAGTTAGCGCCGATATTGATTTTAGGTAAGTTTGACAAATATTTTACTTTTATGCCATTAGCGTTATGTGATGGAACTACGGCGCAGTTGCAAATTTGTTCTTCCGAAAGAAATGTCCCCCTTCTTCCTGTTGGCTGGAGATAATATAATTGAGAAACATATTTCCGCAAATCCTGTCTGTGGAACAAATATAAGGGCACCAGAACTTGCAGTTAAAGGCGCTCTCGGAAGGAAATGCGTGCAATGAGCGTTTACGGTAAAGTGATAAATGTTTGGGAAGCTTAACATGCAAATAAGTGGAAATTTCATTGCCGGTATTTTGTGAAACAATAGTTCTATTGAAGCCTTTATATGATCGGGCATTATAAACTTATAAATAAAGGATGGGTTCTATATAATTAAAATTCATAGGAAAAATGCCATCGTGGTATCTATGCCAATAACATTCACGTAAAAGATACCATTGCGGTACCTATACCAATAAAATTCAGTAAAAAATTCCACTGTGGTATCTATCCCAATAAATTTCATGTAAAAGATACCATTGCGGTACCTATACCAATAAAATTCAATAAAAAATTCCACCGTGGTATCTATGCCAATAAAATTCATGTAAAAGATACCATCGTGGTATCTATACCAATAAAATTCATGTAAAAGATACCATTGCGGTACCTATATATTGAAAATTTAACATTCAGATACCGGAAAGTCTCTATAGATCAAAAATTGCTTCTCCAGGTACCGCTTTTTCTAAAAAACTGGTATCTGGAGAAACAATTTTTACTATATAGGTGACATTTCCTGATTTCAAGCCTTAAAATTTCGGAAAACCGTCACCTAAACCTTTAATTTTTCATCTATAGATACCCGGCCTTATCATCAAGTGATTTAACAGGGTATTTTTATGTTTATTCCAGTTCATGGGATTCGTAGCTCCTTTTGAGGCGTCCCCTTAACTGCAAGTTCTGGTGCCTTTATGTTTGTTCCACAGACAGGATTTGCGGGCATCATTCTTTTTCTTATAGTTTTCCAATCCACAGGAAGAAGGGGGACATTTCTTTCGGAAGAACAAATTTGCAACTTGCTCTGGCACTCACAACCCATAGTGAATTGCGTAAACTGAAAAACTTTACTCCACGTACCTGAAACCAACGCCAGAGCTAACTTGTAAATTTTTCTGGAGAAAGAGAATGTACCCCTTCTTCCGTCGCATCGAAAAAACTTATATTTAGAACAATCCCCGCAAATCCGTCCCTCCTGCCAAACCCCAAAGGCCCCAGACCACGCAGTTAACCAGCAATTTAAATGATCAATGCAAAATATCCCCAATCCCATATAAGTTCCGCAAAACTATTCTCCAGATACTCGCGGATATCCTCATCCTCATACCCGGTCATACGAGAAATCACCACCATATACTCCCGCACCGTCTCATAATCGAGTGCCTCCTCTGCTGGTATCCCATCTGCATCCAGACACCATTTCAAAAACAGACTCTGCCGGATTGCCGCATACGCAATCGCAATCCACTGCATCTGCAGCACCATGTGCTCCAGATTATCAGCTTCTTCCGGTTCCGTCTCAAAATTCTCTGGCAAAATCAGATCCGAAAACACTTCGTTTCTGAGGAAATTACGAAGCAACAGTTCATACGATGCAAATGCATTCTGGAACTTTCTCCACCGATCCCAAAGCTGTCCTGCCTCATTTTTCCCCTTAGTGGCATCCATATCTTCTCCCACATGGATTCCCTGCCTTCCGAAAATTTGGAAATAATATTCTGCCTGTGTAATCACAGGTGTCAAAAACTTCTCATACAGTCCCTCTTTCCGGTAATTGACCGCCAGATCCTGCAGAAGTTCATTGCATTCTTCCCAGGTTTCCAGCGAAGAGATTGTGCTCTTTGCCTGTGTGATTGCGGTGCGCAGTTGCTGCAGTGTCTCCGGAGAAAAATATTCTTCCACCAGTTCCGGTGTGACGGACTGATTTTTATACAACTCCAGCAGAATATAAAAACTTTCCAGCAGAGCCTCCTCGATAGAAACCGTATGATCCCCCAGTAACGCCAGAATATGTTCCCGGATCAGAAACGCCATTTTATTTTCGTCTTTTTCCACACACATGGTATGTTCCGACACATTTGTCCACGTGTTTTCACTTGAAATGCCTGCATTGCTGTGCACGACCGATGGAAACGTAATCTCTTTATGCCGCCACAGATCAATCACCGCCGGACACCCCGGCATCAATGTATCTTCTTCATGATCTGCAAACCGGTGCACTTCCCGTGGAAATGTCGTGCAGGTTTCCGAGAGAATCGAATCCCCATACGCCAAAACCAGACGGCACAGTTTGTCTTTGGCAAGAAATGGGCATCGATGCTCCTCGTCCAGCCGGATAACCCGGATTCCATCTTTCATACAAGTATAAGTGCTGAGATTTTTCCCACAATTTTTTGAATCTCCAGATACCTGATCCAACGACTGGCTTTTTGCGCATCCCGGCATCGTATCCGGCGGAAGGACTTTCTTCCATCTGCGGTTCGTATCCGCATCCACCGCAATCTTCCACTCCTGACAGCAGGTAATCGGACACTGGCCGGCAATGCAGCCGAATTCATCATAATAATCCGGACGGATTTTCTTTCGTTCTGTTTTCATATATCCTCATTTCTACATATGCTTGTTCAGTACTCTCCATGCAATTGCATAGACAATAAGAAACAGACAGATCATACACGACATCAGCTTACTGATCATCGGATCATACAGTCCTCCAAAAAGAAAGGCAAAATACATTACAATCAGAAGCACAAACGCTGCCATCCTTAACGCACGCGACCCAATCTCAATATTTCTCTCGTCCGTTACCTGCAGTCTTGCTTCCTTTAATTTCTCTTCGTCTTCCATCAGACGCTTATTGCGGATCAAAAAAACAATTCCAGAACATATAAGCCCCACACCGATCCCACAATATACACCCAGCATATAATCGTCTACTTTCATCTTTCCTGAAAATTCCATATAATAAGCGGCTGCCGCACTGATTATGCCAAGCAGAATCAATCCCAGCAGGCATTTATTTTTTGCCTGCAGCTGCTTGCGGAATTCCTCATTGTTTGTCACTTTACTTCCTGAAAATAAACAAAATCCCTTCATATGTTTTCATCCTCCTGATCAAATATAAATAATTCCTCAATGGTTACGTGAAAAAACTGTGCAAGTTTATGTGCCAGCACTAAAGAAGCTTTGTATCTGCCTCCCTCCAGGGATATGATCGTCTGTCTGGTCACATCCACAGCATCTGCAAGCTCGCTCTGGGTCACTCCCAGCTCCTTGCGCAGATCCTGAATTCTTGTTTTCATGCTTCCCCTCCTCACGGAAATTTTTGTCAAGTTCGCTTTACACCACGAAGTATAGTGCACTTTACATTGTATGTCAAGTGTATTTTACATTTTCATTTCAGAACGAAGCAAAACTTTGAAAGTGTCTATTGAACAGTAACAGGCAATTGGTATAAACTGTGTATATATCGAAAATAAAGGAGAACCTATGAAATTAGAAAATTACGAAGTGCATCTGCCAAGCTATTCCATCGGCGATCACATCTACGATAAAATCGGACCGGTCTGTGAATCCTACGGAAAAACCGTGCTTCTGATCGGTGGCAGACGCGCACTTAAAGCAGCGGAAGAAAAGATCCGCACTTATGTAGCAAAAACAAACTTAGAAATCATCGGTGTCGAACGGTACGGCAGTGACTGTACCTACGAAACCGTGGAAAAACTGCGGCAGCTTCCCGTCTATCACAAAGCCGATATGGTCTTTGGTGTGGGCGGTGGAAAAGCACTAGACACCGTAAAATGTCTGTGTATCACTGACGATAAGCCGGTCTTTACGTTCCCGACCATCGCCTCCAACTGTGCAGCCTGTACTTCGGTATCCATCATGTACAACGAGGACGGCACATTCTTAAAACCAAACTTTTTTGTACGGCCTGCCATGCACGCATTTATCGACACGGAAATCATTGCCAAAGCTCCTGCACAGTATATGTGGGCGGGCATTGGCGATACCTATGCCAAATACTATGAGGCAACCATCTCTTCCCGTGGGGAACAGCTGGAACATTTCACCTCCCTTGGTGTAGCATTAAGTGTCATGTGCCGCAACCCGCTTCTGGAATACGGTGCCAAAGCACTCGAGGATCATAAAAAAGGATTATGTACCTACGATGTGGAGCAGGTTGTCCTTGCCATCGTCGTGACAACCGGAATTGCCTCCATTTTCCTGACGAAAGATTTCACCCCGGATTATAACAGCGGGCTGGCACATGCAATTTTTTATGCGCTGACCAGTTATCCGGTCATTGAAGAAAAACATCTGCACGGAGAAGTCGTGGGATTCGGCGTTCTGTTAGCACTGCTTGTCGACCAGCAGTACGAAGAATTTGAAAAAATTTATACCTTAAACCAACAGCTGCAGCTTCCGACCTCCCTGGAACAGATTGAGATTACGGAAGAACAGTGGGAGGAAAGTATGGACCACATCCCGGAAATGTCCGATATCAGACATTACCCATATAAAGTAACAAAAGAAATGCTGGTCCTTGCAATGAATCAGCTGAAAGAACGGGAGGGAGGCAGACTGATAAATGAATAAAAAATCTTCTGCCGGCACCGGCACCTATTCCATCATCTTTGGTGTTGCCTTTGTCTGGTTCACCACGCATTTCGGCGGCGGATTTGCCTCCGGCGCCCAGATTTACAGTTACTATGTACGGTTCGGCATCTGGTGTCTGATCATGCCTGCACTTGCCATGCTCTATAACGGTATCTTTTTTGCCTACGGCATGCGCTTTGCCAGGAAACACGAAGTGTACGATTACCGCTCGTACAACAATGCTTTTTACGGAAAATTCGCCCCAGTTTTTTCCAACCTGTTTGAAGTGCTCTATATCTGCGTCATGTGTGTCGCTCCCGCTGTTGCCTTTGCAACCGGCGGTGCAACATTAAGTACACTGACAGGACTTCCGTATCTGCTGTGTACCCTGATCATCGGCATTTTCATCTTTATCGTTGCCATTTTCGGCACCGATCTGGTGCGCCGGGTAGCCTCCGTGCTTTCCATCTGCATCATTGCCGGGCTTCTGATTGTATACATTCCGAATATCATCCACGGATGGTCTGCCATCCGTGCAACCGCACAGCAGATGACAACATCCACACAACCATTCGGAAAGGCACTTTACTCCGCATTCCTTTACGGAACTTTCCAGCTGGCAAACATTGCGGTATTTGTCCAGCACGCCAAAGTATTCAAAAAACCGGGCGATGCAGTCAAAAGCATGGGGCTCGGCTTTCTCATCAACGCGCTGATGATGACGATGGTCTGTCTCGGAATTATGACCGTTTCCACAAGTCCGGATATGGCAGGCACCAGCGTGCCGACACTGCTTATGGTACAAAAAGGCATCGGCAAAGGATTTATGACACCGCTCATTTCCATTCTGATTATCCTCGGTGCCGTATCCACAGCGGTAAATATGGTTGCAGCTATGGTCAAACGTGTATCCGACGGACTGGAAAAACAAACCCACTCCGGCAAAAATGATGTATCTGCCGGGACACCAAAAGCAGAAACTCCGGACATAAACACCAGAAAACGCATCTCCTCCCGTGAGATTATCATCGCACTGATCTGCTGTCTGATTGATTTTGGCATCGCACAGTTCGGCTTACTGACACTGATCCAGAAAGCTTACAGTTTTCTGGCTTACCTTGCCATTCCGGTGATCCTTGTTCCATATATCATTCACATGATTGTGACACGAATGGATTCCAAATAAAGCAAATGTAGGAAAAAGGTCTTATTGACGAAAAACATCTTTAGATGATACGATACCTCCATATCAATAAAAAATATGGAGGTTTTATTTTATGAAAAAGTTAAAGAAACAATTTCTGGCAGCTGTGCTTACCGCAGTTATGGCAGTATGCGCTTTTGCCGGCACTACTCCTGTAGCGGCAGCAACCCTTTCTGCCAAGCAGTACATCAACAAAATGGCGAAAGCCACAGAAAAATTGAAATCCTATGAGATGAAAATGAACATGGATATGGACATGTCGGTTCAGGGAAAAACCACATCCACCAAAACCACGTCAACAACGATTGCTTTTGCCAGTCCGCTGAAAACCAAAACCGTTATGACGATGACAATCCCTTCCAACGGTAAGGACACAAAAATAAAAGTAATCTCCTACACAAAACAAAAAGGCAACAAACTGTTGCAGTACACCTCTACGGATAACAAAACCTATGAAAAATCAACACTGGATTTGTCTGACTACTCCGATATGCTCAGTTCTGTACAGACCACAGATATGTATTCGGATTTAAAAATTGTCAAAAACAGCGTAACCGTCAACGGAAAATCAACCGTACAGATTCAGGCACGGCTGAAGGGCGAAGATATTGCCGGTCTTCTTGCACAACTTGGACTTAACGGAGATAACACACAGGGAACATCTTCTGATTACAGTTCTCTTTCTCCGATTACCATCTCTCTCTGGATTGATAAGAAGACCTATTATCCGGTAAAACAGACGATCGACATGAAAGACTTCATGAACGAGTATCTTAGTTCTCTTGTAGCGGATTCCGATATGTCCTACTCCAAGATTAAGACATCTGTTACATACAAAAACTTCAACAAGGCAACTAAATTTTCACTTCCGAAAGCCTGCAAATAAATGAAAGAAATGAAAAAGTTGGAATAACGACCGATTCGTTATTCCAACTTTTTTACTTTCCCTGTGTACAATTCGCTGCATCAATTGCAATGACAAGCATCAGTGCCGGAATCTCATCTTCGGGATTTAAAATATTAATCGTATAGGTATCTCCCCAGTGGAACAGTTCCTTTGAAATATGCACGACTGAACTGCAGCCCGCATACACATCATAATCCCAGGCGAGGAAATCTCCCTCACAACGCCATCCGTTATAATCAATTTCATAACGCGGTTTGAAAAACGTAAATTCCTTTTGAATATTTCCAAATTCACGTCCACTGATCACAATATCAAACGAAGGAAGAAGCGTAAAAAGACGCTGCTTGATCATACCGATTTCATTTCCGGAAACATCAAATACATGGATCTGGTGCCCCAGCCGAAACAATTCTGCTTTTACAAAATACTTTTTATTTCCCGCCTCATCATAAACATCATAGGTATCCGTCCATGAAAAAACACGCTGTTTCATCAGTAATTTCATATTCTTTTTCCCTCTTTCTTCTTTTTTCCGATCTGTGGCAACGTAATATTTACCCCAAGTACCAGTTTCACAAGCCAGACAAAAAACAACAGAACAAGAATCGGTATTACACAGGAAGTCACAAGCATTACCGCAATCGCTTCTATAAACCGGTTCAGTGTATTTTCCAGATTTACTTTTGCTCCGGTGACGGTATCCTCAACTTTGTCCACCAGTCCCGACCAGAAACTACTCTTCCCACCGGTATCAGAACCACTGCTCTCCTGACTCTGTGTATCTGCCTCGCCTTTGATCTCATCCGTCGCCTGCTTTGCCGATGCAATGGTATTTTCCATGGAAGCTCCATATGTCGCATCAATCAGATCCGCAACCCTGACACTTACCGGAACTACCAGATAAACAGCCAGCCCAAACAAAACCAGCTTACAGGCAATGGTCCTGCCCAGATCTTTTTTGAATCCAAAACAAAGCGACAACAAAATACATCCGATCGGAATCAACAGTTTAAATGCTGCCAGTCCCGTGATGGTAACCAGATATTTTTCAAGATAGATTGCACAGACAACAATCAGAAAATACGAACTCAGATCGGCCAGTTTATCCGCAATCGGAGTACCGGCATCTCCCGGAATAAGCGTAATTGCGGCAGAAGCAGCTGTTGCCGCTGCCGTCAGTTCCAATGCAGTTGTCTTTTTGTCATCCAGTGACTGAATCGCGTGTGCATTTATCTTCATAGTTGGAGATGAGGTGTATTTTGCAATCACACAAAATGACAGAAGTGCACACAAAAGGGGAATCAAAATCGATACGATCCACCGGATTCTCTCCCTCTGTTCTGCCTGTTTGTGGTTTCCTGACTCGTCCATTGTTCTTCCTCTCTTTCTGGTCTACGATCCCGAAGGAAGCCGCACAATGCGGGTCTTTCCTTCCTTCTTTGCGCGCATCAGTACCGGCATGTGTTTTTTGCGGAGTGCATGCACCACCGGATAGGCTGCAAACAGATCTGCCGTAACATAAACCGCTTCCGGTTTATACTCGAGTATTTGTTTTACAAAATCTTTGATATACGTTTTCCAATCTTCTTTTTCCATTGCAACTTCCGCATACACGCCCTGTTCTTCCAGATCCGGAAGAAGCGGAAGTGTCATGTGACAGATCTGTGCATCGGTCATATCCGGAATCTGCCTGAGCAATTGCTCTGTTTCTTCTCTCTCGCAATTTTTTGTCTCCTGTGCCTCTCCGGCATCCCACAGACACACAATCACCGGCTTTTGCTCATATTCTTCCAGACTGATCTCACATGCCCTGATGGCATCCGCCTCGTCTCCAACCGTCATAAGAAATCCGCCCTTGTGGCAGAACCCTGCGCTGGCAAGCCCTGTAGCCTCCTGCAGTTCTTCATTTTCAAGCCCCAGCCATTGCTTTGGAAAACTGCATTTGTAATTCATGGAATCCGGTTTCTTCTGTGGCTGGATACAATATCCGCCACGATTTGACGGGAAAATAACAAACGCGATATCTGTCTCCTTCAGCCGTTTCTGACACGGAACAAATTCGGAAAGGACAAGAATCCTTGTATCTGTCAGATCTTCCCGTGCACTTAATACTTCCTCGATCTGTGCATCTGCCCGTGCATCCGCACGATAACGCGCAAATTTATTTTCCAGAATCATTCCTGCCATCTGTACCGCCCGCTGAAATTCTTTGGTCAGACCACGGGATTTTTCTTCCGCAGTCAGCGCAGGCTCAGCAGATATGCTTTCTTCTTCCTTCTGTATGTTTTTTTGTGCGTCCCACACCGGATTAAAGTTTCCGATCAGTGTCGCAAGTTCATTCTTTTCTCCGGTATTATCATTGTTATCCAACGGCTGCACAAATTCTTCATCAAACCGCTGCGCTAACGTTTCCCCTAAGATTCCGCTTCCGAGTTCTTCCCAGAGCAGACCAAAGGCGGCATACGGTACTCCATTTTCACGCACACGGCTGTCTCTCTGGTGATGATCATACCGCCCTCTGCCAATATCAAATACAATCCCGTCATATCCTTCCGGCACCTGATTTCCTCTTGTGATTGTAATCTGTGGATTCAGATACAACAATAATGCGGATGAAAATACATCATCCGCATGAAATTTTCCACTATGTGTAAATGCTTTTGCATCCTGTTTTTTGATCTGTTCTGATAATTTCATCTTGTCTTTCTACTCTTTTTTATTTTCTGTAATTCCCCACTCTTTTTCCATATAATCTCTGCCCATGCCTCCACCGACATCCCCGCTCACATTGCGGAGTGCAGCCATACATACGCCTCCAAGCGCACCAACTACAAGAATCCCCAGTAACATCCACATAAAAATTCCCCCTCTCCGAAAATGATATGTTTTCTTCAATATATTACACCTGTGTGATGAAGTCAACTCATTTCACAAAAAGGGGGAAAATGTGTACCTGAACAGCATGGTGTTCAGGTGCTGAGTGAACAGTAACAAATTATGAATCGATTCACACTTTTCCTTGCAGAGATTCAAAAGATATGTTATTCTATGTATAGAAAAAGGGAAAGCTAGAGAAGCGGCTTACCCCAATAATTAAAAATCTGTTTTAACAACAGCCGTCATTATTGCGAGTAATGGCGGCTATTTTCGTTTTCCCTTGAAAATCGTGTAACACAATCCAACAAGGGCGCAAATGAATATCCCTATCTGAATCAAATCAGAATATGTAACATACATTGGCAACGCCCTCCTTTCTTTCGTCTGGAGGGTTAGCCCCTCCGAAAAAGAGGGTAAGCCGCCCGGCTCTCTAGTTTCCCATGTATCTATACTATCATTTTAGAAAAAGTCTTTCAATCAAATTCTAACCTGATTGTCTTTTTATTCGTTATTGTTACTCTCTGATTACATAGAAATCCGCTGGAAAGGAGGGCTAAGCCATGAGTATTGTCGACTTTATAGCAGTGGTAAGTTTCGGCCTAACCTGCTTTGGTCGTGGATATACCTTTGGCAAAGATAACAATAAGCCACAAAAATAGCCGCCATATTACAACTCTATTTCCTCCACCTGAATCTTCTGGTTTACCATCCCCTGGCGGCTGACCAGCAGATACACCTTTAAATCCAGCTGATCTTTTGCAATTGTAAATGGCTCCTGCCGCACAATTTCTACATATGCGCCCGTCTTTTCCAGTTCTTCCTTCCGTGCGTTTGCTTTTTTCAGACACAGTGCCAGCCGTTCCTCTCCGCTTTTGCCGAACAGGCGTCGCGGATAGATGGCGGTCTCCTTTTTGATCGTTTCCGTAAGTGTTTTCACAAAGCCAAAATGAATGCTATGGTGCAGGACGTGTGCCACCCATCTGGTTACAATCGTTGATGGATGTCTGCGATAAAAGTGAATCCAGCCAACCAGCAGCCAGTCTTTCGCCTGCTTCGCCAGCTGCTCCATCACATCCAGTCCCTGCAGGAAAGACTCTTTCGGCATCTCATGTGGCACCATATACGGTTCCGGTGCAGCACAGTAAGAACAGAAATTAAGTGCCGGGACATCCGCCAGATGAACCAGGTGCTTTTCCCCCTCACTGCAGTAATTTTCCCCCAAATAGGTATACTTGTCCCACAGCACTGCAATCCGAAATTCCAGCTGACGCAGATTTTCATGCCGCGGAACCCAGAAATGTGCAATCTCTCCGTAGTTATATAGATTTACTTCCAGCTCCAGCTTCTGATAAAACAGGGTAATAACACTGTCTCCCTGCCGCACCCCAAGCACATACCGGTTCTGATCCCGGTCATAAGAGGCATCCAGTTTTCCTTCATAATCCTTTTTGTATGTGCCTGTGAAGATTGCTTCCCGAAAAACAAGAAAACTCTCCACGGTATCATTCATTTGATAAACCAACCGGATATCCTGCTCTGTTGTATTCGCTGTATGATCCTCCGGCAATAAAAGTTCAAATTCATTTTGCGCAAGCAGTTCCTGCAGCATTTCAAATGTTGTCACGTTTTTCTACTCCCTGATCCATTGCTAAGCCTATGATACTCTAATGGCTTCTTTCCTGTCAATCATCCCATATTTTTTCAAGAACAAAAAAAGAGTATGAAAAACACCGTTGTTTTCCATACTCCTTTTTCTTATTATATATGTCTTATATCTTTGACCTGCTTCAGACAAAAATCCGATTAGATATTTAACAGATCACTGAATACTTTCAGTGCTCCGTCTGTCTCATGTGCAAGTACGCGCTTTGCAAGAACTTTACCAAGCTGAACACCTTCCTGATCGAAGCTGTTGACATTCCATAAGAATCCCTGGAACATGATCTTGTTCTCAAAGTGTGCAAGCAATGCACCGAGTGTCTTCGGATTTACCTGCTCTCCGATAATAATAGAAGATGGGCGTCCACCCTCGAAATTCTTGTTGCGGTTTTCATCTTCCTTGCCGCATGCAAAAGCAACGATCTGTGCTGCTACGTTTGCGCAAAGCTTCTGCTGGCTTGTGCTGTCCTGAATGACAACATCTGTGTCAAGCTGGTTATTCTTAAATCCAACAAACTGCAGTGGTACAATATCGGTTCCCTGATGCAGTAACTGATAGAAGGAATGCTGTCCGTTTGTTCCCGGCTCGCCGAAAATAACAGGACCTGTCGGGTAATTTACAGGCTCTCCAAAACGGTTTACGGATTTACCGTTGGACTCCATATCTACCTGCTGTAAATGTGCCGGGAAACGATTGAGTGCCTGTGAATACGGAAGCACTGCGGTGCTCGGATATCCCAGTACGTTGCGCTCATATACACCAATCAGTGCATCCAGCATTTCAGGGTTCTTCAATACGTCTTTTTCTGCGGAGAGTTTATCCTCTGCTGCGGCGCCATCCAGGAACTGTGCAAATACATCCGGTCCGAATGCCAGGGATAATACAGCTCCACCAACGGCTGATGTAGAAGAATAACGTCCTCCGATGTAATCATCCATAAAGAATGCTGCCAGATAATCATCACTCTTTGCCAGCGGAGAAGTCTCACTGGTAACTGCGATCATATGCTTAGAAGCATCCAGGCCTGCTTTCTTTAATGCGTCCTTAACGAAAGACTCATTGGTCAGTGTCTCAAGTGTAGTACCTGATTTGGAAACAAGTACGAAAATAGAATGGGCAACATCTACAGAATTCAATACAGCGGCTGCATCATCCGGATCTACATTACTGATGAATTTTGCTTCCATCTTAAATGTGTTGTTTTTCTTTGCCCAATTCTCAAGTGCTAAATACATAGCGCGAGGGCCCAGGTCACTTCCACCGATACCGATCTGGACAACTGTTGTGAATTTTTCACCAGCAGCGTTTGTAATCTCACCAGCGTGTACCTTATTGGCAAAATCAGCAATTCTCTGCTGCTGCTCCACATAGAATTTACGCTTATCCACACCATCTGCCACAACAGCTTTTCCAAGCTGTCCACGGGTCAGCTGATGAAGAACCAGACGGTTCTCTCCGGTGTTAATGACTGCACCGTTGTAAAGCTCCTCAAATTTTTCGGAAAGCTGTGCTTCTTCTGCTAATTTTACCAGAGCTGCCAGCACATCATCATCCACCTGCTTTGCAGCATAGTTGTACACCAATCCCTCTGCCATTGGAATACTGTAATTTTTCACACGCTCTACCCCGTTCTCGCCAGACATAACTTTTTTCAGATCTATGCGACCTGTTTTTGAAAGGTTCTGAAAAGAAGCAAGGGTATCCAAGTTGTCCCAAGTAACCATAATAGATTCCTCCTATATGTTCTTTGTTATTTTATTCCTCAACCTTACTGATTATACAATGTAATTTCCATGAATTCAAGTATGGATAGTATGTGAAAAATGCGCTTTTCTTTTTCTTATACTGTGATATAATTCTTATAGATGTTTTGGAACGGCATATGTTTATTGGGGGATTACATATGATTCATAAAAAAATAGGGGCGTTTATATTTCAGGATGTACAAAATCCAAATGAGACAAAAACCACTGCTGTGACCCTGCGTCTGTATGCACTGATTCTCAGCGTTTATTTTCTTGTCCTTTTTTGTGTCTGCTGCTTTCTTCGGGATGTTCCTTCCTCCCTGCTGACACTCATCTGTAGCATTTTATATGTATTTGCTTTCCGGATTACCTATCTGAACCACACACATTTTGCTTCCATTTTTTCACAATTGCTGACGTTATTGTGGATTACTGTATTTATACAGAGATTCGGGTGGGACTGCGGTGTACAGCACTTCCTGTTTGTACTTCTTGTATTAAATTTTGCTGTCAGTTTCCACCGCATACGCACTAAAATTTTTGTTGGAATCTGCACATGTGCTTACCGCCTGCTTTTGTATTCCTATACACGGTATCATCTGCCGGTCTTCCAGCTTTCCACAGATAGCAGTATCTGCATACAGACCATAGACACTTTGTTTATTTTCGCGGAACTGATTACAGTTATGATTATTTTTACCCAGAATTCCCAGCAGATGGAACATAAGCTGATGCGCTATAATCTGGAACTGGAACATATTGCATCCACGGATCCCCTGACCGGGCTTTTCAACCGTTGGCAGATGTATAAGCGTCTGGAAACATGTATTTCCAGATACACGCAGCATAAATTACAGACCCTGACTGTTGCCATGGGGGATATCGACTTTTTCAAACATGTAAATGATACTTACGGGCATGATGCCGGGGATGAAGTTCTCCGCACACTTTCCAGATTGTTTTGCACGGTAATAGGCGAAAAAGGAGAAGTCTGCCGCTGGGGCGGAGAAGAATTCCTGTTTGTATTTCCCGGCATGGATATGGAGGAGGTTCAGCTTTTGATGTCTGACCTTCTGGATGATATCCGGCACACTCCTGTATTATACGAACGCAAACTGATTCATGTAACCATGACATTCGGAGTCGAAGAATTTGGCAGAAATCATACCATGGAATCTGTCATTCAGGAAGCCGACCGCAAGCTTTATCTCGGCAAAGAGAGTGGGCGGAACCGGGTGATCTACTGATTTTATGCCATCTCACCCACCCGGTGGATTTCCGTTCTTTTTCTGAGGAAATCCAAAAATCTGTCACATACGACGGTATATACAGATCCCATCACATTGAATATAATTCGCAGCGTCACTGCCGTACCTGCACCGAATAACCCCGATGCAATCGACAGTGCGCCAAACGTATTAAATACGGTCTGCCATGCATATCCTGCAGAATAACCCACACCAATTCCACCGATCATCCCGATATACGGATACATGGATTCCGGTAACACATGATACAAAATAAGGAAGATCATGCACCCCACAATATTAAACGGTCCCCTGCGTTTTGCACGCTCCACACTGTCCTCATGAAATGGAAGACATACAGACATGCAGGCGATTCCCGCCCACATGGCACGCGGCCATCCGAGCAGTGACACGATCAGCAGTGCCGAAGAAACAATCAGTGTCAGCTTAATATACCACCAGTTCCGCGCGGAACGTACATCAAATTCCCGGAACAGATCCAGGAACGTCCGGCGGTATGGACGGTTTTTCTGATTCTTATAAAATACAGCCATGCAGATTCCCATACCAATCAGCAGACTGATCACACGCAGCACATAGGCATGCCCGCTCACATCATACCCCTGCAAAAGCAGATATCCAAGGACAAACGTGGACTGGTTTGACATGATCACATTGTGGCATCCGAAAATCATGAGAATCAGAATACATGCCACATTCACAAAAAATGCCGGAACCGGATGCATCATATTGGTAATTCTCGGTCCTGCGATTAAAATCCCAAAAATTCCCGCAATACAGAGCAACCCATGACTGGTACGCACCCCGAAATCTGCCTGCCGGAGCACAAGTACTGCCAGCAGCACAACCACTCCCGGTACACTGTTATCTGCACCGAATATTTTACTAAACAGTGTAACCACAGCGACGCAGAATGCCATAACAAGATAGACTTTAAAATTATAGATCAGGATATGTCTGCGTTTTTCTTTTTTGTCTGTTGTGTTTTTGATCAGCTGTTTTGAGCCAACTGAACTCAGTTGTAGTTCCTGGTAAAAAGTCATCGTCTGATTCCCCCTCGTTTTTTTAATAAAAAAGTACGCTGGCTTTGTGGTGCAACGATATCACAAAGCGTAGCGTACTATACCTCGATTTTTAAAAAACGTCAAGGATACGTCCTGTTTTTTTTAGATTTTGTTTAGAATTATTTTAGATTTTTCCCATCTGAAAAAGCATTTCCCACTTTTTCGCCCAGCACATAATACTCATTGTTGAACGGATCAAATGTGATCGGCTGTACTTTTGCCACATCTACTTTTCCGTCGGTCATTGCAGCTTCATCCACACTGACATTGACAATCTCCGCTACCAGTCTGCAGCTTTCCGGATCATAACTTTTTACTTTGCACTCTGCACAGACTGCCAGTTCATTGATGATCGGAGCGTCTACATTTGCACTCTTTGTCACGGTAAAACCTGCTTTGTCCAGTTTTCCTGCCACATTGTTTGCAGATTCGATTCCCACATAATCACAGGCTGCCACATGCTTTGCATCTGCCATGCTTACGGTAAATGCCCCGGTTCTCTGGAAATTCTTTGTTGTCTTATGTCCGGCACTGATGCAGAAAGAAATCTCGTTTCCTTCACTGATTCCGCCCCATGCTGCGTTCATTGCATTCGCCGTGCCGTCCTCATTGTATGTTGCGAGAATAAATACCGGCTGTGGATAGGTGTATGGTTTTGCTCCAAAATCTTTTCTTGCCATATTAATTCACTCCTTTTCGTGCTCTGTTTTGAATTATTTGGAAGGATGAACTCCTTCCTCTGTTTTATACCTCACATTTTTGCAGGAATCAAGAGGGGGCAGGACATATACAGGTTTTTTGTGGGATTATGTCCCACGGCTTTTGCTTCTTGGGACATATGTAGATTTTGTGAGCAATTATGTCCCATAACTTCTGGTGTCTGGGATATATAGAAGATTTTTCCGGAGCTATGTCCCTCTTTCTTGGACACACGGGACTTTTTCTCCTGCTTTTTCGCTATATGTCCCTCTTCTTTAGACTTACGGGACTTTTTCCTCTGCTTTTTCTTTATATGTCCCTCTTCCTTGGACTCGCGGGACTTTTTCCTCTGCTTTTTTCTATATGTCCCTCTTCTTTAGATTCGCGGGACTTTCTCCCCTGCTTTTTTACATATGTCCCATCTAGGTTCTGCAATAGCATGAAATGAAGGTGATATACTTTTATATGCCCCAAAATTATATAGCTAAATACAGTTCGCACTCCAAGATTTCACACAGGCAAAAATGGCATTTTATATAATTATATCTCTGCACATACTTTGCCAAGTTTTTTTGCATATTCATAAAGCTGCCTATTTTTTTCATTATAAGGACCAAATTCTGTCAATGCGCAAATGCAGGCATCACAGTCATCGAGCATCTGTTTTGCCCGCAAAAAGGTTTCTTCCGAAACCGGAAAGAATGCTTTTTCCGAAAAAACACAAGCGGCAAGTGCAGATGCCGCTGCGTACTCCACATCATTTTCCTGCAGAATGCCTGCTGCAAACGGAATATTCTGCCGCTGCAGGCGGTTGTAAACCGCAAGCCCTGTTCCACCACCGCCAATCACAAATACCTCCGGAATTCCTTCCGGTCTTTCCATAAAAACCTGTCCGGTCTGCGGTTCAAACTGCTGTGGCTTTACACCGTACAACTGCTGCACGTAGTTCCCGGAAAAGATTTCCTCCGGTGTCCCGACCCGGTCAATACGATCCCCTTTCACACACGCAATGGTGTCCGAAACTTTCTGTGCCAGATCCAGTTCGTGCAATGACATGATAACTGCCAGGTTTTTCTTCCGTGCCAGCATGCGGATGGTTGTAAGAATGTCCAGTTTAAATCCCATATCCAGATAGGAAGTCGGTTCATCAAGAATCAGAACCTGTGTGTCCTGGCAGATCGCCCGCGCCAGCATAAGTCTCTGCCTCTGCCCATCACTGATTCTCCGGAAATCCTGCTGCTGCACTTCCCCGGCATGCACCAGGGCAATCGCCTCGTCCACCTTTTTCCAGTCCTGTTGTGAGAGGATACCAAGCCTCCCCGTGTACGGGTAGCGCCCGGTTGCCACCACATCCCTGCCGCTTAACAGTTCCGTGTGGATGCGCTCCGTCATGACCATCGAAAGATGTCTGGAAATCTCACTGTCCGTCAGTTCCCTCATGGATTCTTTTCCCAGAAAAACACTGCCGCCAATGGTTTTAAGCTGTTTGGTGATGGTCTTTAAAATTGTCGATTTTCCGGAGCCATTTGGTCCGATCAGTGTGAGGATTTCCCCTGGCCGGACACCCAGATTGATATTTTTAATCAGGGGAATCCGGTCGTATCCTACGGTCAGATCACGCATCGTAAGCTGCTCGTCATCGTTTGGTATATCTTGCGCAGGAAACTGCCCTGGCTCCTTTAGCATATTCTGTCCGTTATGTTGTTTTCCGTTTTCTTCTTTCATCACTTTCCAATTATTTTCCATCTGCATTTTTGTGTCTGCTCATAGTAACTTTCTTCCTACCTTTGCGTCCTTATCCGTTTTGGCTTTCTGTCTGCACGTTATTTGTCTTCCACGATTCATCACATCCGCTGCTTTCGCAACATTGCCGCAATTACCACCGGCACTAAAAATACCGCCGTCACCGAACTGATACTGATCTCCGTTGGTGCAAACACGGTTCGCGCAATCCCGTCACAGAACAGCGTAATCACTGCGCCGCCGAGAAAACATCCCGGAATTAGAATAATCGGTTTTGCCGTGTGGGTTGCCAGTTTAATCAGATGTGGCACCGCAATCCCGACAAACGAAATCGGTCCGGCAAACGCGGTCACACATGCCGACAGCAGACTTGACAGTAAAATCAGTGCAATGCGCAGCACTTTTACATTTACGCCCATATTTCTGGCATAAGATTCTCCCATCTGATAAGCACTGATTGGTTTTGCAAGCCCGAAGGTAATCACAACCGTGATTCCAACAATTATGACCATGATGCGGATGTGCTCCCAGCTCATACCGGAAAAACTTCCCATCGACCAGTTGTGAAGATTGACAATATTGGAATCGTCCGCAAACGTCACACAAAAATCCGTAATCGCCGAACAGATATAACCAATCAGGATACCGCACACTACAAGAAGCGACATATTCGATACCCGAAACGAAATCAGAAGGACAAATCCCATGGCAAGCAGTGAACCAGCAAATGCAGCTACCACCATTCCAAGGGAACTGACCATAATCCCTTTTTCCAGAAGAAAGATCATGGTCAGTGCCACGACAAGTTTGGCTCCGGAGGAAATCCCAAGCACATACGGTCCTGCAATCGGATTCTGGAAAAAACTCTGCAGCAGGAAACCGGATACGGAAAGTGCCCCTCCGAGCAGAACTGCAGCAATGATACGGGGCAGACGGATTTTCCAGACAATCTGATACAGTGTGGAATCCGGCTGATGTTTTGTCAGCACGCCCAGAAAATCAAAAAAAGACATTTCCACACTTCCGACACCGATATTCCAGAAAAACAAAACGACCAGCAATCCCATGATCACAAGAAAAGAAACCAGATAGCGAAGCGTTCTGTTTGTTTCTGTCCCGGAATTATTCTTTTTTTCTTTTATTTGTAATCTCATGTTCTGCTCCTCATGCATTACGACAATTGTTATTATTTGTACATCCGTACGCTCCGGCTCACTGCAATTTCTTCAGAAACCGGTATGTTCCATCCCCTTCTCCCGTCAGAATCTGATTCAGATCCTCGATAAAATCACAGGTCCCGGTAGACTGCTGGTAAAAATTGCTTCCCGTTGTATATACCTGTCCGCTTTTTACAGCCTGAAAATCCGCAAACAAGCTGTTTTTCTTTACCAGCTCATCGATGGACGTCAATTCCCCCTCAATGGTTCCGTTGTAGATCAGCACATCCGCATCAATCTCCGCAGAATAAAAATCTTCCATCTGCATTTTCATCGTGGAAAGTGCATTTTTTTCTTCATCCGTATAATTTCCGAGTGAATAGGTCCCGCCTGCAAGTCCGATCATCGCAGAGACATAGTCGTTTGGCTTGCGCACAGTGATCGTCCCGTCCGAGGAAACTGCAAAAAATGCCACCTTTTTCCCGGTACTCTTTTTTCCCATAATCGGTTTCACACGTTTTACCTGTTTATTAAAATAGTCATCTGCCTGTTGTTGTTTTCCAAACAGAATACCAAACAGTTTGATCCATTCCAGCCGTCCCAGCGGATGCTTTTCATAACTGGAACGCTCGACCATCACCCGGATGCCAAGTTCCTCTAATTTTTCTTTCACTTCCGGATTGTGTGTAATCATCGTATTTTCGATTGCAAATGTACAGCCGCCCTGTAACAGCTGTTCGTAGTCCGGGGCACTGTATTTCCCCGCATAAACCAATGTTCCCTCTTCCATGGCTTCTTTTGCTTTCTGGACATACCAGTCATTTGCTTTCAATGCCGTGTATGTGACGTGGGAAAGCCCATCCACCTGACAGACCAGATCCATAACGGCACTCGATACCAGATATACATGATTTAAGGGCTGCTGCAATGCAATTACATCCGCCGGCAGATCTTTCGGTACAGGCACACCCTTTGGAATAAGTAAAAAACGACCGTTATCCACGATCGTTATCAATTTATAATTTCCATATATATCGACCTGAAACTGATCCGCATAGACCAGTTCCAGACGTCCGGTTTGTTTCAAATCCCCAAAACTGACATCTTCCGGAAAGGAAAATGTCAATGTATAGTCAATTTCATGTGGGACACTCATGGCCGTGGTATCTCCCACGACATCCATCTGGCACGGCACTCCCGCAATCGGGAAGGTAAACGTGGAATTGCCCCCTTCGTTTTCATTTTCATATTTCTGTCCGTCCACCAGCATATAATCATAGTGGGAACTGCTCCAGACAATCGTTGCATATGCCTGTCCGTCTGTCACTTTTATTTTTGCATCGGAATCTACAGAAGCTCTGCCGCTTCCGCCTTCGAGCTTTACATTTGCGGTATACTCCCCGTCCTCCAGCGACGTATCCTGTTCTGTTTCCGCCATCTGTGTTTCAGTGGCCTTCTGCTGTGTCTGATCGTTTTTTGGGGAAGAACCGCAGCCGGTCAGAATCGACAGACATATACAAAAGGATAACATAATTGTGGTTAATTTCTTACTTTTCATACTTTCTATCCACTAATTTTTCTGTGCGTCCGATACACTTACTTTATGGTCATACCAGGTTCCCTTTGTTCCGAGAATTGCCAGATCAAACTCTTTGTCGAGTGCTTCTACTGGTACATCAAATCCATAGACTTCTTCTGTGGTTCCATCACTGTACTTTACGGTATCGTTGGTTGGCTGTAACAGTTTAGCACCATCTTTTGTTGCATCAGCTGCTGTTCCAACAAACAGATTGATGATTTTCTTAGACACCAGACGGATGTGAATGGTCATTTTTCCATTTTTCACCGTAAGTGTTCCACATCCGTTATCTGCCTCGTTGACATGAAACATGCCACTGTCGGTATTGAACTTTGCTGTATAAGTGCCGTCCTCCAGCGCGGATACCGCGCTGGAAGAAGCAGACTTGGAAACTTTTCCAAGTGACTCAATTGCATTTTTTGTGTGCTCTACATAAAGTTTCTGAACAGCTTCAATCTCACCAAGTCCGGCAATCTGTGTGTCAACACTGTCGAAATTGCCGCTTGCAGTGAACTGGCTCTTCCAGGAATCGTCATCGTCTCCTGCCATGTCATTGTTTGCATGATCTCCGGCAACAACCATGAGTGGACGAAGAATAACTTTCTTGTAACCTGCGTCCTTAACTGCCTTGATTACATTTTCACAGGAAGTCTCTTCCGGCTCCCCCTCTACGGTTCCGATAAAGACATTGTCATAACCAAGCTTATCCATCTGTGTAGACATCTGGCTGTAACTTACTTTTGCAGAATGGGAAGTACCGTGTCCCATGAATACAAATGCAGTACCGTCCTTCTTGGCAGCATCCAGTGAATCGTATCCTGCGGTTTTTACGGCTTCTGCTGTAATGTCTTCTGCAACTGCCTTCTTGTCATCGTTGATCACTGTTGCATCATCACCAACTTCGCCAAGCAGCGGTTCCGCAACGACAACTTTTTCAAACTTATCCTTATATGCATCCAGCTCTCCGACAAGTTCATCATACTCTGCCCCATGCATCAGGTGTGTCGGCTGGATCACCAGATTCTTTACCCCGTTATCAACCGCTCTCTGTAATGCCTGGTCTACGTTGTCGATCTTCTCGCCATCTCTTGCCTGTACGTGATTGATAATGATCTGTGCGGTAAATGCCCTGCGGACTGCCCAGTCCGGATTTGCTGCCTGAATGGCTTTTTCCACACCACTGATATCTGCGGCACGGCTGTCATTAAAAGATGTACCAAAGCTTACGACAAGGATTTCGTTATCTCCGATATTATCCTGATTTAACGGATCATCCTTGGAAGCATCACCGGTATCTCTGCCGAAATAATCCGGATCTGCATTTTCACCGGAAACAAGTGCTTTCTGTGCATCTGTCAGCTTGTCCCATGCTTCTTTTGCAGCAGCACACTGCTCATCGGTTTTATCTGTTCTTTCCTGAACATAAATAGCATCAATCAATTCTGCTACCTCATCTGCAGCTGCCTGATCGTCTTTTGCAGACTCTGTGCCTTGCGAATTTTCTACCTGATTGTTGTCTTTGCTGTCTTTGTTTCCGCATCCGGCAAGCATGCCTGCAGCCAGTACACATGTCAGAAACAATGCAAGTGTTTTCTTTCTCATAATTCTCTCCTTTTTGAAATACAGCATAGGCTGCATTTCCTGCATACACCACATCCACCCTGACGGATTTCTCATGCGATGTATTCTTTGGGTTGACGGGTTGCTTCATCTCATAAGATCACGCATCATCCAAAGTGCCAAAAGAAAAGCCCCACCCGGAACATTCCGAAAGGAGCAATCAACCCATGCAAAAAGGAACTGTCTGTGGACGGCTGTCCCACACAGTTTTCTGTAACATGCAGTACGATCAATGACTCGTGATCTGAAAGTAAAAACTTTCTGTACCAGATCATTGGCAGGTTTCCTGGCTCATAGATCATCATAACATGCTTCGCCTTCCCAATGCAGTTGCATCAGTGGCATATGAAATGCAGCCTAAGCTGCATTTCCTACGTACATCGCATCCGCGTCAGCGGATTTCTCATGCGATGTGCTCCTTCTTGAAGTGCAGCCTAAGCTGCATTTCCTACATACATCGCATCCGCGTCAGCGGATTTCTCATGCGATGTGCTCCTTCTTGAAATGCAGCCTAAGCTGCATTTCCTACGTACACCGCATACGCGTCAGCGGATTTCTCATGCGATGTGCTTCTTGCAGTTACTCCCTAATCACAGTGACGAGTTCGTACAGGATTTGCACCTGTTTCCCTTTTACCCTGTGCATACAGCCCATATATCCCATACAAAACGGCTTTATATGACAGGCACCAAAGATCTTCTTTATGAAACTTTCTACATATTAGCATATTGCGCGTTTATTTACAATGCGAAAATTACGTCTTTTCCGTTTTGATCCGGCACACCACTTCCGCTCCAGACTCCGCGTGGTTGTAAAAACAAAGCATGCCCCCCTGCTCTTTTAAGAATTTTTTTGCGATCGCAAGACCAAGCCCCTGATGCGTCCGGTCATGCCGGCTGGCATCCCCGCTGTAAAATTCCTGATCTGCATAGATGAGATCCTGCTCCGAAAAACCCTTTCCAAAATCGCGGACGGTTGCAGTCAGATACTCCTGCCCCTCATACACTTCCATCTGCAGGCGCACCACGATCCCACGCGCCCGGTCTGTGTGTTCCACCGCATTGCTGACCACATTTTTCCACGCTCTGCCAACCGGTTCTGGCTTGCAACATACATTCCCACACAGGGAATCCTCCTGAAAATCAACCGGAACTTTTTCCGCTGCCGCAATCTGCATGGCTGCTTCTTTGAACTGCTCTTTCAAACGCGCACAGGTGACTACTTCTGTCTCCTCTGCGCGGTCACGTCCATGCAGCAGTTGCCGCATATGCTCCAAATACTGCTCCATGCTGCCCACATTCGCCAAAATAGCATCCGTACACTCCCGGTTTTCCGCAGACAAATCCGTCTCCGCCAAAAGCTCAGCATTTCCTTTGATGACAGTAAGCGGTGTCTTGATATCGTGTGTCAGTGCCGCAAGCTGCTCTTTTTTCTGCTGCTGTGCGTCCCACTGTCTGGTCAGCGAATCTTTTAATGCTTCTTTCATGCCGGAAAGTGAGGACATCACATCGTCAATCTCCTTAATCTGCGATGGTCCGGTTTCAAACTCCAGATCATTTTGTCCAATTTTTTCCGTAACTTCGCGTAGCTGCCTAAGCTCCCGTTTTAATTTTTTTGCAAAATGGCCGGACAACAATGTGGCGTGCAGGAAAAACAGCACCACGCCAAGCACCGGTGTCAGTATCTCCAGAGATGGAACAATGCCGTTTAATTTATCGTACGCATACCTCATATGCAAATCGTATTTTACAATACAGATATCGCCGCTGTTCTGCTTAATATAGCGGTAATACTTTCCCATGGATGCATACTTACTGCCGTTTTTATACCCCTGCCATGCCCTTTTCTGCGCGTCTGCCGAAAAAGTTCCAATCTTAAACCGCCCTGTCGCATCGTAAATCCCGTATCTGCATCCATCCGGAATCAGGGCTTCCACATCTGTCCCCGCAGCCCTAATTTCTTCCGTATGGTCCGTCAGTTGCAGCTCCGCATAATTGGCAGGCAGCGTAAATCCTGTCATTGGACTTAATACCAGAAACACCAGACAGAACATTCCGATTCCGAACGTATCCAGACAGAATAACGCCGCAAATTTCAAAAACAGCCCGGTCAGTGTTTTTTGTCTTCTTTTTTTCATTTCCATCGATAGCCGATCCCCCAAACCGTTTCAATCGGGTTGATCCCGAATTTCTGGAATTTTGCGCGGATATTTTTTACATGCTCCGTAATTGCGGAACTGTTGCTGTCCCCGTCAAATCCGAATACATGCTCTAAAATCCGTTCTTTCGAAAATACCTGTCCGTGGTTTAATGCCAGAAATTCGCAGATCGTATATTCCGCCTTTGTAAAAACAAGTTCATGTTCCTGCACATAGATTTTTCTCTCCCGCATGGAAAAACGCACCTCCCCGATACAGATCGTATGCGTTTTTTCCCTGTTTTCCCGCCGGATATGTGCAGCAACTCTCGCCCGCAGTTCCCCGATCCCGAACGGTTTTGTGATATAGTCATCCCCACCCGCGCCAAGCCCGGTCATTACGTCTTTCTCTTCGGTTTTTGCCGTGAGAAACAGAATCGGACAATCCACTTTTTCGCGGATTCTGCGGCACAGATCAAACCCGTCTATGCCCGGCATCATCACATCTAAAAGAATGAGCTGGTATCTGCCCAGTTTGTCTTCCTCCAGTTGCAGCGGATCTTCAAGTGCCGTCACCTGATACCCTTCCCGCAAAAGTGCTTTTTTGATCACAGCTAAAATTTCCCGGTCATCATCAATTGCCAATATCTCAGTCATTGCACTGCCTTCCTTCATATTTATGAAACCATACTCCGATTATGACACACATCAGAAACAGAAGCAACAGACAAAACAACACACGTTTCCCGTTTACGGGATCATTGCAGTACCGAATGCCCCTTGCACTCCACGTAGCCGGAAAAAACTGCCATCTGCCCTCCCCAAGCCCGGTGAGAAACAGGGCGGACACCACCGACTGCGCCACGCCCACGCACTGGGATACGGTCTTTGGAAAGATCAGATTCAGGAACAAATGCTCCAGATACAACGGCACACTTCCGAAAATCAGTGTCCCCGTCAGCCGCACATACCGCATGCCAATCCCCTCTTTTCCCAGTAAAAAATGATACCCGGCAGCAAAGAGAACTGCTGCCCCGAAAATTGCAAGAACCCCCATGCCAAAAAGAACCACGCCCTTTACAACAAACCCTTTGCCCTTTACTTTGTAGTTCCCGAGAAATACCTGAAAATGATTCTGCTCCTCAAGTCCGATATTTCCCGCACACACAATGCTCACCACAAACGGAAGCCCGATACCGATCAGTTCAAAATATGCCATGGTCTGTCCCATGGGATTTCCTATGGTCCCGCGATAATAAAACAGCATGAAACCAGCGATGATAACCGGCACCGCCACATGAAACGGAATTAAAAAAGTATGCTTCATTTTCAAAAGTTCCGCCCGGACACTTCCCATCACACGTTTTGTCATTCTGCCACCTGCTTTCGAAACCATGTTCTGCCTGCCAGCCAGAATACCAGAAACCACAGAAGTGCGGCAGGAATTCCAATCAACAGCCCACTCACTCTGCCGAGTTCCGGAGAATAGGTCACCTGCCCCGGCTCAAACGGCAGTCCGTTTGGCATCACTTTGATCACGACACACATCAGCCGCGATGTGATCGCTCCCGGAAACAACGCAAACCACGGTTTTAACGATACCGACGTAGACAAAATACTATAGATTCCAACATGGATCACAAGCATCAGAAATGTGCTTATTTTCTGTGCAAGAAGCAGGCAGAACGGAATCTCCCAGAGTGTGGTAAGCCACAACACAATCCCTGCCAGTATCTGTGCCGGAATCGGGATTGCCTGCCTCATCTTCAGATTCCCCACAGATTCCAGCAGCATCTGCCCCATCATGGAAAACAGCGTAAGTCCAGCAACTGCAACCGCCGACATCTTTATTCCGACAAGGATTTTTGCGTCCCAGATCTGTTCCATGCCGCAGGGCAGTGACCATATCGTGTAATTCTTTTTCTGTTTGTCCTTTTTCCCGATGATGCTGCACAAAATGCCCAGAAACCCCGGATACAGCCCGATGTACCACCAGTTGTACACATCAACGGAAAAATAGGAAGATGTCAGCCAGAATGCCAGCAACGCCGTAAACATCGGCATGCCGAGCGTAATTGCTGCCACGGAGGTATGACGGTATTTTAACTGTTCCGCCTGAAAATAATGTTTCATGATTCATTCCCTCCTTTTGCGACAACATTCATAAACAACGCTTCCAGATCCTGCTGTTCCTGCAGTTTTCCTTCAAATCCTACCGTTCCCTTTGCAATGATCCCGATGTAATCGGCGGTCTGCTGGATTTCACTTAAAATATGGCTTGAAATGATCACCGTAATGCCTTTTTGCGGGAAACTCCGGATCAGTGCGCGCAGCTCCTGAATTCCAAGTGGATCTAACCCGTTGACCGGTTCGTCAAGTACCAGCAGTTTCGGATCATTCAAAAGTGCCAGACCGATGCCAAGCCGCTGCTTCATTCCGAGGGAAAAAGCCCCTGCTTTTTTCTTTCCCGTATCCGTCAGGTCGACGGTTTTAAGTACTTTCTGAATTTTTTCATCCGGAATTCCGAGAAGAAGCGCGCGCACTTTCATGTTCTCCCACGCCGTCAGGTTTTCATAAATGGGCGGTGTCTCGATCAGCGCGCCAATATCCGCCAGATCTGCCCGTGTCCACTTATGCCCCTCAAAATAAATTTCACCGGACGTAGGGTTTAACAGTCCGGTGATTGTTTTCAACAGCGTGGATTTTCCCGCGCCGTTTGCCCCCAAAAGTCCGTATACACAGTTTTTGGGGATTTCCATTGTAATGTTTTTCAGAACATTTTGTCCTTTAAATTCTTTTGACAGATTTCTGATTGTGATCATATTCTGTTGCATGTTTCATCCTCCTCTTGATTTGTAAAATCAGTATAAAGGAGAATTCTAAGGAATTTATAAGGATCTTTTTATTTTATCTGCAGCTTTAAAAATGCCTGCTTCTGCGACGGATCTTCCGGGCTTTCCACCGGTTCATCCGTCTGTGTTCCCAGTTCTTCGTAGGTCATGACCGCACCGCCAATGCCGATCTGCCGCTTCTGGCTTGTGCCGTCGGTAAACGTTACGGTGCAGGTGATCACGGTGTCTTTGAACACCTTGTCATAGAGTTTTGCAAGTTCCCCGGGATCTGTGGTACTGCTGTGCATTGCAGTAATTTCGTCCTGTGATAACTCCTGCGTTCCGCATATATTGATCGTGGTATTCTCGCTGCTTTGTCTGTCATATGCCACCGTGTAGGAAGAAAGTGCCTGCTCTTTTGCGCCCGATGGTACTTCTTTTACCATATAATCATCTGCATGTTTCTGGTAAATATCCAGCGTTGCTTCCGTTTCCCCACGCTCTGTGATCCCTGCTTCTGCTGTATCCCCTTCATAGGCTTCGGAATCAACGATCATATCGTCCGTTTCTCCGGTATCTGTCACCTGAAAAAATCCATTTTTAATGTGGTAGCTGATGGTTTTAATATCATCGCCCTTGACAGAGAGCGGCATTTCCATAACAAATCCCATCTTTCCGGTTTTGCCATCATCCCATGCCGCATATCCAAATATATTGCTCACCGATTCTTTGATGTAAACCGGTTTATCCTTTGTCAGTTCCGCCGCCTGTGCACAGATGACAAACGGATTTTTGGAAATGCTGACTGCTCCCGGTTCCTTTTGTACCGTCTGGTGTCCTGCTGCGATAGTTCCTGCCACAAGAAGTGCAGCACATGCAACTGCTGCAACTCCTATTTTCCATAATTTTTTCATATAATAGTTCCTCCCTGCCTGTTTCACTGCAATCTCTGTATCTGCAATTTCCGGTGCAAGGGCCTGTTTTAAGATCTGATCCAGTCGTTCATCCGTCATATCCGATCGCCTCCAATCGTTCTTTTAACAATGCTTTTGCTTTGCGCATCCGGGTTTTTACGGTACTTAACGGGATATGTAAGCATTCCGCAATCTCCTGCATGGTCATTCCGGCGGAAAAATTCAGGTAAACCGGCATCCGGTACTTCTCCGGAAGTGCCGCCACAACTGCCTGAACTTCCTCGATTTCCGCCTGATTTAACATCTGCTGCTCGGGCGTTTTTTCGTCCTCACACGCGCCGGACAAACCGCCCTGTTCCATGTATTCTTCAAGACTTCTCTCCGGAAGAATGCGGTTTCGCACGGCGTATTTTTTCTTTTTGTTTTTCCACAGCAGGATTGCTGTCTGCATGGCATAACTTTTTATATTCTGCGCCGCATCAAGCTTTTTTTGCTTTTCCAACAGCTTTACCATGGTGTCCTGATACAGTTCGTTTCCACGCTCTGTACTCCCGGCATTCATCCTGCAGAACCGCAGAATGTCTTTTCCATGTTCGGTGACAAACTGCTCAAATTCGTGCTTATCCATCCCTGATCCTTTTTCTCTCTTAAATCGATTTAAGGGGTCTGCCCTTACACTTTTATATTGTCCTGAACTGGCAAAAAGGTTTTATTTATACTATAATAATATCCTGAATCATCAAAAATGTCTCCATTTTATTTTTCAAACATACTTAATTAACGACAAATAGGAATTTCCATAATAGAACTTGCAGTTAAGAGGCGCCTGGAAAGGATATGCGAATCCCATAAACGTAAAAACACCCGGTTAAATCACTTGATGATAAGGACTGGTATCTATAGATAAAAAATTAAATGCTCAGGTGACGTTTTTTCGAAATTTTAGTGCTTGAAATCAGGAAATGTCACCTATATAGTAAAAATTGCTTTTCCAGGTACCGCTTTTTTCGAGAAAGTGGTACCTGGAAAAGCAATTTTTGATCTATAGAGACTTTCCGGTATCTGAATGCTAAATTTTCAATATATAGGTACCGCAATGGTATCTTTTACATGAATTTTATTGGCATAGATACCACAATGGTATCTTTTACACGAATTTTCTTCCGGGAGCGCCTTTAACTGCAGGTTCTGGTGCCTTTATATTTGTTCCACAGACAGGATTTGCGGAAATATGTTTCTCAATTATATTTTCTCCAGCCAACAGGAAGAAGGGGAACATTTCTTTCGGAAGAACAAATTTACAACTTGCTCTGGCACTCACAACCCACAGCGAATTGCGTAAACCGAACAACTTTACTCCACGTACCTGAAACCAACGCCAGAGCTAACTTGTAAATTTTTCTGTAGAAAGAGAATGTCCCCTTTTTCCGTCACATCGAGAAACCTTATATTTAGAACAGTCTCCCCCCGCAAATCCATCCCTCTGAACAGACCACGCAGTTAAACAGCAATTTCAAATATCACTATTTTTTCCCGTACATTGTTTCCGTCAAACAGATCTCTGCAATCAATTTCATCGGAAAACAACAATTCCTCTACGGTCATCAGATAAGCTATGTATTCATCGGATGGATAATAGAAAAACAACTTTACTGTTCTCCTGTTTTCATAATAAGAATTCAAAATCCGGGCAATTACTTTTTTCAGCAGTTCCAGCGAAAAAGGATTAAAAAAATAAATCCGGTCCACCGTTTCCGGAACTGTATACCGCTCCGCATTTGCAAGTGCAAATAATACCCTGCCGGAAGCCACGGCAGACTCTTTGTTATTCATAGCCTTTTCATAAATTCGCTCGTTATATTCGACACCGATAGACTGACATCTGGTTTGATATGACATAAAAAAATCAACTCTTCCTTTTCCGCAGCCGTAGTCGAGCAATGTGTTTTCCTTTCGAATCAGTCCGCTGTTTGCCAGACGTTCCAAAACTGAATAAGGCGTAGGTTCATAAGGATAACGATACTGATCCGCATTTGTATCGTCTCTGCCAGTGGTGCGAACCGCAAGAAGCCTGTCCCATCTTGTCTCGTTCTTTTCCTCGTTCATCGTTTTCCTTTCCTGATTAAATAATAATTCCGTTGCAATGATCAATTTCATGCTGGATGATCTGCGCCGTCCAGCCGGAATATTTTCCGTGCTGTGGTTTAAAATTCTGATCCAGATAATCTACTTCGATCTCCTTATATCTGGTACAGTTTCTGGCTCCGTCGAGTGACAGGCAGCTTTCCTCGGTCTGATACTCCCCGGATTTCTTTGTTATCACGGGATTTACCATTGCAAACTGAAACGGTCCGGCCGCTACAACGATAATTGCTTTGTTTACGCCAATCATATTTGCAGCCATGCCGACACAGATTTCCCGGTTGGCACGCAGGGTGTCTAAGAGATCGGTGATTACCTGCCTGTCGGCTTCTGTGGCAGGGGTTGCTTTTTTTGAAAAAATCTGTTTGCCTTTTACGATGTTTTTAATCATAATGTTATCTCCACTTTTCTTTTTACAGCATACAGCAGTGTATCATTTATCAGATCCGTAATTCGATGAAGTTTTTTTCATACAAAGACATCAAAAAACTGATGGCCGATTTGAAAGCTGTAAGACGGTTGATTTATTCCACCAATGCAATGGAAGGATTCAACCGTCAGCTCCGGAAAGTGACCAAAAGCAAAATGGTTTTACCGTCGGATGACAGCCTTTTAAAAATGGTTATCTGGCAGCCATGGATATCACGAAAAATGGATTGACCACAGGCAGGACTGGGGTCAGATCCATTCCCAGCCGGAACTTTATTTTGAAGAACGTCTGACCGGGCTCCTATTTTTGTAATCTCTTCGGTAACCAGCTTCATCTGGTTTTCACCATAGATGACTTTCACTTGCTTTATTGAAACAGGTTTTGTTTCCCCATATACCTTTTTAATAAAAAAGTACAAAAATATGGAAATGTGACTATATTCTCACTGATTCCCACATTCCCCGCCATGAGTTTAATTCCATGCTTAATATCTGTATAAGTATCACTTTTTATTAGTTGGCGCATAGATTTGGCACGATTCGTATTTGCTTTTACTTCTACTGGAATCAGTTCATTTGCGCTTCGAATAAAGAAATCTTCTTCTAATGTCGAATTATCCTTCGAATAATAATAAAGCCCATATCCCTGCTTTACCAATGCCTCTGCCACAAAATTTTCATAAAGCGCACCTTTATAAATGCCAAGATTTTTATTTGCACGCAAGTCAATTTGTGATTCATCGTCCAGACTTGCCACCAATAATCCGGTATCCGAAATATATACTTTATATTTTCTTTCATCCACATTTCCTTTTAATGGCAATTCCGGAAATTGCAAACATTCACATACATTAATAAGCCCGGCATCTTTCAACCACTCTACACATCCCATATAATCCTTAGATCTTCCGCCCTTAGAGACTTTCGAATATTGAAATTTTTTATTTTCTTTAGCAAGCTGTGCTGGAATTGACCGGTATACACTCAGAATTTTCGCCTTATCCAGCCCTTGTGCATACTTTACAATATCATTTTCATAATCTACCAATAATTGATGCTGCAAATCCAGCGAACCCTCAAAAGTTTCTCTTTCAATATAACTTGATACAATCGCAGGCATGCCCCCTAAGATACAGTATTCCAAAAAAAGGTTTGAAAAAATCACTTGCTCTGCTTCGGAAAAAGCAACTCCTTCAAGCATATGACAAAGCATATCCGATATTGCTTCTTCCGAATACCCTTTTGCCCACAAAAACTCTTCAAAATCCATGGAGTACATCTGATAATCTGTTTTATACCCCACACTGATACTTGCAATTCGCTGATACTGCACCCCAAGTAATGATCCAGAACATATAACGTCGTATTTTCCATTTTCTTTAAAAAATTTAAGCGCGGTTGCAATCTCCGGGAAATCCTGAATTTCATCAAAAAAAATCAGTGTTTCGTTTTCTTCAAAATGTTTCGTCGGATCAATCCTGCTGATCAGCTTGATAATATGTTCTGCTGAAAACCCTTCCTCAACAATAACTTTATAAGATGGCTCTGTAATAAAGTTGATCTCAATTACATTCTTATAATTTTCCCGCGCAAATGTTCTGATCGTCTCTGTTTTTCCGACCTGTCTTGCGCCCTTTATTATCAGAGGTTTTCGATCTGGATTTTTCTTCCACTCCCTCAAAAATGCGTCTGCTTTTCGAACTAAATATCCCATATTGTGTACCTCCACAGTTTAAGTGTATCTATTATACACCTTTTAATGCAAACTTTTATAAAAATTTACATTTTTATGGGCGATTTTTTCTTCAATATTACATTTTTATGGGCTAATTATATTTATTTTTTACATTTTTATGAGGAAATTTACTTTTTTCAAGAGTCTATCTTGATCGTTTCTATCAATTTTTCTGTTGTTTAATTAGGCAAATGTTATTTTTTTACCAACCGTAACACATACCTGCATAAAAATTGATGGCTTAGAATACATTGTTCCAAGCCATCGTAAAAAGCTTACTATTCTGTCGATTCTGCCGTATCCGGCTTCACATGATTTTCTTTGATATCCCATGTAATCGTATATTCTTTTCCCAGAACCTCCCCCATATTTTTCACGTAATCTTCGAGAAGAGACTGCACGCGCTGCTGTGCCTGTACCAGTAGTGCAGAATCATTTGCCGCTTTCTTTTCCATCTCTTCTTCTGCCTGTTTGTATGCCTCCGTCTGATCGTCCGCACTTGCTTTTGTGGAATTCTTATCATAATAATAAGAGTCAGCCGTAATACTATCTGGATCCGGCTTCGAGCTTAACACTTTTGCTTCCGGAATCGTGATTTTTACCTTTTCTCCCTTTACTTCCAGCCCAAGCTCTGAGGTATCAATTCCAAGCGTAACAATTCCGTCATAACTGATCCAGAACCTCCTGTCTTTCTTCCACAGAAGATACCCAGTGGCATCCTCCTTATAATACTCCGCCACATTATGATAATAACATTCCATTGTTGCCAGTTCACTGATTGCTTTCATCTGTGACAATTCTGGTTGCATCTGTGTAATATCTGCCATATTTTTTTCTGCACCACAGCTGCAGAACAGTCCCAGCATTGTAATAATTGCTAATACTTTCACTGTCTTTTTCATTTTGTATACTCCCCTGTTGTTACAATCTTTACCTCATATTGTTTTTCAGATGTCTCCACACTTTTTATAAAAGGTTCCACCAGTCCCTTTACAATATTCACTGCGTTCTCCTGAGCCGTATCATAAATCAGTTCTTCCGATTGACTCTTTTTCTTTATATCCTGAATACAGGCATCATATGCCTCTCCTGAAACGGTGTTATTGTCTGCAGAATCTTCCATAAACATATACTTCAAAGAAGTAATATCCACTTCCGGCTCTCCCAGTGTAACTTCTGGCAATGTAACGGTTATCAACAATAACCCATCTTCCTGCTCCTTTACAGCAATATCAACTTTGGAAAAATCAATTCCTGCCTTCACCCTTCCATTGTATTTACAATAATACGCTATTTTTGAAGAATCCTCTTTATCCATAACGGTACAGACATCATTATATACACATTCATAGGTGGATAACTGGCTCACTTCAATAATCTTATGTAAATTTGATTCGGTGATAATCTGCAGGGCTTCCCTTTTCGAAGCTTCCTTCCCCTTTAAAAGTGGAATCGCAATAAAAATTGCCACAACTATAGTCACGATTATCCCAATATTCACTTTCAAATTTAATTGTATTGGTGTCCTTAGTTTCTTTTCTTTTTTTACTTTTTCTTTCATTTGCACACTATTCCCCCATTTTCATTTCTCATTTGTGAGATCTTTTTCATTTCTCCTCATCCTCCCTTTTTTGATCCTGCTTCATTTTTCTCAACACTGCTATATGATCCATATAGGTCTTTTCCACAGTGTTTTCCTCTGTCGGAACCGGTAACATTCCATTTTGCTGCACATATGAAATAAATTCCATCTGTCCGTTCAGCTGTCTGATCTGTTGCCTTAGCCCTCGGATTTTCTTTTCCAGATACTGATTTTTTTGTTTCTCCGAAAGCGTCAGAAGATCTTTGATTTCCTTCAGATCAAGCCCCATTGCCCGATACACCAGAATCTCCCAAAGACGTTCCAGTGCAGCGTCATCGTACAGTCGATAATTGTCTTTCGACCGCTGGGCAGGCAATAGTCCTTCATCATCATAAAACTGCAAAGTTCTCTTGCTCACTCCTGCCAGCCGGCTCACTTCGTTTACTTTTTTCATTACGGCCTTTACCTTTCCCCGTACTTTTCAGCATAAACTATCACGCATACGTGACCGCAATACTGATTTCCAGAAATGCCATTTCTTGGGTTTCATAAAGGCCTTTGAAAATTTTGCGAGGTAATATTTCCAGAAATAAAAAAGCTCTGGAAAACATCTGTTTCCCAGAACTTTTTATCCTTTATTATTCATTTTTCTTACAAACCTGCCGGATCAGCTGAATCAGTGCCACCACTGCCAATGCTATATGCCCGTAATCATCACAAGAAAACCCGTCTTTCTTCTTAAAAACCCAGATTTTCATCCACCAGAATAATCTGAAACCGTCCTTTGACCCTGCTGAATCGGGTTGTCAGAATCTGACAGCAGATGCACTGTGGACTTTTACAGTCAAAACAGCTTCCGTTTTTGGAACATGGTGTGTCAATGCCAAATCGCTGTGCATTAATCGGTGCCGCCTCATTCCGCGCACGGTGCAGGGCGTCTTCCTCGGATTTTACGACTTTGTTCATACCCACAATCAGCAGAACATGCTTTGGTCCATAGGCATACGCAGCCACACGATTGGCATTTCCGTCAATATTGATAAACACGCCATCCTCGCTCATGGCATTGACACTGCCCAAAAAATAATCCGAGCTGAATGCTTTCCGCGCAATCTCCTCTTTTTCCTCCGGGGTTTTTACTTTATCCCGGTCATAAAATTCATACTCACCGTTGGAAATGGCATCGTAAAGACCACACTCCTTTACAGAAGTTGCACCGCCCATGTTGATACTGCTGCCCTTCGGGATCAATTCGAGTGCTTTCTTTACAGCCTCTTCTTTTGTCTCTACATAATATGCTTCCATGTTGCGGGAGTTAAGTGCCGCCACAACACGCGCTCCCAGCTTCTCATTTCTCATTTTCCTTACGTCCATTGTGTAAACCTCTTTTCCAAATAGCTACGCTATGATTTCATACTGCATCAGCTCATATTTGAGTCTGCTTCCCTCCATAATCTCCGGCGGAAGCAATGCCCGCGCCACAAGTTTTAAATCATCACTTTCGATATCTGTCCGCTTCAAATTTGCATAATCTCCATCAATGCTGACCACTTCATAATACCATGTTTCCATATGCTACCTCCATTTTTTATTTCATATAAATCTCACAGACTGCTTAAAGGCGCTACATGAATGTATTTTTTCGCATAGCTATTGATTCCCCGCAGTAATCCGTCTGCTAATTTTTCCATTTTTTTGTCACTGTGATCCGAACACTGGTTGCCCAGTTCAATATCAACAGAAGGAATTGTACTGTATAAAGTCTGCGTCAGGTCAATCTCCGCAGCTCCTGTCCCGCTTATTTTCACTTTTTTAGAACGCAATCCCTTAATCAAAGCTTTTCCCAGAGCATCATGTTCTTCCCAATAAGAAGCAAGCGGTTTTCGGTTTTTCAGCTGTTTCGGAACAGAAGCATAAAAACATCCTTTGTCATAGGAAAGTCCGTCACTGTCCCAATGCAGTGCAATATGACAATCTGCTACATTATTACATATAACCGTGCGCGCCACATTATCCAATTGCACATCCTTTCCATCCCGGACCATGAGCACATCATACCCCTCTGCCAGCAGTTTCTTTTTCAGAATCCGTGCCATACGAAGCGTCACATCACGTTCTGCCGTTCCGTCCCGAAATGCCATTCCATCTGAAACCGCCACTGCTTTCACAGAGCCTGCCGCTGTCGTTCCTCCGGTCACCTTTGCAGAGCCATCCGGATGACACAGCGTTTTGACCGATGAACCGCCTTTCGTCCCATGTCCCGCATTGACTGCAATCACAATGTCCTTCCGGTTCTTTTTCGCCTTGTACATAACGGCATAGCCCGATATAATTCTGGCATGATCCGCATATTTCCAGGAAGAGTCCAGATAAATTTTCTCCTTCCCCTTCGCATATCCGCATATCGGGAAACTGATGACCATCAAAAATACAATTAGAAATACTATCCCCTTTTTCATATACACTCCTCTTTCTAAACATTCGACAGTTTTTATCCCCCTGTAGGAGCAAAATATCTTTTCACTGTCTTTACTCTACCTCATTTTTTATGGTAACACAAGATAAAATCCCCGTGTCGTTGCATTTCGGTGCCTTTAAGAGTATCATTACCATGATACGAATTTTAGGAGGATAAATTTATGAAATTAAAAACAAGACAAATCACTGTTACAGCAATTTTACTCGCAATCTGCATTGTAAGCCAGTTTTTCAAAAACCTGAATGTATACATCACAGGCCCGATCATCAATGCCGCTCTGATTTTAACCACGGTATACGCTGGTCTGGCCTGTGGCATCATTTTAAGCGTGATCACTCCAATCACTTCCTTTTTCATCACCGGAAGCCCGATTATGGCAGCCATTCCTGCAATGTTCCCATGTATTATGATTGGAAATATCATTCTCGTTCTGGCAGTTGCCCTGCTCCGCAGTAAATTCGGTAAAAAAGCCGGTTTGCCCGTATCCATTGTAATTGGCGCTGTATTAAAGGCTCTGTTTATGGGAATTTTGATTTCTCTTATCATTCTGCCGAATATGCTCCCGGCAAAAATGCAGCCAATGTTACATGTCCTGCAGCTTCAATTTTCTGTCACACAGTTAATTACCGCTCTGATCGGCGGGGTATATGCTATCATCATTCTTGCGGTACTGCGTAATACCTCTCTTGGTGAGCAGGCGTAATCCCACATTACATAAATTAACGCCCCGGCAGCTACAACTACCGGGGCGTTTTATGTACCTCTCCAAAGTACCAGTTCTTTTTATTTTCTTTGTTTACTCTACATTTTTCAAAGCCTGATCCATCGGAATCTTCTTGATTCTCTGGAAATCAAATACCATAACAATCAGATATCCGATCAGCACAAATCCAAACATTTTTGCATAACCAATCGGTGTTACGCGAAAAGCGAACCAGCCGCTGTAGGAAAAGAGCATCATCCGCCATGCCGCGGCCATAACAAGTGTTCCAAGAATCACACTGATGAGATCCGCGATTACAACCACAATACTCGTCGAAAGCAGATACAGACTCGCGATCTCTTTGTTTTCGTATCCAAGGATTTTTGTCATGGAAATCGCATTTTCATTCTTCTCAATAATCAGTTTCGTCAGAAGATAGATCATAACCGCAGCCAGAAGAATACAAAGAATCTGGAAATAATTCATGTACGATCCCATCGAATGGTCAAGCTGATCTGCCATCTTTGTAATATCTCTTATCGTAATGGTCGTTGCAATATTTTCCTCATCAATATCTGTAATCCTGCTGTCGGATAAAAATCCACTGAATTCATTTTCCTTTAAGTCAAATACTTTTCCGTAATTGTCAATCGACATAAAGAGCGCAAGACTTTGGGACTTGTCATAAAATCCCGCAACTTTAAACTTGTAAGATTTGTTTTCATACTTTTCATCCAGCGATACGGTATCGCCAACGGTAAGTCCATACTTGTCAGCAAACGAAGTGGAAATATAAACTTCATTTTTCTTGAGCGAACTTAACTTTTTGATCTTTACATAGTTGCTGGTGTCCGCGATTCCATATACCGAGATCTCCTCATCAAGCACATCACTCTTTTTTACGAGTGAGGTCATGTCAAACTTCTCCGCATCTTTATTTTCTGTCGTAATCAGTTTATTATCGTCATCCTCATAGGATTTGAGCACATACTGGTATTTTGCAAACATCATGCCATCCGTATTGCTCTTGTAATAATCGAGCGTATCCGGCATACCGACCGCCATCGCAAGCATGATCATGATAAAGAAAATACCGACAAACAAGATCAGATAGTTTGCAACATTCTGGAACATGATACGCAGACGGAAACGGCTTAAAAAGCTCCATCTCGGCAGACGCATGGCTTTTTTGTTCTTTGCCTTTTTTAAATCATGACGTAAAAACTGCAGTGGTGTATGCTGCATCATGCGCACGATCACAATCAGGTTGACAACCAGCATCAGGATCACCGGAACCACCGTGGTCTTAAAGAATGCATCCGGATTCCAGATCGTGTAATACGTTGGCAGACTGTAACTGTTGTAATACATCGACACAACAATATTTTTAAACACCGTATAGCCGAGTATATTTCCGACAATCGCAGCCAGCAGTGTTACAATAACCGGCATGGACAGATAGTGCTGCACCAGCTCTCTTTTCGTGTAACCGGACGCGCGCAGTGTTCCGATCGCGGAGGACTCTTTTGCAATCGTATTGCTGATCGTCACGGCAAAGATAAATGCGATGATTACCACAAGGATATCCAGCAGCACACCGCCCATGGCTTTGTCCGATCCCATATCATCGGTTGCAAAATTGATCGCCGGATTTCCGTATTTCGGTGTGTAATCTTCGAGCTCATTGTCCGCAACAACCACCTGTGTGAGCAATGCACGCATAAAATTATCAGAGCGTGTTTTTTCCCCGGCCTCATCCGCAGGCTCCGTTTCATATTTCCATGCATAAGTATAGTGAATACTCTTGTGCAGCCGGTCGAAACCGTCCTGTGTCACCATTGCCACATCAAATTTCAGTGCATCAAACATCAGATCGGTGGTCTTTTCGTGTAAGGTGGAGTAATTGACATACGCAAGCAGTCCCACAACTTTATAAGTCTCTCCGGAAACTGTGACGGTATCTCCCACCTTTATTCCGACGTTGTCGGCGTGCATACGGTCAATGGCAATTTCATCCGCCTTCTGTGGAAAACTTCCCTGCAGCATACATGCCAGGTTGATATCCTTTGTCTTTGCAAATACGCGGATCGTTCCATCCTTTTTCCCATCGTTATTATAATCTTCTTCCTCATTTCGGAAAAAGTTTTCATACAATGTTGTCTTTGTTGCCTTAAAATCTGGATCGTTTAATTTATATTTTTCTTCCGCATCCGCATATTTGTCTTCGATCTTGTCCTGTGCCTTTTTCCAGGCTTTGTCGTAGGCTTTTTTGTAGGCCTTATCATACGCCTTTTTGTAGGCTTTTTTATATGCTTTGTCGTAAGCTTTTTTATATGCCTTGTCGTAGGCCTCATCATACGCCTTGTCATACGCTTCGCTGTAGGCTTTGTCATGTGCCTCGTTATATGCACTGCTGTATGCACTGTTATACGCTTTTTTATATGCCGGAGCATAAGCCTTACGGTATGCACTGTCGTAAGCTTTTTTGTAGCTTCCGTCTTTTTTTGCCTGTGCTACCGCAGTATCCAGCATCTGCCCCGCTGTCTGTGCATCCATCCCCTGTGCCAGCAGGGATTGTTTTACCTGCGCTGCAAACTGTGCATCAAACTGTTTGACAAATGTTGCATCGAAACTCTGTTTAAATTTCGGATCAAACTCCTTCTTAAAAGATGACGCAAATTTTGCCGGAAACGATTGCTCAAACTGCTTTTTAAATTCTTTGTCAAAGGATTTCTTAAACTGTTCCGGAAATTTTTTATCGAATTCTTTCTTAAATTTATCCGGAAACTTTTCGTCAAATTTTTCCTTAAATTTTTTCGGCAGTTTTTTATCCAGTTTCTTTTTTGCTTCATCCAGATAATACTGTTTGACATCCGCTTTTTCACCGGTCTCAATTGCCGAAAGCAAGGTAGCATCTGCCTGTTTTTTTAACTCAAAATGACCGTCTTCCTGTTTGTATTTTGTCACGCCTTCGTTTGCCGAAGTAATCATACTCTCGTTTGCCACATACATACCGGACACAAAGCCGATCGTGAGCACAAGAAACAGGAATACAACCAGATATTTTTTCCAGTCCCCGATCAGTTCTTTCGGTATTCTCCTGATCAGGGGATTTTTGATTTTTTTCATAGCAGCCCCCTTACCATTCCAGATCTTCCGCGGATACCTTGTTTGTATTGATGTCGTTGTGGCGCACCGCACCGTCACGGAGCTTGATCACATGGTCTGCCATATTTTTGATGGCCTCGTTATGCGTTACCATAATGATCGTGTTGCCGTATTTTTGATTGACCTCCTCGATCAGTTTTAAGATTTCCTTGGACGTATTGTAGTCAAGTGCTCCCGTTGGCTCATCGCAGAGCAGGATATCCGGATTTTTTACAATCGCACGGCCGATGGAAACACGCTGCTGCTGGCCGCCGGACAACTGGTTCGGCAGTTTGTAGCGGTGCTCGTAAAGTCCGAGCGTATGTAACAGATCATCAATATCAAGCGCATTGTCTGACAGATACGCTCCCACTTCGATGTTTTCCTTCACGTTTAGATTTCCAATCAGATTGTACATCTGGAATACATAGCCGAGATGTTTTCTGCGGTACTGTGTCAGCTTTTTCTCACTCATATCCTCTAACTTATCGCCGTTGATATTGATGTAACCGGAATCGGCGTTATCAATGCCTCCGATGATATTGAGCAGTGTGGATTTTCCGGAACCGGATGGTCCTAACAACACACAGAACTCCCCTTTTGCAACGGAAAAATTCATGCCGCGCAGGACTTCCTGACGCGTCTGTCCGCTTCCGAATCCTTTCTTTAAATCTACAATTTCCAAAAACTTCTTTTCTTCTTCTGACATAGAAACTCCCTTTCTTTTTGGTTTTATTTTTCATACTAATATTAGTTTTATCTAACCTCTGGTTCTTTTTTTAGGTCTCCCGCAAAAAGCGAAAGACCTGTGCTTCTTTTCTAAACCTTTTGTCCAAACGCGGACGATCTGTGCTTCTTTTCCCGACCTTCCGTCAAAACATGCGGACAGCCTACGGTCTGACGAGTCCGTACCAGCCTGCCAGCAGATATTTTACGCCTTTTTCCGCAAACCGCAGTGCTTCTTCCTCGTCATCCATGTGCGTTACCATAAATATAAACATATCGATCTGTGAATGGGACATCCAGTGTACAACGCTTTGTTCCACCATCGGCACATGGTAAGCTTTGCACATCGCTTCACAGATAAATGCATTGTGCTCATCCATCTGATCGACCAGCCGGTCCGGCATATGTTCCATGCTTGATCCCTGCGCTTTTGTCAGCACTAAAAGCACTTCATCCCGGTAGGTGTACAGTTCATGGACAACCTGTGCGACTGCTTCAAAATCGCTGCTGTCATCATGCTCTTTTGCTTTGCCGCTCTCCATCTCCCTGACTTCAAAAGAAAAATGCTCCCGCAGAATTTCATTGAGCCGATCCATAAAATTTCCTACCACCTCACAGAACAGATCGTCCTTGTCCTGAAAGAAAAAATACAGTGCCCCTGTGGTCACACCCGCCTTCTGGCAGATTCCTCGGAGGGATGCCCCCGCAAACCCTTTCTCCATAAATTCTTTTTTGGCACATTGGATCAGGTGTATCTTCGTCTCGCTGTCATGTATTTTCTTTCCTGCCATGGTACGCTCCCTGTAAATAAAAATGTAACATAACGTTGTTATGTTAGATAACACCGTTATGTTACATCATTCCCATGTCTATGTCAATAGAAAAACTTATGCATTTTTCTGTTTGTGTTTATCATAAGCTGCAAACATGCCGGCAAGCAATGTTCCGGAAATAGAATGCCAGGTGCAGGAAACTGCGCAGATGATCGCAGACTCCGGTGTTGCGGAAAACTGTGCGGTCGTTGTGGCAAGGTTTGTTGCCAGTCCCGCATTCTGCATGCCAACTTCGATGGCAATGGTTCTCTTTTTGGCGGTATTCATGCCAACAAGTTTTCCTGCTCCATAACCAAGCAGATAACCAAGTCCATTGTGAAGAAAAACAGCTACAAAGATTACAGCTCCGGACTGGAAGAACTTCGCGCCCTGGGAAGATACCACACCACCGACAACACACGCCAGCCCCAGTACTGCCACACCCGGCATAATTTTCTGTAACTCACTGAACATTTTCTTTTTCCCCAGCAGATAGTTTAAAAGGAAGCCCAGTGCTACCGGAAGAATAACCGTTTCCACAATGGAAACAAGCATTGGCAGTGCCTTGATGGAAATATTGGTTCCGCTTGCCAGAAGAGAAACCATAAGTGGTGTCATGATCGGGGAAAGAATCGTGGATACGGTTGTCATTCCCACGGAAAATGCCACATCTCCACCGCAGAGATACGACATGATGTTGGATGACACACCACCCGGACAACAACCTACCAGAATGAGTCCCAGTGCAATGCCTGCCGGAAGATGCAGCACTTTCGTCAGTGCGAATGCAAGAAACGGCATAATCAGATACTGTGCCAGTGCACCAACACAGATATCGAATGGTCTCTGTGCCAGAATTTTAAAATCCTGCGTTGTCAGTGTCAGACCCATACTGAACATAATAATACCGATGATGATCGACTGACTTGTAAACTTATTGGAAACCGGATCGGTAAATAACTGATGGTTTACCCATCCCATCATTCCCGGAACGATAAATGTTACTACCGCAATCGCAATTACCACAATTGATGTGTAGTCCGATAACCATTTGCTGAGTTTTTGTAGTGCTTTCATAAACTTTTCCTCCTTGGTCTGTTCACAGAAAAACGAATTCAGACATTAAAAAAGCCCCTTCCCAGATACTACTCTGGAAAGGGACGAATAAAATCCGCGTTACCACCCTGATTCCACAGAAAAACTCTGTGACACTTCACATACCAACATATGCTATCCCATAACGGAGGAAACCGGCGAAGTTTACTCACAGTTGTCTGCTTTCAGCCCGCTTCTTAGAGAGGATCATCCATATCCGGCTACTACCTGTTCGCACCACCCACAGGCTCTCTGAAAATAACGATAAGATACGATGCTGTTCTCGTCAACGAATTTCGGTGAACAATATTTTCTTTTCGATGATTATTATATTCCCCTGTACAGATATGTCAAGGAAAAATTTTTCGTTTGCTCTTATGTCCCACCTTTTGGCTCAGGATTACGTTTTAAATGCATGCACAACATTCCACATGGAAAACACTAGAATCTTTTTAATTTCATCCTTTATCGCTTCGCTTACCGTTTCACACATAGCCTCTCCTACTCAAAAGGTTAACTATTATCTATTCAAGAGGAGCTATGATACTCCCTATTTAAACTTGATTTTCTTAATTGAAGAATAATTTCCATAATATGTCGTTCCGTCAATAGTCTTATATGCACGAATCCTTACATAAAAAGTCCCTTTCGATCGAGAATACAATTTTATATTTGCATCTGACTCATCAAACGTTTTACTATTTGTAAACTTTTTATCTGTTGCGGTCTGCACCTCGTATCCGCTTGCATCAGAAATTTTACTCCAAGAAATCTTTACCTCTTTAGATTTAGTATTTTTTACATTTATGCGCTTTATTTTACTAGGTTTTATATTCTTTACATATATTTTATAATTACCAAAATCGCTTTCCTGATAATCAGAATATTGATAACAATATCTTAAATAATATACGTCGCCCTTAGTACATTTTAGATGAATGTATCCATCCTCATTTTTCCCTATATATGTTCGATCCCCCATCAACTCTTCAGATGAAGAATAGACGCCAAAATATGTTTTACTTGCTATAGAAAGATTTTTTGCATAAATCTCATACGTACCATTTTCAGGAACAACAAATTTATAGTAATCATTATCATATGCCCCATCTAATGACCCCTGCAAAGTCTTTCCTTCCACTATTTTTTTGGCACTTTCCCAAGAATCCCCAACATCATCTTTTCGAGAAGAAACATTAATTTTTATATTTCCTTTTTTTGAATTGCCTTGATGAACTTTTAAAATATATGTACCTGAAGGCAATTTTTTATTATAATAACAACCATCCGACGCCCTAAGATATGAGCACTCATGTATAACCTCCCCTACGGATGATTCTATCGTAAATGAAGTTCTACAATCCACCGACAAATTCTTGTAATAAATAGAATAAAAATTATCAGATGATTCCGGCACTTCAAAAGAAAAATACATATTTTCAATATCTCCAGATTCAAATGTAGCAACGTAGTCTGTACCATCAACTGGAATTGTTGTTGCTAAATCAGATGTGTACCCTGGCATTATTCTCGTATATGTTGAATCTGCTTTGGTAACAACAGGAATCATTGTTATCAGCAAACCACATACCAATATCCAATTTACAATCTTACCAATTATTTTCTTCATAACTTTTTCCTCCTTTAACCTTTAATAATTATACTTGATTTTATTTAATATTGAAACGCTTCTTCTGTAATCCTTATACTTTTTTTCTTTGCAAAACTATACTTGTAATATTTGCATTCTCCAATCATCGGTCCATTGCTATAATACAAATACTTTGAAGTGATTGCCCCAAACTCATTTGCCTTTATGGTTCCATATGTGATCGTCTTCTTTTTTTCGATGTTATAAGACTTTATCTTATACTTAAATTCTGCAATCGGTTCCACATAATAAAACGTGTTATCTATGAACTCATAATAACTGCAATTACTAGTAATCGTTTTTATTTTCTGACCATCAGACTTTCTATACAATGTCATTCCAGACTTTCCTGATGATGAAATTGTCTGAATTGCAATGTATTTTCCAACAATCTGTCCAAAATAACCATTCTTGCATATCTGTTTTAACTTTTTTCCCTTTAAATCATACAAAAACACCTCTGGATTTCCAGTTTTCGTATATCCACATCCATAAATCTTTCCATCCACTAGTACCTCTAGTCTCTGCAATTCCCTTGCAGCTCCTAATTTATTGCTTTCTCTCGATTTCAAATTATACGAATACAAATTTCCTGCATGCGTTTTATTATCTATAAGTACATAATAAATAATGTCATCATAAAGTAGTCCGCACTCGCCGATACATGTTCCCTTATCTGCCTCAACCAGAACTTCCTCTTTTGTCATTTCTTCATCCGAATACCTAGATATTTTTTTCTTTTTCATATCGATCCAATATAAATATCCATCCATCCAATATGTACCAGATTGTCCATCATCCCAAGGTATTAAATGATAATTTTCTGTGTTTTTCTCATCTGCTTTTGTTATTTCTAGATTAATAAAAAAGCCTGTCATTACTACCATTACAAGTACAAGAAATCCCCTTATAATATTTCGTTTTTTCATATCTTGTTTCTCCTTCATTTTAAAACAACTCAATTTCTGACATTACAGTATCCTCATATTTGCTTCCTTTGTATGTAGAAAGAATTGATATTTTTACATATGATGTAATTCTTCCATCAAAATAGAACGTTTGGCTCCCATCTACATTATCTTGTAACTTAAGACGTTCTGATGTTCCATCAGAGAACTCCACTTCTAGTTTTTGTGGTCGTGCATTCTTGTAATATAAATCTTCACTCTTCTGATAACCATTCCAAATCTTTATTCCATTAATTGTATAGCTACCATCAAGCTCAAAGCAAACAAATTCGCCCTCACCAGTTCCAGAAACACCTTCCACCCAAGCAGTTATTGTATCTTGATCGATTAACCGTTCCGGTATATGCTGAATACTCTTTTCCTTCAAATAAGAACTAGCTGAAACCCGCTGAATATTTTCCATCGAAATTGCTGGCATCTTTGAATTTTCGGTATTCAACACCTCTAACTTTGTCTCAGTTGTTTCGGTTCCAATTGATGATTCCATCTGCAAATCCTGTGTCGAATTTATATGTTTCTCACTCGTCATAATCTGAGAGTCAACTTCGTGTGGTGATTTTAAATCTTTCCACTTTACTCCAATCGCAGCCACAACACCTAACAGTAATCCAAGTAACGCTGATACAACTATGTAACCCCCTTTCCTTTTTTTCTTGGTACGTTCAGGCATCATATGTAATTCGGTTTCATCTCTTAATTTTGTGCCACAATTTTTGCAGAACAATTCATTATCTTTAACCGGTCTTCCACATCTTCTACAATACATAAACTCTACTCCTTATGCTTTTATTCTGCGAATTTACAATATGGACGTAAATCAATTTTGCTTATTTTACCATTCTCATCAACACTATATTCAATAGCACAATTGTATTCTGATTCCCCCGAATAATAAACGCCTTCCTTAACTTTATACAAGCCCAACGCCTTCATATTATGCAAGAGTTTTTCTTCTTGGTCTCCAACCTTGCTTCCAAATACGCTCACACCATCTATCGGTCTATAAAATGTAATCCCTCCGCCATCTACAATTTCTGCTTTGATAATTTTTTCATTTTTATCATAGAGTTCGTATTCAGCCCCATACGTATAAGGATCCTCCATCTTTCCAAACTCTCCATCTAACATCTTATATTCCATTCCGTTAGCCACTAGATCTTTCGTTAACGAAGCTCTTACTTCCGTAAAATTCCAATTATACGGTTGCAATAGCAAAATTCCCCAATCATTTTCTTCATCTGCTATGACTTTATATCTCTCTAAAATTCTATCACTTGCTGTTTTTGCAACATCAACTATAGTTTCATGCGTCAATATCGGCATTTCTTCAAAGCTCTCTACAACAGCCCCTTCTGCATATTTTTCCATTATCTCATCAAATTCAGAATCATCGCAATATGTTGTATCGCCTTTTATACAAATTTCACCGTTTCCATTCAAATCATATGTTTCTAATTCATCCACGGCCTCCGTTAAGTAAAAAGTTCCTTTATCATAATATTGTTGTGCCTCTTTATCATAATAATAAATTGTTTGTGCTCCGTGGTCGTTGCTTACAATACTTCCATTCTCATATAAATCGCCCTCGTTTCCAAACCCCAGCATTTTGTTTAGTCCATCTGCAGAACTATCATATTTATAGACTGCATCAAAAGTCGCTGCCATATAGCCACCATATGCGTAAATCATTAATTCATCTTCACCATCTCCATCAATATCCTGGATACTAAATCGATACTCTATACTATCTGGATCCATGCCATCAATTTTTTCATGCCAACTGTCTGTATCTTTTTTATCAGGAAATGTATTTGCATAAAATAAATTCGACAGTGCATCCGAATAACGTTTCCATGCAATGTCATCTGCGAAAAACTCATATTGCATATCATCGTTATTTTCAAACTCCTCGCTACTTTGTTCTATTCCACCTTCGCTTTCGGAGTTCATTGATTGAGCCACATGCAAAGATTCTCGCTTTCCGAGTTTATTACTAATAAATGCGGAAGTTCCAAAATATCCGAGAGAAGTGGTCACCAAAGCAACAGATAAACCAATTGCAATTGGTTTGACCATATTACTTCCAGCCAATGTCACTTTTCCCGTAGTTGAAGCTATCATATTTTCATGCGCCCAATATCTGATGTTCCTATTTACCGCTATAGCTACCTCCTTTGGGCAAACCGATGCTTTTGCTTCCTCCTGAAAAATCCAGCACAAACAAGGAATAATCGGAATCGCATATAGCTTTGTTCCCTGCTTCTCTAATTCAAGCACGCTTTCTTTTAACTTCTTTTTAGCGTATCGAATTCGGCTTTTCACTGTTTCTGAATTACACTGAAGTTCTTGCGCAATTTCATTTACCGAAAGTTGATCATAATACCGCATATACACACAAATACGTTGATCTGATGGTAACGCGCTAATAATCTGCATCATAATTTTTCGTGTTTCTACATAGTCAACTTCTTTTTCAGGAATAAATTTACCGTTTTCATCCTCTGTATCCCATTCTTCATCCCCGTCTGATATTAAATCTGAAAATGTCCATTCTTTACATTTTCGATTATAATCCAATGCCTTATTTCGCACGATAGCATTAATCCATGATTGCAATTTGGTATAATCATGTAGTGTATCCAAGTGTTCAAACACCCGAATATAAGAATCCTGCAAAATATCATTTATATACGAAATATTACACGCATGGGTTTGTGCAACAAAATATGCCGAATTTATCGTTTGTTCATAAATTAAATTTATAGCATTCTCTTCTTTGTTTATTGCATCTTGAATAACCTTTTCATCAACTAACATCCAACTTTTCTCCATATTTCTAACCTCTCTTTTATCTCTGATATTATATAGACGAATCAAAATAAAAAAGGGGGTTAAAATAATACAAAATTTTTATATTTATTTCATTTTACAACATATAAATAAAAATAACCATAAAAAAGCTCCACTTGGAACACATGAGATTCTTAACACTCTCTCACGTCCAAATGGAGCATATTAAAATTTACCAATCAACTGACTGCCTTATAGGCTTCGAGCGCTTCCTTCGCCTTCGGCGAAAGCTCACGAAGTTTATGGTGTCAGGCACCAATTGCACCAATGCTGGTTGACCTCTCCATTTGCTCTTATGGGACATATATAGGAAATGTATTCTTTTATGTCCCCCCATATTGTCCGCATGGGACATATGTGAAATATCTATTCTCTTATGTCCCATCTCTCCTTTACAACAGGACATACATTATATCTTTTTCTCTATATGTCCCACCACTCCTTTACAGTGGGACATACATTATATCTTTTTCTCTATATGTCTCACCACTCCTTTACAGTGGGACATACATTACATCTTTTTCTCTATATGTCCCTACAACTTTCCATCAGTCTTTTTCAAAATGCTGGTAATCCTTCGAATGTGTCCAATCCCCACCCCAGGTAAATCCATATCGGGTAAAAAGCTTGTAACACAGATCATCGTGATCGATCTTGTGCGGAAAATCCCCACTCCGGTCAACATACGCTTTTGCATTTGCAGGCTCAATCGACAGCTTTCCGTTGACGGTTTTTACATAGGGATTATAAAGTGTATTGATGTCAACTGCCATGCCCAGACCGTGTTTTGAGATTTTTGTCGTGTGGGAAATGAAACGGAAATTAAACGCAGAGGAATTGTTATCGCTCATGGATGCCTCATCATCCGCATCGTATTCATCCACCAGCCGGACTTTTTCAATGGGATATTCTGCCTCATACAACTGCCTGAAAATGGCAAGGACATCCTCTGCAATGGCTTTATTTACCACAAGTTCTCCCTCTTTTGTCTGACCGTCAAACCCCATGTGGAGCACATGAAGATAGCGGAGATCTTCCCGCGGTACGGTACAATCTGCCTTGTATGATTTTCCCTGCATCTTCTCAAAAATATCGTCCGGGATTTTGGAAATATAGAACGCTTCCTCTGTGATACTTTTCCCGGTACGGTCCGCATTTTCAACACTTTGTTCTTTCTGCGTATGATCCGGTTCGTTCATGTTTTGTTTTTTCTCACTCAGTTCTGTCCCTGAAGTCCTGTGATCCTGTTCTTTTTCACTGTTCTCCTGATCCGCAACCTCAGACTTTTTTGTGTTTGATTTTTCCGGATGCCGGATCAGACGGCTTCCGGTTACGACTGCGGCAGCTGCAAGTAACACGGCCGCAGTGATGATCATTCCTTTTTGCTTTTTCACCAGTTTCTCCTTACTGACACGTTTCCCTTTTCTGTACATAAAAATTCATCCGCTTCAACATGATAACACCGCTAAGCCTACGCTATCGAAAAAAGTGTCATGTGAAAGCCCGAAGGCCGCATTTCTGCACGGATGAATTGTGTATATTTTAGCACTGATTTTTGGGATTTGCTATATTTTCATAACAAAAAATGCATTTTTCTTTTAATGCACCCTCGAAAAATAATCCATCAGAATTCCCTTAATATGATTATACCTTCTGGCATAAGAATTCTCCACCCGTATAATCTCCATATTGTGTGCCTGACAGATGGCATTTTTCTTCCGGTCGCGCTCCTGCACCACCGCATCTTCAAAATGCTCTTTCCCGTCAAGTTCGATTGCCAGAACCGGCAGTTCCTTTTTTCCCTGTTTTTCGTACACAACAAAATCAAAGCGCCCCATATAAAACAGATCATCATATGTCATATTGTCCTGAAACACCTGCGATATGGCAACTTCTTTGTGGATCACATACTTACTCTGGGAAAGCCAGATATTTTCGAGCGCATGCGTCAGGTTTTCGAGAAACGCATTTTCGGTAGCGGTAGAAAACGGCTGGATGCCAAGTGCACGGGAACTGATATGTTTTTCCGTAATCTCTGACTTCCCGTTGGTTTTGATGTACTGCGCAAGTTCATAAAGATCATCGTCTGCCTGTCCTGCATGCAGGCGCTCCAGTTCTTTGCTGTCTGCGAGCAGAACAAGTTTGTCTTTCGCCCGTGAGGTTGCAACATTGATCAGTTCCTTATTGTTTTTCAGCCACTGATAGGTACCGACATTGGTGCGGTCGGACAGTGCCGTGGAAAAAAGCACCACATCCTTTTCATCTCCCTGAAAAGCATGCACCGTTCCACAGACTAAATTTTCGAGGTGGTTTTCTTTGATCGCCTGCTCGATCAGTGCCCGCTGGTTTACAAACGGTGTAATCACCGCGATACTTTTGTCCGTGTTCTGCTTCGCGTATGCAATGACCTCGTCTGCTTCCGCCGGAGATGTATTTTTGATCTCGGCACGGTCGCTTTTTACATCTACATAGACAAGCGGCTCCGGCTCTTTGCTTTTTGAACAGATCTGCAGTTTGGAATTGTAATATTTTTTATTGTTAAATCCAATAATTTCTCTGTTGCAGCGGTAATGGCTGCGCAAAAGCACTTCATCACTCACCGCATCACATGCCAGATACGTTTTGTAAATTGAATTCTTTCTGTAATCATATTCCTCTGCCACATGATACCGCCGTCGCAGCTTGCGGTTGATCAGTTCTCCGAGCAGAATAACCGGATTCAGCTGCTGCGGATCTCCCACAAGCATCAGTTTCTCTCCACGGATAATCGGGACAAGAGAGATCGCAACATTGCACTGGCTGGCCTCGTCCATAATGGTCATGTCAAACAGCGGCTCCGGTTCCCCGATCTTATGTGCCGATATGCAGGTAGTGATAATGATTGAAAAAACACGCTGCAGCTTTTTTACATTTTCGGATTTCTGTATATATTTGTTGAATGCCCGCGCCTGTGTCTCTGGATTTTCTCCGGAATCTAAAATCTCCCGCAGTTCCTGATATTTGGGTTCTTCCAGTGTCTTGATACAACGCGCAGACGTATAAAATAAATACTGATAAAATTCTTCTTCGTTGCGGTCGAGAAGCTGCAGGGCATCCGAATCGGAAATTTCGCCAATCTGATGGATTCTCTGATCGAGCTTCTGCATCTGGTATCCCTGCAGGTCCATCTGAAACGGGAGCAGATTCATGGCATTTTTAATATGTTCCTGGTATTCCATCAGATGCGAAAGTGTCTCTTTCCGCTCCTTTAAATCCAGAATTTCCTCATACTCTTTCAGTCTCGCAGAAAGACGTTTTGCACGGTCAACCCGGTCATCCTTGCGCTTATCGAGCGTGGACGTAAATATTTTTACGGTCTGCACCTGATTTCGCAGGCGGTTGATGTAGCTGATTGCAGCTTTAACTTTGTCTATATTCCCAAGCCGCAGTACCGGAAACGGAATGGTCTGTCCATGGTACTCAAGATGTGTCAGTTTTTCAAATACATTGTCGATTGGAACGTTATTGTAGGACGCAAATAAAACGGTCGTATTGTTAAAAAACGCCGTTATTATCGTGTTGATGATCGTATTTGTTTTTCCCGTGCCCGGTGGCCCCTGTATGTAGGCAAGCGGATATTTCATGGCGTTGTTGATCGCCAACAGCTGATCCAGATTGATGTTCTGATTGATCAGTGCAATCGGATACGCCTTGGTGCGGCGTGGCCGTTCTAACAATTCCCCGAAGAAGGCTTTGACTGGATAAGTAACCTGCTGCTTTTCAAACATATCAAGTATGGCTTTGTACTCGTCATGCAGATTCAGCACTACATCCATCCCAAGCCCCAGCACATACGGCATATCATCTACGACCGGCTTTTGCCCGCCATGACCGGTAATCGCATCTTTGATTTTTTCCAGATTGTTTTCAAAATCTTCCAATAGTTCGTACTCGTCCGCATCCAGAAATTTACGCGCATTTTCTGTCTGTCCGTCAATGCCAAACTGTGTGCAGACTGTGATATCTTCATCCGGCTGAAACACTCTGTTTTTCACATCAAGGTTCAGGTTCCGGTATGCCAGAACATACAGCCCCTTCGCCGTATGAATACTCAATACATTGAGTGCTAGTTTCTTAATTCTTAAATTGGTGCTCTTTTTCTTTTCGTGAGACAGGGAATACTGGAAATTTGACACGACCTCCTGAAACTGCTGATCGTTAAGTGCATACCGTCCGTTTTTCACACGATCTCCATCGATATAATGGATCAGATCATAATCGGTGATGTAAGGTGTCGTATCCATGCGGTTACACAGTTCCAGATAATTTAGTATTTTCAGATTTGCAGAGCTGGAAAAAATAGTTTTATAACGCTCCGGATGCATCTCGATATCTTCGATCAGCTGCCTGTTTTCCGGACAGTACGTTCCTTCAATGACTTCCGTGGACAGGATGGAATCCACAAAAATTTTGTCATATTCCCCCAGTGTATACATTCCGAGGTGCAGACCATCTACTTTGAGGGTACGTTTTGCCGGATCAAGATCACGGATTCCAATCCAGTATTTTGTAATCTGATCCGCTTTGTTCCGATATTCGATTTTCAGCCACTTTCCTTCATGAATCGCCCGGAAAATGTCCCTGCAAATCTGATTCATACTATGCTCCGTCCTGTTTTACATGATATCTCTATCATTCATTATGATGTTCGGACAGAACCTTTGTCAAGCAAATCCTCAATTCCCCTTGCTGCTCAAAGGATTACTTCTCGTTTCAAAAAACTGGTTGTTATCTATGCGTGCGCGGTTTTTGTCGTTGTACATACTGCTCTGCCGGATTGCGGCATTTTCTTTTTCCTGTTCCGGTGTGTTCTCCGCAAAATATTTTGGTCCTGCGGTAACCGGATCTGCATCCGTTCCTACAAGCATCGCTGATTTATCCGTGTAATTTTTTGGTTTCATGACATACCTCCATATTTTTTGTTAGTATGTCCGATTTTTATCCTCTCCACTCCCGTAAGTAAAAGTTTGTAAAAACTTCCGTAACCTGTCTGTCTTCGGATTCTCGAAAAATTCTTTCTTAAATCTTCTTCTAATGGAATATCGTACTCTTTCTCAATTATATTTAGCTTCCCGCTTTGTGTAAGACTCTTTGAAAGCAATGCCCTCAACAGACGATGTAATTCATGCTTTTCATCCTGACGAGGTAACTTCTTTGCCAATCCAATCAAAACAATATTAAGCATATCCTGCTTAATATCATCATATCTTAGTTCCTGCCTTTGAATACTTTAACGCTTCCTTGCAATATACAGACTGATTTACAATCCAAATCAGGCACACTACAAGAGAAGGTAAGAATCCTATGCCCAAAACAAGTGCACTTCTGCTAAACTGTTATTCATAACCAAACCTCAACCTCCTTATCAGTCGAGTAGACTAAGACCTCTCAATCTTAGCCCCTCACAGATCCGTACGTGCGG
>OCPR01000056.1_pt1 | contig 185131 bp, 168 predicted proteins | sample 1538611 | NCBI WGS metagenome assembly OCPR01 (sample SAMN04571711, study PRJEB22368) | human gut metagenome | biome: human gut; material: stool | host: Homo sapiens | place: Luxembourg | collected 2012-09-28
GAGAAAAAACACGAATTACGCCCCGCTTGTCGGAAACTTCCGGGGCTCAGCAGAGGAAAAACACGAATTACGCCCCGCTTGTCGGAAACTTCCGGGGCTCAGCAGAGGAAAAACACGAATTACGCCCCGCTTGTCGGAAACTTCCGGGGCTCAGCAGAGGAAAAACACGAATTACGCCCCGCTTGTCAGGAACTTCCGGGGTTCAGCAGAGAAAAAACATGGATTTCGCCCCGCTTGTCAGGAACTTCCGGGGCTCAGCAGAGAAAAAACACGGATTTCGCCCCGCTTGTCAGGAACTTCCGGGGCTCAGCAGAGAAAAAATGTAGATTACGCCCCGCTTGTCGGAAACTTCCGGGGCTCAACAGAGAAAAAACGTAAATTACAGGGCATTTCGTAACGTAAGCTATAATAAATGCCGCGATGCCCACCGCGGAAGGATGTTCCGTTTGCTGTGGACGTTCGTGGATTTGAAACTACCCTCCGCAATGAGCCACGCTATTCATAAGATTGTCAGCATAAAACGCTGCCAATCTTATTTCATATCGCGGCGTTCGCCGCATCTCGGCATAAGTAAAGACAGCGAATTGTGCGCAAGCGCCCATCGCTGTCTTCACTATGCCTATGCGCGGCTATGCTTTCGTAACTTTCCAGTTACAGCAGTTCCTTCAGCATCTGGTTGACGCTGGCGGGGTCTGCCTTGCCTTTCATGGCCTTCATGGTCTGGCCTACCAGGAAGCCGATGGCTTTCTCTTTGCCGTTGTGGTAATCCTCGACAGACTGGGAATTAGCGGCAATGACTTCCTCCACGACTTTACGCAATGCGCCTTCGTCATTGACGGTCTTCAGTCCCTTCTCCTCCACATACTGTTCGGGATCTACATCTTCCTCAAACATCACCTGGAATACTTCTTTTGCTACAGAAGAGTTGATGACTTTGCCGTCTACCAGCGTGATCAGCCTGCTCAGATGCTCCGGTGAGAACCGGATGTCCTCCGGCTCCATCTCTTTTTCTTTTAACAGGCGCATAGTCTCCACCATCAGCCAGTTGGACACCTTCTTGGGCTGGCTTCCCAGTGCAACGGAAGCTTCAAAGATATCTGCCAGATGCTTGGAGCCGGTGATGATATCGATATCATATTCCGGAATATCGTATTCTTCCTTGTAACGCTTCATCTTCTCGGTGCGGAATTCCGGCTGTCTGCTGCGGATGCTATCCAGCCACTCATCGCTGATATAGACCGGTACCAGGTCGGGATCCGGAAAATAACGATAATCCTGCGCATCCTCCTTGGAACGCATCGCATAGGAATATTCCTTATTATCATCCCAGCGTCTGGTCTCCTGAATGAGCTCTTTGCCGGCCTCCAGCAGATCGATCTGTCGCTCCCGCTCCCCCTGAATGGCTCTGGCGATGGCCTTGAAGGAATTCAGGTTCTTCATCTCGGTACGGGTTCCGAACTTTTCCGCTCCCACTTCTCTCACGGACAGATTGACATCGGCACGCATGGAGCCTTCCTGAAGCTTACAGTCGGACGCTCCCAGATACTGGATCAGCAGACGTAATTTTTCCAAATAGGCAATGACCTCCTCCGCGCTGCGCATATCCGGCTCGGATACGATCTCGATCAGAGGCACACCGGAACGGTTGTAGTCCACCAGTGTGCAATCTTCCCAGTCGTCATGCACCAGTTTACCGGCATCCTCCTCCATGTGGATCTCGTGGATACGCACCGGCTTCGTGTAAGCGTTGCCGTTCTCTCCCGCTACCTCGATTTCAACCGAGCCATTCCTGCAGATGGGCAGATACAACTGAGAGATCTGATAGTTTTGAGGGTTATCGGGATAGAAATAATTTTTTCTGTCAAATTTGCAATACTGTGTAATGGTACAATTCGTCGCAAGACCTACTGCCACCGCATATTCTACCACCTGCTTATTCAGCACAGGAAGAGATCCCGGCATACCGGTACATACTGGGCAGGTGTGGGTGTTGGGTCTGCCGCCGAACGCCGTGGAACAGCCGCAGAATATTTTCGTCTTCGTGGCAAGCTCTACATGCACTTCCAGACCAATTACTGTTTCATATTGTTTTGCCATGTCGCTTACCTCCTCTGCTCATAGGTATAGGCTGCACGGATCAGTGTCTTCTCTTTGAAGCAGTCACCGATCAGCTGCATGCCGATAGGCAGTCCCTTGGAATCCGTGCCGCAGGGAACGCTGATACCGGGCAGTCCCGCTAGGTTGATGGAGATGGTGTAGATGTCTCCCAAATACATCTTGATAGGATCCGCCAGACTGCTGCCCAGCTTCGGTGCCGTGGTGGGTGCCACCGGCCCAAGGATTACATCGTATTTTGAAAATGCCTCATCAAAAGCCTTCTTGATCAATGCTTTTACGCGGAGTGCCTTCAGATAATAAGCATCATAATAGCCGGAACTTAACACGAAGGAGCCCAGCATGATACGACGCTTCACCTCGGGTCCAAAGCCCTGGGAACGGCTTCTCTTGTACATGGTATGCAGATCCTCCGCATCCTGCGCACGGTAACCGTATTTTACACCATCGAAACGTTCCAGGTTGGAGCTGGCCTCTGCAGCCGCGATCGTATAGTAAGTGGGAATCGCATAGTCCACCAGACTTAAATCGAACTCCTCCACTTCTGCCCCCTGTGCTTTCAATACTTCCGCTGCTGCCAGTACCGCATCTCTTACCTCAGGATCCAGTCCTTCCCCGAAATAGTCTCTGGGAATACCAATCTTCATTCCCTTCACATCCGCTACCAGTGCGGAGGTGAAATCTGTGTTCTCCCGCTTCATGGAAGTGGAGTCCTTAGGGTCATGGGAGGTGATGGCCTCCAGTACGGTGGCACAGTCCGTCACGTCCTTCGTCAGCGGTCCGATCTGGTCCAGAGAGGAACCATAAGCAATCAGTCCGTAACGGGATACCGTTCCGTAGGTGGGCTTCATGCCGACGACTCCGCAATAAGATGCGGGCTGTCGAATGGAACCGCCGGTATCGGAACCCAGTGCTGCAAAGCATTCCTGCGCTGCTACTGCCGCTGCAGAGCCGCCGGAGGAACCGCCGGGCACATGCTCCGGGTTTCTGGGATTCTTTGTCACTCCGTAATAAGAAGTCTCCGTGGTGCTGCCCATGGCAAACTCATCCATATTGGTCTTGCCCAGAATCACTGCGCCTGCCTTTTCCAGATTCAGCACTGCTTCCGCACTGAAGGTCGGCACAAAATTCTCTAAGATTTTAGAAGAGCAGGTAGTCAGGGTTCCCTCGGTGCACATATTGTCTTTGATAGCAAAGGGAACCCCGGCCAGAGGCCCGGTCAGTTCGCCTGCTTCGATTTTTTTCTGTACTTCCGCTGCCTGCTGCAATGCCTTTTCCCGTTCTACGGTCACATAGCAGTGGTAGGTATCTTCGCTGGCTGCGATCTTATCCAGAACGGCCTGCGTGGCTTCCACCGCCGTAGTCTTACCTTCCCGGATCGCCTTAGCCAGCTCTACTGCTGTCAGGGATAAAATATCCATATCCATTCTCCTTTTTTAATGTCTGATGGAAAACCATTACCGCCTAAATGCTGTAACCAGATTATAAAGCGGTATTCTACCCGATTTCTAATCAAAAGTCTTTGGTACCACAAACATGTTGTCCTTCTCGCCGGGGGCATTGGCCAGGGTCTGTTCACTCTCATCCCCATTGGTCACCACATCCTCACGGAAGACATTCTGAACCGGGAATACATGAGACATAGGTTCCACTCCCGTTGTATCCAGTTCGCTTAGTTTGTCGATATAGTCCAGCATTCTGCCCATATCCTTTTTCGCCGCTTCCTTCTCTTCATCAGAAAGCTCAAGTTTTGCCAGAATGCCTACATATTCTATGGTCTCGTCACTGATCACGTTCGCCATACTAATTTCCATTCCTTTCCATTCCTGCATGTTTTCAGGTGCTTTCCTACGAAACTCATAGCACCCTGTGCAGTCACAAATTGACGCGTACCATCAGAACTTCTTCACGAAAGAGCCTCTGCTCTGAGTAATCAGAAGTTCTTTCCGCACTAATCTCTCACTTTAATGTGTACCTCACGCAGCTGCTGTTCCGTCACTTCGCCGGGAGCCCCGCACATCAGATCCTGTGCATTGCCGTTCATGGGGAAAGCGATCACCTCACGGATGTTATCCTCGTTCCGAAGCAGCATGATCATACGATCCACGCCGGGAGCCATTCCCGCATGAGGGGGGGCTCCGAACTGGAACGCCTGATACAGTGCTCCAAACTTGGTCTTTAATGTCTCTTCGTCATAACCTGCAATGGCGAACGCTTTTTTCATGATCTCGATGTCATGGTTACGTACTGCACCGGAGGACAGTTCCACGCCGTTGCATACGATGTCGTACTGATAAGCCAGGATCTCCAGCGGATCCATGGTGTTCAGTGCTTCCAGACCGCCCTGGGGCATAGAGAACGGATTGTGGGTGAATCCGATCTGCTTCGTCTCGGGATCCAGCTCAAACATCGGGAAATCGTTCACATAGCAGAAACGGTAAGCATCCTTCTCGATCAGATTCAGTTTCTCGCCCAGCTCAGTACGGATATGACCGGCATAGTAGTTCGCCTTATCCTCTTTGTCCGCAATAAAGAAGATGGTATCTCCGGCCGAAAGTCCTGCCATTTCTGCCAGTTCTCCCTTCATCTCTTCGGGAATAAACTTATCGATGGGTCCCTTGTAGCTCATATCCTCTGCCACTTCGAGATAACCAAGTCCACCCATACCAAGAGAAGTTGCAAAGCTTAGCAGCTTCTCATGGAAGCCTTTGGACATCTCCGCATGTACCTTGATGGCACGGACGGTTCTGCCGATAAACGGCTTAAACGTACATCTCTGGAAAAACTCCGTCACATCCATAATTCTCAAAGGATTGCGCAGATCCGGCTTGTCACAGCCGAACTCCAGCATGGCCTGTTTGTAACTGATGATGGGGAACGGTGTCTCAGTGATCCTGCTGCCTTCGGGAGCAAATTTCTCAAAGGTATCATGCAATACTTCCTCGCCGACCTTGAAGACATCCTCCTGGGTCACGAAGCTCATCTCGAAGTCCAGCTGATAGAACTCTCCGGGAGATCTGTCTGCTCTGGCATCCTCATCACGGAAGCAGGGAGCGATCTGGAAATACTTATCGAAGCCGGAAGCCATAAGCAGCTGCTTATACTGCTGCGGTGCCTGGGGCAGCGCATAGAATTTTCCTTTAAATTTTCTGCTGGGAACAATATAGTCTCTGGCGCCCTCGGGAGAAGAAGCACACAGGATCGGGGTCTGGATCTCCAAAAATCCCACGTCCGTCATCTTCTGGCGCAGATAACTGATCACCTTGGAACGAAATACAATGTTATCCTTTACTTTTGCATTTCTAAGGTCAAGATAACGATATTTTAATCTCACATCTTCCCGGATCTCTTTAGACGTCTGGATCTCGAAAGGAAGCTGTTTATATACTCTTCCCAACACATCGATCTTGTGTGCTTCCAGTTCGATGGTGCCGGAAGGAATCTTCGGGTTGTAGGTTTCTTCGTCTCTGTGCTCCATGAGACCGGTTATGGACAGGCACATTTCCTTGGTGATGCCCTTTAAAAGCTCCGGCTTACGGATGACCACCTGTAATACACCGTACATATCCCGCAGATCAATAAAGGATACGCCGCCGTGGTCACGGATGTTCTCCACCCAGCCTGCCACCTGCAAAGTCTGTCCGATCTGCTGTTCACTGATCTCTTTCATTGTTAAATCTCTGTACATATCGCACCTCCTGTTATATAGTGTCCCGAATGTGCGCTCCCTGTACAGCTTATTTTTGAATACAAAAAGCCCCGGGACATGTTAAAACATATCCCGGGACGAATCATCTAATCCGTGGTACCACCCGAATTGACAGGCGCCTTTGCCTATCCACTCTTGTCACTTAACGCGTGCAACGTGTCATCCTAGCTGCATGTGATATTCTGCAGTTCAGATCACCTGCTCCGGAGTGTTCCCTTCGCCAGCTTCCGCAAACAGCGCTCTCAGTCGGTGACGCTGTATTCCTGTCGTTTCCCTTGGCAAGAGTCTCTTTCATAGCATTTACAAAATAGTTTTTCAACTTAGGTTTATAATATTCGCACAAATCAAATCTGTCAAGCGTTTTTTATTGTAACAGTTCAGCCATGGACATATCCGAGCGCAAAAATCATGCTTGCATGATTTTTCGAACGAATATGTTCATTAGATGAGCGCCGGTTTATGAGCAAAGGTAGTCACGAAGTGACGGAAAGCGTGTCAACGCGACTTTGCGAATGGCGCGGGCTGAACGGAAGATTAGTTGCTGCAACTTTAGTTGCTGCAACTTTAGTTGCATGCACTCTTGAACTGATTCCAGATCTCCGCATGCAGATCCTCTGCCTCCTGGGAGATATTCTGCACGATCTCGCCCTCCGCTGCATCTTCCGGCAATACGATCATTTTCTTCATGTCGTCGGAAATATACTCTTCCGCAGCTTTGTTGGTGCAGTAGTAGCCGATATACTCATAGCATTTCGCCGCATTCTCAGGATCGTTGATATAGTCCAAAAATGCATAAGCCGCATCTGCATTGGGTGCCTGGGAAGGTATAAATCCGGCCATGATGCCGAAGCCCAGTCCCTCCTTGGGATATACCACTTCCAGATCCGGTCTCGCTTGCAGTGCCGCAGATACCTGGGAAGTATACAGGAACGCTGCTGCCACCTCACCGCTGATCAGATAATCCTGCGTATTATTGTCATTGATCACACGGATATTGGGAGCCAGACTCAGAAGCTTCTCTCCTGCTGCCCGGATCACATCCAGATCCTCGGTGTTAAAGGATTCTCCCATGGTCTTTAAGGTGATGCCGTCGATAACACGATAGTTTGCCGTCAGTGCCACGTTATTTTCCAGTGCCGGATTCCACAGATCCTCATAGCCTGTGATCTTCACATCCGTCAGTCCCGGATCGTATACGATCAGAGGAATGCCCGCTCCGTAGGGCACGGTATATTCGTTCTTCGGGTCATAGAACTGAGACATAAATACAGGATTCAGGTTATCATAAGTACTGATCCTGGAAGTATCCAGCTTCTGAGCCAGGCTCTCCTGAATAGCCAGCTCAATGATATAGTCATCCGCAATGACCAGATCGTAATCACTGCCCCTGGTTTCTTCCAGCTTCGCCAGCATATCCTCATCATAGTCAAAATTAGAATAATTGATACGGATACCGGTCTCTTTTTCAAAACCATCTAAAATCTCCTGGGGGAACATGCCGTCCCAGGTATAGAGATTCAGTTCTCCCTTATCTTCTTTACCGCCTGCTCCACAGCCGGTAAACAACGTGGCCAGCATGGTCGCTGCCAACAGCATTGCCAGCTTTTTCTTCATAATCTCCTCCTTCGATACAGTTCTCCTGCATCATCTGCTATACATTTTTATGTTGTTACTTATCCGCAATTGCATTTGCGGAATCGTTCTTTCCTCATTTTCCCCCGGCAGCTTTCTCTACAGCTGTCTGCGACTTACGTCCCAGCACATACGCCCCCGCCAGACACAACAATATCACAAACAGCATGACCGTGGCAAGTGCATTGATCTCCGGTGTCACACCGGTCTTTAATTTCGTGTAGATCTTCACCGGCAGGGTATTGACCTTCGGTCCAGTGACAAAAATACTGATCACCACATCGTCGAAGGACATGGCAAATGCAAGCAGCACTCCCGACAGGATCGCCGGAAGAATCTGTGGCAGGATCACATCCCTAAATACCTGCCACTTCGTAGCTCCCAGATCCAGCGCCGCCTCTTCCAGAGACCGGTCCATTCCCACCAGTCTCGCCCGTACCATAGTGAACACGTAGGGCACACAGAACGTGGTATGGGCGATCACCAGCGTGACCATACCAAAGGGCAGTCCCATCAGGGAAAATACGGACAAAAATACCATGCCCAGAATGATCTCCGGGATCATGATGGGGAGTGTGGACACATAGGCCACGGCATCGTCCAGTTTCCGTTTTCTGCGGCTCATCCCCAGTGCTCCCGAAGTGCCGATCAACACCGCAAAGGCACAGCTAAGTACCGCAAGGATCAGGCTGTTAATCAGTGCTTCCCCCAGATCTCTGTCCCGGAACAACTCCCGGTACCATTTCAGGGAAAAGCCCTCCCACACGGAAGTCAGCTTGGAGGCATTGAAGGAATACACCACCGTCAACAGGATTGGAATATAGGTCAGCACTGTGATCACCGCCACATATACAAAGGGCCATTTTTTCTTTTTCATACGCTACATCATCCCTTCCAGCTGTGAGGTTCCGGTGATCTTGCGGTACAGACGGATCATCACCGAAGTCAGCACCATCAGTACTGCGGACAGCGCCGCCGCAAAGGGCTGATTCCGTCCCTTGGTGATCTGTTCCTGAATCACACTGCCCACCAGCACGATCTTATTGCCGCCCAGGATATCCGCTATGAAAAACAGTCCCATGGACGGAATAAAGGACAGCACCACGCCGGACAAAAGTCCCGGCAGCGTCAGCCGGAAGCTGACGGTCCAGAAGGCTTTCCACGCCGAGGCTCCCAGATCTCTGGAGGCTTCCACCAGAGAGGCATCCAGCTTCTCCGCACTGGAATACACCGCCAGGATCATAAACGGCAGCAGGGAATAGATCATTCCCACCACCACCGCCGGATAGGTGTAGAGCAGCTTCAACGGCTGCTTCGTCAGGTGCAGCCCCATCAATATCTTATCCAGTACACCATTGCTGCGAAAGACAATAATCCAGCCGTACAGGCGGATCAGCGCACTGGTCCAGAAAGGGATCATAATGAGCAACAGCATCCTGCGCTTCCAGACAGCGTTCATTTTTGCCATGAAATAGCCGTACGGATATCCGATCAGCGCCACGAAAAAGGTGGCGGTAAATGCCAGCTTCAGAGACTGCCAGAAAGTATCCAGATACAGCGGTTCCAATATTCTCTTATAATTGTCCAGGGTGAATGTAAAGTCCACGCCCCAGACCTGTGCTCTCTGTAAAAAGCTCAAAAGGAACAGATACAGGATCGGCAGAGCCACGAACAGAATCGTGAACACATACATAGGGATCATCAGTCCGACATTCCCGCTTCTCCTGCGGCTGTTACTTGTGATTTTCGTCTTTGTCATTATCTATTACCTTTACTGCGTCTTTCGCATCCCAGCCGATCTGCACCTTCTGTCCCGGCTGTAAGTCATTGTCGATTCCATAGCGGCTGGCGGTCAGAGTCTGTCCGTCCGGCAGGCCAAACAGAATGCGCAGCTGCCCTCCGGCAAAGCTTTTTTCCACCACGACAGCCTCCTGTGTGCAGGCTGCCTCCCCGTTCATCAGAATGTTTTCCGAGCGGATGGCAAAAGTCTCCCCATTTTTATGCAGAATATTCGCATTTCCCACAAAATCCGCCACATAGCTGGTCTGCGGCTGATAGTACACCTCATTGGGCGTCCCCAGCTGTTCCAGGATGCCTTCGTGCATGACACCGATGCGGTCCGACATATTGATGGCTTCTTCCTGATCGTGAGTGATGTAAATAAACGTGATCCCCAGCTGCTTCTGCAGACGTTTCAGTTCCAGCTGCATCTGCCTGCGCAGCTTCAGATCCAGTGCTCCCAGCGGTTCATCTAACAGCAATACTTTCGGCTCATTGATCACCGCTCTGGCAATGGCAATACGCTGCTTCTGTCCACCGGACAGCTGATCCGGCATCCGTTTTCCATACCCTTCCAGCTGTACCAGACGAAGGGCCTGCTCCACTCTCTCTGCAATCTCTGCCTTGGGAACTTTTCGGATCTTCAATCCATATCCTACGTTGTCCGACACATTCATATGCGGAAACAGGGCATAATTCTGGAACACCGTATTGACATCCCGTTTGTTCGGCTCACGGTTCGTAATGTCCTGTCCTTCCAGGATCACCTGTCCGACATCCGGCAGTTCCAACCCCGCAATAATACGCAGCGTCGTGGTCTTGCCGCAGCCAGAAGCTCCCAACAGGGTAATAAATTCTCCCTGTGCCACCTCCAGATCAATGCCTTTTAATACTTCTGTATTGTCAAATGATTTCCGGATCTGCCGAAGTTGTAATATACTTTCGCCCATGCACCGGCTCCTTTCCTCATTTTCATATATCATTTTTGATACAGATTCTACCGTATTTTTTTATCTCAGTCAATCCTTTATCCCCAGGCAATAAAAACGCTAAAAACAGGCTGCCGGCTTCAGAGCCGCCAGAATATCAGGCATTAAAAAATGCCAAGCCACAGGTTTTCATCCTGGGCTCAGCACCATATTTTACAACTCAACAACCCGGTCATTCACCTGTGTAAAGCTGCCTCCGTCCATATTTTTACGTACAAAGGGAACACCCCTGCGCACATAGTATACATTATCCTGAAGCAGGGCATCCGGATTCTCTGACGGGCTGATCGTACCACCGAGATCATCATAGCTGATATTATCGCGGAAGGTATTATGGATCGCCTCCTGCAGACAGAACATCACACAGCCGCCTTCATTCTGCCTGCTGTAATTGGATTCATACACCGTTCCGTCCCCGGAATCCGCATCATATGCCATGCCGTCCTGATTGAGTCTGGTGTCCGTGACTTCATTATAGCGAAACAGGGCATCCTTGCATTTCCAGGGCCAGATCCCGGCTGCCACTTTTCCCATCCGGTCGCCCGGCTCGCAATAGATCCGGTCATTGATCTCGCAGGCCACAGAGTCTGCCATATTATGCTCCACCAAAGGACGCAGGGCATACATCGGCGTGATCCCATCCCCACCGGCCTCTTTTACATAATTATGCCGTATCTGCATATTTTCATGTCCATAGTTCAGAAAAACGGCTTCCGTAAGCTCTGCCCCCCGGAACTTATCATGGGCATAAGTATAGCCTGCTGCGATTCCCCAGCGGCTGACCCGGTGCACGAAGCATCCTTCAATAACGATATCCCGATACCGTGCCACACCCGTCAGCTCCTCACATTCCGGACGGAGCGCTGTCATATAGATCCCACCGTTGTTCATGTGTTTATCGTAGACATTCCCATGGACATCATGGATCCACAGATTCCTAAGTGTGATGCCGCTCCGCACCCCTTTGTCCTTAGCTGCCACAGCCACACCGGTACGGTTCATTTTCTCACCCAGACTATAACGCTCTCCCGGGATCATGCTGCCTTCATTCGTGATCTCCAGATCCTCGACCACAATATGCTCCGCATCGTACAAAAGCACTGCGGAAGATACATAGCCGTGATACACATGCGTAGGTGCATCCAGCGGGGTCCCATAATCCTGATACCAGATCCCCTGTCCGCAGGCATCGATCCGCGGCGGTGCATCTGCTGTGCCGTACGCTCCGATCACGATCGGTGCCTCTTTCGTACCGCTGTCTGTCACATGCAGATATTGTCCGTAAAATACACTGCCCCGCTCCAGCAGGACACGGTCGCCCGGCTGCAGGTGTCTTCGATTGACAGCAGACAGACTGGCAAACGCCGTACTGCATGTGCGTCCGTCATTTTCATCACTGCCTGTTCTCTGACTCACATAATATGTCGCAGATAAGCTTGTCATATGCATCCTCCCGTAACCGTTTCTCAATGATCTGTGACACCTCCTCATAGGTAAAATGATCCCCATGATAGCGTCCGAACAGATCTCTATTCTGTTCGTAAAAATCCCGTTTCTCCTGCTCCGTGAAATCCGGGCAGAAGCCGCCTTCCCGGACCTTCTCACACGGCTGTACAAAATCCAGCTTCAGGCGGGTCAGCTCATATTCCAGATACGCCGGTGCGGAAAAATAATGCGGTCCGTAGAACCGCTGTCCTTCCTGTTCCATTCTCCGCAGCTCTTCGTTGTGCTTCTGTCGTCTGGCCTCCAGGCCCTCCATGGTGGGATCCTCGATCAGGCCCATTCTATGCGCCAAAAGGAAGGCTCCCTGAGCCTTCCTGATATGCGCCTGTGTCATAGTTTCCTGTTTTGGCATTTTCTGTTGCATTATTTCACTGCTCCCGTAATTCCATTTGCAAAGCTCTTCTGTAAACACAGGAAGATGATCGCTGTAGGAAGTGTACAGATCAATACTCCCAGCATCAGCATACCATAATCCACACTGTATCCACTCTTCAGATTGGCTACTAACATCGGCATGGTGATCGCCTTGCTGTCCTGTAAAATGATCGTGGGCCACAGATAATTATTCCACGCATTCATAAATGTAACCGTCATCGCCGCTCCATAGGTAGATTTCATCACCGGGATGAACATCCGGAAGAAAATCTGTATTTCGCTCAGACCTTCCAGTCTGGCAGCCTCGATAATATCATGAGGGAAAGAACGTGCCGCCTGTCTGAAAAGCATGATCATAAACGGAGTCGAGATGGATGGCAGTGCCAGTGCGATCCAGGTATTTACCAGCTTCCAGGAGGTAAACATCTTGAACAGGGGGATCATGATCGCTACGAACGGAAGCATCATTGCCAGCAGCAGAATACTCATCAGAATGTCCTTGCCCTTATCATGATAGATCTCAAATCCATAACCGGCAATGGAACAGATCAGCAGTGTCACAACCGTGATCACGATCGCATTGCGGAAGGAATTAAACATTGCAAGTCCGAGATTCTGCATGTCAACCAGGGTCTTGAAATTCTCGATCAGATAGGTACCAGGGATCAGACGCCCTCTTACCACATCAATACTCTGGTTGGTCGCACCGCACAGCATATAATACAGTGGAAATGCCGACAGAAAACTTGCTATCACTAAGATCGTGTAGGAAATTATTTGTTTGAATTTAGTCACGTTTGTCACCCACCTTCATCTGAATTGCAGACAGAACCGCTACCATCACAAGTATGCATACAGACAACGCTGCCGCATAATTAAATTTCGGTGTCTCCACAAAGGAGATATTGTAGATGTAATGCGCCAATGTCATTGTAGATTTTCCGGGACCGCCTGCTGTCAGGTTCATAGACTCATCGAACAGCTGCAGTGTTCCCGAAGTAGACATGATCGCCGTCATCAGAATGGTCGGCTTTAACAACGGTATCGTGATCTTCATGAACTGCTGGAACGGTGTCGCTCCGTCGATGTAGCTTGCCTCATATACAGAATAATCGATATTCTGTAATCCTGCCAGATAGAATACCATATTATATCCGGTCCATCTCCAGATCAGTGCGATCACGATGACCCATCGCGCCGGCCATGTGCTCTGGAACCAGTCCACGGAAGACAGTCCGATGGCCATCAGCACTCTGTTGACCACTCCATCCGGAGCAAACAATGACTTAAATATCATGGAATAAGATACCAGTGACGTTGCACACGGAAGAAAGATCAAAGTGCGGAAAATACCTTTCCCTTTTATCTTAGGATTATTCAGCAGCTGCGCCAGCATCAGTGCGAGCACAAGCATGATCGGTACCTGAATCACAAAATAAAAGAAGGTATTGAACAAGCATTGCTGGAAGGTTTTATCCTTGAAGATCCTGGCATAATTCGCTGCACCATTAAAGACTCCTCCTGTCTTCCGGAAAGAAAGAAGGATTGCCTGTGACATCGGATAGAAACAAAATACAAATATTAAAATCGATGCCGGAAGCAGGAATGCCCATCCGGTCAGATTATGCTTTTTTTCCAAACTTAATTTTGCTTTCTTCTTTTCCATGTTTCTCTCCTACAACAGTACCGGGAACGCACTGCTGCACCCCCGGTACTATCCAGTTTCCATACTCTGGTGATTATTCGGCGATATTAAACTCTACGGTATCCTGAGCGTTTTTGATCTCTGTATCGATATCAGCGTTCTTCTGTACAACGTTGGTGATCGCATCTGTCAGTGCACTTCTGATATCAGAGTAGTATGCACCGTAGTCAATTCCGGGAACATGTCCGGCGAACTCTACGATATCCTTGTACACTGCCTGACCGCCGTAGAACTCATTGCCCTCATTATAGGTCTCAGACTGTGCTGCGGGCAGGTAACTTGCGATTGCTCCTGCATTTACCAGCAGATCATCGTATAAATCTACATCAGCACCAAAGGTAGCGTTCAGGAAATCAAATGCCAGATCGGTATTTTTGCAGTTAGAAGATACTGCCCAGCTTGCACCACCGCAGTTAGCGTAGTTGGTTGCGCCTTCTACATCATCTAACTTAGGCATATTCACGATTGCCCATTTACCTGCCTGATCCTCTGCTGCCTGAATGGAGGACATGATCCAGCAGCCCTGGATAACGCCTGCTGCAGTACCCTTGTTCATGGAAGCGATATACTGATCCCAGTCGGTATAATCTGCCATGATTCCTTCATCGATCAGCTGCTTATAGGTCTCGATTGCTTTCTTCAGTGCTGCGTTGTCAACCAGTGTCACCTCTCCATCCACCATGGGAGAAGCGCCTGCAGACTGTAACATCTCGATCACAATCTCAGAACCGCCGGAGCAGGTCAGCATGGGAACATCATTCGCAGCCATTACCTTCTTGGACAGCTCCATGAACTCAGACCATGTGGTATCCTTGAAATCTTCTACCTTAAGGCCTGCTGCTTCTACCATATCGGAACGAATCGCCATGATGGTAGCACCATTATCAAAAGGAATACCATAATGTGTTCCATTTACTGTAGAGTCAGCCAGCTTACCCATAGAGAACTGGGAGAAATCAATTCCGCAGTCATCCAGTGCTGTGAAGATTCCGGGATAATTGGTTGCATTTTTGTGGAAGGAATAATCCTGCATCAGGAAGATATCCGGTAAAGTGCTGTAATCACCGGCTTCAGCCGCTGTGATCAGGGCAGTCTCGATATCGCTATATACCTTCTCCTGAATGTCTAACTTGAAGTTAGGATGATCCACCTGATATGCCTTCTCTGCCTGCTTCATTGCATAGACATTGAAGTTAGGATCCCAACACCATACGGTCAGTGTCTCGTCTTCTGCGGAAGCAGTCGTTTCTGCTGCTGCCTCTGTTTCCTTGGATGCCTCGCTGGATGCTACGCTCTGCGCATCATTTCCGGCAGGCTTGCTGCCACAGCCGGTCAGCATGGACATAGCCATTGCCGCTACTAAGAGCACGCTTAATACTTTCTTTTTCATCTTAAATAACCTCCTTATACTTGTAAAGTACTACCTTATAAAATATGAAACGCTTTTTGCTTTCCATAAGTTACCTGTCTTCCATATCGTCCACCCAACGCATTTCGCCGGGCTTCAGATCCAGCACATACGCACATTTTCCTTTGATATACAGCTCTGTGTGCTGTGCCTGTGCAGAGTTGTTGATCACTGCGATCTTGCCGGTCTTCTGGAATACCGTTACTTCGGTATCCACATTCGTTACATAGTAACGTTTCATCTCCTGCTCCATGCCGGCTGCATAATAAATTGCCCGAAGCAGAAGCCTGCAGTTCTGGGGAGAATACGGAAGACCTGCAAAATATACGCTGTGTCCTCTGCCATATTCATTAACTACCAGCTGGCTGTATTCCCCATCCATCGCAAGGATCTGATAATGTCCGCCCTGTGCATAGATGCGGCTGGTGCCCTCGCCGAAATCCAAGGCTCCTTCAATATCCTCTAAGATAAAGTGATCGTCATTTTTCTCATTATATTTGTCCGTACTGAGAGAGAAGCACATCTCGCGGTCTACACCGAGCACATCGGACAATTGGAAATATCTTCCCTGATACTGATAAGCGGTAGGCTCACCCACACCGATGAAGCCACCTCCCTGATCCACAAAGCGTCTGATATTGGTCAGGACCTTTTCGTCGATCCAGTTCTCCGCGCCGCTGAATGCAGTGTACGCATCCCCGACATTAATGATGACCTTGATTTCCTCAGGGATGCCGTTCCTGACATCATCAAAGGAAATGAACTCGACCTCAAAAGGCATTCCGCTTAAGCATTCCAGTACTCCCTCTGCGGAATAAGTTTCCCTGTGCCAGATCGCATGATGTACCTGATTGGACATCCACCTTCTCTGACTGCCCCAGCAGTTCAGGATCGCCACCTTGAAAGGTGCCACATAGGAAGCTGTCCCCTGCATATTTTCATGGATCTCCCGAAACTGTGTTACTACATTTTGTATTTCATCAATGAAACCGGGCCAATTACTTGCCAGCTTCAGATAGCCGCCATATCCAATCCTGTCCAGGGGAGACCTGAGTAAAGCACGCCTTGCTTTTCTCCAGTTATCCCTTGCCTCTCCGATCGGGTCACCACCCTCGCAGAACACATCCGGGAAAAAGTAAGGTAACAGCCGTCCTTCGGTATAATCCACTCCCTTGATATCAGAGATCATGCGGAGTGTCACACCGCTTCCGACAGAGCCTACCACTGCATCCAGTCCGATGCCTGCGAAATATTTACCGTAGGGCTCTGTTCCGATCCAATGATCTCCGAGGAACATCATCGCTTCCTTGCCATAAGAATGTACAATGTCTACCAGCTCCTTCGCCAGCGCACATACCTCGATCTGCTGGAACTCTATGAAATCCAGGAACTGTTTGCTGGGAACGCGGAACATGCTGTTGTGATATCCCTGATCCACAATGTACTCCGGGCGGAATTTGTAACCTGCCCATTTTTCAAACTGTTCCAGGATATAGGGGCTCACACTTGCGCTGTATCCAAACCACTCTACAAATTTTTCTCGCTTCTTGTCATCGAAGGTCAGTGTAAACTGATGGAAAAAGGTAGTGAAGCGGACCACATCGATATGAGGATTGTCTTCACACCATTTTCTCAGCTTGTCTTTGACATACTGTTTGGTCTTGGGCTGTCTCACATCGTAAGTGAGCTGATGCGGTGTATCCTTCCAGTCATTCGTGATGAAATTGTACATGTGTACCGGATCCCAGATCAAAAATGCCAGAAAGCTTACCGTATACTCATGATAGGGGATCGTACGGATCTCCACTTCACCGGATGCCTCATCAAATTCCCATGCATCCGTCGGCACCACTTCACCGGTCGTTCTGTCGATCACTTCCCACCAACGCTTCGGATCGTCCAGCGTATTGACCTTAAGCTGCTCCGTATGGAAGCCTTCCATCAGTCGGATGCGGAGTGTTTCCCCTCTGGCGGTGATGCGGTTGCTGATCAGGTATTCCTGCTGGATCTCCTCCGGATGCTTCATTGCCCACGCATTATCCTTTCGCGTGGTATAATAAGTTGCATATTTCTTCACCGGCTCTGACAAAAGTGCTTCCGGCATTTCGGTTCCGTCACAGTCTCTTAAAGCGTCTGCACCCAGAAGATTTTTTAAGCGTATCGTTTCGTCAATGATGTCTGCATCGGTCGGCAGCGTCAGTCTTCCTGTCATCGCATGGTTTCCTCCCATCACTTTTGTACTATCTTGCAGCTGATGACTAAAGTATATCGGCTTCCTGACCTGATATCAATTTCTTTGTTGCTTGTTTTGTTATGTTTATTGCTATTTTGTTACTAAAATAGTGGATTTTTTGAAATGATTATGTATAATATGCTTATCATGATCATACATATTTTTATTTTTTCGTCTTTATTACGAATGTTTTTGTGAAATGTTGTTCTTTTTATATATTTAATATAAAAAATACGATAGATTGGAAAATAGTACACAATAAAAATAAGATAAAGAAGGTATCTATTTATGAGTAATGAATTTATCAATATCGGCTCCGCAAACAGTTCTCCGGAACATTTTCAGCTGCGTTACATCTCCATCTCCAAATACGAAGGTGACTGGCAGTCCCTTCCGCATACACATCACTTTTCAGAACTGTTCTATGTCCTGCGGGGTGAGGGAGCCTTCTATATAGAGAATGAAAAGGTGCCTGTGAAGACGGACGATCTGGTCATCATCAATCCTTATGTAGAGCACACGGAGAAAACGCTTCCCAACGATCCCATGGAATATATCGTATTCGGTGTGGACGGACTTGCATTTTCGTTTTCCGGTGCGGGGCAAGACAACCCGAAGGGCTACAGCTTCTACAGCTACGGCTCTGATAAAAAACAGTTCATCAACTTTGCCCAGCTGATGATGCAGGAATTCCGCGACAAGCTTCCCGGCTTTGAACAGGTATGTCACGGACTGCTTCAGGTGCTCCTGGTATATATTTCCCGGAAGCAGAACCTGTCCGTCATCTCTGACTCCTCCTTCCAGTTGTCCAAGGAATGTGCTCTGGCGAAGCGTTATATCGATTCCAACTATTCCCAGAACATTACACTGGATTCCCTGGCGGAGATCACACATATCAACAAATTCTATCTGGCACATTCCTTTACCGAATGTGTCGGGCAGTCTCCGATCAATTACCTGACAGACCGGAGGCTGGAAGCCTGCAAGGAGCTTCTGGTATCCTCCAATCTGTCGGTAGCTCAGGTAGCCACCAGCGTCGGCTTTTCTTCGCAGTCTTATTTCTCGCAGATCTTCCGTAAAAAGACCGGCATGACACCGCGCCAGTACCGGAGCCGGTATGCCAGAAAATAATGTGTACACTCATAAAAGACCTCACTGCCGGCGCATCTGCCGACTGTGAGGTCTTTTATAATGGACATTTATTCACTTATTTGATCCAGCCCCAGCATAATCCCAGATATTCCACCAGAAAATACATCCCCCGCAGCCATATCAGCACGGCACAGCCATAGAACATCCAGACATTTTCTTTCTGCCTGTCTGCGATTTTCCCTGCCATGGATAAAATCGCACAAATCAACAAAACCATCGTTCCGAAAGCCGCCCGATCCGGATAGTGTGGGGACAGGATCATGGCACCCCAGGACAACAGTGCCCCCAGCAATAACAGCACTGTATTTCTGCCCAGGTTTTCTTTCAGAATGCCTTTGCAGACGATCAGTGCAAATACCGTAAGCAGCAGGGCAGGGAACAGATACTCCATAACTCCCTTCGCTTCTGCGTAGCAGCGCAGATACAGTCTCCACAGCAGGCTGTAGGCTTCTTCCCCCGTCTCCCCGCTGCGGACAAAATTGCCCGGTGCAGTGATCATCAGAATGGTTCCCGCCAGGCAGCTGATGTTTCCCAGATACATCCACACCGGAGCTTTTTTGTGCTCTCTGTGTCTTAACAGGATCACCAGAAGACTCAGGAGCCATACCGCAGGCCCCATATTCTCATTGCTCCAGCCTGCGATCAGTCCCAGTGGAAGGATCCAGATGACGATCCCCGGCAGATTTTTCTCCTCATATTTCAGATAGCAGAACAAAAATGCCAGAAGAAATCCTGTCATGTATAGATAATTCGCTGCACCTGCTTCCCAGAACATGCTCATTTTCCAGTTGGCATTCAATCCCAGGATCATCCCAATCGCTGCGAACCAGTACGAAAATCCGCGTCTGCCGGACACCTCACAGGCCAGCCATCCCAACAGCAGTGTCATTCCTGTATTCAGGATATCCGCCCAGTGTTCTCCGGCCAGCAGGATCAGCTGTAACAGGCCATGAGCCATACTTCTGCCGCCCCAGTTGAAATAATGCCAGATCTGCGCACGGATAATGTCACTGAGATTCCGGATCGGTGTATCCGCATACAATACCGTCGAATACCACTCATCATCCATCATAAATTCGATCTCATAGTTGACGCGCCACACGATCAGTGCTGTCAATGCGATCAGTACCGGGCTGATCCACCGGATTGCTTTTTTCTGCTTTTCCTGCATATATCTGCTCCATTCCTCTTATGGCAAAGAACGGCTGCCTATAACTGAATCTTTTTCAGACGATCCACTGCCTCCACGGTATTCTCATAGCTTCCGAAAGCCGTCAGACGGAAATAATGCTCTCCGCTGGGTCCGAAACCGGATCCGGGCGTACCCACCACGTTGACATTCTCCAGAAGGTAATCGAAGAACTCCCAGCTGGTCATGCCGTTAGGCGCTTTCAGCCAGATATAGGGAGCGTTCACACCGCCGGATACCGTGAAGCCCGCTTCCTGCAAGCCCTTCAGGATATACTGTGCGTTGTTCATGTAATAAGCAACCTGCTCCTTCAGCTGTGCCTTGCCTGCTGCAGAGTATACTGCCTCACCGGCGCGCTGTACGATATAGGGTGCTCCATTGTATTTGGTGCCGTGTCTTCTTGCCCACAGTGCATGGAGGCTCACATCCCCACTCTTTAAATCCTTGGGGATCACGGTAAAGCCCAGACGCACTCCGGTAAAGCCGGCATTCTTGGAGAAGGAACGGAACTCGATGGCACAGGTTCTGGCTCCTTCACATTCATAGATACTGTGAGGCACATCCGGTTCGGAAATATATGCTTCGTATGCCGCATCATAGAGAATGACAGCGCCTACCTTATTGGCATAGTCCACCCACTCCTGCAACTGCGCCTTGGTAATGGTGGCACCGGTAGGATTATTGGGGAAGCACAGATAGATCAGATCCGGGGTCTCCTTCGGCAGCTCCGGCGCAAAACCGTTCTCTGCCAGACAGGGCATATAGATCACATCACTCCAGGTCTCGGACTTCGGATCGTAAGTGCCGGTTCTGCCCGCCATAACATTAGAATCTACGTATACGGGGTAAACGGGGTCACATACTGCAATCTTGTTGTCCAGGCTGAAGATCTCCTGAATATTGCCGCAGTCACATTTTGCTCCGTCCGATACAAAGATCTCGTCCGGTGCAATGTCACAGCCTCTTGCCTTATAATCATTCTCTGCAATGGCATTGCGCAGGAATTCATAACCAAGGTCGGGAGCGTAACCATGAAAAGTCTCCGCTTTTCCCATCTCATCCACTGCACCGTGCAGCGCATCAATGATAGCGGGTGCCAAAGGCTGTGTCACGTCACCGATGCCCAGACGGATGATCTTCTTGTCCGGGTGTGCTGCGGAATACGCACTTACCTTTTTGCCGATGGTGGAAAATAAATAGCTTCCGGGAAGTTTTAAATAGTTGTCGTTTACTTTAAACATAGTACGTTCTCCTCTCTATTATCCCTGGTGCAGTATTGCTGTCACCTTGCTGTCGTAAATAAGCAATTTTTCCGCACTACGTGCTATCAGATGGAGTACGGGTCCACTTCACCTTCAAATACGATCTTCGCAGGACCGGTCATGTAGACCAGATTCTCCTTGCGGTCCCATTTGATGTGCAGTTCACCGCCTAATAGTTTAACAGTTATTTCCTCGTCCGTCAAACCATTTAGTACACAAGCCACCGCCGTGGCGCAACATCCGGTACCACAGGCAAGGGTCTCCCCGGTGCCTCTCTCCCAGACGCGCATAAACACATTTTTCCGATCCAGAATCTCTACGAATTCGGTATTGGTCCGGTTAGGAAAACAGGTATGATGCTCAAACTTCGGGCCGATCTTCTCAATGTCAAGATCCTTTACCCCTTCCATAAATACGATGGCATGGGGATTGCCCATGGATACACATGTCATGTGGTATTCCGTGTCGTCTACCATGATGGGAGCATTCACTACCGCCGGTCCGTCTGCCGTCTCCTGTGTGGCTTCCACTGTTACCGGCACCTCTGCCGGAGCAAGGATGGGATTTCCCATGTTCACCTGTACCAGCGTCACCTGTCCTCTGTCCGTGGCGGTCTTTCCCTCCACGGTGAGTTTCAGATATTTTATTTTTCCGGCGCTGACGATGGTAATGTCCTTCTTGTCCGTCAGTCCCTTGTCGTAGACATATTTTGCCACGCAGCGGATGCCGTTGCCGCACATCTCCGAACGGCTGCCGTCCGCATTGTACATTTCCATCTCAAAATCCGCTTCTTCCGCCGGATTGATAAAGATCACACCGTCGCCGCCGATTCCGAAATGTCTGTCACTTAAGCTTCTTACGATCTCCGGCTTCTCTTCCGGTGAAAGCTTCTCCGTAAAGCCGTTGACATATACATAATCGTTGCCGCAGCCCTGCATTTTTGTAAATTTCATGGATTGCTGTTCCTCCTGTTGTTCTCTTTCACATATCCTGTCTGTAACGCCCGGATCCCTGTAATCATTTCCGGGCCGTCCTGCTTACTCCGTCATCATGGACAATACCATCTGTGCCGTCTCCACCAGATTGGTACCACTGTCCATACTGGTCTTCTGAAGGTAGCGGTGGGCTTCTTCTTCCGTCATATGATTTCGTGCCATCAGTAATTCCTTGGCATCCTTGATTGCTTTTTCATCCGCTGCATTCCGCACTTTCGGCTGCATACGGCGTTTTCTTCTGCGGCGTTCCACACCTTCCACCATCAGGTTCACGGTATTGATCAGGTCCTGTACCTTTAACGGCATGGAAAGACATACGATGCCATTGCCATAGCATTCACTGATCAGATTCTGGGATGCCATCAGCAGCATCTCGAAACCTTCCGGCAGATCTTCATGTAGTTCTGTGTATATCATGTCCGCCAGCTTGTAGCTGCAGATCACAATACCGTCGTTCAGACCGTCCGCCTGACTGATAGCCTGAGTGCCTGTGGTACAGATACCCGTGACCTGAAAGCCACTGCGCACCAGAATATTCTTGACGCCTTTGGCTTCCTCCAGCTTCGGCAGCACGACAATAATGTTCGTCATCGGCCCACCTCCTTTCTTCTGTCTTGTTGATTCATCTTGTAACTATTCCACCCCTCGCATTCGCAAAACCACACGCTTCTATGCAGCTAGTTTTGCTCATGTACGTGGCGATGACTCCATTCGAGTCACTTTACGAAGAATAGTCACTCCATTATTACAAAAGAAAGGAATATTTTAATACTTGTACAGATACTCCTGAATCTCCCACTCGGATACCTGAGAACGGTACTCATGCCACTCTTTCCGCTTGGCATCGATGTATTTTCCGGCAATATGATCTCCAAGCACTTTCTGAATGAAAGTATCCTTCTCCAGTTCCTCCACTGCCTCCAGAAGTGTGCCGGGCAGCTGATCGATATGCAATTCCTCACGCTCTTTTTCTGACAGGGCAAAAATATTGGCATTGATGCTCTGAGGCGGCTCTATTTTCTCCCGGATGCCCTCTAATCCTGCACTCAGGCAGACTGCCAGTGTCAGATAAGGGTTAGCAGCAGAATCGGGACTACGCAGCTCGATACGGGTGCCCTCTCCGTCTGCAGCAGCCGGAATACGGATTAAGGGGCTGCGGTTTGTCGTGCTCCATGCAATGTAGACCGGTGCCTCGAAACCGGGTACCAGACGCTTGTAGGAATTCACCAGCGGATTCGTAATGGCTGCCATTCCTTTGATATGTCTCATGATACCGCCGATGAAATAGTAAGCCTCTTCGCTCAGACCATTGGGATCGGAAACATCCTGGAAAATGTTTTTTCCATCCTTCTGCAAGGACATATTGATGTGCATGCCGGAACCGTTGACACCGAACCTGGGCTTCGGCATAAAAGTAGCGTGCAATCCATGACGTCTCGCAATGGTGCGTACGGCCATCTTGAAGGTCATGATGTTGTCTGCGGTATTTAATGCCTCATCGTATTTGAAATCAATCTCATGCTGGGCCGGAGCCATCTCGTGATGGGAAGCCTCGATGACAAATCCCATATCCTCCAGATTCATGACAATGTCACGACGGGCATTTTCGCCGAAATCCAGGGGACCGATGTCGAAATACCCTGCCTGCTCATGGGTGTTGGTGGTAGGCATGGTATTTTCGTCCGTATTAAATAAGAAAAATTCACACTCGGGGCCTACCTCAAAAGTATATCCCATGTCCTCTGCCTGCTGCACCGCACGCTTTAACACATAACGGGGATCTCCCTCGAAAGGCTGTCCGTTGGGACGATATACATCGCAGATCATACGGGCCACTTTGCCCTGCTGGGGTCTCCAGGGGAAAATCTCCAGTGTCGACAGATCCGGATACAGATACATGTCGGATTCTTCAATCCGTGCAAAACCGTCAATAGCCGAACCGTCAAACATACATTTATTGCTCAATACGCGGTCCAGCTGGCTGGCTGTCACCGCAATATTTTTCAGATTGCCGAACAGATCCGTGAACTGCAGACGGATAAATTCCACATCCTCTTCTTCCACAAGACGGATGATGTCTTCCTTGGTATAATTATTCATCGTTACCCTCGTTTCTGCGCCGCCTGTCTGCTCCTTTTCCACGGGGCGGACGCATCCGTGAAAAATACTTGTCTTAACTATAGCAATGCCTGTTTTGTCTTGTCAATGTGAAGTTCTCCTTATTTGCTGTACTATGAGTACCGGCCTCCGCATACTATTTATAAAGATCATCCCATCATTCCAAGGAGACTTAAGAATGAGTGCAAATACAAAGATCGTTGTCCTTCGCAGAAAAGAGCTGCTGTATACCGGAATCTTCGCTGCGCTGGGAGTGCTGTTCGTCATATTACTGTTAATGTTATTGCTGCCCGGAAAAACTGCGGATACCTCCGGGACACCGGATTCCCCTGACAGTACTGCCGAGACCGCTATGCCGGACAATGTGGCGGATCTCAGACGTTCATCACAGTTCTCTGCGGCGGAGGATGCCTCCACCGGTGCTGTTGCCGGCAACGAACCTATTCTGGACAGCACTTCCGGTGCTGTTGACAATGCCGGTGCTGTTCTGGATAGTGTCTCCGGGTCTGCCGGTACTGATAATACATATATCCCGGGGATTTACACCACGGAGCTGATCCTCGGCAGCGAGACTGCAAACGTGGAAGTCATCGTAAATGACCACGCCATTACATCCGTAAGCCTCACCGATCCGAGCGAAACACTTACTACCATGTATCCACTGTTAGAGCCCACTATGGAATCCCTAAACGACCAACTCTGTGAGATGCAGGATCCGAGCCAGGTGACCTATTCCGCCGAGACCAGATATACTTCGCTGGTGCTGCTGGAAGCCGTGAAGGCATCCCTGGAAAAGGCAAAGCCTAAGGCTACACCGGAAGCTACGGGTACGCCGAAAACGACAGATACGTCGGAAGCTTCCACTGCTCCGACGGCAACTACTGCACCGGTGGCTTCCCCCGAGAATGCAACGGCCACTTCGTCGGAAACGGATGGGAAAACCGCGGAACCTACGAAGATGCCGACAGCGGATATCAATCCGGCAGCATAAACACTTAGAAGCCTTGGCACACTACATCCACTGTACACAAAAATAAATGCTGACGCAAAAAAGGGCGCATGCCTCCCGGCATGCACCCCGTTGTGCGTTTTATTGTAATATTTTGTTTGCAACACTGGGTTTATTTTATACTATTTGCGGTGGAGATGCAAGGGAAAATTATTTCTCTTTTTTCTCTTGCTTCTTTGCTCTTGCTGCTTTCAAAACATCCGCAAGATTATCACCATTAAGCACCCCTGGATAATCTTCTTGAAATTCCACTAAAGTATCCTTATTTTCCTGCTCAATCTCTCTGCACTGCCTATAGAAATCATGCAAGTCCTCTTTGTTATAAACAGCTTCGATAAAGACTCTGGAATCTTCTGGTACCTTATCATAGGAATCGTATAAATCTACTATCGCCTTCTGAATGGTTTCACGCCGACATTTTATTGCCATTCTTTTTACGAAATTCTTTTGCCAATTCCCTCAGATAGCCGTCCAGATTTTCTTTTGTAAAAGGCTTATCAGCAGACATTTCGCACCTCACTTTCTACAATATTAAATCGTATAAATTCCGGTATCGCATTTGCAAGTGCCTTTTCTTTTATACGTTCATCTCCCGTCGCTGCATATGCCACTTCAACGCCTGCAGAAAAATATAATTTTTCAAGCTTCTGGGAACGGATATCATTATAATTTGTACAAAGAGGTACATCGTTCATTCTGGATAAGTAATCAATCATAGCCAGCAGATACATAGCTTCTCTGCACCATCTGCGCTCATAAAGCTTTCTTACTTCATCCTTCTCAAGTGTTTCGATAATAAAATCTATATCGCCCATATCCTTTACATGATGACAGGTATTACTCTTAAAAGTTTCAAACGAACATCTATATTCTACATTATCTGCACTATTATTTTCCAATATTGAGTCTACCGTTACATTAAGCACCCTGGCGATTTTATGCAGAGTTCCTGCCGTGCATTTATCAAGGTCTGCTTTTCCACTACAGATATCAGTAATTGTTGTCATTGCAACTCCGCTTTCCTTGCTTAAACGATACCTCGACATTTTTTCTTTTTCAAGTAAAGCATTAATTATCATCTGCTTCCCTCCTATTTATTAATATATCGGTCAGCCGAACTACTGTCAACAATATTTTTCACAATTGATATATCTGAGAATTCCCGGGTCAAAATGATTTTAACAAAATATTGGAATTTACTTGTGCACTGGAATTTAAAATTTCAAGTCAGCATAAAGTGAATCCAGTGTAAGCAGTAATAACACTTCCCCTATCACAGCCCTTTTGTCTATGTCAGACAAGGCAACGACTCCGCCCAATATGGCAGCTCATCTATAACAAGCACAAGCTTCTCGTCTCCGATATTTTTATCAATAAAATCAAAAACAGCCTCTGTAGTGTGAAAGCTGATATTCTCCACTCCCGGCATAAGCAGATCAACTACCTGCTTTGAAAACAGTTCCAGATTTCTATTTTTTCCGACTTTTGTTGCTGTATAAAAATAGTCTTCTTGTCCATCTTTTTCATAGAATTCCTTTAACGATGCCAGTTCTCTTTCTCTGCCGATAAACATAAGAACTACCTCCCATCTTTGTTAAAAACAGTTTTATTAAAATTGATTTTAACAAAATATTTCTGAATAAAGTTTAACATGACTCTTATGTTTTGCAATCTTTTTATTTGGTGTCGTGTTCACTGATTTTCTTGTATCTACCATAGCTCTTATCACATTTTGTTGCTAAGTAATGCTTAGGGCTGGAAAAGCTTGCTCGTTTCTTTTTTATTTTTCTGACTAATTTTGAGACAAGAAAAAGCCGGGATTATAAATCACCGACCTTTTCTCAATAGATTATTGTACTTCCTCTTCCAGATTATGTAGCAAAGTTTTGATTTCATCATCGTCAGGTGCATACTGTTGTACTTGACTTAATATGGCTTTCGCAGCAGCAGTTTCTCCACTCTCCAGTTTCTGCTTTGCAATATTTTTTAATGAGATGACCATTTGTTGTAATTCTTCCTGCGCTTCCTTTGCTTCTGTTATCTGCTGCTGCATCTTGTTGCGAACCATTTCCGCATAAGTCAACATTACTTTTTCCAGCTTCGGGTAAATGCCCAGACAATTTTTCAAATGTTCCAATGCTTTTCGATCCTGCCCCGACTCGCAATACTCTTTCTGTTTTTTCAATTCCAGGGCCAGCTGCAGTTCATCCGGCAAGCCAACAGAATTTTCTAACAGAACTTCCTCCTTATAATAAGATTTGTAGAAATCAATCAACTTTTCTGTGTATGTCCAAATATCTTCCTCTAATTTTGACAGCCCAACCCATTCCATTATCTCTTCTATCAGACCATTTTCTCTATATTTTATATCAAATAAGTTGTAATGAATATTTTCATTCCTTTTCCATGCTAAAATTCTGTCATTCCACGCTTCCCAATCCTTCCAAGTAGCCCACTGCTCCATACGTTCCAGCGCTCTTCTCCATACCCGATAGTCGACCTTCAATATCATTTCATTAACGTCTATTTTTTCCTTGATTGCAATATTCCAAACCTCATCTTCAACCTCAAATAAATGATCAGCGCATGTAGTCAACAATTCATTGTACAACTCATTGAGAGTTTCTTCCTTATTTGCTTTCTTCTGTTCCCATATAATTTTATTGGATATTATGAAAAAATGGCCACTATCTAATTCCGCCATAAGATGAATTAAATTATTTAGCTTTTCAATTTCTTGCTCTTGCCTATACTCCTTCTTTAATTCCATCAAGATACAAACTATATCATAAGAAATCTTTTCTCCTGAATATAAGGATTGAATAACTTGTACAAAAAAATCATTATATTCTTTACTGCACATCTCATCCATCAGTTTTTTTGCCCAACTTACTTGAAAGATTTCCTGTATATCTTTTACGGATACAATATTGAACAATTTACTAGCATACTCATATTTCTCTTTTTTAATAATTGTCCCAATACACATCATAACAGTTTCCGTAAATACTTCGTTATGAAAAACACTTGTCACAATTCCTGCCGTTTCTGTCTCCATAACAGTCCTATTATTACGTAATCGTTCCGCCTCTGAAACATATTTTTCTAAATTATCAATACATAATTCATAATTTCCAGTTGCATTATATAATCTTGCTCCTATCATATAATAATATGCCTTACATACTTCCATAATAGGCATATCCATAATAGGATTGGTTTTAGCTCGTTCAAGCCATAGTTCTTCTTTTTGGTATTCTTTCATGCATTCCAAAGAGAGCAATATGTATGAATAAAGTACACCTATGTATACTGGAAAAAATTTCACCTTTGTTTTGTAATTTTCCCATTCTTCCAGTCCCTCTATACATACTTTTATTGTTTTTTCATAATTACGCACAGCAAAATATTCCTGTGCTAACTGAAACATCCATCTGGTTTCTCCTGGATATTCTTTGCGCATTTCAACAAGTGGTTCAATATTTCTTGCTGCATGTTGTACTCTTTCTTCATCACTTTTATATACATATCCATAATGATGAACAAAATCGCTAAATTCTTTTTGGGGAATATCAAACGGATTTATATATTCATGTATTTTTCCTATAAAACAAGTATTTTTCTCTCTCCTTACCATTCTGGAAGGATAAGATGTTTTAAAACTTTTCCCCTCAAGATCAAGATAATTTCTTACTTCATAAGATGCGGACTTATACTTCTTGTACTCTCCAGTTGTAAAAAAGGAAATGATCTCCACTGGATTATCAAACCATTCATCATCATCCAAGTACATGAACCATTCTCCACGAGCTTCCTTTAATCCAACATTTCTGGCTGCAGCAAAATCATTACACCATGTAAAATTAATTATTTTATCAGCATATTTTTCTGCCAATGCACGCTGTTCCGCATTGCATCCTGTATCTACCAATATGATTTCTGTAGGAAATGCATTTTTAAAATAGAGAAGTGAGTTCAGGCTTTTCTCCATCTCATCTCTTCCTGAGATCAGCATAGAAATTGATAATAAAATATGATTTTTGTTCATGTATGGAATCCTTTCCTCTTTGCAAAGAGAAAAAGGACCCGACTGTAAAGCCGAGCCCTTCTCTTATTGCTATGTTAGATGCTCTAACTGATTACTTACTGTAACAGAGACAGTACGCCCTGGTTAGACTGGTTAGCCTGAGCCAACATTGCCTGACCTGCCTGAGACAGGATATTACTGTTGGAGTACTTAACCATCTCAGTAGCCATATCTGTATCACGGATAGCAGATTCAGCGCTTGTGGTGTTCTCAACAACATTATCCAGGTTGTTGATAGTATGCTCAAGTCTGTTCTGAACAGCACCAAGTGCGGATCTCTGAGTAGATACTTTCTGGATAGCTTCCTTGATGGCCTCGATTGCATTATCCGCATTGGTAGAAGTAGCTCCATCTACTCTTAAACCATTTACGCCAAGTCCCTTAGCAGACATAGCATCCAGATTCAGTTCAATTTTGTTGTTGGAAGTAGCATCAGCGCCTACGTGAAGAGACAGTTTCAAGCTACCCACCTGATCCTTAGTAGCTGTAATGTCGGTAGTGACTACCGTCTGCTCATTACCAAACTGATCATATACAGTCTTATCTTTCAGCAGTTCTACATTTGTGTCACCTTTAACAACATAATTCTTTAATGCGTTCTGGGAAATTTTGTTTCCGTCCTTATCGTAATAGGAAACAACACTACCCTTTGCACCATTCAATACAGCATCAGTGCTAAATGTAAGAGTATCGGTAAGAGCCGCTGTACCCTTTGTGTTATCTTTACCATTACCAGAAACAGTCAATGTCAAACCAGTATCTTCGCCATCCTTAGATACCTTACCATTTGAATCAATCTCATATCCATCTACAGACACTGCCACATTACCAGTATCAGTACCGTCCTTACCAGCAGCAATTGTTACTCTGGCACCACTCTTCTGCAAAGTCTTCAGTAACTCATTCTGCAGTTCAACCTGTCTATCAGAATTTGCAGTAGTAGAACCTACAGTAACCTTCAAGCTTGTGTTAGATCCTGTTGCTGTGGTTCCATCCGTTGTACTGATTTCTGCTTTTACAATTGTCTGGGTGCCATAAGAATAAGTATAACCCTTCTCAGCATCCTTGTCACCCTTTAACAGGTAGGTCTCGTTGAATTTCGTTGTCTCAGCAACACGATCGATTTCAGTGGTCAGCTGATCAATTTCGTTCTGGATGTAGCTTCTATCATTTTCGGAATTGGTTCCGTTGGAAGCCTTAACAGCCAACTCGTTCATTCTCTGCAGCATGTCCTGAACTTCGTTCAGTGCGCCTTCAGCGGTCTGTACAGTGGAGATACCGTCTTCTGCGTTAGCGGAAGCCTGTGTCAGTCCTCTGATCTGCTTTCTCATTTTCTCACTGATGGATAATCCTGCTGCATCATCTGCTGCACGGTTGATCTTGTAACCGGAAGACAACTTCTCAGTTGACTTTGCCTGAGAGCTCTGAGTCAAACCTAACATTCTGTTAGAGTTCATAGCGGTAAGATTGTGTTGTACTACCATAATATATTCCTCCTTGAATTGACGAGCGCTTCCCTGCGCTCCGTTATTTGCTTTGGCAATGTCAGTTTCAAGTTCGCACATCCTGTCACTTTCATCGCCATTGTCTTCCTACTGTCCGGCGTGCGAAACCTTCGATTCGGAAGATGTTCGGTAAGCAAATGTTTTATTTGCTTTACTTGTTAAGTATATCGGAGAGGTTTTTGGAAACTTAACCCCTTTTTGCAAAAAATGTTGACTTTTCTTATTTTCCTCAATTGCCAAAGTAAATTCCGGTCGATCTATCCCCAAAGCTGAAGTTACTTTGGCAAATTTTATTCCGATTTGATTTGTCAAAGACAAAAGTACTTATGCATGAACAGCTTTGATTCAATCTCAACTTCCATTTGAAAGAACCGTTTGTGCGCTTACGGTCGGCCTCTCACAGCTGATTCTTAATTTGTTCGGTTACTCTCAAAAAGTTTGGTTACTAAATTCTGCTCACATCGCAGGCAGGAAATATTTACTCTTACAAGCAGGAACTCACTTCGTCATTTATCCTGTACTTATTTAACATATGACAATATTTCCTGTTGCATTTTTTTTAAGTTATGAGGAATATCTCTATTTTTTTCTATCAGTTTACCTCGCAAATCATTTTCATTTTCAATCATAGCTATTACACTATTTGTTATTTTACTATCTGATTCCAATTCATTTAAGGGAATCACATAATCCCCCATCCCCATATCATTGCCTATACCTTGAGCTTTTACCGAGTATCCTATAGTCACACAAGGAATTCCACTTGAATATGCTGCAATTGCTGCATGTGTGCGTGCAAAAACACCAAATCTACAATGTGCAATCAAATACTTATACTCTGCAGCCGATAATTTATAAGGTGCCATAAAAAATCTCTCTTTAGAATATTCGCTACAACAATAATTGTAAATCTCCAAAAGGATATCATAATCATTGTCCATCGGCATAATGACATGAGGAATAAAAGCAATACCATAGGTTGTGTTTTCCATAATATACTTAATTAGATTAATAATATTTTGTTTAACAATTCCATTGCTTTTTTCTCTCCTTATAATTAACGGACTGATATTTATTGCTATTACGCTTCGCTCCTCAAAAAGCATAGGCAGTGAAATTGGCTTGGGCACTAAACCAAAGGCAATATCTGGATATTTTTTCACATTTTTTAATCCTTTATTGCATAATGTTTCATAAGTAAGACTCTCTCTTGCGGTAATTAATTCATACGTAGATAATGTCTCCACCATCTCTTTACTAAGCATATCTGGATTTACGGAGCAACTCCACAAGATATCCCTTGCTCCCATTTTCAAAATATTTTCATGTATGCATCTCCATCTATGCCACGCTGGATAGCAGTAGTTATCTCCACCTACAGATAAAGCCAAGGTATCTGATGTGGCCGCCTTAATTGTTGACTTATAAATTTCAGCATCATATAATCCCACGTGAGAAGTTATGTTCTCCAATGCAACATATTTTTCATCCCTTGTAAAGTATTCATCAGTATCAATGCCAAATTCAATGTCTTGTTCTTTAAAATGTGTTGATAACCCAATTCTGATTTTCGGCACTCTATTGCGTATACAATCTATTGTTGTCACAAGGATAGCTTCTGCCCCATGATTATATGCTCCACCATGCCCATATAATAGTATATTATTCATTTTCTATTAATTCACGCATCCTCTTAAAATCTTGATCTTCCGGTAATATTTCATTCCAATCCTGTAATTCGTTTTGAGCTTTACCCACCTGATTATTTGTGATAAGATATCTAATGTATTCTTTTTCCAAGTATACATATCTATCTGCCTGCTCTAACTCCGCTGATAAATTAATTCCCAATTGCAAAAGTTCTTCAAGACAATTAGAAACTATTTTTTCATCACCCATAAATATATCCATAACTTGATTTAACGCAATACATTTCCGTTTCTTTGACATAGACATCCCAATTATTGTCCCATATTGCTTTAGGAAACTCCTTGATATATTTTGAAAATATGGCATCTCTTTTGCTTCATCAAGCATGTGTGTTTCATTTTGTAAAGGAAATTCACCATTATACCAGTTTTCACGAATAATTACTTGCATTAAAAAAATGGTGCTCTTATCCACATTTTTAATACTTTCTACAAAAAGTCCCATCTTTGCCAACAGTCTTGCTATGTCTGCATAATGTTCCTCTACAATCTGACTATCAGCTACCATCAAACTGGCTATTTTTATAAATAAATCAGCAAACTCCTTATCAAACCACATTTTTTGAATTAAAAGCTTTGTGCAAAAATCATCCAAAATTTTACATAATAAATAATGCTTTGTTTCAACTTTTTCTGTTGAATCAAAAAGCACTTCTATAGTATCACTAATTGCATTTTTGTATACTTGCATTAAAAAGTTCTGGTTCATAGGGCTTACATAGCCAACCTTGTAAACCAAAAAAGTTATTGCCTCCTGCAAAAGCTTTGTATCACTCTCTATTCGCTTTTCAGAAAAAGTATATGAACTACTCTTTAGTGACATATAATATTTGTGCAGATTTTTATTCATTATGCCGATTCGTTTACAAAAATGTAAAATATTAAACACAAAAAATGTATCGCCACCATAGGCCATGCACATACATCTCTCGCAGTCAATCTTACCCAGTAATGAAAAGCGATACAGTTTTCCCCAAATCGTCCTCATGAATTGATGATATATAGGGAAATAGCTTCCAAAATTTTCATCTTCAATAATTAAATCCTGTTCAACCTCACGTTTTGACACACATTTTCCAGTATTAGCATCTATAAAATCTCCCCCGCTTGCGACTAGATCCAATTCATTTTTTTCTAAAAATGTTATGCTTTTCTCTAGAAAATCTGCTTTATACTCGTCATCAGAATCCAAATTACAAAAATAATCTATAATACCTGTATACTTTTCCACAAAAAGAGGAACAAAATATCGAAAAAATAATGTGGTATCGTTCTCATCTCTATGAACAACTATAAATCTTCCATCTTTTTCCGAAAATCTATTGGCTATTTTTTCAGTATCATCTTTTGATCCATTATCATAGATAACGCATTCAAACTCTTTATACGTTTGCATTTCAATACTTTTCAGACATCTTTCTAATGTTTTTTCAGCATTATACGCCTGCACATATATCAGTACTTTTTTCCTCATTGTTTGTCACCATCATCAAGCTGTTTAATCTGTTCCGCCGGAGTGTGTCTTTGATATTTATCATTAAATCCATCACAATACATACCGGCTTCAAAATGCTTTCTGTCAAAAAACGATTCTATTTTTCTTTTCTTTTGTTCTAGGGATAAATCATCATCCAATAAATTTATATAATCATTATCCTCTGTCAGCAAATTTAGCGAATCACATCTTCTTGCAGTAGCACATAAGTATAATTTTCCCTCAACAAGTAAATATCGCTGAAATTTTTTAGAAAAAATACAGTTATTGTATATTTCATTGGTTTCCGCATCATCCCTCGTTCTCTTGGACACATTGGACATGTCTATCCAACCGTCGTAATATGCATTATTTCCGTAGTATTTTCTTGTTTCGTAATAAATCCCATAATTATCCAGAATTTTTTCAATTTGGGGAACCTCTGTTGATAATTCAGGTCCATAATTATCTATAATTACTTTTACTTTTCCGAACTTTTGCATTGCATAAATCACATCAGTTTTCGGAATCATTGTTCCGTTAGTAATAAATTCTAACAATCCTATCCTATCTCCATATGTGCATAAGTATTCCACTAACTTGCCCAAATCAGGATGCAATAAAGGCTCGCCTCCACTTATTGTCATTTTTTCAACATAATCTACGATTTCAAAATACTTATCGGTATAAAGTTTCAGCTGACTCAAGCTCCAATGAGGCTTAGGATTACTGTAATAAGGAGAATATGCCCCACACAATTTACATTTTAAAGTACAACGATGTGTAATCGTCAATTCAGTTCTTTCACATTTCATAAATTATTACCTCAACTGTTCAGCCGGTGCAAATCGCTCTGAATCAGGGCAAAATCCGCTGCAATATTTACATGCCGAGAAAAATTTTCTATTATAAAAATTAGCAATTTTTTTCTTAGTCACTTCTAGATTCCATGAATCATTCAAAAAATCCACATACTCGTCTTCAATATCGGGGATAACACCCTCACTGACACATCTTTTATATACACCACATATATATGCTTTTCCGCCCATCAATACAAAGCAATGAAACGGACCAGGGTATGCGCAATTTTTGTATATTTGTGCTGTATCCTCTTCTGATCTATCTTTTAAAGAGATATTTGAAAGGTCAACCCAGCCACCTAAATGTGCATCACTTCCATAGTATTTTCGACGACGATATTTTATGTGGTATTCTTCAAAAATACCAATCATCTTATCCACATTTTTAGAAAGTTCTTTTCCATAATCGTCAATCAATATATCAACTTTTTCTGATTTTTGCAGTACTTGCGCTAATTCTTTTGAAGGAGCTATTGAACCATTCGTAATTATTTCAAGCATGTCCATACGATCTATGTACTTTAAAGCATAATCCATAATCTCTGCAATCTGAGGATGCACGAGTGGTTCTCCCCCATTCACAGTAAATTTATCAACATGATCAACTGCTTCAAAGTATCTATCTATTGATTTTTTTAATAATTCCACCGAATAATGAGGTGGCTCCTTATAATAAGGTGCACTCACAGCGCAAAGTTTACATTTTAAATTGCATCTGAAAGTGACAACCAACGTTGTATTACTTAATTTTATAATTTCATTCATATTCTCTCCTCCGATCCTATTATTGAAGCTGTTCAGCCGGTGTATATCTCTTTCCATCTGTACAAAATCCATTACATCGTGCACACACTGACAGATGATTTCTGTCCCTTAATGCATATAGCTTTTCTTTTATATCACTCAGTTGCAAATTCTCATCGCAAAAGTCTACATGCTCATCTTCACGTTCATTAATATCATCCAGCAATCTATGATTTACATAGCACATATAAGCTTTTCCATCAATAATAAAAAAATGTCTCGAAAAGGTAGTGGTATACATACATTTATGGAATAATTCTGTATTTTCTTCTTCTGTACGCCCTTTGTCGCTAAAATCAGATATATCCAACCATCCCCCTGCATGGGCATCCTCTCCATAATATTTACGTCTACGATACCTAATCCCATATTTTTCAAATGCCATAACAACGTCATCTACTTTTTTTGAAATATTTTTTCCATAATCATCAATCATCACATCTACATTGGGAATTTCTTTTAGTGCTAACAGCAATGCTTCACTAGGCACAATTGTACCATTTGTTATAATTTCGAATTTTTCCATTCTTGAAGCATATTGCTTAAAGTGTTGAACCATTCTTACTAAATCTGGATGTAACAAAGGCTCGCCTCCACTTAGAGTAAACAAACACACATCCCCCATACTTGCAAAATATTTATCAACAGATGCCATTATTATTTTGCTATCATAATGGCACGGTTTTTTATTTTGTGGAGCATAAGTTGCACACAATTTGCATTTTAATGTGCATCTCGATGTTAATAAAATCGTTAAATTTGTTTTTTCCATAATTAATTTATCCCTCTTTTTATTCTTTCTATTATTTTAGAGAAAGGTACTTTCTCATCCATACATTTCCAAAAGTAGTCCGAATATTCACTTTTTTGAGCTGATTTTTCCAAACAGATATTGCCTTTTATAATCTCATCAATAGTATGTAATTCTTTATGTAATGAATTCACAGCTTCAAGAATCTTTTCTCCTTTTGAAGAATGAACCATTACTGCTGAAACTCCATAGTCTTTTTCATTCACATCAACCTTATACCCCCAAAAATCTCCTAAAGTTAAGTCCGTAGCTCTGGATATCCCTTTGAATTTACATTGATTGCAACAAGATCTCATATACAAATTCAGTTCTTTTTTAATGTACCCGTACATAAACGGATCATCATTTCTCTGTGCATAATACTCCTCTCCATTCGCAAATATAATTTTAGTTCCAAAATGATTCCAACCATGTTTCTTATTTTTAAACCATACCTTCTGTATTTCAGATTGATATCTTTCTTCAAGTTCTTGTAAGTATGCCATATAAGCGTTTGGTGCATTCACACCTCTACAAATAAAATCACATAGTGTCAATTTTTCATTGTCTCCACCAAGAAATTTAGACAATGCTACACATTGACATGGCGTTCCCACAAACAAAACATTTTTTCCCAATTGCAATTGGCTTTTTACTTCTTTAAATATATTTCCTAAATTGCTCTGCACATATTTTGATTGTCGCAACAAACCAATATCGTCTTTTTCAAATATTATACTATGTTCCACTAAATGATTATCAGCATATTTTGCGCCAACAACACACCCACCATTTTCTATTACGTAGTTAGCAATTTCTGTAAAAACGCCTCCTGATGTACTGCAATATCGTATCTTTTCATTTTTTGACCACGCTGCATATGCAACAGTATCATATTCATTTATACAAATATCTTTAATAACTGGGCATACCTTCTTGCACAACCCACATTCACTACATTTTTCTTTGAGTACTTGTGGATATAAAAATCCCTTCCTGTCGGGTTTCATTTCTATCGCATTTCTGGGACATATTTGATAGCATCCACCACAGCCAGTACACTCAGATGTTCCAACCATCTCTGTTATCATATCTATCTCCAATGTATATCTTTCCGTATTATATGCGCCGGATTTCCTGCTACCATACAGTTTGAGGGAACATCTTTTGTTACTACAGATCCTGCGGCAATTACAGCTCCGCTCCCTATTCTGATTCCCTTTAATAAAATTGCTCCTATTCCAATCCACACATAATCTTCAATAACAATTCCATCTGACTGATTCATTATTTCTCCATTTGAATTTTCTATTATATGAAAATCGCTATCGTATATAGATACATTTCTTGCAATTGCACATCCATTGCCAATTCTAATATGATTTTTGCATGCGATAATACATCCACTATTAATATAGCTATTTCCTAATTCTAGAATTCCTCCTTCAAATATTTCTATGCTAGAGTGAAAAAAGGCCTTGAATTCACCCGACACATACAATTTGGATTTATTATGTAATTTCAAATATGTCTCTGCTTCAGATTGTTTTCTAATATTATACCCCAAATGCAGTTTCCCACTAATTGATATCTCTGCATCTTCAGCTACATCAATTATCACTTTTCCATACTCTTCTATTCTAGTCTCATCATACTGTTTTAACATATTTCCTCATAAACTCTTTCTCGAATTCTTCAATATATGGAGAATTATAGAACTCCTCATAATGTTTCGTTAGTTCTCTTTTTACAAATGTTAACTGCTTCCTACATTGTTCCAAATGGTTCTTCTCTATCTTATTACACATAGAAATCATATAAGACCACTCACTGTATTGTGCATAGTCTGCTATATCCGGCAGTTTTTCAGATAAGTACTCCGTTCTTTCACGAAATGCCTCAAAATACTCATCTAACTGTTCCGGGGTCAGAAGCAGATCATTTGTGGTAAATGCTGAATTATTTCCACTGTGTCTCCAAAAACAGTACTTCGGAAGTCCATATGCAACTACCTTTTTCGCTTCTGCAAAGTATTTATATACTACAGTAATGTCATCGTACTTTCCCTCTGTGCGAAAACGGATTTTATCGAATATCTCCCTTCGCATGAGCTTTGAAGGCATCGCAGCATTATATTTTTTCCGTCTGAGCAAGGTTATAACTGCCTCTTCCGGTGTCATGACCAGTTTTTCATCAAACATACAGTTCGGCAGGAACTCTCCGTTTACTTCCTTCATAGAGCCAGACAGAGAAATGTCTGCATCCTGTTCTTTTGCAAGCCCATAGAGGAATTCCAGCATATCCGGTTCTGCTGTATCATCATCATCTATAAATGTGATATACTCTCCTGTAGCTGCATCCAGACCGATATTTCTTCCAGTTCCAATATTACTTTTTTCAATATGTAAGACCTTTATTCTAGGATCCTTGGCAGCGTATGCATCTGCGATTTCACCGCTCCGGTCATCGGAACCATTGTCTACAATGATATACTCAAAATCTCTGTATGTCTGATTCAGAATAGATTCTATGGCTCTTCCTACCATACTCTCGCGATTATAAGTAAGCATTATCACAGAAATCATAAGTTTGTCTCCTTATTCCCAGCGCTTCCAGGGAGCCTGTCCGCTGTTCCACAATTCATCTAACATCCCCTTATCTCGCATAGTATCCATGCATTTCCAAAATCCTTCATGTCGGTAAGCAGCCAGTTTCCCGTCCAATGCCAAATTTTCCAAAGGTTCCTTTTCAAAGAAGGTATCATCTCCTTCTATATAGTCAAAGACTTCCGGCTCCAGCACCATGAATCCTGCATTGATCCATCCGCCATCTTCCTTTGCCTTTTCCGAAAATTGACGTACTGTCTCATTGTCATCAATATCCAAAACACCAAATCTACCTCCCGGTTGAATAGCCGTAAGAGTTGCTGCTTTTTTATGCACTCTGTGAAACTCCAAAAGCGCATCCAGATCAATATCTGAAACTCCGTCTCCATAGGTCATCATGAATGTTTGGTCCCCAACATACTTCTGAATTCGCTTTAACCGTCCTCCCGTCATAGTATGTAATCCCGTATCAACTACGGTTACTTTCCATGGCTCTGCTACATTATTATGAATAATCATTTCATTATTGTTTGCAAAATCAAAGGTGACATCACTACGATGGAGATAATAGTCCGCAAAGTATTCCTTGATTACATATCCCTTATAACCACAGCATATAATAAACTCATTAAACCCATAAGAAGAATAATACTTCATAATATGCCACAAAATTGGTGCATCTCCTACTTCAATCATGGGTTTTGGTTTCAAATGGCTTTCTTCACTGATACGCGTCCCCAGACCTCCTGCTAAAATAACTACCTTCATCTTTATCCCTCATCTTTTTGTAAATGCCTTTTTGATATTGTTTTTCCGCAAAAAAGGGAATCGGCTCGAAGCCGATTCCCTTTTATAATCTAATTATCCAGAATCCATTCTGATCTTCAGCTTCCCTGCTAATTTATTCTATTACATAGTTTATCGGACAAAGATACGAAAATGTTTAGTTACTTTTCTAATTTCCCTTTTGTTCATATCTGCACCTTTTTGCAAAACCTCACTTGATTTTTGCATAAATCAGTTGACTTCATTGTTTTATTGGAATATAATTTGAAAAAAGGAAGCAGTTTTTTACCACTTGTTTACTATGTATTCTTGAGTGGGGTACTTGCTTCCTTTTTTTGTTTTTAATCATTATTTTTCAGTAACTTCCGCATGGTCTGCAACTTCTCTTCTAAGCGTGCGAAATCTAGGGTTATCCCTGAGCAGCATTTTGATTTTTGATTTGTCCTTAGAGTATTTGATAAAGTTCATAACTTCCCGCAGGCTGGTCTGGAACTTTTACAGATTTTCGTCCGTGAAGGTGGCCGGCTGGATCAGGTGAATTCTGTCATCCTTGTAGAATCCCGACAGATATATTTGATCTATCTGTCAGATTTGATTTTCTGAAATTTCTTCTATTATGAGGTCTCTGTCTTCTCTGGCTATCTTAGCATTATCCAACGCTTCTTGTAACGTACACCCTGTGCTCTCCATAATATTCTTTATAATATTTGCAGTGTTCTCAATCATACATTCTTTTGCATACTCTTTTGCATACTCCTTTGCATAATTTTCTACCGCTTCACACATAGTTTCATTTCCTCCTCTTGACTCTTTGTAATGTCTTACTCCTTCTGCCAATTCTTTATAATACATATTATCTGGATCTGCCTGATGAAAATCCTGCATAAGCCTGCCAATCGCATCTTCGCCCTTATAATTACCATTTACATACACAATATGAGCTCCATCACCAAACGGCTCCCTGGTCTCACTTACATATCTGTCTACATGATATATCGGTAAACCACGTTGAAATTTATCGTGTTTATATATAAATATCACATAAGAATCTTTGAGTTCCCGGAATTTCTGGCCTGCTCTCAGCATTCTGGAATCTACCATACTACTATGGAACCGGGCTCGCTTCACATGGGCTCCTTCTGAATTGCCCTGTACTTCTATATCCATTTCTGATCCATCTTCATCCAGTGCGTGTACATCTAATATGACATTTCGTCCACCCACTGCTGAATTTTTAATCTCATCCTGCCCGTTTACACTGAGAACCTTAATATTCCTTTTAAGAATAAGCCGAAGCAACAACTCTGTTGCTTCAATATTTTGATCAAATGCTCTGCTCATCAGATCATCATCAAATAAAGTCAGTCCTTTGATTATCTTTTCAATCGTTGCTCTGTCCTGAACAATCCCCCTGCTTTTTGCTTTTGTCATTTTAACCCCTTTTCTAAGTGTATATTATCATATTCCACGGTTCCGAACAAACTAATAATTTATCTTGCAGCACCTCCTGTTATTTTCTTCAGGTTGTCACCCAAAATAGCTATAAGGCACACATCTAAAAATACATATGCTTTCCTTGCTGCAGCATTCCAATTTTCATCCAATGAAATCAGCGGTGATACACCTGAATAAAATATTTTTGAACTAAATAAGATTTGATCTGTCTGCAGAATTGATATTCTGTGAATCTACATTAACATACTGCTTCCGATAAATCAACGATAATTTTATCAGCATCGAAAGGTAAATTTACTTTAGTGCCTGCCATTTTGGAAAAATATTTTTTTGCAGCTTTTTTATTTCATTCTTTTTCAGATAAAAATACTCATAAAGCTGCTTTATGAAATCTGCTATCCGTTCCATCAGATAATGATTCTTTTGCGCCTGTTCCTGAAAACTGCATGCATGCTCTATGTTTCCCTGCCAGTGCTTCTGACGGTTAAATCCCTGGTTTTCAATTTTCCAACGGTTCCTTCCAGCACGCACGATCTTCTTCGCATTTCCTTTCGTGATCTTCAAGCTGGTTATCCACGCATATTCAGTTACCTTCTCTTCCTTGTCTCCCAGCACTTTTTTTCTCTTTATAATATATCAGATTTACATCAAAAGCCCCAAACGGTATCTGGTTCTGATATTCAATTCCATCTCCTGCATTTTCTTTCTCCGGTAATGCCCGGTATTCCTGTTCTATGGATGCAGCACAGCCTTCTTTATACCGGATAATGTAATCCCAGCCATAATCCTTGCAGATCTGCAATACCCTCTGCGTGACGTACAGTCCGTCTGCCGTTATGATGACCGGAAGACGGGGAAATCTTTTTTTGATCTTTTCTGCAAGGCGTACAAATGCCTTGCTCTCACAGTCCTGCTTCACCCTGTCATCACTCTGGCTGATATATTCCTCAGAGTTCTGTATGGTCTCTGAAGCTATGCTGCATACCAGATCATGACCAAGATAGAGTTTTGCCTCCAGCACACTTCTGTGGTACTTTGTAAATTCATTGCTCTCTCCACGGTTATAGCACCGGCTAAGATAGAAGTCATTCTTTGTCTGATATCCTTCATCCAGTTCCGTGCCATCAATGATGATCTGCCACTTTTTCAGCACTCTGGCATCATCAAAGGTTTTCCTGCGGATCATGGTGTATGCCAGGTCTTTTTGTATTTCTTCCAGTTCTTCAGGGGATACTCTTTCCAGAAATTCATTTACTGTAACGCCATGTGGAAGATAGTCCTTCTTTGTATCTCCAAGAAACGCATAGAGGTTTTCCACAATTTTGTCATCATTAAATTTCCGGGTCATTTCCTGCATGCTTGAGATCCCTCCAATGCATTTATAATACAGGGTTCCCAGCATAGTCTTCGTAGAATAGTCAATATAACTTTGATTTCGAGGATCTTTTACCTTTGCAAATCTGGAAAACAGTTCAGGGTAATACTTTCGTTGGATTCTATTGCATTCAACAATGGGATTCTGTTCTAATCTTCTTCTGACTCGTTCCTGCTCTCTGCTCATTTTTTCTTCCTTTGCGACAAAGTTTTTCTTTTATTGTACCTTATCGCAAAGAAAGTTGCTTTAAAAAGGTGAAATTATTGCGAATTATTTTTACCTGTCAATACTGAATAATTCCGGTCGATCTGTCCCCAAAGCTGAAGTTACTTCGGCAAATTCTCAAGCGGAAGTTACTCTTGAAATTTTTACATCTTCGGCTTATTTCATGCTACAACGGGGATCTAAGAATTTCTTGCTGTTTCAAATATTCATCTTGTACAAGTGGAAATTTTTAAGGGAAATTTAGGGATAAAGACGTATACGCAAAAACATTTTTGAAATTATAGGTTCCTGTCTGATATTCAGGCAGGGACTGTATTTTAGATTATCCAGACTGGTACGATATAATTGTCTCTGTCTATCGCACTAAGTCCCGGTTTCATGCAGATAACTGCGCCCTTCGCACGAGGCGTTGATGCCTTGTCGAGTAATTCAAATACCTTTACCAGCTCTGTTCCGGGATTTGCAGTTTTCTTAATCTCAATCGGATTCAATATTCCATCATGTTCCAGGACAATATCAATCTCCCTGGCATCTTTATCACGATAATAGTACAAATACGGCTCTTTTCCACAATTCAGGTAGGTTTTCCGAATTTCCGCAACCACGTAATTTTCCAAAATGGCCCCGTTCATAGCACCGCATTCTAACGTTTCCGAACTGCTCCATTTCGTCAGATAACACACCAGACCCGTATCGTAGAAATACAGTTTGGGCGTTTTCACAAGGCGCTTCAACAAATCATTAGAATACGGATGAAGATAAAAAATAATTCCCAGCGTTTCCAGAATTGTCAGCCAATCCTTCGCCTGCGTCTGATTGATATCTGCATCTCTGGCAATCTCTGCTGCATTAACCATCTGCCCACATCTTGCTGCCACCGCAGTAATAAACCGAAGGAACTTAAGCGAATCTATGGCATCCGATAATTCTCTTACATCCCGCTCAATATAAGTAGACAGATAACTGCTGTAAAAAAGCTGACTGTTACTGTTAATACCGCTTACGATCGCAGGCATGGAGCCTTGATAAATCCGTTCAAAGATCTCTCTTGTATCAGCTTGCTCTCTCTCTTTCTGCCTCTCGTTTAAATCCTCCAGATCTACCGTAAACGGTTTCATCGTTCCTCCGGATATCTCTGCCTGTGACAGGGATGTAAGTGAAAGTACTGCCACTCTTCCTGCCAGTGACTCCTGTACTCCCTGCATCAATTTGAACACCTGTGATCCCGTAAGCCAAAATGCTCCCGGCTCATGGTTTTTATCTACATTTATCTTGATATAAGTAAACAGTTCCGGTGCATATTGAACCTCATCAATCAATACAGGTGGTTTATGCAGTTGCAGAAACAGTTCCGGATCGGTCTTTGCAATATTTCTTTCGTTTAAATCATCCAGTGTTACATATCCCCGCTCCGTTCCCTCCATCAGTTTTTGGAGCATTGTCGTCTTTCCTACCTGTCTCGGTCCCGTTACCAGGAGTACCGGATATTCCCTGGTTACCTGTCTTACTACATTCTCCAGATTTCTTTTGATATAACTCATAAAAGTCCCTCTTTCGGCTAATCTTTTTTATGATTATATTTTAGCCGGATTGCTTTAAAATATCAAGCATTTTCCGGCTAATCTATACTCTAATTATATTTTAGCCGAAACCACATTTTTATTCTTTCACATTGATTCCGTCATAAAAAAGGGAAGCCGATATCTCTGTCAGCTCCCCTTCATCTGTTGTATTTACTTTTTATTGTCGTACATCTGCGGTGCTACGTATCCTGCTCCGCTCATGCTCTTGTAATAGTCATAAGCACTTTTGGCGTTTTTCCGTCTCTGTCCAATTTCGGCACGTTCCCTCGCAAAATAACTCTCGATGAGTTTTTTGTTCCGAGCCTCCTGAGCCTGTACAGTCACACTGAGTTCTGTCACCCTGCTGACCTTCTTCTGAAGTTCCCGGATCTGTGCTGCGTAGCGTTCTCTGTTGCCTTCCAACTCCCTTGCCAGCTTCTCATACATGATTTCAAAGCCTTCATCCAGATGAACCACCTCATCAATAAGCCGCTGTTTTTCCTCCACAGCATCGTCAAACAGGCTCATATCCACCTCTTCCGCAGAAAAGATCTCTTCCTGACGTTTGTTATATTCCCGGATTTTCTGTAATACTTCCAGCTTCTTGTCCAGGCTCTCTGACAAAATGGTAAGCTGATTCTCCATCAGTCATTTCCTTTCTTTGCTCCCGCCTTCATGACTTCTTTCCAGTTGTCACGGATAGCGTGCAGGTGGGTATTGATCTCTTCGAGGATTTCCTTATCTTTTTTGACATTGGCTTCTACCAGACGTCTCTCGAGATAAGTGTAGATGTTGTCAAAGTCCTTGGAGACTTCGTATTTCATGTCCAGCGTGGAATGCAGATATCCAATGATATTCTGCACCTTGCGGATATTTTCATGTGCCTTGGGTACATCGGATTTCTCCACAGCCATCTCTGCAATATTGCAGAACTTGATAGCTCCGTCATAGAGCATCAATGTCAGTTCTGCCGGAGAAGCAGTCAGAACCTTGCTGTTATTATACTGTGCATAAGCACCGGGTAATGCCATATCATGATCCTCCTAACAAGCTGGTCACCGCGCTGGAATTGCTCTGCAGCTTTGCCAGTGCCGTCTCCATTTTGGAGAACTTGGAATACCACTTGTCTTCATAATCGTTCAGCTTATCTTCCAAGTCTTTGATCTTGCTTGTATAATCATCATAATCCGATTTCATCTTTTTGTCATCATAAAAATTACCGTAGGTACGATAACCTTCTACAGACTTGGAGAGATCACTCATTTTAGTATATAAATTCTTGAACATTCCAGAGAAAAAGCTTACGACCGTATCGGGATCACTGCTGATCATGCTCTTAAGCTTGTCTGCATTACCGGAGGTGCTGGAGTCATCTGCATCTCCATCAATGTGGTAGGCATTCTTCTCATTCTCCGCTGCGGTAAAGTAGCTCAAAGTCTCAATACCGAAATCGCTGAGATACATGTTCTTGCCGTTTACTTCCACACTGCCTGCCATGATTTCTTTTAAGGCAGAGCTTACGGTAGACAGATTGCTGTCTCTGCGGAGCAGGGCATCCTTAATCTTGGTCTCATACTTCTCTACTTCGGTATCGGACATGGCATCCTTCTCATCGTCAGTCAGAGGCTCATATCCTCTTGCGGAATCCGCATTATAAAGCTTGTCCATCTCGTTGATCAGGGTATTATATTCCTTCAGGAAGCTCTTGATCATATCGTAGATACCATCTACGTCATCCTGTGTGGTCAGGGTGATCTCTTCATCTGCTCCGGTCTCTTTCAGTGCTGTAATGGTCAGACCATTGATGGAAAATACATTGGAGTTGCTAGTATACTCTGTGTTGTTCAGTGTGATCACAGAATCCTGCCCTTTGATATAGTTGGCATCTGTAATACCCAGCCCCTTCAGCAGGTCATCGGCACCGGTTCCGGTTGCCGTAATAGAGAAATTACCGGCATCGCCGGAGTCCTTTGCACTGATATAGAATCTCTGCTGGGTGGTATCGAAGTTTGCATTCAGTCCGGCTTCCTTCAATTTGGACAGTACATCAGAGATCGTGGTATCTTTGGTAATATTCAGTTCTACGCTTGTATCACCGCTCTGGATTTTAAGCGTTGTATCGTCTCCGGTGGTAATGCCGGCCACGGTGCTGCCATCACTGCCCTTGATCCCCAGATCAGACAATTTTGTCAATGCATTCAGCTTGGTATCCGCAGTGACATTATCCTTCAAGGTCAGCTTGCCACCGGTCATATAGGCGGTCTTGGCCAGCTGTGATACCTTGAGGTTCTGTACACCGGTCATTGCGCCATCACCGGTGATGACACTGACTGCATTGCTGTCGGATACTTTGGTCACTCTCTTGCTATATGCGGATTCAAAACGCATATTATTAACAAACTTGGACTGCAGATTTTTAATCTTGGTATTCAGCTCTTTCCATGCGGTCTGCTTCCATTCCTGTTTGGTCTGTGCCTTTTTCGCATCGTCCACCTTGGTCTGCTTCGCAGACACCAGCTGCTGGATAATGCTCTCTGTGTCCATACCGGAGATCAGTCCGGATAATCTCATTGTTGATGATGCCATATTGGTTTCCTCCTATCTCTTCTCATCCACCAGGATGCCTGCCATCTCCCATACTTTGGCGATCATGTCCAAAGTCTTCTCAGGTGGAAGCTCTTTGATGACTTTCTTGGTATCCTTGTCTATGATTTTGATCGTGATGCGGTTTGTCGCCTCATGAATACCGAAAACAGCTTCTGAATGGGACATCATGTTCTTATTCAGCTTCTCTACTGCTTTCTTGATCTGCTCGTTGGTCACCTGCTGTTGCTGTTCGCTATTAGCATCGGCAGAAGTATTATTCTGATCCTTGCTCTGCGCATTTTCAACAACTGCGGTGGTCTGGTCAAGTTTATCTGCTGCTTTTACATTGGCAGGATTGTATTCTGAGGGATTCTCCTCTGTAGTTACTTTTGTCGCAGTGTTCCTGGCAGCGGCTGTATTCTGTGCCTGCACTGTCATGACACTGGAAATCGGTTCTATGGTCATAATGGTCACCTCCGTGTGATAAACAGGCGCCTTCCGTGGGCGCACGACCTTGCTTCTCTAAGGACTGTATCGGTAAATTCTCCCGAAAAATTAATAGAAGATGCAAAAATTTGCACCTCCTATGCCTAATTTCCTATTTTTCTATTTTCTAATTCCAATACAGGTTCATATTCTCTGTAACGCTTTCTTCTGACAGTTGAAATCGAGTCTTTACTTTCTCAGCCGTAGTATTATAATCCGCCCCCAATTCAATGCATGTTATGATCAATGCCTTAATACCACTCTGCCGTTCCTCCTGTCTTCCTTCTTGTCTCCCTTCTCGCTTTCCCATCCTTACATATTGCTCAAATAATTCACACATAGTGATCTCATCCTCCTCTCTGATATTCATTTCCTTTAAAATAGCAGATTCTGTTGTGGAATCCTCTTCACCGGATAATACATTGATCATTCTGATCAATGCCGCTTTGTGTACCACCTTCTGGTCGGAACGAAGATTATTGCCCTCTGCCAGATAATCCAGCACAATTCTCATATCGCTATGAAATCTCTCCCGCACCTCTTGGGGCAGGTAACGCATTTCCCAGATATGTACCCTAATATCATCCACATATTTTCGAAGTTCTTCCGGCACTTTTCCACAACATAATTCATGGATTCCCGGTTGCTTCTCCCAGTGCTCCCTTCCCCAGTAAAGTATCATTTCTATAATGGGATACATGTCCATCACTTTGCCTTCGTACTGCTCCCGATATCCTCCGCCGGTATAACCCGCTTTACGCAACACCATTTTGACATCCGGTGCCGACTGATTGGCGATCATATATTGTGCCCTGATCCGTTCCCCTGCCATCTCGTATTTCACCACATCCTGTAACTGGTTTCGCAGCCTGTTTTCTCCGCTCGTATAAATACTTTCCGTCGGTGCCGGCAACAGATTTTCTTTGGTCACAACAAGCTTTCCATTATGCAGCAACGCATTAATAATGTCTGCAGCAACATCTGGAAATGTCTCGAAATTCTTTGTAACAAGGTCGTTTTTCTCTCTGTTTTCCCTCATTTTTTCTCCCTTAAGCACACTAAACTTACCTAAGCAGGAAAAACTGAAACCGTTCCATGCACTATTTCCCTTTCCGCCTGCTTATGTTTTGTCATTTTGTTTGAATTCTTGGCGAAAAGCCCGAAATACACACAAAAGATATTGTCAGAAATTGTCATAAAGAATTCTTTAGATGTTGTAACTATAGCATACCCCTATCGTCTTTTCAAGTTCTTTTTTCCGGAGGTGTATCAATGCGTATATTTGCAGTTTCAGGAAAATGTGCCCTTATTTTTCAACAATGGATAAAAGCTCCGGATTTATGCATCCAGAGCCTCTTTCGTTTCCTAATTTTATTTTGTTTTACCCCAACAGGTTCTTCAGTGCCGCCATGCCTTCGGCATCCACAGCGGCCTTGTTGGCTTCCTGGATCTGGAGGTAGACTTCCTTGCGGTAGATGGGCACTTCCTTGGGAGCAGTAATGCCGATCTTGACCTGATCGCCTTTGACTTCCAGAACGGTGATCTCGATATCGTTGTTGATGACGATTGCTTCGTTCTTCTTACGGGACAATGCCAGCATCTTACTCACCCGCCTTTCCGGATTTCAGGATGTCGTATACCGGATATTTTACCGGGTATTTATCTCCCTCAAGGATGATCTGGCAGGCCTTGCGTTCTTCCACGTTGATCACAAAGGGACCCTGCAGGTTCACCGTCATCTTCGTCAGGTCAGCAGGCACCGTCACAGTAACCATGACCAGAATGTTCTCAGGAGTCAGATTGCCTACACTAGTGAGCAGTTCGTCATCCACTTCCGGATCATACTGAGGGTTGACCAGCAGCGGATCCATGACCGGCATGGCGAATCCGGGTTCTTCCAGAGACTGTAAATAGCGGATTCCTACGTTGCTGCCCTTCTCCTCATCGTGGAGCATGGTAAAATGCTTCAGTTCCGGGAATCCGATAATACCTTTGTCAAAAGTGATGATCTTGTCATCCGCAATCTCAACTTCTCCAAAAAATTTTGTATTGATCTTCATAAAATACCTACGCCTTTCCGTAACCTGTTGTTCTAGATGAAATTCAACAGTGTGGTCTGCATTACTTTACCGGTAGCCATCAGTGCCGCTTCATAGGTCATTTCCGCACTCTTCAGATCAATGGCGGTCTCGGTAACATCGATATCCTCGTTTTCACTCTTTAAGGTCTCAAAGGTGGTCTTCTGGCTCTTCATGCGGTTATCGATCAGTTCCAGTTTGCTGCTTCTGGTACCGCAGTTGGTAACGCACAGGTTGGCATCATCCAGATATCCCTGGAACGTAGTAATGCCGCTTTCGAACATCTTCTGGCATTTGTCCTTGGCCAGAGTCAGTGCTTTTTCTACTGCTTCCATCTGCTTCGTCAGGGTCTCTGCATCCGTACCGGTAGCAGTCTCCTGCAGTCCCTCGATCTTGGTCTTCACATTCTCCAGATCCACTACATCCTGCATGGCCTGTACCAGATCGTCCACCGTACGTCCGATACCGTGCTGGAAGCACTCATCTGCAGTGGAATTCACCTGAATGGTCTGGTTGAAGCCTACATCATATTCGATGACCTGTTTTGCCGCATCACCCTTGAGGTATTCCTGATTATATTTCGTTACTTTCTGATCCGCATCCGTACTGGTACATGCAAAATAATGCTCAGGTCTCAGATCACCTTTGACCCAATGATCCTTCTGGTAGGTCACACGGATCTCGCCTTCGTTCTTGCCAGAAGTGGACGGATCGTCCTTGCAGGACATCAGCTTTTCATAACGGTTCTTACCAAGCAGGACCTCACCGGTATCCGGTACATAGATCAGTGCATCATCATCCTTTGCTGCCATAGAATAAGGATCCGCGGTAGAGGAGACCGTCTGGAACATCTTGGAATCCCATGTCGTCATATCCTTTTTATAGGCACCGTTTGCATCTTTCTCCCAGAAAGAAATCGAAGGTTTCGCATCCACATCTCTGCAGTCATCATAAGCCAGCCGGATACGATACACATCTATGGAGCTGACTGAATTTTCCGTAATATCCTTGTAGTCCTGATTCTGATCATTATAGTTATTCGCCGTAATATCCAGCAGTTTTCCGGTATTCACCTTTGTCAGCTGTGTGATGGAGCTGTTGTCCAGCTGCTCGGTGATCTCATATTTCGTATTGTATTCTTTATCAAAACTCAGAGAAGTATCGGTACGATATCCGGTAAACACATAACGGCCCGCATAGTCTGCATCGCCGGTGCTGTACACTTCATCTCCCAGTGCCTTCAGCTGCTCCAGAATGATCTGGCGGTCCGCGGATTTCAGATCTCCGTTAGATGCCTTGGTGCACTGTTTGATCATATTCGTGATGATCTCTGTCAGGTTCTTCAGTGCATCCTCGGTTACGTCCAGCCAGCTCTCCGCATCCGGAATGTTCTTGCTGTAATACTGCGTCACCTCGGTCACATTGCTGCGTAGACGCAAGGCACGGATGGATACCACAGGATCATCGGAAGGACGGCTGACCTTCTTCTGGGTAGACATCTGGGTGCTCAGCTTATCCTGATATACTTTGTTCGTATTGATATTGGACAGATTATTACGCTGCATGATCTTGTTCGTAATTCTCATTTTCTCCGTAACTATTCAGAATTCTAAAAATCAGAATAACTGGTACATTATGCTTGTATATAAGTAACAGTTTTCTGATTCGAATGGTGACTCGAATAGAGTCACCACACACGTGAGCAAAATTAGCTGCGTAGCAGCGAGAAAGCACGGATACGTGCGTTTTTGCGAACATATGTGGGAATCCGAATAGCTGCCTCCTTTCTAGTTTAGACTCCGGTCTCCAGAATCAGTCTGTCATAAATCTCCGTCAGTGTCTGGATCATCTTGGAAGCCAGGTTATATCCATTCTGGTATTTTACCAGATTCACAGCTTCTTCATCCTCATCCACACCGGAGATGGAGATTCTCTGGTTGTCGATGGTATTGGAAATGTCTTTAAAGCTTGCATAGAAGGTATTGGCTCTGGAAGCATTCAATGCCACATCCGATAAGATACACTGTAAAAATTCGGAAGCATTACATCCGCGGAAGCTCATCTTGCTCTTATCCGTAGCCAGATTCTTCAGATCGTTCAACAGGTCATTCTGTTCCACGCCGTCAGATGCATTTTTTCGGTTTGCCATCAGGCTGGGATCCTGCTCCATGGCATCCAGAATATCGAAATTCTTCGCTGTCAGACGATAGTAGCTGTCATCGTTGACTTTTACCGTAACTTTACTGTTTTTCTTCTCCTGCTTGTCATATCTCTTGGCAGCATCATCCAACAGGAACTGCTCACTGCTGGTTGCCTTATTGCCGGTAAACATCTTCACACCGGGATCTCCGCTTCCGCTGTAGCCGGAAGTCAGAATATCGTTGAATTTCTGAGAGAAGGTACGAATCCACTCATTCATCTGATTCATATAATAAGGAATTCCCTGATAGGACAGGTCGGTACCGATCTCTGCCTTTTTCCCTACACGGTCATTGGTAATTCCCCGGGGATTCTTCTCACTGTCCGATAAAGTAAATGTATAGGAGTATGTGGCGTTGCCGTTCGCATCATATTCGCAGGTATATTCCCAGGAATCATAGTAGAATTCCTGATTGCCCAGATCCAGGATGCCTCCCTGATCCGACAGATTACATTTATTCAGATCCTGCAGATAAGCCTTGGTTACTTTTACGGTTACGGTATCATGGGTCTTGCCGTCTGCCGTGGTCGTCGTGCCGGTGGCGGTCACCTGTCCGGTGAAGTTCTCGCCGTTGTTACCGTCACGCATCTGGATCAGTCCTGCCAGATCACCGCCCATGGATGCATTGTACAGGTTGAACTTCTGCCCGTCCGCCCAGTAGACTTCATAGAGGCCGTCGATATCTGTCTGATTGACCTTCTCGTAGGAAGTTCTCGCCACACATTCCAGACCGTTATAATCACTGCCGTCCACCAGCATCTGTCCGCCTGCGATCTTGACCATATATCTGTTGGCTCCGGTCTCACGGTTCTCGTTGTTGGCATCGATGATCGGAGTCTCCTTGACTTCCACATCCACGATCTTGGATAATTCATCGATCAGCAGGGTTCTGCGGTCACGCAGCTCATTGGCCTTTGTTCCGGCCAGTTCAATGGTGTTAATCTGTTTATTCAGGGAGGCGATCTCACCGGCAAGGGAATTGATCTGATCCACCTTCAGTTTGATCTCCTGGTTGATATCCTTCTGTACTTTTTCCAGATTGCCCGCCATACCGTTGAAATACTCTGTCAAAGCTCCGGCATAGCCTACGAACTGGGATTTGGCTGTGGCACTGTTGGGATCTTTTAAAAGAGCCTGCATACCGGTGATCATCAGCTGATCGAAGATAGTCTTGAATCCGGTACTCTTGCCGTCATCATCAAAATACGTCTCCAGCTGCTGCATGTAATACTGCTTCATATCGTATTCGCCCAGCTGTGCATTGTTATCCCAGAATCTTCCGTCATAGAATTCATCCCGGATACGCTCAATGGCCAGTGTCTCTACACCGGCACCGGCACAGCCGTAGGTCTGGAATACACGCAGGGCATTGGATGCCTGCTGTGTTACCTGCTGTCTGCTGTAGCCTTCCGTCTGTACATTGGCGATATTATTGGAAGTGGTATTCATGGCAGCATTACTGGCCAGAAGTCCCGTATATGCAATATTTAATCCAAAAAACTGTGAGGGCATAACTTACCTCCTATTTCTTACACATTACACACCCAGCGTGGAAAGAATGTGTTCCAACATTTCACTGATCACGTTGATATAACGGCTGGATGCGTTGTATGCGTTCTGGAACTTGATCATATTGGACAGTTCCTCGTCCGTGGATACACCGATAACCTGTTCTCTGGCGCTCTGTGTAGCTTCCACGGTGCTGACCTGATTCTCATAAATACTCCGGAATACATAGCCGGAATTGGATACCTGCGATACCAGGTCGGTATAATAATCTACAAAAGTAGTCTTTTTCTGTACATTAGGATTCAGCGTGTAGGCTTCCTCGGTAAATGCCGCTTTCAAAGCATCTGCGGTCTCCTTATCCTCGGAACCGTCTGCCAAACGGAATCCAAGCTTGGAAGGCTCCTTCGTCAGCGCCGGATTTACCTGAAGATTGCCGATGGTATACAGGCTCTCAGGGCTGTCCGGATCTTCTTTCTTCATGACCCAGTAGTCCTTAAGTGATCCGTCCGCTTCCTTCACACTTACTTTCTCATACCCATCCGTTGTAACCTTGGTGAACAGCTGGATGGGGCTGCCATCCTCCATGCGCATGTAACCGTCCGGGTCTACCGTGCAGTAACGGGCATTTTCTAATTTAGTGCCGTCTGCCAACTCCAGATCTCCGGTCTGTACTCCTGCAGCCTTCGCCAGAATATCGTTCACCTTCGTCACCACGTTGTGGATCATCTGGTCGAATTCTGCCTGGATGTTCATGACAACGGACTGGGATACCCCGTCATATTTTCCTTCGGCCAGATCCGTGTAATTGGCTCTGTGATCTCCTCTTGCCAGAAGCATGGCTTTCAGTCCGCCGACATCTGTGTTCAGGTCGGAAGAAATCTCCACGGAGAGATCAAATACCTCTGCGCCGTCAATATTATAATCTCTGGTGCCGTCAGCTCTGACGGTGTAGGTGGCATCCTGCGGCCAGAACGGAGTGTAGAAGCCGGTGGCTTCATCCGTCTTCAGAGCGATCTCATAACAGGTTCCGTCCTTTACGAAATCCACGCCCTCGATCTGTACGGATACACTGCCGTATCGATCTTCGGAAAAGGTCATGTTGGTCAGCTCTGCCAGTTCATCCAGAATCTGATTTCTCGCGTCTCTCAGGTCGTTGGCATGTTCAATGCCGCCACTCTCAATGGCACGGATCTGATCGTTCAGCGTTAATAACTGGTTGCCGTATTTATTGATCTTATCTACATTCTGTTTGATCTGTGTATTCAGGTTGTTCTGGTAGGAACTTAAGCCATCATATACTGCGCCGGCTCTCTGCACGAATTCATTGGCTCTCTGTACGATCAGTCCCTGCGTTACGGAACTGCTGGGATCCTTGGAAAGCTCCTGAATAGCGGTCCAGAAGTCTGTCATGGTGGTCTGGAATGCCTCGCCGTTCAATTCTCCCAGCTGGCTCTCTACCTCTTCCATGACTTCTGTGGACACTTCATAGAACATACTACGTCCGGATTCCTTGCGGTATGTCTTGTCCAGGAAATAATCTCTGACCTGTTTTACGCGGGAATATGTGACACCCAGACCTGTCTGTTTGTTGGAAATAGACTTAGGGTCTGTCGATAATGTGACATAAGCTCTGTTAGACTGCTGTACCTGTTGTCTGGTATAGCCGGTGGTGTCCACATTAGAAAGATTATGCGCTGTGGTATTCAGCGCATTCTGACTTGTCTGTAATCCGGACGAACCTATATATAAACTACCCATTAATGGCATAAACTTTCACCTCTGTATCAGGGGATCCTCAGATCCCCGGGATCCGGTCTTACTGCTTGGCATCGAATCCATGGTCAATGACCCCCATGGTATTGCCTGCATTGTAAGCTCCCCGGTTATAATTCGCTGTCTCGGGTGCAGCCTTGGATGCCTGGAGGAGATTCATCTCGAATTCCACCATCTCCAGTGCGCTGTTTAACAGTTCACTGTTCTGCTCGTTCACGCGCTTCAGTCCCCGGACCGCTGCCTGTAATCTGTCGTGGGAATCCGCCAGTGCCTGCTGTTCCGCAGGCCGTGCAGATAACATAGTGATCAGATTCGGCAATTTCAAGTCGTTAACATCCCTGTTCAATACATCGGCTATGTCCGCAGTCACTCCCGCTCTCTGCTTGTCCAGATTGTGGATCCTGCTGACCAGCTCCTGCTCCTCGTCCGTGATCTTTTGTAACTCTGCAAGATCACCGCCTGCAATAATCGGTGTCTTGCGCTGTGATAACTGAAGCAGAGCTTCGTACTCCGTACTCTCTCTGTCCAGTACATCTATCAGGTTTTCCATTAAACTAGCCAAGGAACTACCTCATTTCTTCCTGCTTTTGAAGCAGCTTCTCCGCAAAGCTTGCATTATCCACTCCATAAGTACCGTTCTGGATTCTTGCTTTAATGGGAGCCGTTAACTCTTCCCTGATGTCAGGTGCTGCTGCCACTGCTGCCTTAGCGGTCTGGAAATCCTTGCCCTGGCTGCTGATCTGCAGTCTGTCCGTGTGTGACGCTGTCTGAGTCTTCTGAGTCCTGCTGACCTTCTGTGACTGATACAGCTGCTGTACCTGTGTATACGCTTCAATACGCATATCGACTCCTCCTTCCCGAATGTCTTTTGATGTTTCACAATATGTATCGGACGGATTTACAATTACTTTAGCCCTCATGGAAAAAAAGTAACGATCCGGACCGCCTGCAGGGGAACGTCCGAATCGTCACAAAATCTGTCAATATGCATTTTCGTTGCGGATCTCATCGTCTACCCGCCGTACCCGGTAGGTCTTGTCTCCCACCGTCACGGCGGTCACCGTATCGTCGTGGGCATACAATCCTTCTTCCACATAAGAAAATTTTTCCGGTGTCCTGCCATCTTCCAGGATCTGGATCAAAGCCTCCACCCTGGGGCCATGCAGCGGATTGCATTCTCCGATGCAGGTGATCTCATCCTTCAGCACGCAGTCCATGGATTCTGTGCTGACACCATCAAAAGACAATATCATAATATCTCCTGCCGCCAGATTGCTGCCGACCCTTTTTCCCGCCGCCCGGATCGCTTCCATGGCGCCAAAGGCCTCATTGTCGTTTTCGCAATAGACCACATTGATATTGTCGTATTTTTTCAGGAAAGCTTCCATGACTTCCTTCCCCTTGGCCTGGGTAAATTCTCCCGATACCTGGTCTAACAGATCCCAACCGTATTTTGCCGCGCCCTGCTCCAATCCTCTGGTACGTCCGATCTGGGCGGAAGCTCCGATATTTCCCTGAATATTTACAATATGAAGATCCTCCGGTGCAATTCCCTTGCTGATGGAAAAGGAATTCAGCCACTCCGACATTTTCAGGCCTTCCAGTTCAAAGTCCGAACCCACGAAGCAGGTGAACAGACTGTCATCCTCCACATCCACCTTACGGTCCACGATGACCACCGGGATCCCGGCATCCTTTGCTTCCCTGAGCACCGTGTCCCATCCGGTCTCCGTCACCGGTGCCAGCACGATGTAGTCCACCTCCTGCTGGATAAAGGTTCGGATGGCCCGGATCTGGTTGGCCTGCTTCTGCTGACCATCCTCGAAGATCAGGTCGTACCCGGCCTCTTTTGTAAAGGTACTTTTCATGGACTCCGTGTTGGCACTGCGCCAGTCGGATTCCGCTCCCACCTGGGAAAATCCCACCACAATACGGTCTGTCTGTGTATCCTCTGGTGTTGCAATATCCTCTGCAGTGCTTTGTCTGTCGCCGCATCCGGCAAGCAGGATTCCCAGCCCCAGCAGCAGACCCGCCATCCATCGTCTTCCTGTTCTGCATTTCTTCATATCTGTAATGTCATCCTGTTCTGTCATACTTCCCGCCCGGAAATCGCTCTGTCATTCTCTCATTTTCCGGCAGGTTCTTTCTCTGTATGAAAATACGCCACAGAGCTCTCCAGTTCCCCGGAGATCTGTTTCATTTTATCACAGTTTGCGCCCACTGTCTGTATCTGTGTCAGGATTTCCTCAATGTTTGCATTCACCTGCTGGTTGTTGGCAGCATTTTCCTCACTGATAGCACTGAGGCTGCCGATATTGCCCAGAATATCCTCTTTCTGCTGTGACAGACGTCCGGTCTCTCCGGCGATCTTGCGGATCTCTTCCGCAGAATGTCTGATACTTTGCTCTAACTGCTGATACTGCTCTCTGGTTGCAATAATGTGATCCTGTTCCTCCCGGATGATATCCTTTACCACATCCGCCTGTTCCACAGTCTCACCGGATTTCTCCATAATGCCCTGGGCCAGATTTTTGATCTGCTCGGCACCGGCAGCGCTCTGCTCCGACAGTTTGCGGATCTCTTCCGCCACCACGGCAAAGCCTCTGCCTGCCTCTCCGGCTCTGGCGGCCTCGATGGAGGCATTCAGACTTAACAGATTGGTCTGTCCGGAAATGGAGAAGATCAGAGCTACCGCCTCATCGATCTTTTCGATATAATCGTTGGTCTCATGAATCTTCGCTGTAATGGTATTCACGGATTCCACAGAACGATTGCTGCCGGTCATGATCTTTTCCATGCCTTCCCCCGCCTTTTTGCTGTTGTCCTGTATTTCTTCCGAATCCTTCTGCAGCTGCCCGGCACTGACACTGATGTCATTGACCGCCTCTCCGATCTCATCCATACGGTCACTGATATTCTGCACATTTTCCGCCATTTCCTCCGCTGCGGAAGACAGCTGCTCCATCGCCTGACTGATCTGTCCAGCCTGTTCTGTGGTGGCATTGCTTCCCTCTGCCACCTGCCGTACACTGTTTAGAAGTTCTCCGGATACCTCCTGTACACCGCCGATGACCTGTGCCAGATTCCGCTGCATCTGTGAGGTATTCTGTAACAGATTACGGATCTCCCGGACAATACTGTCGGATTCTTTTCTGGCACTCAGATCACCTTCCGCCAGGGCATCCACCCTGCTGCCGGTCTCTTTCATCTTGCCCGACAGTGCTCTGCTCAGGAAAAAGCAGATAACACCAAACAGGATCACCATGCCCACTGCGCAGACCAGGAATACAACCTCGATCCCCCACAGGGCATCGGTGATCTCATTTTTCCGTTCCGCCGCAAAAGCCACTGCAGTGATCCGTCCGTTATTCATAATCGGGATATAATAACCATAATAAATATTTCCCTCAATCACTACATTTTTATCATAATATCCCTCCGTCCCACCGGCGGACACAAGATCCTGATCCATGGGGATTTCACGGATACGATAGTCATTTTCATTTTTAATGGATGTGGTAGCCGGAATGCCGTCTGCAAGAATGGCCATCTCCAGGCCTTCTTCCTTCAGGCTGTCCAGGTACTCATAATAACCGCTGGCATTCATTGCCGTGATCTCATTTTCCTTACAGTATTTTGCCAGATTATCCGCAGTTACATGCAGTGTGGTCTGCACACTGCCTTCCAGATTCGTTCTGGTCAGACGTAAAGATGTGGTACTGAGGATCACTGTTGCCAGAACTACCGGTGCCAGTGCCAGCAGCATCAGCAGCAGGAACAGGCTGCATCCCTGCTTTTTCAGAGTTTTCTGCTTTTTTACCTTCGTTTTTTTCATAACTTCTACCCCCTGATATTCGGTGGATTCCTTTTACTAGCGGAAAAAGAGTGTGACTGCACACCAGCCACGCTCTTTCCGCTCCTCCCTATTTTCAGCTGCTTTTATTTGTTCTGCAGCATTTTCTTTTTTCTTGCGATGACCACACTCTGTACTACCAGGAACAGACACAGCATAGCTGCAATGGTGATACCGGTCCACCATGCCTGATCCAGACCTGCACTGGATACGATATTCTGGATGGTGCTCAGGGACAATACACCGAAGAAGGTTCCGATGATATTGCCGACACCACCAGTCAGCATCGTACCGCCGATGATGGAGGATGCAATGGCGTTCATCTCCATGCCGCTGGCATGAGAAGCAGATCCGCTTCCTACATGCAGGAAGTACACATAACCGCCGATACCTGCCAACAGTCCGCAGAGCAGATGGGACATGAACTTGGTTCTCTTCACATTGATACCTAACATCAGCGCGCTCTGATTGTTGCCGCCTACCGCATAGAAGCTGCGGCCCATCTTGGTCCAGCGAAGCATGATAAACATCAGAATGACTACTAAAAGCGCCACAATCACACCGATCTCCACATAAGCATTGACGTAATTGCCCAGTTTGTTCACGGAGCCCATTCCCGGAACGATCACACGGGTTTCCTTCAAAGCAGTGAAACTTTCGTTGGCTACGTTGAAAGGTTTGGTATTTACGATCGTTGTCATACCTCTGGCGAAGAACATACCCGCCAGGGTCACGATAAAGGGCTGGATATCCAGGTATGCTACCAGGAAGCCCTGTACGATACCGAAAGCAAGGCCAATGGCTACTGCCAGTAACATGGATACAAATACATTACCGCCGCCGAAGTCCAGATATACGGCGCAGCTCATGCTGACCAGTGCCACCACACCGCCGACGGAAATATCGATTCCACCGGTAATCATGACTAAACTCATGCCGCAGGACAGAATGATCAGTGCTGCGTTAGCGTTCAGAATGTTGAAAAATGTCTGAGGTTTTAAGAAGCCTTTTCCCTGGAACACGATGGCTCCGATATACATTACGAAGAATACTACGATCGTGATGGTCAGCAGCAGATTGGTATCTGTCATATTTTTTAACTTCTTACCCATATCAGCCAACCTCCTTTACAGCCTTGCCCTGCTTCAGCTTCTTGCCGAAAGCGGACAGCCATTCTCTTACCTTGGGAGTACTTAAGACTACCAGCAGGATAACCACTACCGCCTTGTAAGCAGGAAGTGCATCGGACTGTACGTCGAATTTGTACAAGGTGGTGGTCAGGAACTGGATGACATAAGCACCCAGAATGGAAGCTGCCATGTTGAACTTACCACCGCTTAAAGAGTTGCCTCCCAGAGCTACTGCCAGGATGGCATCCATCTCGATATCCTTTGCAATAACGGAGTAGTTGATGGAGGACAGACGGCTTACTTTGATCAGTGCTGCTACCGCTACACACAGTCCCAGGATCACAAAGGTCAGGAACTTGATAAATGTGGGATTCAGTCCGTTTAACTTGGAGGAATTCTCATTGATACCAACAGACTGGGTGTAAAGTCCCAGTGTTGTGAACTTCAATACCAGGAAGATCACCAGTACACAGACCGCTGCAATGAAGAACGGTGTGGGAATGGGAATTCCCGGAATAAATCCACCGAAATAGCTGAAGGTCGGATCACTTACAATAGGAAGCTCGTTGTTGTTGATCCATGCTGCAATGGAACGTCCTGCCGTATAGAGGATCAGGGTTGCTACCATGGGCTGGATCTTGAAATATGCTACCAGGGCACCGTTAAAGGCACCGAACAGCATCGCTGCCACACAGGCTACCAGAAATGCTACGATAATGGGAGCCTGCAGGGTATCGGGTCTGGAATTCGTACCACACAGTACTCGTAAGATCACGCTGCCTGCGATGGCAATGGCAGCGCCCACGCTGATATCCTGTCCGCCGGAAGCTGCAGTGACCAGTGTCATGCCAATGGCTAAAATAGCCAGTTCGGAACCGTAGTCCAGGATCGTCATCAGGTAACCGGACAATACCGGATCTCCTGCGCTGTTATATCCCAGTGTGATCTTGAAGAAACTGGGGTCTGCGATCAGATTGAATACTGCCAGGATTATCAGGGCTGCAATGGGAATGAAAATCTGCTGCCGGAACAATCCGCTCAGGAAATTTTTATTACCTTTTTCTACTTTCTTTTCATTACTCATGCTTACTTTCACCTCCGGCAATCGTACTCATAATCTTGGTCTGGGTCAGATCTTCTCCGGACAATTCTCCTACCACCTTGCGGTCTCTCATGACTACCAGTCGGGAGCAGGTACGGAGCATCTCGTCGGTCTCGGAAGAGATGAAGGTCACGCTCATGCCTTCACTTGCCAGCTTCAGTACCAGCTTCTGGATATCCACCTTGGTACCGACATCGATACCTCTGGTGGGCTCATCCAGAATCAGATATTCCGGATGGGTCAGAAGCCATCTGGCTAAGATTACCTTCTGCTGATTACCGCCGGACAGCGACTTGATGGGTGTCTCGGCCGATGCCGTCTTGATATCCAGCAGTTTGATGTATTCGTCTGCAAATTTATTAGCTTCCGCCTTGGAAATAGGGTGGAAGAATCCACGAAGCACCTGTAATGCCAGGATAATATTCTCTCTTACGGACAAGTCACCTACGATACCGTCACGCTTACGATCCTCCGGCAGATAGCCGATTCCACAACGCATAGCATCCAGAGGCTTATTGATCTTGACCTGCTTGCCGTTCTTTTTCACCGTACCGCCGATGACACGGTCAGCACCGAAAATAGCGCGGACGCACTCGCTTCGGCCAGATCCCAACAGTCCCGTAAATCCATTGACCTCGCCCTTCTTAATATAGAAGTCAAAGGGCTTGATTCCGGCATCGCTGCACAGATCTTTGGTCTCAAATAAGGGTTCTCCGTTCTCCGTCTTCTGTTCCGTGGGCTGCTCGCCTTTGATATCGGACAGGTCATCCAGTTCCTTACCCAACATTTTGGATACCAGTTGTACTCTGGGCAGATCCTTGATGGCATATTCACCTACCAGACTGCCGTCACGCATAACAGTGATCTTGTCACACACTTCATATACCTGATCCAGGAAATGGGTTACGAAGATGATACCCACGCCTCTGGCCTTCAGATCGCGCATCAGGCCGAAGAGCTTTGTCACTTCCTGCTCATCCAGAGAGGAGGTCGGCTCATCCAGGATCAGTACTTTACAATCCATATCTACAGCTCTGGCAATGGCTACCATCTGCTGTACGGCGATGGAACAGCTTGCCAGCTGCTGGGACGCTTTCGCGGGGATATCCAGATTCTGTAAGATCTTGTCTGCGTCCTCATTCATTTTTTTCCAGTTCTGATAGATCTTATTGGAACGTCCTATGTACATGTTCTCCGCCACGGACAGATTCGGACAGAGTGTAATCTCCTGATATACCGTACTGATGCCCAGCTTCTGTGCCTCCTGCGGAGAGTGAATGGATACGGCTTTGTCATTGCCGTCGATGAAGATCTGGCCTTCATCTTTGCTGTAGACACCTGTCAGTACCTTGATCAGGGTTGACTTTCCGGCACCGTTCTCTCCCATCAGCGCATGAATCTCACCTTTGTTCAGATGGAAGTCCACACCTTTCAGAGCACGTACACCGGGAAAGCTTTTGTGAATATTTTTCATTTCCAATACTGTGTTATTGTCCAAAAGTTTCACCCCTTAATCTGTAACTATTCAGAGCCATGTAAATATCATGAAATGTTCTTCGAATGCTGGCATTCGTAAGAATATTTTATGATATTTATAGGGCGAAGTAACCACATTCGCAATAAAGTGGGCTCTGAAAGAGCTTTTGCAAATGGGGTTCTGAATAGTTACTCTTTTGATAAAAGAAGCGCGGAGCTAGCATGCGCCGCGCTTCTGGTCGTTTACGTCAGATTAGATACCGTAGTTGTCTACATCTTCCTGAGTAATGGTGGTTGCATCGAAGCCTTTCTCATCCATGATGATGGTCTTCTCGGAGATGGTCTCGCCGTTCTCCAGCTTCTTGATGATGTCATCGATGTAGGAAGCCTGGAAAGGATTGCACTGTCCATCGTAGTTCCAGTTGCCTGCCTTCAGTTCTTCCAGAGCCCACTTGTTGCAGTCAAAGCCCATAACGATAACGTCTTTACCAACGCCGTGGGAGATATTAGCCTTATCCAGAGCTGCTACAGCACCCTTAGCCATATCATCGTTCTCAGCGTAGATTACGTTGAAAGGAGTACCTGCGTCGATTACGGACTGTACGATCTGCTGTGCTTTCTCTGCGTTCCACTCAGCGGTCTGCTGTGTTACCAGATTGAATCCGTCGTTTGCTGCTGCGTCATCCAGAGCACCGGTACGTCCCTGCTGTGCTGCGGAACCCATAACACCCTGTAAGTGGATAATGTTGTATTCACTTAAGTTCTGGCTCTTTAACCAGTCAACTGCGGTCTGGCCTTCCTTTGCCATATCGGATACGATGGATGCCTCATACAGGCTCTCATCTGCATCAATGGTACGGTCGAAGAGGATAACTCTGATACCTGCATCCTGTGCATCCTTCAATACGGAATCCCAACCTGCGGTATCTGCTGCGGACAGAAGCAGATAGTCAACGCCATCCTGAATGAACTTCTGTGCTGCAGTGATCTGCTCATCGTTCTTTAAGCTGTATGCGAAAGATGCTTCGTAGCCGTTAGCCTCGGTAAAGGTATTCTTCATATCCTTATCGTTTGCGGTACGGTAACCGGACTCGTTGGGGTCGTTGTTGATGATGCCGACTTTGATCATATCTCCGGAGGAGCTGGAGCTGGTCGTTCCTGCGCTTGCACTTTCGGTTGCTGCGTTTGCACTTCCGGTTGCTGCGTTTGCACTTCCGGTTGCTGCGTTGCTGCCTGCATCAGAGGAGCCGCATGCTACAAGGCTGAATACCATGGTTGCTGCCATTACTGCTGCTAAAATTTTCTTCTTCATTGTGTAACCTCCCAATTTGTTTTTGTTTCCCAAAGAACTATTTCTTTGATGATCTTATTGTAAAGCGGATCCGGGGAAAAAACCATGAAGATACCTCACGGAAAAGTTGAAATTTTTATGCTAAAAAAAACCACCGGCGTAAAAAGTTGATTTTTTTACGATAGTGGTTCATTTTTTTAATGCTGCGGAAGCCGGACCGTGACACAGGTGCCCTCCCCGTAGGTACTGGTAATGGTGATACCATAGTTTTCGCCGAAATTCAGACGGATACGTTCGTTCACATTGTACAGGCCGTAGATATCGGTCTCCCGGGCCTTCCGGTTGCGGATGCCTTTCCTCACCTGCTCCAGCCGCTCCGGCATCATCCCCTTGCCGTTGTCCGTGATCAACAGAATGCAATCCTCTCCGTCCAGTTCTCCTTCGATCCGTATCATGCCCTTGCCACGTTTGTTCTTGATTCCGTGGTACAGTGCATTTTCCACCAGAGGCTGCAGCGTGATCTTGGGAATCTGGCAATGGTTTAATTCTTCCGGAACACAGATCTCATATTGAAGGATGTCCTGATAACGCATCTGCTGGATCTCCAGGTAGCTGCGGACGTGCTGCAGTTCTTCTTTTACATCCAGAATATCCTGTCCCTGATTCAATGAGATCCGGAAAAAGTCCGACAGGCTGCCTACCATGCTCACGACCTTTTTCTGTTCTCCCGCCTCCGCCAGCCATACAATGGCATCCAGCGTATTATATAAGAAGTGCGGATTGATCTGGGACTGCAGCAGTTCAAATTCCGCCTTGCGCAACCGGATCTGCTCTGTCTTCACCTGCTCTAACAGTTCGTTGATCTTGTCGATCATGGTATTCAGTGAATCGCTGAGCACCTGGGCCTCCACGCCCCCCGTCACGTCGGAGCGCACCGTCAGGTCACCTTTTGCCACCTGATCCGTCACCTGGGTAAGGCGTCTTATGGGGCTCGTGATACTTAACGGTATATAATAGGATAAGAATAAAAACAGAACCAGGATCAGTGTAAAGGCAATGATGGAGAAACGGATCATATTCACGAAGAAATCCTGATATTGCTGCCTGCTCTCCTGAATCCCCCGGATCTCGTAATAGATGTACTGGGACATGGTATCACCCACCAGAGACGTCACAATCTGCACATCATTTTCCCAGATTTCCATGTTGTCCTCGTAGCGGTTGCCTTCCCGGATATTGTCCTCGATCCTGCCGATATAGGTCTCCAGATTGTTCAGATATTTTTTGACACTGGTCAGTCGTTTCAGGTTCTCCTGAGATTCCGTCAGTTCTTCCAGACCGGCCACGATGCCATCTGCCTCCACCAGCATATCATGCAGACTGGACTCTTCCAGTGTCTTGTTCCCTACGATCAGCAGATAAGTCTCATAATCGAAATCCTTCTGGAAATCCAGGCTGAACTGGCTGGCCATGACGGAGGAATTGATCATATCCTCGTATCTGCGGTTATTGTTCCATAAATTATAGAAGCAAAAGATCAGGAACAATACAAAAGGCACCAGAAGGCAAAGATAGGAATATCTTATCTTTGCCACCAGTGTCGAATGTTCATACAATTCTTTTATCTTTTTTCTCATAGGAATCCCCCTTATCCATGGCCACGGCTAATTGGTGCCGCCCCGGTACTGGGTAGGGGTCATCCCCTGGGTCTTCTTGAACAGATAGGAGAAATAGTGTGGATCCTTGTAGCCCACCTCCTGGCTGATCAGGCTGCTGCGCTTGCCGGTGCAGCGCAAGAGTTCCTTTGCCTTGTTCATACGATAGTCTGTCAGATATTTGATAAAGCTCTGTCCGGTCTGCTGGCTGAAGATCATGCTCAGATGGTTTGGTGAGAAATTCACGTGGGATGCCAGCAGATTCAGGGAAAGTTCCTCGTCTGCATAATTCTCATCAATGTATTTCATCACCTGTTCCACCACATCATCATACCGGCTGCTGGCAGCCTTATCTCTGACCGCCAGTGCTTTCTGCAGAATTCTGGTAATGTAATGGATCGCACTATCGCTGTCCTGCAGGGTCTTCTCGTCCTGATTGGGTGTTTCCAGTTCCTGCGTATCCGTCTGCAGGCTTTCCAGAAAATCTGCCACACAGAAATAGACATCCATGGTAATATACTGCCTGAAAATATTGGACTGCAGTGCCTTGTTGCTGAGATCCCGGAAAAATTCTTCCACGAAGTAGACCACTTCCTCCCGGTCACCCTGTTTTAAGAATTCCTGGATTCTTGTGCGGTCGATCTGCTTTGGATTGACTTCCTTGATGTCAAAATTATCTTCCTTCTGCGCTTCCTCCGTCATATGTCCGCTGTCCAGGATCCGGCTGTCCTGCACCAGATATCTGTGGGCAAAAGCATGACTGGCCTGTTCAAAAGATGCCGGAAGCTCCCGCAGACGATTCACCGGCTTGCCGATACCACCGAAATACCGCACATGCTCATAGCCTTCCATAATGTCCTTGATCTTTTCTATGTATTCCTGTTGCAACAGCAATAGCTGTTCCTCGGAATCGGCTTTTAATAAGAATGCTTTTCCTTCCAGATTACGATCAAAGGTGATCACCGTCCTGCCGTCTTCCAGTCCCCGCAGTTCCTGTTCGATCCGGATCAGGCTGCCGGAATACTCATCCTGCGCATGACGCAGAGACTGGGTCTTGAACAGAATAATATTGTACCAGGGTGCCGACAGATCGATCCCCAGAATCTCTGCCGATTCCAACAGTTCTGCCACGGTGCTTTCTCCGGTGACCAGTTCCTGGAACAGCTTTTTCCGCTCTCTGAGATTGTTTTCCTCCATCTCCTGCAAATACCGCTCTCTGATCTGAATGGCTCTGCGCTTCTCCTCGATCTTCGCCGACAATTCATCCAATTCCGCCAGCAGTTCCTCACCATTGATGGGTTTGGACAGATACTGGGCCACTCCCAGCTTGATAGCTTCCTTGGCATATTCAAATTCCTGGTAACCGGACAGAATAATGATTTCTGTGTCCGGAAGCTCCTTGCGGATCAGACGGCTCAGTTCCAGGCCGTCCATAAACGGCATCCGGATATCGGTGATCACGATATCCGGACGCAATTTCTGGATCATGGGATAGGCCAGCTCTCCGTCGCCGGCCTCCCCACAGAACTCATAGCCATGAGCCTTCCAGTCAATATTATTTTTGATTCCTTCACGGATGACAAATTCATCCTCCACCAAAAACACTTTTAACATTTCTACGATACCCTTCTTCTATCTGCAGGTAACTTCTACCCGCAGATTCTGCCTGCAGATTTTTATTTCGTTCTCTGCAATACTATTTTCTATTATACACGAAAACAGATTTTTCGGGTAGCATATTTTAGCGGTAGAATACTTCTCCCAGCATCAGGTCTCTCTTCAGATCGCGGATCTTCGTATCCTTGTCGATGTATACAGCCTCGATGCCCATCATGGCTGCCCAGTCACCCATCTGCTCTGCGGTCAGATCGTAGGTAAATGCGGTATGATGTGCACCTCCTGCCAGGATCCATGCTTCCGCGCCGGTATACAGATCCGGTTCGGGAGTCCAGAAGTTGGTAGCGGTAGGAAGCTTCGGCATGGGTTTCTCCACTTTCTTGCAGTTCACATCGTTGATGATCAGACGGAAACGATTGCCCATGTCGATCAGGGAAGTAGCGATACCATGACCTTCCTTGGAAGTAAATACCAGTCTTGCAGGATCTTCTCTGTCTCCCATGGACAGGGGCTGGCACTTGATGCTGATGGGACCGTCCGCAATGGTGGGGCAGATCTCCAGCATATGGGCTTCCAGAATACCTTCCTTGCCCTTGATCAGATTGTAGGTGTAATCCTCCAGCATGGAAGTACCCTTGGCATCCTTTTTGCCTGCGGTCATGATCTTCATCAGACGTACCATGGCGGCTACCTTCCAGTCACCTTCTGCGCCGAAGCCGTAGCCCTTCTCCATCAGTCTCTGAATGGCCAGTCCGGGCAGTTGCTTCAACGCACCCAGATCTCCGAAGTGGGTAACGATGGCCTGATAATTCTTCTCTTCCAGGAAACGTTCAAATCCCAGTTCGATCTGTGCCTGTACAGCCACATGTTTTTTAAACTCTTCGGGGTCTCTTCCCTCTAATAAAATATTATATTTCTCGTAGTACTCGTCTACCAGTGCATTGACATCGGATGCAGATACGGCATTTACACTCTCTGCGATCTCGTTTACAGGGTAAGCGTCTACTTCCCAGCCAAACTTGATCTGTGCTTCTACCTTATCACCCTCGGTTACCGCTACATTGCGCATATTGTCAGCCACACGCATGACACGGATATGGCTGCTCTCCACCACGCCGACTGCAGTACGCATCCAGGATGCGATCTTGCCCTGTACCACAGGATCAGACCAGTGGCCTACCACAACCTTACGCTCCATGCGCATGCGGGTCACGATATGACCGTACTCTCTGTCACCGTGGGCAGACTGGTTCTCATTCATGAAATCCATGTCGATGGTGTCATAGGGCAGTTCCTCATTGAACTGAGTATGGAAATGCAGCAGGGGCTTACGATACTCCTGTAATCCCAGGATCCAGGATTTTGCCGGAGAGAAAGTATGCATCCAGGTGATAACACCGGCACAAGTGTCATCCAGATTTGCTTCATTAAAAGTACGGCGGATCAGTTCGTTAGTGATCAGGGTCGGCTTCCATACCACCTCATAAGGTAACACACCGGAAGCGTTCAGGGCATCCACGATCTTGTGAGAGTGCTCCGCTACCTTTGCCAGGCACTCGTCCCCATACAAGTCCTGTGATCCCGTACAAAACCAGAATTGATATTTTTTTGTCTGTAACATAAGTAATACCTCCTGTAGTTGAATACAATGATGTCGGGGTCAAAAGCCCCCGACTTTGATGCCTACGGATTGTTCCGTGCTACGCACTCCCACAATCCTACCCAATATTCGCATATCGTGGGATTATCATCCCACTTTTATGCTCATATCGGGGCGGGTCCTAAGGTCTTTCACCCACCTATGAGCAAGCTCATATGGGCTTAGACCTTTTGACCCTGGCATCATACAATTTCGATATTACCATATTACAACTTGTATGCTCCTGCTAACAAGTTGTATTTCCTACGACAAGCTCCGGCTGGATGAGAATCTTTCTCTCTTCCGGTCCCAGAGATTCCCCATGAAGCAGTGACAGTAACAGCTGTGCCGCCATTTCTCCCAGTTTTTCCTGGGGATGAACGATAGTGGTCAGTTGAAAACCTCCGCCGATGGCCATGTAGGAATTGTCATAACCGGTGACGGAAATGTCCTCCGGGACACGAATCCCCCGGGCCGTCAGCGTCGGGATGACCTGCATGGCGATCTGGTCATTGTAACAGACCACACTGTCGAGTCTGGTTCCCTTGGAGATCAGACGCCGGATTCCCTCCTGTGGGTGGACTTTACGATCCTCGGTATGGAACCAGATCACCTTGTCCGGATCGTAGAGGACACCTGCTTCCTGCAGGGCCTGTACATAGCCCCGGTGACGGTTCTGTCCCTGGATGTCATCTGCCTTGAACACTCCGGCAATATCGCGATGCCCGGTATCCAGGAGATATTTTGTGATCAGATGACCTCCCCTGCAATCGTCCATCAGCACCTGGGGCTTGTCTTCCATCTGGTCGAAGCAGCCTTGAATAAACACATAGGGAATTCCGTATTCTTCCAGCCGCTCATACAGATGCAGATGTCTGCAGCTGATCTGGCTCTTACTGGGTTCGATGATGACCCCGTCGATATCCTTCTGCAACAGTTCCTCCAGACACCGTGCCTCCTGGCTCCGGGAGTTTCTTGTATTTTTTAATAAAATGCTATACCCCTGTGCCGTAAGAACTTCATCGATGCCCTGAATAACCCGGGGAAAAATATAATCCGACAGATAGGTGGTCACCACGGCAATGTTGTGAGACTTATGCTCCGGGCGGACCCGCTCCGACACAAAGGTGCCTTTCCCGTGTACCGCATAGATGTATCCCTCCTGTTCCAGAATGGCCAGTGCCTTGCGGACGGTCTGGCGGCTCACCTGATAAGCGGCGGCCAGCTGGTTCTCCGAGGGAACACGGTCACCGCTGCGCAGTTCTCCCAGTCGGATCTGTTCCTGTAAATCATGATGCATTTTATAGTATTTCAGCTGTTTTTCTTCCATACGTATCCGTCCGCCCCGCTCCTTCTCTATCCGGTTTTGTACAACTCTATTCCGTTTTCCGGGTATCGCTCCCCGGTACATTTCAGTATTTTTCGCCTTCCAGCAGGATCAGCCGCCGGATTTCTTCCGCTCCGCTGACACGTTCCCCTTCTATGGTATCATTATGGATCACATAATCACAGATCTTGCGATTACGCTTCTCCGCATCGATAGACAGGATCCGAAGTGTCTTTTCCTCGGTGTCATAGTCGGAATCAATGATATCGGCGATCAGCTTTTCTTTATCTCTCGCCACATAGATAATATGGGTGGGAAAGGAACGCTTCATGGCAATGGCACCGCACATATCCACGGGGATCACCGCAAACTTTCCCTGATCCAGCAAGGTCTGAATGTCTTCCTTTCTGGTGCCGTACCGTACCCCGGCATAAGCCGTTTTTTCAAAAAAGTTCATCCGGTCGAAGGCTTCCTCCGGGACGTACTTGTGGCCGTAGCGCCCCGGTTCCGTGCAGTAGTTCACCGGGCGGACAAAAATCTCCCCACTCTCTGTCCTTTCGCTCGCGCCTGTCCCTCGGCTACCGCACAAAGCTTCCGTAATCTCCCGTTTGCCGGAGCCGGACGGCCCCACCAGGGCCAGCACCGCCGGAGCAGTGATCTTCTCCGTCTTAGAAGTGGATGCTTTCATGATCTGCTTCACCAGAGAGACAAATTCCGCCATGGTATTTACGGACAACAGCCCCGTCATTTTGGCATTCCAGGGCTTCCGCATCAGCACCGGATACTCCGCCTTGCTCTCCAGAATATTGTGGATGGCATCATCCAGCACAATATCAAAATGGACACGATCCTTGGCACTTCCCAGAATAATATTTTCCGGTGGAAGCTCCGGGAACTGGGTCATGATCTGTTCTGCCCGCACTCCCATAAAATGTGGTGACACCGCAGTAATGAAAAAAACATCCGCGATCTGCATCAGTCTGCGGATCCCTCGTTTCGTCTCCTCGGTCGGGATCTGCCTCCGGTACAGTTCCGGATCGTTATAGAATTCTTTGATCACCGAAGTCCGCCCTTCGTTGGCCCAGGAAGTGATTTCCTCCATGCGATAGGGTTCCTTCGGATGATATTTTTCATTTGCCATACGGATGGCGATACTGTTAAACGGGGCGGTAACATCGTCCCAATCAATACCGATGCTGGGTCTGAGCATGCTGTAGTCCTCACTCTTTCTATGTTCAATGCGATCTATCACACCATGTGATTTTAGTGCATTATGCTTTTTGCACATTGTGCATTCCCGTTTCCGGAATACTTCTGCTATTTAGCATAGCATAAACGAATACGCAGTACAATCCATACCGTAGCCGCTCTCTCTGGCTCTTCTACCGTTCCAATCGGCATTGTTTATTTTGCCGTACTCTTTTTCCTTGGGTATATCATGTTTTTGGGGCTTATCATCCATTTATCATATTTTTTGTTGTAATAATGCACAATCGCTTTTTTCTCTATATTGCCCAATTGTCAGCACTTTTGAACTGTGCTAGTATACATGTACAGGAGGAGAATTCATGACCAACCGGGAATTATTAGAGACGATAGTAATTAAATTAGAAAGTATAGACCAACGACTGGGCAGGGTGGAGCAACGACTTGATAAGGTCGAACAGCGACTCGACAGGGTGGAGCAGCGACTTGATAAGGTCGAACAGCGACTCGACAGGGTGGAGCAGCGACTTGATAAGGTCGAACAGCGACTCGACAGGGTGGAGCAGCGACTTGATTCACTGGAGCAAAGATTCGATTCTTTGGAACAACGTGTTTCCAATCTGGAATCCGGTCAGATTGCCATGGAACAGCGCCTTACCAATCTGGAATCCGGTCAGATTGCCATGGAACAGCGCCTTGCCAATCTGGAATCCGGTCAGCTCTCTATGGCGAATCGCCTTACCAATATAGAGTTGACTCTTGAGAATGAAGTCAGTCGTAATATCTGTACAATTGCAGAAGCTCATTTAGATTTATCCAGAAAATTCGACCGGGCCTTAAAAGTAAAAGAAGATGATGAACTGGTTCGCATCCGGCTTAATGTATTGGAAAATGATGTCCGAAAAATAAAGCAGCGGCTGGAAATTGCATAGTTTATTCTTATCAGTACCTTATCTTAATGGATAAGGTATTTTTTTGCCCTTCTTTTTGTTGACTTATCAACATCCATGTGTTACACTTCATAAAGTTGTTGCAGTGTCAACATTTTACAGGAGGAACCTTCATGCAGGATCGTTTTGAAAGATTTGTGGTATCTATCACAGAATTGCACCGTTATCTGCAAAAATTGAAAGAACTGGAAATGGGACAGATGGACTTAAAAGCCGGTTATACCATGTGTCTGTATTATCTGGGAAAGCACCCGGAGGGGCTGACCGCCACGCAGCTGACGGAGCTGTGTAAGGAAGACAAGGCCGCCATCTCCCGTACCTTAAGCCAGTTGAGTTCCAAGGGGCTGGTGTCCTGCGAGCTGCCGGAACATAAACGTTCCTACCGCACACTGTATTATCTGACAGAAGAAGGCAATACTGTAGTCAAAAAGATCAGTTCCCGGATCTATTCCGCACTGGCTCACGGCGGTGATGGCATGACGGAAGAACAACGGTTGAATCTCTATGACTCTCTGGAACGGATCTCCCATAATCTGGAGCAGTATCTTACAGAGTTTTCTGTCAAGCATCCCACAGAGAAATGATCCATCCGCAACTCACCCTGACTGGCTTTCCAACAGAATTAACAGCAAGGTGACATGAACGATGTCGTATGCCCATCCCGATGGATGCCCCGGCGCATTTCCGCCCGAAAGAATATTCATCATAACTATATATAGAAAGTACAGGAAACAATTATGGAAAAAATACGTTTTATCACGGACTCCGCATCCGATATGAACAGTTCAAGAGAGGACGTCACGATTCTCCCCCTGCATATCCGCTTCGGTGAGGAGGAATATGCAGACGGTGTCACCATCAGTCATAAGGAATTCTATGAGAAACTGATCGAATGTGATACTCTGCCCACCACCAGTCTGGTATCTCCCGCAGTCTTCGAAGAAGCCTACGAAAAAGCTGTATCGGCCGGAGAAACTGTCATTGTGGTTACTATTTCCAGCAAGCTGTCCGGCACCTGCCAGAGTGCCCGGATCGCTGCCGAGGATTATGAAGGCAAAGTCTTCGTCGTAGACAGTCTGAATGCCACCATTGGGGAACAGATTCTGGTAGAATACGGCCTGCAGCTGAAAAAGCAGGGAATGACCGCGGAAGAGATCGTAAGCGTTCTGCAAGAGCAAAAGCATAAGATCCACACCATGGGACTCTTAGACACTCTGGAATACTTGAAAAAAGGGGGCCGTATCTCCCCCACTGTGGCATTCATCGGAGGTGCTCTGGCCATCAAGCCCGTGGTAGCAGTCGTAGACGGTGAGATCATTATGCTGGGAAAAGCCCGTGGTTCCAAAAACGGCAGTAACTTCCTCATCCGTGAAATTGAAAAAGCGGACGGCGTGGACTTCTCCAAGCCCTTCTGTCTGGGCTATACCGGTCTGAGTGACGAACTTTTACAGAAATACATTCACGACAGTGAGCATCTCTGGAAGGATTATGCCAAGGAGCTTCCCGTCAGCACTCTGGGTGCCACCATCGGAACCCATGTGGGCCCGGGTGCTGTTGCCGTTGCATTCTTCGAACATTAAATCTATTACAATTTTTCCCATTTGCTCAAAATAGGACTAATTTCCCACAGCTGCCCCACTGACAAATTTCTCCTCTTATGGTATATTGTAAAATCATTTTATATTGTTTGTTCATTTTCTACATTACCAGAGAGGAGAATTTTTATGGGGTTGAGCCTGTTACTATCCACAAATCATATCGTCATCCACAGTTACTCTCCCGTGGCAGATTTTCTGTTGGTGGTTATGTGTCTTCTGGCATTGTTACTGATCCGACAGACTTTCATTAAACAGAGCCGGACCTTTCGGATCTTCAAGTCCTGTTTTGCCCTGCTTTTCATTGCCGCAGTTTCCAATATCGCCTTTTATTATGCCGACCTTTTTTCCAGACAGAACACCCTACTCTGGATCCTCCGGGCCGTCTACCATATCAGTCTTCTGTCCCTGTTCTGTCTCTATATTGCTTACCTGAAAATACTGATCGTCTTCCCGAAAAATATCGGCAGGAAATATACCTTTCTGTCCTTCGCCATCCTTGTGGTGACCGGAGTTGCCGATCTGGCATCTCCTCTGACCGGCTGGGGATTTCATCAGGATCATTACGGAATCTGGTATGAAAATATCCTGTCCACTCCTTTTATGGTCGGATATCTTCTGTATCTGGCGGTGATCCTCTTTCTGTTGGTTCGCTACCGCCGCAGACTTCCTACCGCACTGTTCCATATGCTGATATTTACTGAGACGGTCTGTGGATTGATCGTAGTCATGGAAGCTGCCATGAATACGACTTCTTTCCTGGCCACAACCTATTTTCTGCCGCTTCTGGTGGTATTGTACATGCTCCATGCCAACGCCTACGACCCGAAGACCGGTGCCCTGGGTTCCGCATCCTTGGATGAATATCTGCGCCAGCAGCGGCAGACCGCTCAGGATACCTACTACCTGTGCCTGCGCTTTGACATGGATTTCGAATACGTCATGACAGAGGAAATAGGAAAGCTGTTCTACAGCTTCTGGACGGATTATTTTCGAAAGGGTATGTTGTTCAATCCTTCCACCAGCTTCTTCGTACTGGCAGTGGACAGCCACAATATCCCGGATGCCACAGAAAGGGCAGTATCCCTGATTAAAAAGGTGTTCCAGAAATATTATGAAGAATATAAGCTTCCCTACAAGCTGGTACTCTTCGACCATCTGGACTTTTGTGAGAATCTGGAACAGTTCTACGAAGTATTCAATTACTTTTCCGAAAAAGTAGCGCAGAATTCCTATCGTGTCTTCGGGGAAGAAGATTACCAGACTTATAAAGAAATGCATTATATCAAGTCCCAGTTGAAGGATATTGCGGAACACGGCTCCTTAGATGACGAACGCGTTCTGGTCTATTGTCAGCCGGTACGGAATGTCCACACGGGTACTTACGATACCGCAGAATCCCTGATGCGTTTGCGTCTGCCACAGACAGGACTGGTATTCCCGGATCGTTTTATTCCTCTGGCAGAAAAATACGGCTACATCCACCGCCTCAGCATGATCATTCTGAATAAGACCTGTAGGCAGATCAAGCACATGCAAGATGAGGGCTATCAGATCTCCCGTGTATCCGTAAATCTTTCTGTGGAAGAGCTGGGCGAAAAGGACTTCATGGAAGAATTCAAATCCATCGTACGAGCCGCCGGAATCGACTTCCACACCATTGCCGTTGAGTTTACGGAGTCCCAGAACGATACGGAATACGAACTGGTACAGGAATGCGTCAGTGAGTTCAAACAGTTGGGGGTATGTACTTATCTGGATGATTTTGGAACCGGTTATTCCAATTTCGACCGGATCTTAAGCCTGAAACTGGATGTGGTCAAATTCGACAGAAGCCTTTTACTGATGGCGGATCAGGATGCCAATTCCCGCTTCATGCTGGATTACTTCTCTACCGCCTTTGAGCGTCTGGGTTACAAGGTACTGTACGAAGGTGTAGAGACCGATGCCCAGGAAGAACTGTGTATCATCAGTCATGCAGATTATTTACAGGGCTATAAGTTCTCCAAGCCGATTCCCATTGAAGAATTGCCCCGGTTCCTTACGCGGGGCTGATATTGCGATTGCCGCATCCATTATTATTCCGGACACCGCTTCTGCGGTCCCCGCATACACAATAAAAATCCCGAAGGCCTTTCACAGTCTCCGGGATTTCTCTTTGCTTAACTTTATTTATCTTTTGTATCTTGCGCTTATATTAAGCAGCCTTCTTAGCCTTCTTCTCTTTCATCTGCTTAGCGAAGGTCTGTGCGCCTTCCACTACCAGGAAGATTGCCAGCACTGCCATTGCAGTTGCGAAGAACAGCTGGAACCAGTCACCCCATGCAGCGGTGCCGGCGCCGATAGCCTTACACTTGTTGATTACAGTGATCACCAGGCTGGTCAGGGTTGCAGCAAGCATGAATACCATAGGGAAGTAGAACATCTTGTTGTTCTTACCAACTTCACCCAGCCATGCAGCTACTGCCATCAGTGCGATACCTGCCAGCAACTGGTTGGCTGCACCGAACAGACCCCAGATCTGGCTCAGAGACAGACCACCCAGGATACAACCGATCAGTACCATAGAAACAGTACCGAACAGAGGATGAGCCAGCACTTTACGTGCGCCCTTGGCATCCTTGTAGGTAGCCTCGCCTTCCTTCAGGAACAGCTCGGAGAACATGAAACGGCTCAGACGGGTACCGGTATCCAGACTGGTCAGCGCGAATACGGATACAGACAGAGTTAATAGTGCGTAAATGGTGCCATATGCCTTGGAAGTCTCGGTACCGAACATGGATGCGATACCTGCAGCGAATGCAGCTGCGGGAGATCCGAACTCACCGTTTAAGTACTTCTGATATACTGCACCGACTGCTACCAGAGCGATGATACCCAGAGCAGACTCGATCAGCATGGAGCCGTAACCGATTGCCTTGGCATCCTTCTCGTTCGCTAACTGCTTGGAAGAAGTACCGGTAGCGATCAGGCTGTGGAAACCGGAACATGCACCACATGCTACAGTGATGAACAGCATAGGGAACAGGGTCTGTCCTGCCTTGGGCTCCCAGCTAGTGAAAGCTGGAATATCGAAAGCAACAGTACCGGTGAAAGCACCTGCAACCACACCGATGAATGCCAGACCGATCATAGCGTACAGCAGGAAGCTGGACAGATAGTCACGGGGCTGTAACAGGATCCATACGGGAACCAGGGAAGCTACAGCGATGTACACACCTACGAATACGATCCATGCGATACGGTTCATTGCAAAACCAACGTTCAAGCCAAGAACAGTGATCAGTACGATACCGATGATGCCACCGATGGTAGCGGGCAGAGTCTTGACACCCATTCTGTTGGTCACATAACCATAAATAACAGCCAGAACGATAAATAACAAAGAGATCATAGCGGTAGACTGGTTACCGGTAGGATTGGTCACAAAACCGAAAGCGGTCTTGCCGGCTTCGTCTGCCACAGTCAGGAAAGTACCTGCCACGATGTTAACGAAGGAAGCGATTACCAGAATCAATACCAGAAGTGCGAAGATGATGAAAAGCTTCTTTGCTCTGGATCCCATGGAATCCTCGATGATCTCACCTACAGATTTACCGTCATGTCTGATAGATGCGAATAAAGATCCGAAGTCCTGCAGACCGCCGAAGAAAATACCACCGATAATACACCACAGGAATACGGGAACCCATCCGAAGATGGAAGCCTGGATCGGTCCGTTGATCGGGCCTGCTCCGGCGATAGAGGAAAAATGATGTCCCATAAGTACGGCGGGCTTTGCTGCAACATAGTCTACACCATCCTCCTTCTCAATAGCAGGAGTCTTCTTGGTAGGATCAATGCCCCACTGTTTTGCCAGCCAGGAGCCATAGAACACATAGCCGGTAAACAATAATACGATAGCGGCCAAAACAATTAATAATGCTGTCATTTGTGTTTCTCCTTTTCTTATACACAGATTTCATTTTTCGCAAATACACGAATTGCTCCGCTAAAATCCGCTCTCGCAATTCTAAAACTGTTCGGAATCCGTTAATTTACTGCTTCCTCACAGTTTTTGGGTCCATAAATTCAAATATCTTACCATGCAAGCATGCACGATATTTGGAATTTCTGTCCCTTGTATTTACTGTATTGCCTTTTTCACGAGCTTCTTCAGAATCTGTCCGTGGCGGTTGTGGACGATCCGACCCGAAGATAACTCGGCGACAATCAAACGGTAATTACTCCAGCCATGAAATCCCCAGAGGTAACTCTGATAATGCTTGCACTTTTTCACCTGTGTAAGCGCATCCTCCTCTGCATGACCGGTCAGAATGATCAGGACAACATCGCTGTTCCGATGATTGGATGAGGGCTGCACGTTGGCAGTTCCCCGTTCCCAGGCGATGGAGTCCAGTTCCAGAAGGCGATCCTTTGATAAAGATTCCTCTGTGGCAAAATACACAGTCTCGTTGGTGTCAATATCTGCCACCTTAGCTTTCTTGATCAGAAAGTACTGCTCATTATGGGATCCGAAGATTGCTTCGGCTGCGAATGGCGGTTCTACAGCCTCTGTTTTGATATTGTAGTAGGTCTGATAAGATCGCAGGACGCGTTCCAGCGCTTCCCCGGGAGTAAGTGTCTTTTGTAATTCCATTCTGCTTTCCTTTTAAGCATGCGTAATCGATTACATTTACGTTCATGCTATCGATAGCTTTAGCACGTCGAAGTGTCAAATGCAACGGATTTTTTAGCATTTCTTTACACTTTTTTTATAAATACATACTTTATCGTTATATGTTAGTCCTCTGACAGCTTTTTTCCAAGGTGCAAATTTAACCTATATACCATTACAAATTTAATCTCTTTATCTGGATAAACTTATTGACTTTTGTTGGGTAACCGGAAATCATTCTTAAAAAAAGCAGCCGATTTTCATCAGCTGCCGATTTTTAGGAATGATTCTTCTCTTCCTTGATCTCCCAATGGATCAGGAAGGTCAGTGCCGCACGAAGTCCGATGATACCGGCTACGGTAACGATCTCCTTCCAGTCTCTGACAATAACGGTCTTAAGGATCTCACTGCACAACTTGAATTCCAGCCCTACAGCAAGCCCCTGCGCCAGGGTGATCTTCATATCCGGCACCCGCCGCACATAATTATAAAACCCTTTCAGACCGGAGAGAATAATAACGATCACTCCGACAAATTCAAAGAACAGTATTGCCACCTGGACAATATTGTTCATCACGTTTTCCAGGAATTCAATGATAAGCTCTATGTGGAACATGCACAGCCCCCCGCTTTTCTTACACTTCTTTTTTCATTGTAGCGTATCCAAAAAGGGCGTGCAAGATGTATCTTTATCTTTTTATCAGCTATTTTTCTTCTGTTTTCAATAATTCCTGCATAGTATGCCAGCCAAGCACCGCGCATTTTACCCTGGCAGGCATGTGGGCGATATCCTGCAATACGGAGGCCTCTTCCAGCTCATCCTTCTCTTCATCGGTGATACTTCCCTTGATCATCTTGAGGAACAGATCTGCCAGATGCAGTGCCTCTTCCTTACTTCTACCAATGACCAGTTCCAGCATCATGTCCGCAGAAGCCTGGGAGATGGCACAGCCGTCTCCTTCAAAGGCACCGTCCACGACTACACCGTCCTCCACCTTCAGTTCCAGAAAAATATCATCGCCACAGCTGGGATTGACACCTTCTAACACCAGGTTCGCATCCTCCAGCTTGTGTTTGTGATACGGATGCAGATTGTGCTCCGTCAGGATCTCATTATAAAACGTTTTATTCTCCATAGCCCATCTGTCTCCTTATCCCGGCAAGACTTGTTAAAAATGCCTGTATCTCTTCTTCCGTATTGTAGACGCCCAGACTCACTCTGGTGGTAGACAACACTTTCAGGTGCTGTAGTAACGGCTGGGCGCAGTGATGTCCCGCCCGGACTGCGATGTGATCTGCATCTAAAACAGATGCCACATCATGGGGATGCACGCCGTCCAGCTTAAATGTCACGATACCGTGATGATCCTCCGCTTTCTGTGATCCTAAAATATGCACCGCAGGGATCTCCTTCATCCCATCCATCAACAGTTTTGTCAGCTTTGCTTCTCTCTCTTCGATGAAATCAAAGCCGATCTTCTGCACATAACGGATAGCCTCTGCGAGGGCATAAGCACCGGCACCGTTCACCGTACCTGCCTCGAACTTATGAGGCACCTCTGCCCACACGGCTCCCGTACGGCTGACGGAATCGATCATTTCTCCACCGCATAAAAACGGGGGCATCTGCTCTAACAGCTCTCTCTTCGCATATAACACACCGATTCCCATGGGAGCGTACATTTTATGCCCGGAAAATGCCAGAAAATCCACATCCAGATCCTGTACGTCCACTGCCATATGGGGCACGCTCTGGGCTCCGTCTGCCACGAAATAAGCGCCTGCTTCATGTGCCAGCTGTGCAAAACGCTTGATATTGTTTTTGCAGCCCAGCACATTGGATACCTGGGTCATGGCAACGATCTTCGTTCGGTCGCTCAGTGCCTCCTGAAAAGCTTCCTCGGTATATTTTCCGTCTTCGGCGCACTCCAGATACTTCACCACCGCTCCGGTCCTGGCTGCCGCCTGCTGCCAGGGCAGGAGATTGCTGTGATGCTCCATAATGCTCACCAGGATCTCATCTCCCGGTTTCAGTACCAGGGATCCGAAACTGTACGCCACCAGGTTTAAACCTTCCGTAGCATTGCGGACGAAGATGATCTCCGCCGCTTCCTTCGCATTCAAAAACTCCCTTACCGTCTCTCTGGCTTCTTCGTATTTTTCGGTTGCCGCCTCTCCCAGCTCGTATAATCCGCGCAGGGGATTGGCATTGTATTTTTCATAAAATTCCCGCTCTGCTTCCAGGACACAGGCCGGCTTCTGTGAAGTCGCTGCGGTATCCAGATAGATCACTTTCTGATTCTCCAGCAGAGGAAAATCCTTGCGGATCTCGTTGACTGAAATACTCATACTTCCTCCTGTTATCTTACTCTTTACGCTTCCTCTTCTTCCACGGCTCTGCCCAGGAACTTTTGTACCTTTGCCTGTGTGGAAGCGTCAGGGATCTTGCGGCAGACCGCATCCACCTTCGCCATCGCCATCATCTCATAGATCTGCTCTCTGTTCATGCCGCGGCTCTCTAAGTAGAACAGCAGCTCATCATCCAGCTTACCGATGGTGGCGCCATGATTGCCTTCCACATCTTCCTCCGCACAGAGGATCAGGGGAATGGTCTGATTCACCACATCATTGGACAATAACAGTACGTCCTCTTTTTCATTGCCTACCGCACCCTTGGCACCCCATTTGAAGTCAATGGTGCCGCGGTATAATTTGAAGGCATGATCTCTTAACACGCCTCCGGCCTGCATATTACTCTGCGTCTTTTTGCCCTCATGCAGAGCCACATAATTCATATCCAGTCTGCCTTCGCCGTCTACGATATAGGCGGTATCCGTGTTCACGCTGCTCTCTCTGCCCTGCAGAGTGGTCTTACATCCAAGGTAGGTATTCTTCCCGCCCAGGATCAGCTGGATGACTTCCAGGGAAGCCTTCTCCTCACACAGGGCACCGATATCATTCATAAAAGTAAAATCACTGCCCAGTCTCTGCACCTGGATCAGCCGGAGCTTCGCTCCTTCTTCCAGATACAGTCTGGTGGATACCGCTGCCTGACCTGACGCCTCCCTGTCGGAAGCAAAGTCCTCGATCACGGTGATCTCACTGTTTTTACCTGCTTTTACCGCTACAGCTCCCGCCTGTAAGCTGTTCTGTGCATAGGCATAATCAAGCAGTAATGGCTGCACCTCTGTCACATCCGCGGGCACCTCATAATGTTTTGCTTTTACTCCCGCTCTAGCAAGCAGACCGTCCATATCTTCCCCCATGCCGGAGGCAATCCCTGCAAAATCCGCATTCCAGGGCTTAGAGCCTTCGTTTTCAGCGGTCGTTATCTTCTCCGGCAGAGTGACTTTTGCCTCTCCGGCCGCGGGGATCTCTATTCTCTCCAACTGCGTCTCATTCATACGAAGCCAGTTCCATGTCTTAGAGGGCAGTCGGTTGATGGTCATATTATATTCTTTTTCCATATTCTGTCCTCCCTTTACCCGATGCTGCCTTTCATCTCCAGGCGGATCAGGTTGTTCATCTCTACCGCATATTCCAACGGCAGCTCCTTCGATACATTGTCCGCGAAGCCGCTGACGATCATGGCTCTGGCGTCCTCCTCGGAGATGCCGCGGGACATCAGATAGAACACTGCCTCGTCGCTGATCCTGCCGATCTTCGCCTCATGCCCGATATCGGCATCCTGGGTACGGATATCCATCGCCGGGATGGTATCGGAGCGGGACTTATCATCCAGCATCAGGGACTGACAGGATACCGCAGATTTACTCTTTGCCGCACTGTTCTTCACTACCACGGAGCTTCGGAACGTACTGATCCCGCCATCCTTGGAGATAGACTTCGTGTTGATATAAGAAGTGGTCTCCGGTGCATTGTGAACCACTTTCGTACCGGTATCCAGATTCTGACCGGCTCCGGCGAAAGTAATACCGGTAAATTCCGCTCTCGCTCCCTTACCGTTCAACACGCTCATGGGGTACAGATAGGATACGTGGGATCCGAAGGAACCGGATACCCATTCTATGGTACCGCCTTCTTCCACCAGCGCCCGCTTGGTGTTCAGATTGTACATATTCTTGGACCAGTTCTCGATGGTGGAGTAACGCAGTTTTGCATTTTTCCCCACGAACAGCTCCACACAGCCGGCATGGAGGTTCGCCACGTTGTACTTCGGGGCGGAGCAGCCTTCGATAAAATGCAGGTATGCACCCTCGTCCACAATGATCAGGGTATGCTCGAACTGTCCGGCTCCCGGTGCGTTCAGTCGAAAATAGGACTGTAAGGGGATCGTCACGGACACTCCGGGGGGAACATATACGAAGGAACCACCGGACCACACAGCACCGTGCAGCGCTGCGAATTTGTGGTCTCTGGGGGTCACCAGCTTCATGAAATGCTTCCGTACCATATCCGCATATTCCCCGTTCAGGGCACTCTCCATATCGGTATAGACTACGCCCTGGGCTGCCACTTCTTCTCTGACATTGTGGTATACCAGCTCGGAATCGTACTGGGCACCTACACCGGCGAGTGACTTTCGCTCCGCCTGTGGGATCCCCAATTTTTCGAAGGTATCCTTGATGTCCTCCGGCACTTCGGACCATTTGGCGCTCATATGGGTATTAGGTTTTACATAGGTTACGATGTCTTCCATGTTCAGACCCTCAATAGAGGGACCCCAGTCGGGAACTTCCATCTCATTATAGATCTGCAGAGACTGTAATCTGAAATTTGCCATCCATGCGGGATCCTTCTTTTTCTCGGAAATCTCCGCCACAATATCGGGAGTCAGTCCCTTTTTAATACGATAGACGTCCTTCTCCTCATTACGGATATCATAAATGCTTCTGTTGACGTCTTCCACGTATGTCTTTTCACGTTCACTCATTCAGATCGTCAACCTCCTTATGCTTCCAGAAAACGCTCGAAACCATGCTCGTTGATCTCGTCTACCAGGGAAGCGTCGCCGGATGCCACGATCTTACCATTCACCAGTACATGGGTCTTGTCCACATGGAGAGACTCTAAAATTCTGGTGCTGTGGGTAATGATCAGCAGCGCACCCTTTTTGTCCTTCTGGTATTCTTCCACACCCTTGGATACCGTACGTACCGCATCCACATCCAGTCCGGAGTCGGTCTCATCCAAGATTGCCAGAGAGGGTTTTAACATAAGTAACTGTAAGATCTCCGCCTTTTTCTTCTCACCGCCGGAGAATCCCACGTTCAGATCACGGTCCCCGTAGGAAGGATCCATCTGCAATACTTCCATTGCCTGCTCCAGCTCCTTTTTGAAGGTCCACAGCTTGATGCGGGAACCGCTTCTCTGTTCCACGGCATTACGGATGAAATTCCGAAGCGATACTCCGGGTACCTCCAGGGGATTCTGGAAAGACAGGAAAATACCGTCCTTCGCTCTCTGGTCTGCGGTTTCCTCTAATAATTCCTTCCCTTTGAACAGGATCTCACCATCGGTCACCTCGTACCGGGGACTTCCCATGATGGTGTAACCCAGTGTGGATTTGCCCGCACCGTTGGGTCCCATGAGGACATGGGTCTCTCCGGGACGAACCTCTAAATCTATTCCATGAAGGATGGGCTTGTCCTCTACACTTACGGACAAGTTACGCACCTGTAATAATTGTTCTGACATATACTTCCTCCTATCTCTAGCGTCCAACTAGGAATTACTATATCATTATATACAAGCATCTGCAAATATGCAACATATAATTCCTACAAAAGTGCCGTACATTCTATTCAAATTGTATTACATTTTTTTGTATTACATTTTTTAGTTAGCAGTAACTTACTATAAAGTAAAACACAAGCCATTGCGAGGAGTTCTCTTTTTCTCTCACAATGGCCTTTGCTTTTTCTCTTTTTATGCTTTTTCTCTTTTTATGCTTCTTCTCTATCCAAAAGGTTCTTCATGCTCTTGGTGCTGATCCACAGAGTAGATGTATTATGCAGAAGAGCGGAAGTGGTGGGAGGAATGATTCCTGCCACACCTAAAATGATCAGTCCGGTGTTGATCCCTACGATCATGCGATAATTTTTATGGATCCGCTCCATCAGAGAGTTGCTCAATTCCTTCAGGGTAGCTACTTCATGCAGATTGTCCGCACCGATGGTGACATCGGCGATCTCTCTGGCGATCTGTGCGCCCTCGCTGATGGCAATACCAACATCTGCCGCAGACAATGCCGGGGAATCGTTGATGCCGTCACCGATCATAATGACTTTATGACCTGCCTGCTTCTCCTGCTCCACGAACCTTGCTTTGTCCTCCGGCAACACCTCGGAATAATACTCATCCACGCCGACGGTACCCGCAATTGCCCCGGCGATACGGTCGCTGTCTCCTGTCATCATGACTACCTTGTGGATTCCGAGACTCTTCAGCTGTCGGATGACCTCCGGAGCCTCTTCTCTGAGAGGATCCTCGATGCAGATCACTGCAGCCAGCTTGCCGTCAATTGCCATATACAGGCGGGAGTATTCCTCAGGCAGCTGATCGAACAGTTCCTGTCTGCCCTCCGGGATCTGTGCCTGCTCATCCTCAAATACGAAATGGTAGCTGCCGATGATGATCTTCTTGCCGTCCAGAGTGGAAGAGATTCCATGGGCTACGATATATTCCACTTTGGTATGCAGCTCTTCATGTACCAGCTCCTTGCGGGCTGCTTCCCGCACCACTGCCTTTGCCATGGAATGAGGAAAATGCTCCTCCAGGCAGGCAGCGATCCGAAGCAGTTCCTCTGCGGGTTGTCCGTTAAAGGATACCACATCCGCCACGGTAGGCTGTGCCTTGGTCAGAGTACCGGTCTTGTCAAATACGATGGTCGTGGCATCTGCCATAGCCTCTAAGTATTTGCCGCCCTTCACCGTGATCTCATAGGTGCTTGCCTCACGGATCGCAGACAATACCGCTAACGGCATGGACAGCTTCAATGCGCAGGAGAAATCCACCATCAGCACGGATAATGCCTTGGTCACATTCCGCGTGAACAACCATACCAGACCGGTGCCTAAGAAAGTATAGGGTACCAGCTTATCTGCCAGGTGCTCTGCCTTACCCTCCAGAGAGGATTTCAGCTTCTCGGATTCCTCGATCATGGTCATGATCTTCTCATATTTGCTGGAGCCGCCGTTTTCTTTCACACAGATAGTCAGCTCACCTTCTTCTACCACAGTTCCGGCATAGACAGTTCCACCGGGAATTTTTCTCACCGGAACGGATTCTCCGGTCAGAGATGCCTGATTCACCATACCTTCTCCATCCGTCACTGTGCCGTCGAAAGGAATCACATTGCCCATGTGGATCCTTACCAGATTTCCTGACTTAATGGACGTGGACGGCACCAGGATCTCCTGTCCATCACTCACAACCCATACCTTGTCAATATTTAAGGACATGCTCCTCGCCAGATCACCGACAGACTTTTTGTGCGTCCACTCTTCCAGGATCTCGCCGATGCCTAACAGGAACATCACAGAGGCTGCGGTGTTGTAATCACCACGCAGCACAGATACACCGATAGCAGTGGCATCCAGTACCGGTACTTCGATCTTGCCCTTCGCCAGAGTCTTCACGCCGTGCCAGAGATATTTGAAAGACTTCACTGTGGTGATCACGGAACGGATGTCCATGGGCAGAAACAGCCTGATCCCATAATGCATTACCACTTTATTGATCAGCTGATCCTTATATTCCCGGTTCATCTCTCTGCCGGAATTAGCAAGATAGTTCTCCGGCACTTCCGTACCCTGATACGTAAAATTCTCCAGTGTCTTCAGTGCTTCCTCCCTGGAACCGGTATAGACTACCGTGGCATCCAGGGTGCGCTCCTGAATTTTGGCACTGACAATATTCTTCTGTCCGTCCAGATAGTATTGCAGTGTATCTGCCTGCGCAAAGCTCATGCGGCTCTGTAAAATGTGAACCCTGAGTCTCCCCTTTATCTCATGCTTGATCACAAATCTCATAATTTATGCCTGCTTTCATGAAGGGATCATTCTTCTGTTGCAGTCTCTGCTGCTTCTGCTTCACCATCATACTCTTTTGCTGCCTGTGCTGCTCTGTCCTCGTTGATCTGCTGAGCTTCTGCGTAGATATCCTCTGCGTTCTCCTGGATAGTGGTCGCAGTCTTCATGACACACTCTTTTGCGCGCAGAACAGCTGCGGTGCAGTTGGTGTACAGCTTCTTCGCATCCTTGCTGGACAGTACTTTGATGCCTGCGGTTCCGAACAGAACGCCTGCTGCGAAAATACCGGTTTTTGCTTTATCAATCTTTTTTAAACATTTCAACATAATTCATTTCCTCCTGTGTGAATTCTTTGGTTTATTCTATTTATGAATGAATATTATAATCACCTGTTTTTCTTATTTCCAGTTTTTTCTCCTTTACTGAAAAATTTTATCATTAAAGAAGGCCAGTGGATCAAAATCCACTGACCTTCTTGTATTCCTGTAATTTTTCTTTTGCTGCCGGGGTCAGATTCTTAGGCACCTGAATCTGGATCACGACATACTGATCGCCGTGGGCATTTTTATCCTTCATGGATACCACACCCTTGCCTTTCAGACGGATCTTGCTGCCGGACTGCGTACCTTCCTTCACTTTGCACATGACATCGCCGTACAACGTGGGCACACGGATCTCGCCGCCCAAGGCCGCAGTAGTATAGGGGATATTGACTGTGGTATACAGATCCTGTCCTCTACGCTCCCAGCCCGGTTTCTCCTGTACCGTCACCTTCAGATACAGGTCACCGCTCTCACCGCCGGAGTAACCTTCACCGCCCTTACCTTTCAGACGGATACTTTTACCGGTATCGATACCTGCCGGAATGTGCACCTGCACGGATTCGGACTTGCCGGTAGCCGGATCTCTTAAGGTAAAGGTCTTGTCGCAGCCATGCATTGCTTCGTCAAAACTGATGGTGATGCCGGATTCCACATCCTGACCTTTGCTGCGGTAGTTCGCCCGGCTGCCCCGTCCGGAGCCTTTCTGTCCCTTGAAATACTGACCGAACAGATTGTCAAAAATATCCTCATCCCCGCCGAAGCTGCCGAAATCACCGGTACCGAAACCGCTTCCTCCGGTGCTGTAATGGAACGTGCCGTTGCCAAAGCCGCCGAATCCATCGGTGCCGAAGCCTCCTCCGTTCTTAAACTGCTCCTGATACTGTCTGGCTGCCTCCTCATTAAATCCCTCCTGGAAAGCAGCAAAACCATAAGTATCATATAGTTTCTTCTTTTTTTCATCCCCCAGCACATCGTAAGCTTCGTTGACTTCCTTCAGCTTCTCCTCTGCCACAGGGTCTCCTGCATTGGTATCCGGATGGTATTTTTTCGCCAGTTTCCGGTATGCTTTTTTTATCGCTGCGGCGTCCGCTGTCTTGCTGACACCCAATACTTCATAATAATCTCTTTTTGTTGTCTTCGTCATATTCCCTCCATTCTGCCCAACCGGTGAGCCACACAACCAAGACGTTTTCCATGTAAAAATCAGCCACACAGTTTCCTGCGCGGCTGACCACTTCACATCTCTTTTCAAACAATTGTCTGCTGTTGCAGTCGCTTGTTCCTCTTACAGAGATTATATTATCACTATAGATTAGCACTCGCAAGTCCAGAGTGCTAAAAAATATATTAAATAATCATAAAATCCATAAACCGGCTATTACAATTTGCCACCCTTAGAACCGCCAAAGCTTGCGGAATTCAAGATATTGGTGTCAAAGGTAAAGGTCAGTCTCTCCTCGGTGCGGGCTCTCTTCAAAGACAGCTGGATCATACGGTCCAGAAGCTCTTTGTAAGGGACTCCTACCGGCTCCCACAGATAAAATGCCAGAGATCCCGGGATGGTATTGATCTCGTTAAAATACAGCTTACCGTTGTCCTCATCGATCATAAAGTCGATACGGGACACACCGTTACAGCCCAGTGCTTTAAAGGATCTGACTGCCAGTTCCCGCACCTCTTCTCTCTTCTCCGGAGACAGTTCTGCCGGAATTTTGCGGGATACGCTCGCCATGCCCTTGGAGCCGCTGCCCTTGGCATTGCTGACGTATTTATCTTCATAACTTAAGATATCTTTGGTGTGCAGGGGTTCTTCGCACTCGGAAGCAATAGCGTCATTCTCATCTCCCAGTACCGAGCAGTTGATCTCACGTAAATTGGTGATGGCGTGCTCCACCAGCACTTTGGTCGCATACTTGAACGCATCATCGACGGAGTGGGTCAGTTCCACACGATTTTTAGCTACGCTGATGCCTACGCTGGAGCCTAAGTTGACCGGTTTTACGATCACCGGATATCCCAGTCCTTTTTCCACTTTGTCGAGCAGAGTCTCTATCTGCGCATAATCCGACAGAGTATACAGCTGCGCATCCAGTACCGGTACATCACACTCTTTTAATACAGCTTTCATGATGTATTTGTCCATACCAATGGCGGATGCGGTCACATCACAGCCCACGAAGGGGATGCCCATGGTCTTCAGGTAACCCTGGAAAGCGCCGTCCTCCACATTGGTACCGTGGACTACGGGGAAAGCCACGTCGATCTCTACTGGTTTCTTCCCGCCAAACAGTTTCACCGGGAATGGCGTCAGGAATACCTTTCCATCCTCATTGGTCATGATCACTCTCTGGGATTTTTTCAACAGTTCGTCGATATTTTTATAGGATTCGATCTTGCCGATCTCCTCACCGATGTACATTTCATTACGCTTGGTCATATAGACCGGGATCACTTCGTATTTGTCTGTGTCCATGCTCATGACAGCCTGGATGCCGGAGATCACAGATACCTCGTGTTCTACACTCTTTCCGCCAAACAGCATTGCTACTCTTGTCTTCATTTATTTTCCCTCCTGAATTTTACTACTCTCTGTCAACTATCCGGAACCACTTTCGCGAAATCGCCTCTGAGTCGTCTAATAGTTATCCGTCAGGTCATTCTCTAATAAAATATACTTATGTCCCTGCCCTTTGATGGCATAGGCGTAAGATACAGCTTCCTCCAGCTTGTCGAATACCAGGCATTTCTCTTCCGGGAATCCCTTCTCCAACACGCCCTCCCTGATGGGCTCGGTGTGCCGTCTGCCCACTAACAGGATGTAATCGCAGCAATCCGCTGCGTAGTTACCGAATTTATGATTGTATTCTGCTTCCTTGTCACCCAGCTCTACCATGCCCGGCGTGATCAGGATCCGGATACCGTCAAACATAGCCAGCGTCTCGACCGCTGCCCTGGAACCTACGGGGTTGGAATTGTAAGCATCATCGATGATCGTCACCAGACCGTGCTCCCGCATCTGCATACGATGGGGCACCGGCTCGATCCGGCGTACCGGGATCCGCAGTTCCTGCAGCGTCATGCCCATTCTATGAGCAACTGCGATAGCCCCCACCACATTGATGACATTGTGGGCACCGATGAGACGCATCTGGAATCTCTCGCTCTCGCCGTCCGGGGTCACTACCGTGAACTCCGTACCTAACTGGGATACCTTCACATCTTTGGCACAGTATCCTGTCCCTTCCGTCTCAGAATAATAGAAGATCTTCTCCGGGGTCTGATCATACGCGGGAGAAGCTGCCTGTTGCTGAATATAATCGTTGTCACCGTTCAAGAACAGCATGCCGCCTTCCGGCAGGGCATCCGCCAGCTCGAACTTCGTCTTCTGAATATTCTCCATGTTAAAAAAGGTCTCTAAATGCTGCGGTCCGATAGATGTGATCACACCGTGATCGGGATGCACCATATCGCAGATCTCCTTGATATCGCCCACATGGCGGGCACCCATCTCACAGACGAAGATCTCCGTGGTGGGCTTCAGGGAGCCTCGGATGGTCCGCACCACTCCCATCGGAGTATTAAAGCTCTCCGGAGTCACCAGCACATTATATTTTTCCTGTAAAAGTGTCTGCAAATAGAACTTTACGCTGGTCTTGCCGTAGCTGCCGGTCACACCGATGACGGTAAGTCCCGGGACGCTTTTCAGCTTTCTCACAGCATCATTGATATAATGCTGATTGATCCCCGCCTCCATGGGATGATTGATGACATTAGCCACAATATCCAGAAACAGATTCATAGATACCAGGATCAGGCACAGTCCCGGGATCTGCTTCATTCCGCCCAATCCACACACCAGAGCGAATACCGCAGCCGTAAAAACCAGCTCCGTAGCGAGCAATCTCTTGACCCGGGCGGTATACACCAGCTTTTTCTTCGTGTTCATCCGCTTCATGGCACGATATACCACGATGATCACGAGCAGTACCAGATACTCGAAGATTTCTAGGGCAAGGTATGGGAACACACAGGTCACAATGCCCAGTGCCAGGCCAAAATAGAGAATCCATTGCAACCGGAACTTCTTCTTCAGCCAGTGAAGATGTTCTTTATTCTTATAGCCGTTCTGCTGGAACATATGAATATTATACCGCATGGTATAAAAATATGCCGGAACAGCAAGCACGACCGCTATCAGCACACGTATGATCATTTCAGATATGCCTCCATAATTCCCCGGAACTGTGCCGGTTTCTCAAGGAAAGAAAAATGACCGGTTCCCGGGATCACTGCCAGGCCGCAGTTGGGTATCTTCTCTTCCATAATATGTGCATCCCGGATAGGAGTTGCCGTATCCTGATCTCCCCAGATCAGCAGTACTTCCTGACGGATCTTCGGAAGCAGCTCCGTCAGATCCTCATTCACTGCCTTCACCATACACTGACGCATCATGGGTGTCGCATTGCGGTAGTCTGCCGATCCCTGTCGGCTCCTCCAGTCATCGATCACCTCCGGGAACATGGCATAGATCAGCTTCAGATTCAGGAATTTCTTCAAAATCTTGTACTTGCGGATCTTCCATTTCTGCGCAGTAGTACGCACCGGCAGGACACCGGCACTGTCGATCAGGATAATATTCGTGATCTCAAAAGGGATGCTCTCTCTGGCTGCCAGCTTGATGATCACTCGTCCGCCGTAGGAATGCCCGATGAGGGTGGCCTGCTTTACCTGCATTACTTCCATAAATCTGCAGAAAAAATCCGCAAATCCGTCCACATCCCAGGGTTCCTTCGGTTCATCGCTGCTGCCGAAGCCCGGGAAATCGAACTGGATCACACGGTACCTGCTACCGTCTATCACACCGGCTACGGAATCATACACTCCCAGATCCGTACCCCAGCCCTGTAAGATCACGACTGTCTTATCGCCGGTACCGGTTGTTTTATAACATATATTATATCCGTCTACTACTATATTCATGATAATCCCCAATTCCAAGTCATTGCCGTTACAATCTTTTATTATAATCGGAATCTGCGACAATGGCAAGCCATATCCTAAGGATTCCGTATTCCGCTTTCCAATTTGACAACCGCTTTCATAATTCCATAAAATAATAAAAACTACCGCTTTGAGCTGACGGTAGCATCAGTCAGCCCAAAGCGGTAGCTAGTTTATCCTTTATTTTATAATGAATTAGAATCGGGATTTCACACATTCTGCTTACTGCAGTTAGGGTATTCAATTTTCTGATGCAATAAAATATTTTGCGTTGAATTGCCTACACATATTTCAAAAATTCCGGGTTCCACACAAAAATCATGTTTCTTCTCATCATAAAATGAAAACGCCATACTATCCAACGTAATCTCTACTCTGCATATACTCCCCGCTTTCAGCGTAATGCTTTTGAATGCCTTTAACTCTTTTTCTGGTCTGATTACTGTACACTCCTCATCCCTCACATAAATCTGTACAATCTCTCTTCCGTCTATTTTGCCTACGTTTTCTATATCAAACGATATGCTCACTCTGTCTTTTGCATCATTATCTTGTTTCACCTGCAGATCGTGATACGCAAATTCTGTATAAGAGAGTCCATGTCCAAAGCAGAACATCGGCAAAATATCATTTTTCTCATAGTGACGATATCCGACCATAATTTCTTCTTCATAACAGACCATATCATCTCTCCCAAATTGTCCGTTATGACCTGTCGGTGTATCTTCATAGACACGAGGAAAAGTTTCTGCCAATTTTCCACTGGGATTGATTCTTCCGGTGAGGATTCCCGCTAATGCTGTGCCACTCTCCATTCCGGCATAATAAGACCACAAAATTGTACCTGCTTTTTCTTCCCATGGCATCTCCACTGGAGATCCTCCTATCATAGTTACAATTGTGTCCGGTCTTACCTTTAATAATTTTGTAATCAATTCATCCTGATGATACGGAAGTTTCATGCAGGGACGATCCTCTCCCTCAATGTCATATTCATGATCCAACCCTCCTACAAACAGAACAATATCGCTTTCTTCAGCTAGCTTTAGAGCTCTTCTGTGATATTCTTCTTCAATTTCCGATAGGTCTGAATAAAATGCCTCCTTTTTTAATCTTCTTTTTTCTTCCCTCATCCTGCGGATCTGTTGTTGTATTTTTTCTTTGTCATCCACACTGGAAGCCTGCCAGTTTTCTCCGTTAAGCTCCTTTTTTTCCGGAATATAATACCCCGGTTCATATACTATTTCTGCATTACCTCCAAATTCCATTTTGATTCCAAGAAGCGGTGATATTTCATACAAAGCCTTAATTTCTGCACTACCTCCACCGCCCGAGTGAATTCGGTCTGCGTTACAACCTATGACTGCAATTTTCTTATGATATGTATTTCCAAGTGGCAATAATTTACTATCATTTTTCAATAAAACAACAGATTTTTCCGCTGCTTTTTTCAACACCTGCCGGTGCGCCATAGTATTATAGGAGCCGTTTTTTCGATGTACCGCTTCCTTTCCAATCATTTTTAACTTAAACATTACTCGCAAGATGTTACGCACCTTTGCATCCAGACACGCCATATCTACTGATTCATCCAAGATCCTTTGCTTCAAAGGTTCTGCCAGACAATATTCGTCGAAATTATCAAATACTGACATTTCAATATCAAGTGCTGCCTGCCCCGCATCTAACGTATTATGCACTGCTCCCCAGTCACTGATTACAATTCCTTCAAATCCCCATTGATCACGCAATACTTCCTTCAGCAACAGATTATTTTCACAGCAATAGGTACCGTTTAATCTGTTATAGGCTCCCATAACCGAATAAACATCTGCCCTCTGCACAGACTGTCGAAACGCCGGGTAATATATTTCCTGCAAGGTTCTCTCATTTACTTTAGTGTCCACATGCAGTCGATTAGTTTCCTGATTGTTTGCCACAAAATGTTTTACACAGGCTGCCACATCATTCTGCTGTATTCCCTTTATCAAAGCAACTGCCATCTCTGCTGTCAGCACGGGGTCTTCACTCAAATATTCAAAGTTTCTCCCACATAAGGGACTTCGTTTGATATTAATTCCCGGCGCCAAAATCATGTCTTTTCCTCTGCCTCTGGCTTCCGCTCCCAGGACCTTGCCAACTTCATATGCAACATCGACATCCCATGTAGATGCTATAGCACTATTACTTGGAAGATAAGATACATAATCATCAGTATTGCCCAGGGGAATCCATTTATCATTTTGAAACTCATTCCGAACACCCATAGGTCCATCTGAAAACTTCATAGAAGGTATTCCCAGTCTTTCTACCCCTTTATTCTGAAACAATCCATTTCCATGAACCATCCCGATCTTTTCATCCAAGGTCATCTGTTCCAATAATTCAGTTATTATTTTTTCTGTCTTCAATGTAAAAATACGCCTTTCTCTTCTGCTTCTTTTTGAGTTTTCTGCAACATTTTTCTCCTTTCTTTTATAGAAAATGGAGATTTCATGCCACTGTCCGCTACCTGTTTCACTAATTCGTAATCAAACTTCTCTCTTACCTGCCATTTATCATTGTCGATAACCATATAATTTTCTGTCTCTTCTGTACAGGCCGGCCAAGCAATCGTTTCATCAATGAATGGAATTCCTGTTTTAGCAAAATTCACCCATGCCTTGCACATTTTTTCTTCTAGTTTATCCGTGACTCCCGGCATATTAGCCACGGGAACCTTATCTGTATTATGAAATACAAAAGCCAGATCAGAACAATGCCATGCCGGCTTTCCATCATCCAGAGGAAATTCAACAGCAAAGACATATGCATATATATTAGATTGTTTATATGTCTTTCTCTTTTTCACAAAATCAATTACCGGTTTTCTGAAAAAAATATCATATGTAGTTAAGTCTGCAATGCTTCTTCCCGGGTATGCCTGCGCGTATGCCTGAATCACAGACTGAGTATGTTCACCAAATCGTTTTTCGACAATCCTGATCAATTCCTCTTGTGTCATTTGATCCCTTCCGATCAGCCCGGGTGCAAATCCCATCTCTCCGAACACACTTCCTATTAACACCGGCACCTTTTGGGCATATTCCGAAAATCCAATTTTTAAGGGATCCCCCATGTAATAAGAGTTCCGAATCGGATGTCCTCCTATATAACCACCTTCAGCCAGTACTTTATCGGATACTTTATTATAAGCATCTGCCAGCTCTCTGTAAGGCATATCCTCCCATTTCTCAATATCCGATTCTTCCATATTAAGCTCCTGCAGCATTGCTCGGATCAGTGGTTTGGCATCTGTATTCTCTTCATCAATAAAATCTTCCAATACGCCGCTCTGAATAATCGCTTTATGATACAAGCCATCAGCCTCCGGTGTCTGCATCAGCGTCCATATTTTCATGCCTCCTCCGGATTGCCCGAATAATGTTACATTTTGAGGATCCCCGCCAAACGCTTCAATATTGTCTCTAATCCAGCGCAATGCCGCTACAATATCAGCATTTCCAACATTTCCCGAGTTCCAATATTTTTCTCCATATTCTGACAAATTCAAATATCCCAAAAGATTTAATCTATGATTCAATGATACTACAACCACATCTCCAAATTGGCTTAAATTTGTACCGTCATATGCTATCTGTTCGATAGAAGATCCTGCGTAGAATCCACCTCCATGAAGCCATACCATAACCGGTTTTTTTGCCAAAGTATCCAACGTCTGCGTCCAAACGTTCAAATACTGACAGTGTTCATCCATAGGCCAGTATCTATGAGGAACCATAATTTCACCGTTGGGAACATCCTGGGTTAACAATGGACATACATAGCCATAAGAAGTAGCATCTTTTATCCCATCCCACGGCTGAATTTCCTCCGGCATCTGAAATCTTTTTGCATTTGCATACTTAATCCCCTGAAATGTATATGTTGTATTCCACAAATATCCCCTTATTTTTCCTGCTTTTGTTGTCACAATCGGTCCATTTCCCGAACATTCAAAATAACTACTCATTTAATTTCTCCTTTGCTTTTTTCTATAATCTTTCGGACTACATCCCAACACTTTTTTACATAATCTGGAAAAATATGAAAAGTTATCATATCCCACTTTCATAGCAATTTCATTAATAGAGATTTCACTGTATTGTAACAGTTCAGACGCCTTCTTTATCCTCATACGAATAACATAATCGGTAATAGAGATTCCTTCTTCTTTTTTAAAAAGTCTTGCCAGATAATCTGCATTTAAATATACAATTCCTGCCAGCTCATTTCTGGAAATTTCCTCATTATAATGTTCTTCAATATATTTTTTAACTACCTCTACAATAGATGTATTTTCTCTTACGTAGGCAATATAGCTATATGCTTTTTGCAATAAATATTTACAGAATTCCATATAGTTATCATAATTCTTCAATGACATTTTCCGATAAGTTTCATATTCCGTATTTACAAATAGCTCATGGGCTTCGATATTGTTTTTCATCAACACAGTATTCACCATCTGAATCAGATTCACCTGCATAGCTTTTAATTCATACGCTGTTAACCCATGATGTCTCTTTTTCTCTGAGAAATAGTGATCGATTTCATCTAAAATCTTATTCACCGCGCCTGTGTTCAGATAAATCTCCCATTCTCCAATAGCACCGAATGAATATGTATTTTCTTCCCTTTGGTATGTCCGCGCCCAGAATATCTGTACATCGTTGCTGATATTTTCATTCCAAATATGAATCAACCTTTCAAAACATTCCTTTACGGCGGGCAGAGGACATTCAAGATCATAAAATACACGCATTCGACAATTGAGATGGATATCACACTGCATAATCAATTTCTTCAGTACCATCTCCGCATTTTCTTTTAGATTACGGGTTACAATCACATAGGTATCCTCTCCATACTTCACTATGGTCTCCATATTGCACATATCGCTAAAAATTTCTGTAACGACATTTTTAATAATAAATTCGCTCATTGTTGAAGTCAGATTCTGAAAACGTTCCTCTTCTTCATATGCATGTAGCAAAAAAACATCAAACAACTGCTCAGTGTCATATTCCAAACGATTGTCTTCAATCAATGCATTTAAAAGTTCTTCATCCGGAATTGCCAGCGGAAACATGATATGCTCCCAAAAATGAGCTTTTCTGTTTTTTACATCATCCAACCAATACACGCCATACTGATAATATGTTTTCTTCCTGCTCTCTTGTCTGACTTTTTCTACAGCCCTAGATATTATTTTTTCAAAATCGTCAAAAGAAATCGGTTTCAGATAATAGTCAAAACATTGAAGTTCCACAGCCTTTTTGGCATAATTAAAATCTGCATAACACGTGCAGAATATAGTAACCACGTCTAAATTCTGTGTTTTCGTCCATTTTAACAATTCAATTCCCGATTCGTTTGGCATTTCTATATCTGTTACCATAATATGGATCGGTACATTCTTAAGTATCTTTTTGGCATCCGCAGCATTTTCAGCAACGTAAATCTTTTCTATTCCCAGTGACGAATATGCAACCCCAAACTGCAGACTTTCCAGCACATTCACATCATCATCTACTAATAGAATATTCACTCTTTTCATCTCCGTTTTGATACGGAATTATTATTATAACTTCCGTTCCCAGGTTTTCACCGTTACCTATCATGAGACTTGCTTCCGCCCCATAGAGCAGTTGAAGCCGATCTTTTGTATTGCGTATTCCAATTTGGAATCTGTCATCATTTGCTCCAAATTCATTCTTTCGAAATTTTTCTAACACATTCTCAGGAAAACCCGGACCATTATCCGCTATCCGAATTTGTATTTTTTTCTGTTCCTCATCCAGAAAGCTTCCTTCAATGCTAATTTCTATCTTTCTTTTGCTTCCTACCGTGTACTTCACGCAGTTTTCCACAAAGACTATCATTATCAGCGGTGGAATCATTGCCTGTTTCACACGCTCATCTACGCAGATATGACACTTGCAATCATAGCGGTATAAAATATTATGGATTTTTACATAATTTACAATCTGCTGTAATTCTTCATCCATTAAGATAGGCTTCGTTCCTTTGCGGAAAATAGATCTCATATATCCGGATACATACAATGCCAGTTGCTGGATTTCTTCTGTATGTTTCAACTGCGCCATACTGTATATGCTATTAAGACAGTTAATATAAAAATGGGGCCTGATCTGTAATTGTAAATAATCTATTTTAGTTTTCTGTTTTTCCAGCTGTTCTTCATATACCTGAACTTTTAATTCCTGAATTTCTTTTTCCAGATTTCTCCAGATTTCACCTACATTTTCGAATTCTTCATAATAATTATTTTGCTCTAATTCTCCAGTTTCCTGAAATTTTCGTAGATTCTCTTCAAAAATGTATAACGGTTTTTGTACATAGTGCCTGAAATAATAAAAAGCTCCAATACACATAAAGCAAATCAATACTGTGGTAATTGCCATCAGTATTTCATAGGTTCCAGCACTTTTCTTTATTTTGTCGCTGACATCTATTCCTATAGATACATTTGCATTTTCAAATTCGTATTCCCAATAATGCGAGCTACTGTTTTCCTGAATATTTTCATTTTTCTGAAACATACTTCCGGATGCACTGCTATTCTCCAAATAATGTACTCCGGTGCTCAAATCTCGAATAAAAAAGGAAAGTGTATCTTCCTGTGTTTTTCGAAAAGAAGCGCATATTTTCTCAGGCCGTATCCAACAACCCACATAATTATTTTTCAAGCAAAAGGTAGTTGTAAGAAACAACGTTCCTTGAACATCCTGCACAAACCATTTTCTCTTTTCTGTTATAGGAATCTGTTCTTCGGAAGCCACTGTCCTAATATATCCTTTAAAAAGTTCCTTTTGAAGGTATTCATCGTCTCCCGTAATCAGAAAAATATCTTTGTCTTTGTTATAAAACCAAAAATGGTATTCGTCCCCATAATCAATTGCCATTGCCTGAAAATATTGTTTCAATTCATTTTGCTCCGCAATGCTGTAAACCACAGAGTTATCCTCTGTGTTTAAATCCATCTCTTCTATTTCTCTGATAGATTTATTATTCAACAACGTGTTTACAAGCTGCGTATTAATGCCATTCATTTTTTGATCCAATTCATTCCCGTAGAAATCAAATGTCCGGCTGGCTATATTTGCTATCTCTTTGACGTATCCACGGAATAATATCATACCAACACCGTATACAACAACAATTGTCCCGATTAATGCGCACATGATCAGAGTAATATTTTTTCTCAAGACCTTCTTATGTTTTCTCGGCATTAATCGGGACCTCCTATATTTATTTATTCCTGGTATTCACAGCCACATTATAACACATTACTTTTGATTTTCCAGCCACTCGTTCAATTGTTTCTGCTTCTCGTCCATTACAGTCTGAAGACCGGCTGCGTATAACTTCTCATTAAACTCCGGAATGGCCGTGGCAGGATCAGCTGCGCCACAATCGATAGAAGACGAATACTCACTAACCACATTGTTTAGTGCTGCAATCTCATTGCTGACAGATGTACTATCAAACATGAAACCTAATGCTTTTGACTTATTTGCAGTGGCATTCATCTCTTTCTGCGCATCCATAATCTTTCTGGAGCTTCCCTCCCATACATGAATCTTGTACTGGTTCGGAAGTTCCCATCCCATATTCAGATTGTATTTTGCATTAGAAGCATCTACCCCATCCGGGAATCCAATCACATCATTTTCAGCATCTTTTACGACATAATGAACACCTTCAATACCCCAGTTAAACAGATTCATTAATTCCGGATCACCGTACATGTAGTCCAGCACTTTCATTGTCATCTCCGGATTTTCACAATTCTGACCAATTCCCCATGTAATTGCGGCAACAGCATTGGTATAGCAAAACGCAGGAGTAGGGTTGATTCTTACAGCCACCAGTTCATAACCGGTATTCAGACTTTCCTGTTCTGCAACGCCCGGTTTATAAGGAGTGGCAAAGCAGAATGCATTTCCAGCCTTCAAGGTTGTGGTTCCGGCATCTGTAGATGTTGCCATATCCTTGTCGATATAACCTTTTTCATAATAATCATGAACCGTAGCAGCCAGATTCTTGTAGTTATCCGTCTCATAGTAATTCACAATTGTAGTATCAGCACCGCCATTATCCAATACTCCAAAACGATCGGAAAGTACATCGGCAAAATATACGTTACCGATCAAACTATCTTTAGCGCCTACAATAATTTTCATATCAGGTTCATTTTCATGAATCGTTTCGAAAATAGGTGCACAATCAGCCAAAGATTTCACATTAGACACATCCAAATTATATTTGTCCAAAATGTCTTTTCTCATTACCAGGCAACTGTCTGCATACCATTCTTTTTCCACCGGCACACCATACACATAGCCATTCATATTAGCAATTTTGAGAATATCTTCACCCAAAGCTGCTTTCATATTAACGCCATACTGGTCAATCAAATCAGACATATCCAATACCTGACCGCTGTTTACATAGGTACTCACGTTATTATACATTATAGGGACCAAATCCAGTTTTTCCGCACCGGATAACATAAGTTGTAACTGCTGCTGATATACTCCCCATCCCAATGTGATTACATCAATTTGTGCACCAACCTTTTCCGCCAGGATTTTATTCATTTCTGCTTCTACAAGATCCATGTCCTCCTGATCATTTCCAATCACAGCCATTGTGACCGTATACATATCTTCCGGATTTTTAGGTGTTTCTGTAGAAGCTACTCCACCGGTTTCTCCACCACTACTTGGGTTACTCCCGCATCCCGTAAAGCAAGCTACCGTCAACACCATACTGAGTAACATTGATAAAATTTTTTTCTTCATTTGTTATCCTCCCATATATTTATTTTATCTTGTAAGGGCAATGTATTAACCCTTTACTGCTCCTAATGCAATTCCTTTTTGGAAATATTTCTGTAAAAACGGAAATAATACAAATATCGGCAGCATTGCTACAACCGCAATCGCCATACGTACACCTACTGTAGGTAATTTTGCCATTTCCGAAGAGGCTTGTGAAGCCATGGACGAATTAGAAGACAATACCTGTATATCTGTAATCATTTTATTCAACAGATTCTGGATACTATAATATTTAGTATCCGTAAGGTAATATAAACCATTTGTCCAGTCATTCCAGTAACCCAGGCCGGCAAAAGTTCCCATCGTTACAATAATGGGTTTAGACAAAGGAATCACCAGTTTAAAAAATACTGTAAATTCTCCTGCCCCATCTACCTTTGCAGCCTCAAACAATGCTGATGGTATACTTGTTGATATATATGTACGTATCAATAGCACATTCATTGCCGACAGCAACAGGTTAGGAACAATTAAAGCCCAAATTGTATTTTTTATATGAAAATAATTACTGTACAACAAATAGGATGGTACCAATCCACCGCTAAAAAGCATCGTAAAGAAAAGGTAAAAAGTTATTGCTCTTCTTCCAGGCAATTGTTCAAGAGATAACGGATAGGCAATCATAGTTGACAGTATAACATTGACAGCTGTTCCAACTACTGTGACCAAAATTGTAATTCCATAGGCCCTCATTATCTTAGACGCATTTTTCCATATGTAAGCATAGGCTTCCAAGCTGAATTTTTCCGGAAAAAATGAATATCCGTTTCTTATCAGTGTACTTTCCTCCGTAAAGGAAGACATAATCAAAAGAATAAAAGGGGTAATTACAAATATGGTAAACAGAATCAGTATAAAATTCGCTAAAACCTGAAACCGCATATTCGATTTTGAACGGATCATTTTTCTCCTCCTAAAACAGTGCGTTTTCCTTACTTACTTTCCTAACGATCAAATTAGCGGTGAGAACTAAAACAAATCCTACAACCGACTGATATAGGCAAGCAGCAGAAGACATTCCAACATTTCCCAGTTTAATCAGCGCTCTATATACATAAGTATCAATTACATTTGTCGTAGAATACAATGTTCCGGAGTCCAACGGTACCTGATAAAACAATCCGAAATCAGAATAGAAAATTCTTCCAATCGATAACAAAGTAAGTGTAATCACCGAAGGGACTAAGGATGGAAGCGTAATACATCGAATCTGTTTCCACTTACCTGCTCCATCTAAATTTGCAGCTTCATAGTAATCTTTGGGAATACCATTGATCGCCGAGATATAAATTAAGCAACCATATCCGACTCCCTTCCATACATTCACAAGTGTCAAAATAAACGGCCAGTATTTTGGTTCCGCATACCACGAAATCGGATTTTTCCCGAATGGAATCAACAATGAATTATTCACCATTCCGTTTTCTGTTGAAAGAAATGCGAAAACAATATAGCTAATAATTACAATTGACATCAGATAGGGGAGCAATACCGCACTTTGATAAAGTTTTTTTAATTTTTTGCTCACAACGTCGCATATAAAAATTGCAAGAATAATTCCAACCACTGTATTAATCACTATAAAAGCAAGATTATACAATAACGTATTCCTTGTAATTACCCAGGCATCGTTTGTGGCAAACAAAAATTTGAAATTTTTCAGTCCTACCCAATCACTCCCCAAAATGCCTTTCTGGTAATTGATATGTTTAAAGGCAATAATTGTACCAAACATAGGAATATAATTATTGATAAAAATATAGATTAATCCAGGTGCCATCATCAAGTAGAGCGGTAGCCATCTTTTCCAATTGTGTTTTTTTGTTTTCATCTCTCCACCACCTTTTCTATGTATTTCCATTATATCAGTTTTCAAGATTCTTTCTTGCATTCAGGCGACTTCATAATGGCACTGAATGGTATATCTTCCATCATATAATGTTATGTTTCCTCCATTCCTTAATCTGTTCCTCGGAATGTTTCAGTAACCCACAGAATATTTCCTCATTATGTTGTCCGAGTGTTGGTGCCGGTTTACTGATCTCAGGCATATTATCCATCAACTTAATAGGATTGCCATTTACTTTCATTTTCCCAATCACAGGGTGTTCTATCTCCACAAACATTTCACGTTCTATGGCGATATGTTTATCTTCTGTGATCTGCCTTACATTATAGATGGGGCCTGCCGGAATTCCTTTTGTCAATACATTTTCTACAATTTCATTCACAGTATATTGCGTTGTCCACTCTTCAATATATTTCTTTTGTATTTCGTTATTCTGTACTCTCAAAGAAACCGTAAGAAAACGTTCATCCGTTATCATCCATGGCATATGAAGAACTTCGTTGCAAAGCTTCTCATATAGCTTTTGATTTCCACATGCTATAATAACCTGACCATCCTTCGCCTGATAACTATCATAGGGTGCAATAGATGCGTACGCATTTCCATTTCTTACAGGAAGTTGCCCCGACTCAAAATATCTTGTATATGCATTCTCCAGGCTGGCCACTACAGAATCTACCAGTGATACATCTACCTTTTGTCCTTTTCCGGTGAGTGTTCTTACGTTCAAAGCCATTAAAACACCAATCACAAGATTCATGCCGCCCAGTATATCACCCATGGCATTTCCGGAACGCGTAGGATCTCCGTTTTTTGCACCGGTAACGCTCATAAGACCTCCCATTGCCTGTGAAATAATATCATAACCCGGTCTGTCAGAGTACGATCCATAGCAGCCAAAGCCTGACACAGCTCCGTAAATAAGGCGTGGGTTTTTTTCTCTCAAAACTTCATATCCCAATCCCAATCGTTCCATAACCCCAGGTCGATAATTTTCCAAGAGAATATCTGCCTTATTCACCAGTTCCAGGAAGATTTTTTTCCCTTCTTCCGTCTTCAAATTCAATGTAATTCCTTTTTTATTGCGATTCAGGTTCGCATAGTAAACACTTTCTCCATTTCTGTAAGGACCATAGCTTCTGGCATCATCACCTTTTCCCGGCACTTCGATTTTTATTACTTCAGCACCGAAGTCTCCCAATATAGAGCCTGCATAGGGTCCTGCTACTACCCGGGTCAAGTCAAGAACTACCAAATTCTGTAGTGCTTCCACTTTTTCTAATCCCATAAGGTCTCACCTCCGATCCCCTTATAATTCCTCATCTTTTACGTGAATCTTTAATCTCATAATGGCACTCCCCATAGATTTTCCAAGGCTGTCCAACCGCAAGCTCATGGTTGCACCACCTCCAAGTGCATGTTTGAGTACAAAATTAAATCCTCCAAGGCTGGGAACTTCATATCTTATAATTTCGCCCTTTACCATGTCGCCGAAAAAATCATGTAGTCTTTCGGGCGTTACTTCTCTTTTAATAATTTCATAATATTCAGGTTTTCTGGCAAATACACAGATATTGCTGGTATCTCCCTTGTCACCGCTTCTTCCATGAGCGATATCATTCAATAATATTTCTCTCATAATCTTGTCCTCTCTATGCAAAACTATATTGTAATAATATGGCTCTTGATCTCTACTGCCTCTCGTGGAACAGATGTCGGCCACAGTGCCATAACTTCCTGCACACGAGCCCTTCCTCCGAAGAAAGATGCTCCGGGAGGTCCGTTTAACTGCATAGGGCTGATTTCCGGGATGATCTTCGCACATTCATTCTTATCCTCTGAAAATACAGCAATGCGCATTACACACTCGTTCAGATTTTTCAATGCTTCTTCACTCATATCAGCCACATTAAGATGAAGGCTGTTCAGACCAATAAAACTGATATGAACATCATCCGCTTTCATTCCCTTTTGCTTCATTTTCTTCATGATAATGTCTGCACAATATCGGGCTTTTTCATAAGCATCAGGCCATGCAAAGCTCAACATTGAAACCGTCTTCCACCCTTTATGATACCCAACACACAATTTCAAAGTATCCGGTTTCTCTTTACCATGAATATGATCAATTCTGACGCGATTATCACCAACCTGTGTAATAGTAGCATTACTAATATCCACATTTACATCAGGAGTCAGATAATTTGCCGGATCTAGCACTTCATATAAAAATTGTTCCTTACAACTTTGCTCGCAAATGACTCCTCCACAATCAGGGGCCTTAGTAATTTCAAATGTTTTATCTGTCAACTCTGCAATAGGAAATCCGAGATTTTCCATCTGAGGTACACTGCGCCAATCATACATATAATTGCCGCCTGCTCCCTGTCCACCACATTCCAGTAAATGTCCTGCCATAATTCCTCTTGCAAGGTTATCCCAGTCATTGTCTTTCCAACCAAATTCATAAGCCAACGGAGCCAGGAAAAGTGCGCTATCAGCTGCTCTTCCGGTGACTACAACATCTGCTCCGTCTTCAATTGCACTTTGAATGCCTTCATGACCAATGTAGGCATTGCAATTATATATTTTATCAACGATATCCGTGAAATCGCCTTCGTAGTCAAAATTCGGAAATGTCCATCCATCCTTTAACAGCTGCGGGATTTTTGATTTAATGTCGTCCCCTGTTACATAACCGATTTTATACCCTTTCATATTTTCTTCAGTTGCATACTGTCGAATAGCATCTACACATCCTGAAATATTCATGCCACCTGCATTTGTCAAAATTTTAATATTTCTTTCCCAAGCAGTTTTTCCTGCTGGTTTCAACAATCTTGTCACAAAATCAGGAGCATAACCTTTTGATGGATCTTTTAGTTGTTGCTTTGCCATAATGGACAGCGTCAGTTCTGCCAGATAGTCACATGCAAGATATTGAATATCTGCATTGTGAATCATATGGATAGCAGCATCTGGAGAATCTCCCCAAAATCCCTGTCCTCCGCCAATTGCTATTTTTTTCATCCGTTTCCTCCTTAACGTGCCTTGGTAATGCGGCTTTCTATGCCTGTTTATTTTTCATATTCTAATTATAACAATTCTCCACATTCTTTCTTGCATTCATCCGACTTAAAAATGTCACTCAGTGGTATATATAAAAATCCCTAAAAGTTAGTTTTTGCCTAACTTTTAGGGATTGCTATAAATAAACAGTTAATTATTTCTCCATGGCATTCAGGCGGTCCACCAACTTCTGTACATCTGCCATGCTGACTCCGCCGCCGAAACTGACCGGTCCGCGCAGAGGCATATACTGAAGCATAGCTGCATTCATCTCATCGCTGATGGCTTCCTTCGCAGCATCGCCGCCTTCGCTGACCTCGCTGTTCTGACCGAACATTCCTTTGCTCAGAACACTCTGTACCAGTTTCCAGGCCTCCGGACGGCTCATGATGTCGCCCATTGTCGTATCTGTGGTATAGTGGAAAGGAATCTTCACAGTAGATTCCACAGTCACGGTATCTCTGAGAGCAATGTCTCTGGAAGATGCTCCGATAAGGATCTCGAACTCTCCGGTCTCCACCTGCCAGTCATGGATCTGTACATCATAGTAAGCAAAGGCTCGCTTTCCAAGCGTAAAAGTTACTGTCTTCGTCTCTCCGGGTGCCAGTTCGATCTTGACAAAATCCCGCAGCTCCTTCACCGGCCTTATCACTGTGCTTTCTTTATCTGCCACATAGAGCTGTACAACTTCCTTACCCGCTCTATCTCCGGTATTGGTCACATCCACAGACACCGTCAGTTCTTCTGTGTCTTTCATTGTCTTTTTGTCCAAACACAGATTGCTGTAGGCAAATGTGGTATAGGACAATCCGTAGCCGAAGGGGAACAATACATCCATTTTCTTCTTATCATAATAGCGGTATCCCACGAAAATGCCTTCCCGGTATTCCACGTGGTCGCCCTCACCGAAGCCGGCAAGATAAGAAGGATTATCTTCCAACTGCTTCGGGAATGTCTCCGGAAGCTTCGCACTGGGATTCACCTTGCCGAAGAGGATGTCATACTCGGCACCTCCCACAGCCTGTCCTCCAAGATAGGCTTCCAGAATACCTTTCACACGATCTGCCCAGGGCATCTCTACCGGTGCACCGTTGTGCAATACGACTATGGTGTTAGGCTGTACCGCTGCCACTCTTTCGATCAATTCGTTCTGGCAATCCGGCATCCGCATATGTTTACGATCAAAACCTTCGGATTCAAATGCATCCGGCAGTCCTGCGAAAATCACGGCTGCCTTTGCCTTTTTAGCTGTCTCTACGGCTTCTGCCAGTAGTACCTCATCCGTCTTATCTTCTTTGTCATCAAATCCCTGGGCATACACAATATGTGTATTGCCTGCTGCCTCTGCCGCATCCAGGGCTCCTGTGATCTTATGACTGTTGATATGGGAACTGCCGCCGCCCTGATATCTGGGCTTTTTCGCATATTTTCCGATAAAGGCGATCTCTTCGCCCTCTGTCAGCGGCAGCACATTCTCATTCTTCAACAATACAATGGTCTCTTCCGCCACTTTCTTCGCAACCTCATGGTCGTGATCCAGATCAAACACCGCTTCGGTATCTCGGTTCTCGGCATAGCGATATACGATGTTCAAAATACGTTCCACTGCGGTATCCAGTACCTTTTCCTCCAATGTTCCGTTCTGTACCGCTTCTACGATCAGTTGATCATTGACTCCCATAGAGGAAGGCATCTCCAGATCGAGACCTGCTTTTAAGTCTTCCACACGGTCATTGACTGCTCCCCAGTCACTCATGACATAACCGTCAAATCCCCACTTATCTCTCAGGGTCTCTGTGAGATATTTGTGATGAGCCGCGGCATAAGTACCGTTGATCCTGTTATAAGAGCACATAACTGTCCAGGGTTTTGCCTTCTTCACCGCTCCCTCAAATGCCGCCAGATAGATCTCGTTCAGTGTTCTCTCGTCAATGATCTCATTCACGGACATTCTACGGGTCTCCTGATTATTCGCCAGAAAATGCTTTAAACTGGTTCCCACATGCTTGCTCTGCACACCGCGGATCAGAGAGCCTGCAATCTCACTTGCCACCAGGGGATCCTCTGAATAGTATTCAAAATTACGACCGCACAGGGGTGATCGTTTGATATTCACAGCCGGCCCCAGAATGACACTGACGCCTTCTGCCTGACACTCATTGCCCAGTGTTTCGCCCATATGATACAACAGATCTCTGTTAAAGGATGCAGCGGTTCCGCATCCTGCCGGGAAACATACTGCTTTAATACTCTCATTTACACCCAGATGATCCGCCTTGTCATCCTGCTTGCGCAGACCGTGAGGGCCGTCGGATACCATACTTGCGGGAATCCCCAGTCGCTCGCAGCTTTCAGTATGCCAGAAATCTGCTCCGGAACACATTGCCGCCTTTTCCTCCAATGTCATTTTTGCTATCAGATCTTTGATTTTTTCCTTTGTCATGTTGCTATAACCTCCTGTCATTCAAGCTTGTCCGCTTGCTCTTTCTGTTTACCAGTTTAGCAATTTTCCACATTGATTCCTATATCTGATTATGACTTCTTTTTAGGTCAATATTGACTTTTTCCTTCTTTTTATTCTATGATATAAATATATCGCGGGAAATAATATAATTTCAGAAGGAGGCTTTGCGATGCCGCAATTTCCACACGAAGAGGTTGCTTTTGAAAGCGGAATCAACGTCCGTTTTACAATCTATAACAGCAATAACGATTACATACCGGAACACTGGCATCGAAGCATGGAAGTTATCTATATCTATGAGGGTTCCATGGAACTCATTGAGGGGCAGCGGGTTCTGTTGCTGCATGCCGGAGATTATCATGTGATAAATTCCGCCGCCGTCCATGCTACCCGGACCACGACACCGTCCCGGGTTCTGTTATTACAGATTCCTTATGCGTTTCTCATAGGTGCCATCCCAGAATATGAAAGCATCCGTTTTCTGTTCTCCCACAGGGATTCTTCTGCCGATGCGCAGATTCAGGAGATTCTGACTTCCATGGGCGATCTCTATACAAAAAAACCGCAAAGCTATACTCTGCGGTTTTCCGGTCTGCTTTATGATTTTTTATACATCCTTATGACCCACTATAAGGTCACCGTCGACAATACTTCCCGAATTCAGAGTCAGAAAAATCTGCATCGCCTCGAACCGGTGATTCAGTACATCCAATCCCATTACACCGAAGCCATTTCTCTGGAAAATGCAGCCTCCCTGGCTCATCTGAACCCAGAATATTTCTGCCGTTTTTTTCGGCGGAACATGGGAACCACCCTCACTTCCTATATCAACAGCGTGCGTCTGACGCATGTCTGCAAGGATTTAAAAGACACCGATCTGAACATCAGCGAAATACTGGATCGACACGGAGTCACGAACTATAAATTATTCCTGCGCACCTTTAAGCAGGTATACGGCTGTACTCCGAGGGATTTCCGGAAGCAGTGAGGAATGCTATGATAACTGCTCAGAGCCACTCTGCATTATTACTTTCCAGTTCTTTCTTCTGCATAATGCGATTGCGGTCACTTAAGATCGCCAGCATTTCGTCCGCGATCTCCTCCGGCGGCAGATCAGAATAATGACACAGATAACCGATCATACGGCTCGCCGTAAAATCCGTATTCAGATTCTTCGTCACCAGATCACAGAAAGCTTCCGGATAGCCGCGGGATAGGAGCATTTTATATAATTGCATACTTTGGGGAGATCTTGGTTTCATATTTATTCTACGCCTTCTTAATATGGAAGATCACGCCGCTCTTGGGGTAGATCCACTCGTCCTTGATCGCAATGTCATAGAGTCCGGCTCTCTGGATGCAGGCTCCGACATTGGCAGTGCTTTCCTTATTGAGATAGGAATACATAGTGACATCCATTCCGTTCTTGTATTTCAGCTTGATATGGGGCTCCTTGGTCGGATCCACCAGAGTCACCTCAAAAATAGAGTTCCATACCCGGGGCATCTTGAAATAGATGCTGACCAGATGCTCCCCGTTTGCCTCGTTGCGGTCAAAATCCAGCTTGAATTTCAGGATAAAGCCGTTGCTCTTGCGTTCTACTTCGAATTGCGCTTCGTCGTCATTATCTCCGCTGTTGTCAATTCGCAAGATCGGCATGAACAGGTCATTGATCACATCCCGGACCTTGTCCGCTGGAATACTGTTGATGAAGTCCACGGCTTCCGGTTCCACCACCAGATCCTCATTGAAAATGCTCTTGGTGAAATCCGCATCCTGCCCGGTCTCCAACAATCCACCGTCCAGACTCTTTTTATCATAGGCGAAACCGAGTCTGATCACATCTCCCGCGTAGTTCTCGTCTGTTCCTCCCAGACACTTTACGCTGAACTTCAATTCCTCATCGATCAGGTAATACTTTCCGTCTGTGGCTCCGGGGAAACCGGCTTTTACATATTCCTCCGTCAGATTCGGCTCCAGATTGATCGTGTAATCGAACATTTTCCGGATCCTGGCGCCTCTTGCCCTGTCAAAATATTTCTCCATATTGGTAGAAAGCATATCCACCGCATCTTCATCCTTTATCATGGAGGTAATGGTGGATTTCAGGAAAGTCTTTTTATCTTCATCGCTGAAAGAATCCAGGATCTCCGGCTCTCCCATCAGCGTCTTGGTGATCTGCTGGGAGGTCTCTCTGGCGTAGGCATCCTGGGTCAGCTTGTTGTTCAGTATATCGAATAACAGAAATGCTGCCAGCACACCGATGAGATTCCCCACGATATTGTCGATCAAGTCATCCAAGGTGTAACCGTTCTTCAGAGCCAGATAGGTATATCCTACAAACACCAGTAACAGTGCGATCAGCACCAGTACCATAGTAGCGGACAAGGTGTCCATCACACTTTTTTTCTTCTTTTGTTTCTGATTATCCATGAATTTCCTCCCTCGTAAATACGCCCTCATAGATTGCGGGCTTCCGCATGTAATATGCCCAGAACCGGTCACCGTAATCATAATGCCACCATTCCGACGGCAGATTGGTAAATCCCGCATCTATCATAGCATAATAAAGCAGACGGCGGTTTTCACGGACCTGCTCGTCCTCTGCCCCCTGTACATGCTCCGGTGCCTCAAAATACGCTGCACAGGTCTTATCCGTAAAGGCATCAAAACCGCACCCCATCGGGAGTTCTCTGCCCTCCGGATCCAGAAGCGTCAGATCAATGGCTCCTCCGGTGGTATGGGCGGGAGGCACCTTTGTATCCGGTACCGGATCCGAGACAAATTTGCAGATCGCAACTCTCCTTTTTGCCTCCGGCAGCTCTTCTAAATGAAAATCCCGGATGATGTCCACAGAATACTTTTCAAACAGTTCATGCTGCAGTGCAAAAGGGCGCCAGGCATCCCAGATGCGGAACCGGTAACCGTCCGGCAGATTCTCCGCCGCCTTCACCAGCCTCTCATACATCTCCTTACGGACGAAGCAGTTCTCTTCCGCATGGTCCATATGTAGGATCGGATACAGCATTTTCACATCCCACAGATCACAGCTTTTCAATTCTATAAACGCGGAATTCACAAACGCACTGTCTATATAGCGCTCCGGATCTCCGATCGTCGGTATCGGCCTCATGGGATCAGCCTCCTTATTATTTATATTTATCATAACTTGTATCTTCTGTAATAACATCTGGAGATAGCTCTTTGATTTTCATGAATCTCCTCCATATAATAATGTTCTTGGCATAACTATATCAAACATTACTAAACATTACAACAACATTACAATTACATCATAGGTGAAAATTTACTTGCATTTCTGCCTATGATACAGTAGGATAAGGATTTTAAATAATATATGACATTATATAAACATTATTACAACATTACTTAAACATTATTCACTATAATGACAGGTACAAGTCCCATTCGTAGGCATCAAAGTCGGGGGCTTTTGACCCCGACATCATTAAATGCCATTAAATACAAAAACGACATGCGAGTGCCTATTTCTCATAGAAATTTTAACATTTGCCATTTCCCGCAAGGCTTGTTAAAATGAGGATATGAAAAAGAAAAATTTATGTAAAACGTTATTAAAAACCATGTGTATCGTGCTGGGGATCCTCATCCTCGCACTGTTGGCTTACATCGTCTACCTCTATGCCAGTTATTACAGGATTGAGGATAATCAGGAACTGGTGGTGGAGGCACCGGTCGACGATACTACCACAGGTGCGGCTGCGGTGCTGGCTACGGATACGGAATATTCCGCAGTGACCTACAACATCGGTTTCGGTGCTTATCTGCCGGATTACAGCTTCTTCATGGACGGCGGTACCTCCTCCTGGGCGGAAAGCCCGGAGACCGTACAATATGCCATAAACGGTGCGGGAGAACTGGTGAAGTCATTAGACCCGGATTTTGCGCTGATCCAGGAGATCGATCTGGATGCCACCAGAAGCTATCATACGGATGAGTACGAGATGCTGCGCAACATTCTGCCTGAATATACTACCGTATTTGCGCAGAATTATGACTCTGCTTTCCTGTTCTATCCGTTTACCCAGCCCCACGGCAGCAGCCGGGCAGGACTCGGACTGTTCTCGAAATATCCGGTGTCTTCCGCCCTGCGCAGAAGCTTCCCCATATCCACTTCCTTCAGCAAGTTCTTCGATCTGGACCGTTGCTACAGCGTCTCCCGGATCCCGGTGGACAACGGCAAGGAGCTGGTGATCTTCAATCTGCATATGTCCGCTTACGGCAACAGCGATGAGATCCGCAAGGGACAGATTGAGATGCTGTGCAATGATATGGCAAAAGAATACGAAGCCGGGAATTATGTGCTCTGCGGCGGCGACTTTAACCACGACCTGAAGGCTTCCGAAGAGGATACGGAGAGCTGTGAGTCCTGGGCATTTCCTTTTCCGAGAACGGAGCTGCCGGAGCATTTTGCCTTCTGTCTGGATCTGTTGAGTTCTGAGGAGAAGGAATCTATTTGGAACAGCGCCAGAAACGCAGATATGGAATATGTCCCCGGTGTAACTTATACCGTAACTTTGGACGGTTTTATTATCTCCGACAATATCGAGTGCCTGTCCTATGAGAATGTAAACACCGGCTATTCCTACTCCGACCATGATCCCGTGAAGGTGGAGTTCATGTTAAGATAGTGTCAAGATTTGCAAAGTCTGTTGACAGTGTTTGTCCTTTTTTATAGAATGAGGGCACAGTTAAGAGGGAGTAGTTCCCGGATGGTTTCTGATAGAATGGTAACCTAGAATGGTAACCGAATGATACATGAAGCTGTCCGGAATGATAATCGTCATCACGTCCGTCGGACCGGTTATTATTGTAAGCAACGAGACTTTTATCGATCATTTTTGATGCGGTAAGAGTCTCTATTTTTATACTTTTTTATTTTTATACTTTTTATAAGAATACGTGAGTCTCCGCAGGAAAGGACAGCTTATGGAATACATATTATTACTCGTAGGATTTATACTTCTGATCAAAGGTGCGGACTTTTTCGTGGAGGGAAGCTCCTCCCTGGCGGGAATCCTGAAGGTCCCCAGCGTCATCATCGGTCTGACCATCGTCGCCATGGGCACCAGTGCTCCGGAGGCCTCCGTCAGCATCAATGCCGCACTGGCTGGCAGTAATGATATCGCCATCAGTAATGTCGTCGGCTCGAATATCTTCAACGGGCTGGTGGTGGTAGGTATCTGTGCATTTCTGCACAGCTTTATGCCCCACGGAGAGATTCTGAAGCGGGATATGCCGTTAAATATCCTGGTGACTTTCGTATTATGTCTGATGTTTTTAGATGGCAGCTTAAGCCGCATTGAAGGCGCTGTCCTGTTGTTTTGCATGATCGTATATCTGGGATTTATGATCTATTCTGCCCGGAAAAACAGAGAAGAGGGCGAACCCGGCAAGATCCTCTCTCTTCCCCGCAGCCTTTTGTATATTGCCGGAGGTCTGGCTGCCGTTATCTTCGGCGGTGATCTCGTCGTGGATAAAGCGTGCATCATCGCTACGAATTTCGGTGTCAGTCAGAACTTCATCGGATTGACTATTATCGCCATCGGCACCTCCCTGCCGGAGCTGGTGACCTCCATCGTTGCCACGAAAAAGGGAGACAGTGGACTGGCGCTGGGCAATGCCATCGGCTCCAACCTGTTCAACATCCTGTTTATCCTCGGAATGTCCGCGGTGATCAGCCCTCTGCATGTCCTCGGAGAGTCCGTCATCGACACCGTACTGCTCCTTGGCAGTGCCATTCTGCTCTTCGTATTCGCCCGTACCGGCAGACGCATGACCCGCAGTGAGGGGGCTGCGTGCGTGCTTCTGTATGTTGCATATACGGCTTACCTCTTCGTGAGGTAACAGTGCGGCTATAGACGCACACAAAAAAGCGCACCTGGGGGAGGTGCGCTTTTTTGTGCTAATATCCTCTTCCGCCTTGGGAAGAATTTGCACTTTATACATTATTTTCCGTTATACCTGCTTTCCAACTCTGCGAAAAAAACTTTGTAATCTCTACCTTTTCCGCTCAACATATCTTGATAGCTATCCATTACTTTTTGGCGAACTACATTATTATCTACTTTGCTATCCGAATCGACAATATGTCTGTTCCCTTGAGCCATTACTTCCATAGCCTACATCCTCCTTACCTTAAAATCAAATCCGGTCTAATATGTTCAACGGTATTCTCACACATTCCGATTTTATTATATCCGACTCTTCACGTTTAATCAACATATAATCACTGAATTCAGATCTCATGTAATACAAAAGAGCACTCCCGCATGGGAATGCTCTTCATTATTTGTGGCAGATATCTCTCCACTGGCAGTCGCCACAGATGACCTTGCCATATCCCGGCTGCAGAATCTTCTCTTCCACGATCCGCTCAAATTCCGCAAAAGTCATTTCCTGCCCTGCCTTTAATCCGGTGTATTTCAATACACCCGCATCATACCGGTCTACCTTCTCCGCAGACTCACAGCTGCCACCCTTATTATGGGGGCAGGCGCTGCAGATCTCATCCGTCGCTCCGACCAGCTGCAGGGATGCCGGTCCGTTTTTCCCCAGAAGCCATTCCTTCACCTCCGCCATATGCTTAGTGAACCCTTCACTGTATCCCTTCCCTTCGAAAAAATACAGGCACATGCCGTGGTGCGGACGGATCCGGTAAGTTGTTGTTACTTCCATATCCGGTGTATCCTTTATTCCTGTCCGTTCAGCTTCAGAGCCTTAGACAGTCTCTTGCTCAGAGTCAGTGCCAGTGCGATCTTCACCAGATCCGGAATGATGAAAGGAATTACACACCAACCCAGTACGGTAGCCAGACCGACAGCTCCGGAATTCTGCGCATATACAACCATGAACCACACCGTTCCGATAGCATAGCACACGATCAGACCCAGTACCATGGAGATACCCAGCACCCATGTCTTACGTCCGAACAGCTTCTCGATCAGCCACATCAGCAGTGCGGAGAATAAAAATCCGATAATGTAACCGCCGGTGTTGCCCAGTAACTGACCGATACCACCAGAGAACCCGGCGAATACAGGAATGCCTACCGCACCCAGTAAAATATAGATCAATACCGCAAGGCTTCCTCTCTTACCGCCCAGTACGCCGACTGCCAGGAATACTGCGAAGGTCTGTAACGTAAAAGGAACCGTCATCGGGATGGAGATCCAGGAGCAGATCGCGATCAGAACCGCAAATACTGCAATGTATACCATGTCATAAGTCTTGCTACGAGTTGTTGTCTGTGTTGTCATAATAAAAAACCATGCCTTTCTGTCAGATGTCTTTTGTAAAAACCTCTGTTAGAATAGCATGGTGTTTTTCAATTGTCAACCTTTTTATAATATGGTTAACAATCGAGTAGATTCTCTGGTCAGGACTGCTTCATCGCCTTCTTATTCCGGTACATATCCTCATCTGCACGCTCACGCACCTTCTCCGGATCCGTATCATCCGCCGTGAATACAGCATACCCATAGGCAATTCCCACAGGAACGGGAATGATGTTCTTATGATTCAAGATCTCTACATCCTGATCGATCTTATGCATCACACGTTCTATCTTAAAATATCTTCCCTTCGGAATGATACAGCAGAATTCATCTCCGCCAATGCGATAACATTTCCCATAGCGTTCAAAATTGTCCTCTATGATATGTGCCGCGTTGATAATATACTCATCCCCTGCCCTGTGACCATATTGATCGTTACACTGCTTAAGATTATTCAGGTCAAAGGTCACTATGACATACCCTTCAAAATCCTTCTCATTTTTCACAAAATAATCATAAGCATTTCGATTGTACATGCCGGTCATGGAATCATTCAGGGCAAACTGTTCCAACTCCTCCACCCTGCGACCTTTTTTCAGCCGGGCAACCGTCTGTCTGGCGGATTCTATTCCCAGCACCACAATAAAGATCAAGAAAGAGATTCTGCCAAAGACACCTACATCATTGCTGGTTTTATAATAACCACTCACATCTACAATGGTAGCAAAAAATACAAGCAGCAGTGCCCCTACACATGCCTTCAGCCTCTGATCCAGCTGCCTTCTGGCAATTTTGCTACAGATGACCACCAGCAGGTATAGAATCATCAGAATGATCAACGCATGCGTCATCCACAGGCTTCTCCGGAACTCATATATCTCTGTTGCATTCAGTATATGCGTCAGGACGATCAATGCCAGATTAGCATTACAGATAATTCTACAAAACCGGTCATCCCTGATCTCCAGAAAGCTCTTCACAAACAGGATAAAGGACATCGGCAACAGCATGAGCGTAGCAAATGCCAGATAAGAGCATCCCTGCCTATTGGCCAGGAGCAGCGTTGCCACATCCGTCTCATTAGCCGACCATGTTCCAAGCAGGATCGAAAAAATACCCAGATACAATAAGGTTCCATCGATCCGGCTTCCGCAGCGGATAACGATCCAATAAATACTAATATACAATCCTATCAGTATCACCATCATGCTGATGAGAAAGGCAGGCATTGTCCGGCGCATCACCCAACGATAGATATTATAGCCGCCATCGATATAAAACGTCTTCTGCTGGCCTGCCGTTTCCGGATAACAAGGGGTGAACTGTACCTGCAAGCTGCTCACATTACTTGAAAACCTGACAATATTCCAGGTACAGCCCGGAGTATTTCCCCATATGCCGGGTACAGCATCCAGCTGATAGATCAGCTTCCCATCTGCATACACCACAATCTCCTGATGTGTCGAATAAAACACGATCGAGTTCGTCTCATCATCGTTTTGATCCAATTTAAAATCGTACAGCTCCCTGCCGTCATCCAAGACGCTGACTGCGTCCGGCGTACACTCCTGTAATGACTTTACCTCCGGCACACTGTCTGAGGTGCAGATCATGCACAGAAGCACCATGGCAAATACGACTGATACAATTATAATAAGCTTTCCCTGTTCCTTCTCCATTACTTCCCTCAATATCCAACGTGTTGTTTGGCACTATAGTACTAGTTTCCTTATCATTTGTCAACGCAATGTCGTATCTATCTCACGTTTGAAAATATTGTAATTCTGCTCATCCCTGGGGGAACAATAAATGGCCAGTTCTATGGTTTTAAAACATTTTCTGTAACGAGCGATCACATTGGAAAACGCAGCTGCCACAGCCTCCGGATCATTCTCAAAAGCTCCGCATCCGAACGCCCCCAGAATGACCACTTCATTGCCTCCCGCCACGGCCACATCCAGAATTCTGGTCAGACGCTTCTCATGCAATGCCTGCTGCTGTGCTCTCGTCATCTTCACGGTCTTATTACCGTCTCCGGGATTCATCCCATTGGCCGGGAGCAGACGCAGATTCGGTGCTGCACAGGTGATCACATTCACAGAATACCAATCTGATTCCGGAAGCGGTGCCGGTGTCGCAGTATCGGATTTGAATACAATGACTTCCGGCGTATAGATGCAGTCATCATTGTGGATCGGATCCTGCGCATATCTGTGTGGCGAATAAAATCCTGCCCACATTTCCTTCGTATTCAGACAAAAATACAGGGTGGAGCAGCGGCACAGGCATTCCTCCTGGGCAGAGCTTCCCTTGATCACACCACCTCCGGGATTCGTCGCTGATGCAAAATTGTGAACACATACCCTTTCTCCCGGATACCCGGCAGCTGCTTCATAGCTTCGCTTCTTCGACACTATGATTTCCGCATCCTTCTCATATCTGTCACGATTCTGTGCAAACTCCGGCATCAGGTCCGTGACTTCCATCATCTCCGGGATCAGCACCTGTTCTGCCACAGAGCGCTTCACTGCCTCTTGCAGCCCCGGATCTTCCTTTACCCTTTCTTCTGTATCCTGAAAAATTTTTACATTCTCATCTCTTGCCATGATTCGTTTCTCCTTCTGTCTGTCCCGGTACCGGCACCGCATTCACACTTTCCTTCTGCTCCAGCGGCAGTATCGCATAGTATACCAGCGTGTGCTTGTCATCCGGCTGACAGTCCCGGTGATAATGGCCGAAATACCAATGCCTGTAATGCAGCTTCTGTTCCAAAGTCTCCAGGTAGTCTGTCAGCAGATCCGGAGCACAGGAGCGTCCCGTCCCGGCATTGATCCGATCCTGCAGCGTGCTGGCACAACAGTGTGTGATCACATAATCTACCTCGTAATGATATCGTTCCAGATTGCGCAGGCCCTCCTGCAGTTCTCCCTCTGTCGGCAGCTCCTGGGGCCACCAGCTTTCCTGAAGGATCCGGTAGGGAAGATAATTCCGGTCTGCCCTGCGCTTCTGTTCTGCGAAATCCACCGTCTGACGATCCAGAATTCCTCCCTGAATGTCATGGGAAGATGCCCCTCCGAAGGTGAAAAAGGTCTTGCCGTCAATCTCGAAGGCCTGTCCCCGTTCCAGCAATATCACCTTGTCCCGGATAATGTGCCGCGCTTTCCCGCCATGCCATTCTTCCAGCGGATATTCCCCGATCATATCATAGTTTTCATGGTTTCCCTGTACCCACAGAATGGTGTAAGGTTTCTCCGCAAAATTTTTACAATGATACTCAAAAGTTTTATCCTTCGCCCAGCACAGTCCAAAATCTCCGCAGATAATGATGTAATCTTCTTTTGTCAGTTCCATGCCGGTTCTCCGTAATCTTTTCGCGGAAAATCTTGTGAAATCCCCGTGGGTATCTCCCGTTATGTAAATCATACTGCTCTTCCTGTGCACCTTCTCTTCCATTCCGCACTATGCGGCATTTCCCCAGATATGACTAGAAGAGGGCACCAGGTCCTCTTCTACCAAAAGCTCCATCGGGCTTACACGATACAAAATAGCTAAAGCAATCAAATTGTCGGCCTGAGGAAAGCACTTTCCGGCTTCCCATTTATACACGGCCTGCGTGGATTCAAAGCCCATGTATTCCATGACCTGCTTCACAGAGATCTTCCGCTCCTGACGGATTGCTCTCATCCGTGCGCCGCTGGCCACAATGTCAAAATGCGGTCTTTCCATCATACGCCTCCTTCCGATGCCATACAGCATCCAGTTGCATATCCGTCTTTCCGTAGACTTTTACTATAACACAAAGAATCTCTTTTGCCTATTAACCGTTGGTTAAATTATCACAAAATTTCCTACCAGTACTGTTCTCCCCAGTATCTGGCCAGAATCCTCTCCATGTTGGCTCTCCCCACCGGGTTGGCCGTATGGATCTCCACCGGATAAAAGGTCTCACGTTCTGCCAGCCATAATTTCATAGTCCTCTCTCCCACATCATTTCCAGGTTATCTTCCGTTCCGGGCAACACTGCGCATATCCTGTCCGGTAACAATATCACGCGTTTCCCGCACTGAGGGCATACTGCCGTATAGAATGTCTCTCCGGTCTCTACAGACCGGTATTTTTTGATTGTCGGTCCCTCTTCGACATCCATCCACATGAAACGATGGCTGCAGGAAGGACAAATCACTTCACGTACCTGCATTTTTGTTCCTCATCCTATGGGCTCTCTTGCTCTCTCCTTGCTGTAGGATAATATTAGCATATTGCATGGAAAGAAATACTGTTTCAGGTAAAGTTTACAGGAGTTATTCCAATCATTGTGTGTGATAAACTTCCATACCTGACTTGCCAATGTTATATCACCACACCACAACAATGATCTACTTCATGCTGGATGATCTGGGCTGTCCAGCCGGTGTATTTGCCATGCTGTTTCCTGAAATTGCTATCCAGGTAATCCACTTCAATCTCTTCGTATCTCGTGCAGGGTCTCACACCTTCCAGTGACAGACATCCTTCCTCTGTCTGGTACGGACGCAGCTTTTTCGTGATCACCGGATTGATCATGGCAAACTGAAACGGACCTGCTGCCACTACAATAATATTTTTCCGAACCCCTATCATATTTGCCGCCATTCCGACACAATGATCCAGATTCGCTCTCAGAGTATCCAGCAGATCTGTCACTACCTGTGCGTCCACCTCCGTGGCATTCTCGGATTTCTGTGCTAAAAACATCGGATCTCTCATAATTGTTTTTATCATTGTCCCATTCCTTCACGTTTCCTCAGTTCCAGCCCTTCCATACCTCCGGTTGATAACCGATGGTAGACTGTTTCCCGTTTCTGACAATCGGTGTGCGGATCACCGATGGATTTTCCAGCACCTTTGCCAGCTTGTCCTCCTCCGCAATGTACCGGATGAGAGCCAGCGTATCCTGATCTTTCCCCTCCCAGTTGACCATGTTCTCCAGGCCGCCGTTCGCCTGCGCAACGGAAGTAAACTCTCCCTTGCTCATGCCTTTTTCCTTCATGTCGATGAATTGGTATTTGATGCCGCGCTCCTTGAAAAAACGCTCGGTCTTCTTTGTATCGTTGCATTTTTTTGTGCCAAAAATCTGGATGTTCATTTAGGTCTCCTACTATCTTATTCCATACTTCTTCTGCATTGCATTCATTACTTCCGGATCATCTAATGTTGCAATCTTGTCTGCGTCCCCTCCGGCACCCATTTTTGCAATCAATGCCAACAGCGACTTTCTCTCCTCCATGCGTCCCTGCTGCAGCCCTTCCTTTAGACCTTCCTGTAAACCTTCTTCTCTGCCACACTCCCGTTCAGCCTTGCGGAGCTTCTTTTCTTCTTTTTCTTTGTCATACTCAAATATACTCACTTTGTATACCTCCGCTCGATTATGTTATTTTTCTCAAACTCTAATGTCTGTCTGATACTGTATCCGTCCTTTTTCAAATCAGAAAACAGCGCATCTATCCTGGCCGGTGTCACGCAGATCAGGTTCATGGGATGCTCTAATTTTTTCAGTGCCTCCAGTGGAATCTTCTTGTATTCCGCGTGGGCATTGTAGCTGTCTGAAAACGGTTCTATGATCTCTGCCCGGCCCATGATCTGCAGGCTTTCCAGATTACCAAATCCATCATACTTGTCAAAAATGGCAAGGCTTACATTTGCATTCTTCTCCAGACCTATGAACTTCTCCCCGCCTTCGGAAAACATCCAGAATTTTCCATCGTGGTAACTATACTCTATCGGCGTACATCTGACATAATCACCGCTTCCCGTGGCAAGCGCACAGGTGTTATTCTCCTGAATATATTTTTCCACCGCCTGCTTCAACGCTTCCTCCGGCATGGTGATCTTTTCCTTTTTGTTCCAGTATTGGGCTGTCTGTTCAAATTGTTCGTGGGTCATAATGCCATCTCCATACTCCTGAAATTCACACTTTTATTCCAGAAAAACTTAATAAAACCCTGTTCTGTATATCCCTTTAAACTTTTGTGTCAAATCTTCGCCTTCTGACTCGAAAGCATGCCTTACGGCCTTATTATATACCAGTTTCCCCGTTTCGACATCATATTTTCGGATTCTGCTATTATATACGAAGACCAGCCGATTGCCCCTCAACAATATTCTTTGCAGGCGCTTGGTAATCACTCCCTGATGTGGGATTGGCTCCAGTTCCCCTGTATATTGCCACTCTCCGTTGGCGAACCGGAATAAAAATACCCCGGCCCTCAGTCCTCTTGCCACCAAAAGTAACACTGTACCGCTGCAGTCAAAAACAGCCCCACTCATGTATGTCAAAAATATTCTGGAACAGCTGCAACTGTTTGCTGTTCTATCAATAATATTGACCTTCCTGCCCTCGCGGACAACCTGCCACTTTCCATCCTCAGAGGAAGCCAATACCTTCCGATGCTTAACATTTGCCTTGGACTTTTCCCTCTTATTATCCGCCAATAATGTTACAGGAATCGTATCCGTCCGAAAAATTGCGACTTGATCTTTATTTATCCCAAAGGTATTGATAAAAGTCTGTACCCGCTCCAGATCTCCATTTCCATAACAGCCAAAGAACCATTGCATCCGGTTCCTGTCTTTATTACACTTTATGATCTCTGCAAAATAATCCCAGTCCACCGGATACAGCGAATGCCCTATGGTGACTATCTGCCGGATATCCGCTAATCCATCAAAAAAAGGCTGATTGCTCTGAATGATCTCCTTACATTTTTTCGTCAATGTATCATCAGCCTCCACAACCATCTGCAAAGCGATCTGCTGCACATCGTATAATAGCTGGGCATGCTCATCCAGATTATCGATTGCAGAGTAATCATCTTCAAATTCATAGGCCGCATCATTGGCTCCCGGAATATGCCCCAGAATCAACCTTTGCCGTCCCCTGTCGGTCTTCTTCCGGCAGCCATGGATATAACAAATATTTTCGGCATCCACGCCATACAAATCTTCCACAAATTCCGTATAATTAAAATTTAATACTTTCCCGCCTTTGATCACATTGCACAACGGCCTGTCATTCGTATTGGTATGCAGACTGCTGATCCATTTGCGAAACCGGTCCATTAATTCCGTCGACATGGAAAGGATCGGCTCCACCGCCATTTCCGCCGACATATAAATCTCGGCCGCACCTGCGTCCTCATCGTATGCCCCATTTATGTCCAGAAAATTATCAATGATGTACGGCTGGCACATAGCCTCTATGTTGATCTTCCCCAATGCCCCCTCAAAATCCGCCCACAGGTCATCGGTTTTCAAATATTTTTCCAGATAAAACCGAACAGAACTTCTCTTTCCCAGAGTCCTGCTGAAATCGTAATAGCTGGATCTGACGCCATGCAGCATATCAAATCCGTTGCCAATCACATAAAGAGAACCCTCCTTAACAGATTCTCCCATCTCTTCCAGAGATAACAGATTCCATTCTTTCAGATTCTCTTCAAAACTTTTACTACGTTGAAATTCTTCGTTGGTCATAAATAGTTTTTCTTATCCTCAAGACATACAGCTTTTGATCTTATCAATCAGTGTCACATCCGCCGGAAGCCACTGTACGGAATCCAGTTCTTCCTTCGTCAGCCACCTGGCGGCTTCCGCCTCAAGAAGCTTCAGTTCTCCCGACGCAACCTCACACCAGAAACAATCCATGGATAAATGGAATGCCGGGTAATCGTACTCTATGGTGTCTATCAGGTCTCCGACTCTGACCGTAGCATCCAGTTCCTCCCGGATCTCTCTGACAACCGCCTGCTGTGGAGTTTCTCCGGCTTCGATCTTCCCGCCGGGGAATTCCCAGCCACCTTTGAATTCTCCGTAACCCCTTGCGGTGGAAAATATTTTTGTTTTGTGCTCTATGGAATCGCAGATCACGGCTGCGACTACGCGGATGGTTTTCATACTGCTTTGTTCTCCTTTGAAATATTGCTCTGTAAATACCTTAACAAATCCTCGCGCACAGGATGATGCATCTTCATGGTCACCTTCGCGATCGGTTTCATTTTACCACTATTGTCTTCTTTCTGGCTATCTACAGATTCTATAATATCAAATTGTCCCATGTAATAAAAGCTTGATTCCGCATCACTCTTTTTCACCAATAGATGTTTTCTCGGTGCTGTCAGTACTTTCTGCATATAGGGGCTACTATTATCTTTTCCGATCTGGGAATCCCATTTAAAAATCAGATTATCCTCGAAAGCATCTGCATAGTCAGGTTTTCCTTCCGCGTAGTTCTTTCCCTCTTCGGCCTCTTCCTTATGATATGTAATAAAAATGAATACATCATCACCAATTCGACTCATTCCATACATTGTAGAAGACATATCTTTCCCACAATTCATCAAAAGGCTCACGTCTCTTCTGGAATATTTCTCATATAAGACAAACGGTGTTTGCTCTACTTTTCCATGAGCATACTTGTCCCGGTATCTTGCAAGTCCCACATTTATGATATCTTTAACCTGCGTATTAAATTCATTGTCCAACAGGCAATTTGCGTAGCTCGCAAAGCAACGCACACCCTGCTTTTCGTCATAATCCATAATCTCTATGGTCTTATACTTCTGATATTCCTCGTCCTTACTGGTAAAACATCCCTGTAGAATTTTTACTGATTCACGCATTTCCAGATCCGTTATATTATAATCCAAGAGTCGTTTCAGTTCTTTTTGTACTTCATTCACAGAAAATGTCTTCTTTGTCAGTAATTTCTGCAAGAGGAACAACTCACTGGGTCTGACACCGCTTAAAATCGTTTTAGACAAGTAATCTAAGATCAGCTTTTCATGATCCGTTAATTTGCTGAAATACTTGCCCTTTTCCATCGCTTCCAGAAATTGCCAATACGTCTTATATTCTCTTATAATTACCAGCGGATCAATCTCTCCCTGTTCATAAAAATCAAACAATAACGGCGTCCTTCCAATGCGATTTTTCAGAGAAATATAGCTTTCCTTTATAATAGATCTCATTCCTTTGATTTTATCAATAGAATTGAAAATCTTCTCCTTGGCAATCTCATCAAAATGAACTGTTGATGCTCCAGGAATCGTATTGTTCCCCGAAATCACATATTTCCGAATGGTATCCGCATTATAAGTTCTATCTCCGGAAAGCGCCACCGGAATCATAAAGTTATTGTTGTAATTGCCGATGAAATCAAGAATTACCACGTATTCCTTATTTTCTGCTTTTCTCAATCCTCTACCCAGCTGCTGAATAAATACAATAGGAGACTGCGTAGGTCTAAGCATAATCACCTGATTTACTTCAACAATATCAACACCTTCATTTAAAATATCTACGGAAAAAATGTAATCCAACGGCTGCATCTCATCCGTTGCATCCTCTTCGTTCATTGCCAATCGTTCAAAAGCCTTTTCGCGTTCTTTATCCTTATTGTCACCGCTAAGTGCTATTGTCCGATAACCAAGGGCATTAAATTTAGCCGATAATTCTTTGCACTCTCTATTTCTACTACAGAAAACGAGACCTTTCACTCGATCCCCACTATAACCATAGTATTTCGCCTGTTCAATAACATGCCTTACTCTTTCGTCACTGGTAAGCTTTCCGAAATCCTCTTCCGAAATATTTCGTGCTTTCATCTGTTCGTCTGTCACAACTGAAATATCGCTAATGCCAAAATAATGAAAAGGACATAGTAAATCTTCTTCCATTGCCTGCTGCAGTCTGATCTCATAAGCAATCTGGTAATGAAATAGCTCGTACACATTCTTGGAAGCATCTCCGTCATCTCTCTTGTCTGGCGTTGCCGTCATGCCAAGGAACAATTTCGGTTTGAAATACTCCATCACTTTCTGATAAGTATTTGCCGGGCTATGATGGGCCTCATCCAAAACAATACAATCAAACTCTTCCGGTGCAAACTTTCTCAGATTATCCTCTTTGTGAAGCGTCTCCACCATGGCAAAGATATAATCCGCATCATAATCAGAATAGCCTGCGCCAACAATTCCCATTGACTTCTTATCTTCAAATACTTTTCGGAATGATGTCAACGCCTGTTTCGCGAGGGTAGATCTATGTACCAAAAACAGAACACGCTTAAATCCTAACTCTCGCATGGCAAAGGCTGACGCATATGTCTTACCTGTGCCGGTAGCAGAAATCAGCAGTGCTCTATTTTCTCCAGCATCCACAATCCTACGAAGATTCGTAATAAACCCTACCTGCATAGAATTCGGTTCCAGCTTATACTTCTCCGTGGAAGCTATCTCATCCCGTTTTGCTATTTTCCTCTGCTTTTTGATGATCTCATACTTTTGCTTATAATTCTCATAGAAATCATCATAGAAAAGCGCATACTTAGAATCCCAAAGCTGATAAAATTCCTTTACAATCTCCTGTGCAATCTCGCCCTGTTCCGTGGAAACAATCTTGGTATTCCATTCCTTATTTTTCGTCAAAGCAGCACTTGTGATATTGGAACTACCAATAATAATGCGGTAAATCTCTTCCTTCTTAAAAATGTAACCTTTGGTATGGAATCCCTGATCTGCACGATCCACGTCATACATTTTCAAGGTAATATTGGACAATTCCTCCAACTTCTTCAATGCTCTAGGCTCACTAAAATTCAGATAGTTTGTCGTTAATATCTGTCCAGGAATCTGCCTCTTCTCCAATTCCTTCAAAGTCTGCAAAAGAGGCGTAATTCCGCCCATAGTAATAAACGCCACGCTGATCTGAAATTGATCACACTTCATCAGTTCGTCTTCTATGACGGAAATGACTTTCTTACCTTCTTCTGGGTTGTTTGACACGAAAGCAGGCTTGTATGCCAGATTGGCAGCGGCTGTACCGTCAATATATGCAGTTGTCAGTCCTTCTTGAAGTTGTGTAAGCGTGGTGTTTGACATGGTATACTCCGCTTATTTCCTACTTGAAAAGTTTATTACATTTGATGTTTTAAAGTATATTGTGATTGCTAATTATGTTCTGTTTATAGCTAATAAAAACTAAATTTTCAAACATAAATAGCTAGTTCTTGTCTAAAATTCCTTGCCTCTAGAGATTTTTTCTTTATTCTTTAATTTCCTATTACCACATCTAATGCTACTTATTTTGTAAACGCTCCATATCCGGTACCTTTTCTGTCCTTTGAAAAATTGAGATAATTACCTCAAAACTATTCGAGTCTAAAAAGTTTAGTACTGAACTTTTAGGACTCGCTATCTGGAGGTATAGCATGAAATCTCAAACAAGTTTAGTGGCATCACAGGTTCGCCTGCAGCACTGGGCAGAGCAGATCAAAGACTGCCAGAACCGCCCTGAAGACATGGATGTAAAAACATGGTGCGATCAGAACGGTCTTACCAAAGCTAATTACTACTACCGAGTACGTAAGGTGAGGGAAGCCTGCCTTTCTGTTTGTGAAGATCCCGGAGTATCTTTTGTTGAACTGGAACAGCCCGTTGCATCTGCAAATGATGTAAATGGGACTGGAATCAATTCCTCAGCAGGAGCAGTCATCAAAGGAAGAAATGGTCTTTCCATTGAACTTTACAACACTGCTTCACAGGAACTGATACAGAAGATTCTGGGAGCGTGTGCCTATGCTCAATAATGCCAACGGTTTCAAAAAGATCTACATTGCCACAGGCTATACGGATCTTCGCCGTGGCATGGAAGGACTGGCTGCCATTATCCGGTTCCAATTCAATTTAGACCCGTATGATAAAGATACATTGTTTCTCTTCTGCGGAAAGCGGACGGACCGCATCAAAGGGCTTCTGTGGGAAGGTGACGGCTTCCTGCTTTTGTACAAGCGGCTTTACAGCGGTGCATTCCAGTGGCCACGGTCAGCGGACGAGGCAAAAGAAATCTCGCCGGATCAATACCAGATGCTGATGCAGGGACTTGAGATCATTGCAAAGCGTCCCATCGAGCAGATTGAAAATCCGCCCTGTGCAATGTGACAGCTGTTGTTCAATCTGCTGAAAATAAATTTTCGTTTTCAATGCGATAAAACGTATAAATCACCATTGTCCACAGACATCCATTCCGTTTCCCGGCATGCAGTTCATAACCGGCGGAAACAGTGATGTCCTGTGGATAACAGTATTAAAAATCCAGCAAAAAGCTCTTGGTTCATGGGTTCTTAATACTGTTATCCACCGTCAAAATGACGAATGGCAGACAGTCGCCTGGTGGCGTAAATACGCTGTATCTGCTATAATAGACGAAGAAATCAAAGGAGCGTCTGTTATGGCAATCAAGTATACAGAAGAACAACTGAATAGTGTCGACAAGTCGCTTCTGGTGCAGATGTTTTTGAACCAGCAGGAACAGCTGGAATCTCTGACAGCGGAAATCCATTCCCTGAATGAAAAAATGCAGCTGATGATGGAACAGCTGATTCTTTCCAAGAAAGAACGCTTCGGACGTTCCTCTGAAAAAATGGAGGACTTCAGCCAGATCAGTTTCATGGAAGTGGACGGAAACATTGTATTCTTCAATGAGGCGGAAGCTGTCAGTGATCTGGATGCTCCGGAACCCGATGATCTTGAAGCTGATTCAAATAAAAAGCAGACCAAGACCAAGGGAAAAAAGGAAAAGGACATGTCCGGTTTTGATGTCAATGTCATTCCTCACTACATGACGGAAGAAGAACTGACGGAAAAATTCGGTAAAAACGGTTGGAAACAGCTGCCTGATGCCATATCCAGAAAGTACCATTTCATCCCTGCCAAGATTAAAGTGGATGAACATCATATCGGCGTGTATGCCGGTAAAAAGGATGGAACCATCATCAAGGCAAAACATCCTAAGGGTCTTCTTCATGGCAGTCCGGTATCTGCATCCCTTGCAGCAGCTATCATGAACGCAAAGTATGTCAATGCAGTTCCCCTGTACCGGCTGGAGCAGGAATTCAAACGGTATGGTCTGGCAATCACAAGGCAGAACATGGCGAACTGGATGATCCGTCTTGGTGAGGAGTATATCGCCGTGATGTGGGATTATCTCCATGAACTTCTGTACGATTACCATGTGATACAGGCGGATGAAACACCATGTCTGGTAAACAGGGATGGCCGCCCGGCAGGAAGCAAAAGCTACATGTGGGTATACCGTAGCGGTTACATGTATTCCGACAGACAGATCGTGCTGTATGAATACCAGCGCACAAGGAATGCTTCCCATCCGAGGGAATTCTTGAAGGACTACAGCGGTATCTGCGTGACGGATGGCTATCAGGTCTACCACACTCTTGAAAAAGAGAAGGAAGATCTGACGATAGCAGGATGTTGGGTACACTGCCGCAGGCGCTTTGAAGAAGCACAGGAAGTCATTCCCAAGGATGCCAGAAAAGGAACCACATCCTATCTCATAATGAAACAGATCCAGGCAATCTACCGGGAAGAAAAGAAACTTAAAAGTCTGACTTCCGAAGAACGACTTGCGCAGCGACAGGCGATTATTAAACCGCTTGTCGAGGCTTTGTTTGTGTACCTGAAACAGAATGACTGTCAGGTTCCCAAAACCGGAAAGCTTAGGGAAGCTTTCACCTATGCTCTAAATCAGGAGAAATACCTTAAAGTATTCCTGACTGATGGAGATGTTCCGATGGACAATAATGCGTCGGAGCGTGCAATCAGAGGCTTCTGCATCGGCAAGAAGAACTGGCAGGTCATTGATACGATCAATGGTGCCAAAACCTCCGCAATGATCTACAGCATAGCTGAGACCGCAAAGGCAAACAATCTGAAACCGTACGAATACTTCGAGTATCTTCTGGAAGAAATCCCGGAACATATGGAAGATATAGACCGGTCATTCCTGGAACGATTATTGCCCTGGTCACCGGAGCTTCCGGAAAAAATCAGAAAACCAAAGTAAATGTCAGCCGTGAGAGCGGCATATATTTGTCAAGGTACTTGATATGGTGCGTTTACCTTATTTTGTTTAGACATATGTAGTCTATCTCCTTTAAATATTAGATATTAATTATATGTATACTTCCGTATATTCAGGAATATATTTCGAATACTTATAATATTTATCAATCGTACTCTGATCAATCCCCATCTGCTTAATTAAATTAGCTTTATCTTTTTCATTACACCTATCTAAACACTGTTTCTCATACAAAGTAAGCACTTGCATGGTAAGATTAACGTCTCCTGATATTTCGCATTGTCGTAATTTTTCAATCAATAATCCACTATCAAGTTGCGCTTCGTCAACAAGTACCCATATAATAGTATTCATCTTGGCTCCATCTTGATATTTTATATTGCTAATTTTTTCAAATTTCATTTTTCTTTTATAAAAATTATTATAATCTTGAAGTTTAGTCATCAAATAGTGTTCACATATTTCTAAAGCCAACTCACTATAGTTATCTTTATCGAATTTTTTAGTGTCATCTTGCGTTCTAAAATCCCTATATTCTTTTTCGCATTTCTCTATATAAATCTCTTGTTTTGATTTATACCTAGATGCAATTCCTGAATTATACGTGATTGCTATCAAACTTGTTGCTAATGTCTTCTTAATTATTTCATTCAAATCATTAATCATATATGGCTCTATTTGCCCATCATAATCTAGCCATACAAAATTATTATCCGATAGAGGCAAATCCTCAATAGCTTCCGATACGCTTTTAGGAATTAGTTCTATTTCACTCAATGGCTTATTAAAATTAAATCGTTTTTCTTTTTGAATATTATACTCTCCATTATCCATCATTTTTTCAATACTAATCATTTTATCAATTGTACAATTTTTGTTAAAAAAAACAAAATCTGCAAAATATAACGATCCCATTCCAATATAATTTATGCGCTTTCCAATAAAATTACTAAACGTATTCACTAATTGTGAAATAAGTCCACGCTCTATTTGTTTTTGAGGTCGAATCTTGTAATTAACTGTATCATAACTATTCATCAATATTCACTCTCCCCATTACAAATTTATACATTGCCTCACCAAGTGCTTTATTTGTATCCACTTCAAAATATTGTTTTAATTGCTTTACCACAATCTCATCAATATACATCGGAACACTTTTGCGTTTATCTATCGTTTTAAAGTCATCTAAATTAAATAAAAAGTCTCTCTTGTTTTCTTTATATAATTCTGAAAGTGAAACCGGCTTTAAGCTCTCCGTCGGAGGCACTTTAAAATCTCTCTTACATGCTCTAATAACCTCCTGAAAACGTCGAAGCTCGGGAAGCATTTTATGCATAATATTAACCATTTCGGAATATATAAATTCATATATTGGATGTTGTTTATCAATTCCGTCCTTGGTTGTGTTTAACGGAAGTTCGTTTGCATCATCCGATATAATGTAAACATATCCACGGAATCTAGCGAAATCATTATGAAAAGCTGGCAGAGTTTTCTCTGAATTTACCAGTTTAAAGTCAAGATCTCCTTCATCCTCACTGCTATAACTCGTTTCCCATCCAGTTAATTCACTTCTGTCCCTCTCTATTATAGTTCTTCCATTACAAACAACATTCCATCCTGCTTCCTTGGGTGATGCCGTTCCCATTCCAGCGATTATCTTAATTTTCAAATCTCTAATATCATAAGATCGAACGTACGATCTTATAAATGTTGACTCATACAGTGTTTCATGAGTGTATACCACAATCTCGCCATTTAACTGTATAATTACATCCTGATTTAAGATATCTCTATATGCACTTGCAATTTTTTCTTTTAAATCAGAAATGTTCTTAGCCCATTTTAAATATGTTTTAAGTGCCTCACTAAGGTTCGATATATGAATCCGAACCCCTGGTTCAAATTCATAGTCTCTGTCTTCAATGTAAAATTTCCATATGTCTTCCTTTGTCATAGGATCAATAAGAGTTAACCATTCATCTTTATTCATATAAACTATAAAAGAATCTGAATCCGTTTTACTCTGTACTTCAAAATCGGAGCCTATCTTAAAAATTGAGCGCTTCATACCTATTCCATACATTCCTAATGCTCCAGCACTCCTAGATTCATTATTTCCAAATTTAAACGCTTTATTAACTGCGTCTTCTTTTGTCATTCCTCCACAATTATCTTCAATTGAGAAATAATCATTTTTTAGATCGAGAGTAATTTGTATTTTGCTCTTCTCCCCCCGCTTCTTGTGCTTCTTGTGAGAATCTATAGCATTATCAATAAGATCCAAAATTGCGCTTTCAACAGAAACATCCTTTGTAATCATATCAATAAAGAAAGTTTTTGAAGGTGACGAATTTACAATTAAATTGTTTTCCTGCATTTTTCTTCCTGTCCTTTCTGTTTTCAAATACATTTTCTATTCAAAATATGAATAAAGCATAATTGTGCTTAAATACAACTAGTCTATCTCCCCTACTAGTATTAATATTATATCTACAACCGCAATTATTTAATCATTTTATAATTCTTTATTCCTACAAATATTTGACTATTCAAAATAAATCATTTTGAATTTAAAATGAAATTCTTATTGCTCTAAGTTCTTTTGTACTTACTCCAGATACGTCATTATTGTATCGTAGGCTTCTGCTTTTACTTCATTAGCATTCATAATATATTCTTTAACTACCTGTACCATTAATTTGCCTCCTCCTGATAAACCAGTAATCTCCCGTTCCCGCATGATTTCAGGATCATATTTCACAATACAGGCTGTCTGCATTCGAATACCATTCTCATTTCTAAACGTACTCGATATTTTTTCCCCTCTCGCAATTGCACGATTTCTTAATACTTTGCTCACCGTTTGAATACTTTTTTTCTTATCCTTAGAGCACAAATTTTTGGTTCTAAAGTACTCAGCAACAAGTACCACCATTTCCTCGTGCTCCCAGTCACGTTGGTTTTGCGGTTTATCTCTTTTTAAATCATTCCTAGCCGAATTTTCTTTCTCTAAATCAAACTCAAAAAGCATTACGCCCTCTGGTGTAATAACCTTGTGCTCCTTTGGGAAGCGATAATTTAATACCAGATGTTGTTCTTTACATGCTTTAATTATAAATTCTTTCAGGGTCATATTTTTTCTCCTAAAATATCAAACTTCTTGCTATCTCAAGCAACCTCGCAAACTCCTTTACAATCTGTTTTTCATCAGCTCCTGCTCCCCAACTTACTCTAATAGAACTTTTTATCTTATCTTCATCAATATCCATTGCCTTAAGTACATAACTTAAATTATACGAATTCGAATTACATGCTGACCCATTAGAAACACCACAATACTGTTTAGCAGCTAACATTAATGCCTCTGATGACACTCCATTTATACTGACATTAATTGTTGAGTCAATACAATACTCTTGATCCCCATTAATTTCATATGACAGCCCTGATTCTCTAAGTAGTTTTATCAATTGCTTTTTTATATTACCAAACACTATAGCGTTCGATTGATATTCTTGTTCAGCAATCCTACATGCTTCGCCCAATCCAGCGACTAATGCCACTGGTATCGTCCCTGGTCTTAATCCATGCTCCTGTTGTCCCCCATAAGTTATATTCCGAACTGGTGGTAATTTATATCTTTTCTTTCTAAGTATTAAAGCCCCTATACCCTGTGGTCCGCATAATTTATGGGCACTCATTGAAAGCATGTCATATTTTATTTCCCTTAATTCATCAACTAACTTTCCAAAGCTTTGTGTTGCATCTATATGAAAGAAAGCACTTTTATTGTTCAAAAAATCACCTATTTCTTTCACTGGTTGAATAATTCCCGTTTCATTATTAACATGCATTACAGAAACTAATAATGTATCATCCCTCACTCTTGATTCAATTAATTCTGTACTAACTCGGCCAGAGACATCTGGATTAATTAATTCTACTTCAAATCCATAATTTTCTAAACTCTTTGCCGCTTCCAATACTGCTTTGTGTTCTATTGAAGTTGTAATAATATGTCTTTTCCCTGTTTCTTCCCCATATTTTCGAAGTCCTTGTATAACAATATTATTACTTTCTGTTGCTCCACTTGTAAAAAATACTTCATCTTTTGTTATATTAAGGATTGAAGCAACCTGTGCTCTAGCATTTTCCACTATTTTCCTAGCAGAATTCCCATAATCATGTGTTCTACTGTCTGCATTTCCAATATTATTCCTATATACGTTTATCATATACTCCAATACCCGTTCATCTATAGGTGCCGAAGCATTATAATCTAAATATACACCCATAATTTTAACATCCCTTTTTAGCATTTTGTCTCGTACATATCGGCAATATCACCTTTTAATTCCACTTTTGCAGAATATTTCTATATATTGAGTGCCAAATTTAACAAGTCATCTATATTTTTAATAAAATTAGTACCTGTTAAATATGATATCCCTCTTTCTAAGTGTAACTTAAAATATTTCGTTATGTTTTCATCTGTTGGTTCTATCTTTTTTTCAATACACCATTCCCTAATAAGTGCCTCATATAACTCACTGTATTCGCCTGCAAATGTATACCAAGACATTTCCAAATTGCTATCCGTATTAATTGGTATATCTGTTGGCACTGTATCTTCATATAAAGAATAACATAAAGCCCATCTACATAATATATTCCAATTTTTTATACCTGTTTTTCCTTTCAATCGAGATAGCTTTTCTTTTGCTTGACTCGATAATCTTATTTGTTTTATTATCATAATATTTATACTTTCGTGAAGTATCCTTTCTTAATACTTGTAGATTTAGAAACATCATCATAAACAAGAGTAAATTCATCATCTATGTTATCTTTCATCATCATGTAGTAATTTAAATCAATCTCTGAATCTGTAGATAAAATAATCGTCTGTTCACTTGCTTTCGGAAAATACGTTTTAATTAAAGCTTCTCTATGCACAGAATCTAATCTCGATAACGGCGTATCAATAATTACTGGTAATTTCTTTTTGGAACAAATTGCTAATGCCCACAACAATGCAATTACCATCAATTGTTTTTCTCCTGCTGATAAAGAGGTTTTCTGCACCTCTTCATTATTTTTATTTATATAGATCATGTCTAACGTCTCAGGATTCATTTCAATCCGCTCGATTAATGTTTTTTTATTTGCTAATAATTTATAACATTCCGTCATTGTCTGAGCAACTTCATTAACCTTATTTTTTTGAAGTTCAATTCGATATTTATCAATAATTGCATTAGCTACATTTGCATATTTAATAATCCTTTCTCCATCATCATTAAGTTCAACTTTTTTAAGGTATGCTTCTACCCTCCTGTTAAAAGCTGCTGTCGCATTAATACTATTACCATTTATTGTCTTTCTTTTTTCCTGCAAATGTTCTAATTTTGTTTCATATTCAATCTGCTCTTGTTCTATCTGTTTCAATTTTTTAAACAAACGGTTAATAACTTTTTCATCAATATCAACCGCCAGATAACTTTCTATCTGGCCTGCTTCCTCCTCAAGTACATTTCGCTTGTTCATGCTTTGACATGTAAGAATTTTTCTCTCCGTAAGATTTTGATCAAGCAAAACCTGTACTTGGGATAAAGCGGTATCAGACAGTTCAAAGATTTCAACTTCTTTTTTATTCTCTGACTGCCTTTTAAAGAACTCAATAAATTCACTTGCATCTGTTCCACTAGAGTTTGTTGCAATTTTAAATTGTTCTAGGCTTTTATACATTTTTTTAATTGCTGAATTCAGTATCTTTTGATCATGCTCTATTTCCGCTTTTTCACGTATATTAGTTAATAGTTTCCGAACCATTACGAGCGGAAGCTCCGATGCTGCTGCCATTAATAATTCATCCTCACATCCCTCAATTCGAGTCTTCGTAACACTTCTTCTCTCAATCAATTCTTGCCTTTGTGCAACTATGTCTCCGCCTTTAGAAATATATTCCTCATGTGTCTTGTCAAGATTTCGTTGTACACTTTGAAGTTTAACAGCCAATGCCTTTATTTCATCATCTAACGCTTCAAATTCTAAAGTTGCTTTTTCCTTTATTACCCTCAGCCTCTCTATTTCTTTTGTTTCTTCTTCATCTACTTTATTCTTTTTTGTTCTAGTTATAATCTTATTCAAGTCATTTTCCAAGTGATCTAGCACTGTAATTCCAAGAAGTGCTTTTATTGACTCCTTCATTTGTTTACTTGTTTTTTCAACAGCGAGGGTCGAAATCTTTTCTCCATCAAAAAAGAAGAAATTTGATAATCCACTTGGCAATACATTTTCCATAAACATTGCCCAGTTATCTGTCAAAAAATCATTTTTTACTCCATTTTTATATACTTCTATAATTTCCGGAGTTGACCTTCCCTTTATTTCCCATGATCTTTTTATTCTATACTGATCACCATTCATTATAAAGTCTAACTGTACAAAAGTAGATCTCGTTCTATCAGATTCATTTATATAAGATCTTAAATATGCTCCATACGCTCTATAATCACTTTCATTATATGCAAACGAGTTTTTCCCATATAATGCTAACAACACAGCTTCTAGAAAGGTCGTTTTGCCTCGTCCATTTAGACCTCCAATAAGTACTATTGGCTTTTGTCCATGAAAATCAAACTCGTTTGTACCAGCATATACACCAAAATTGTGTAATACTAATCTTTTAATAATCATTCCTCTGCTCCTTCTGGAATGTCGTCGAATTCCTCGCCTTCCTCTTGAACATTAACAAAAAATTTTTCATTATATCTTGCACCCATATCTTTCTTGCGCTGTAATTGATCCCTATAGTATCTAGTCGCATCTTCCTCATTCTCATAAAAATTTCTTTTTATACATTTTTCCAAATCATCTATAATATTTTTTCTGTTTTCAAGTCCCATTGCACGATTTTCTACATCTATTAAGCTTGACATCATTTCCAAAATAGTATTATCTCGAAGGCTTTCTAATCTTGATGCATCTCCCCTCCGTGCTAGGGCTATAGCTTCCTCCGATTCTTTATATGTTGTACTATTCATAACTAAATCACAGGTTTTTCCCAATAACATCCACTCAACATTTCCAAAAGCCTCTGAGCCAATCCATTCCGGATCATCAAAGTGCTTTCCCATCACTTCTTCATATATTTTGGGGAGTGAATCATCAAATTCATGTTTTTCAAAAACCCATATTCTTCTAATACATCTCAGCTCTTGGATCGTAATTAATTCATAATCTGCAAATTCTGTAGGTCCCTCTTGATTTATTTCCAATTGTTTTGTCAAAATTTCTCGTAACCATTGTTCTCTCCATTCCTTTAAATAAGGTCCATGATGAAGTTGCTCATAGCTCCCTTGCAAATACCCCTGAAGTTTTTTAAAGCTTCTTCTATCTCTATCTCTATCTTCATCTCCAAATCTATTTCTAAATTCAAGTAATGGCGTCATCCATGTTTTTTCGTCATCATTCGCAATCATTGCTTCCATAGATTTATCCTTGGCCACCATTGTACACACCCAGCATCCAAACCTGCTCTGTCCACAAGATGGAAGATTTTTTTCTGTCATCATTGGGCATTCTCTATCTTCTGTTGCACTCATATATAAAGTTTGTAATTCATTATTTGACAATCCCCAAGGATTTTGATACTGCATTAAAAATACCCATACATCATTATTGGTCCAATTTTCCAACGGTGAAAACACAAGTTCATTTGCTAAAGTTGGATTAGGACTAAGTAATTCTCGAACTCTCTTTGCTTCATAATAAGCCATTGTTCTTGCCCTATTTGTGCTCTCAGCCTTACGTGTACCCAAAACCAAGATTATTTCTCCTGTTTCAGCAATCCTTTCTTTAACAAATTTATTTACAGGTTGTATTTTTAAACGATCTGTGCACCATCTTAATTTCTTTCTTGGAAAAGGATATCCTCTTCCTATAAAATTAGTCCAAAAAGTCTGATCATATTCTGGAGTTAATCTATGCGTCACAAACAGAGAATCAACCAAAGTATCAATTTGTTTGGATGCTTCATCCATCATTTTTAACGATCTTTCGACCCATTTTTCAATTACTGGAGACTCAACCATTGTATCAGTGTTAATGATGTGAACAACTTTTTTTAATTTGTCCTTAGGCAATTCCCTTAATGCCAGCCAAACTAACTGCAAGGTAGCTGTACTATCCTTCCCTCCTGAGTAACCAATTACCCATGGTATGTCATCTGCCATATATAAATTTCTAACCGTTTCCATCAATCCATTAATTTTATCTTTATTAATGGTAACACTCGATTTTATCATTGTAGATTCATTCATAATAATCAACCAACCCCTTATTTTTTATTTCTTTTTAATTTTAACTCTACATATTCTTCATCTTCAGTAAGTTCAAGTCCCATTGTCTTCTTAATTACATTGGCTGCCAAAATGATAGCGGCATTACTTGTTAGGATTTTACCATCTCTTCCAATAACTCTCCCCCTCCAAATAGGTGCACTTCTTCTCCAGTTTATTTTTTCTAACTCTACAATTTTTTCATCACTATAGCCATTCTCTAATATACTATTTCCAACTCGTCCCAATGCTTTTATAATTACAGCCTGCACAGCTATGTATTGTTCTCTTAGATCTTTTTTAGTCAGCCGCTTATTTTCAAGATCTTGCCATGGAATCATATGTATAATCACTGCTTGCCAATATCTTAATTGAAACTCTTCTAATTTCGAATTACATTCTCTCTTACCCAATATCTTCTTATTTGCTTGCGAAAAAACTTTAAGCGTAAATAATGCTGATGAATTTTTTCCTATGTAATCATTTTCTTTATCCACATACTTTTCTAAAAAAGGAATTTCTGATATTATTCGCCTTGTAGCAACAGCATCCATATTTCTAGAATCATACAGTTCCGCAAGTGAATTTGAGGTCTTTATAGCATGTTTATTTAAATCAGTAAACATTTGCTGACTTCTTGACAATCCTAAATCCTCATAAAAAACTACAGCAATTGTTTCTTCCCCTAAATCAGGCTCTTCCTTAATTGCAGAAACGATCGCAGCTTTTCTGTGTTGCCCGTCATTAATCAAAAATTTCGCATTCATATCTACTTCTAATATCCCTAGGTTGTCTTGGTTTATACCTATATATTTATATGCGCCATCTATAGATGCCGCCAGCGCTGAAAAGACATAAGAATCTCGATTTTCCAAAATATAATTTTTAATTTCCGGAATTCTCGTTTCATTCAATCTACGCTGTGCTCTATGTTCAGGTAAAACATATTCCGTCTCATTAGGAAATAATTTTTCTAATGTGTTCATCGGAACCATTGCAATATAATATGGCCTTCCTGCCTGCATTCCTTTAACAACTGGAAATTTATAACAAAAATTCATTTTTTTCTCCATAATATTAAACCTACTTAAGTAGTATACTTAAGTAGGTTTAATATGTCAATCTAAACCAAATATCAATTGATAAAGTCAATCAATTCTGTGGTGTCAGATATCTCCTTCATTTTCTTCAATTCTTCTGTTTCTCCATTATATGAATCATTCAAAAACTCCATCAAATTTTCCATTATTTCGCTATCATTATTCGATATACATTCTTCTATTTTTTTTGCACCATAGTTTGCAAATTTTTTTAAAAATTCAATCTTATCAAAGTTTAATGCTTCCTCAGAAACCCCCTTTTTAATAGCTTCCCCGTCCTCACCTTCCATCTCTTCGTCAGTTATTTCCTCTGAAAAAGCCAAGTAAAGACGATCCCTCTCAGATAATGCGATTACTTTTGATGTCAAAATCGCTGATTGAAAAAAAAATTGCATTTCTCCAGCATATCTATTAAACATAGTTCGTGGAATATTTATCCCATCTACAGCATCATTGCTTCTATCTTCTTCTAATTGTTTGTCATATAAAATGCCTATAGATAGGCATATTTTAAATAACCCCCACTGCGTATCAAAAACTCTCTTTACTAATCCTTGATTCACCTTATACCATGTAGAACCTTTAATAACAATATCTGATTTTAGTTCCATAAATCTCCCTCCTCAACAATAGCGTTATTTTTCTCTTCATTGCTCATTATTGTCCACGTTTTGCCCATATACCGTTCATCTATAAAATCTTTTAAAGGGTCTTTTGAAAATATAATTACTTGTGGAGCATACTGTGGAATTATCGTAGCGACATTTCTTTTTTGTTCATCATCTAATTTAGAAAAGGGGCCATCCAGTATAAGTGGATACTCTTTATCAGCTAATTTCTTATAGCTCTTCAATACTTTCAATATACCACCTATATATGCAAAACTTATAACAGCAAACTGTCCTTCTGATTTTGACTCATCTCCATAGCTATCTTTTACTTGAAGTTGAAAATCTTCCGAAAGCTGTACTTCTCTCTTGCTAGTAAGCATTAAATCAATTAGATTCTGTATTTCTTTTTTTAGCATATAACTATATTCCCTTGTCTCTTCAGTTAATAAATTCTTAATTTCATCTCCAACTGATGTAAGTATATCTATTTTTCTTTGGATATCGTCTGCCTCTGTTCCTGCTTTTTCAGCACTAGCTATATAACGTTCTCTTGCAGACTTATCTTTAATAAAGCCACCCTTCGTAGTATTATTTTGACTGATTTTTTCTTCTAGATCTTTAACATCTGTTTCAAGTTGTTTTCTCTCTTCAAGCAAATTGTCAATATCAGAGACACCTCCCAAACTAATGTCTATACCAGCAATGGCTTCCTCCGTCTCTCTTATTATACTTTTTTTATTCAAAATATCTTTTAAATACTCTAACAATACATCTGCTTTATAATTTCTAGAGTACTTTACTGCATTTCTTCTAAATTTATCGTATGTGGATTTATAAGAAGTCGGAGGAAAATATCCCTTCCATTCTTCAATTTTCCCACGAGCTTTTGAGTCTAAGCAATTACCGCACAAACATATGTCATTATCTTTTAGTAAATTAATAAGGAGTTCTTTTGTTAAGCCCGGAATAATTTTCTTTTCCTCGTCCTGTACTTGAAGATACAGTCTTTGTTCTGCATCCTTCACGACTGTAGTAATTAATAAATACGCATAATTATCTTCTATTTCTTTTCCAAAATTTAAAAGAATTTTCTTTATATCCTCATTGTATTGCTTTATATTTTTTTGAAGGGTTCCCCTGCTATTTTCTAATTCTTTCTTTGATTTACTTGTTCCAATTAATTCTGAAATTTCAGATATTCTTTTGGTATACTCAGCAATACGATTATTAAATTGACTATTTTCCGTTTCAATAATTTCTATTTTATCTTCTAAAATCCTTATTTCTCTAATATAATCTTTAGCTTTCTTTTCCTTTGTGACTTTTTCAAATGCATCCAATTTTTTTCTGTGCAATTGGCCAAGAGCTGATTGGGCATTTTTTATTGTACCGATATCTTTTAATGCATTTTCATAAACTTCTAATTCAAATATAGAATGTAATGCTTTTTTGAGAGTTTTTGCCGAATCCATTCCTCTTATTTTTAAATCCGCAATCATGGTTTCTCCATCAAAGAAAAAATAGGGTGCTAATCCTGATGGTAAAACCTCCTCAATTAAAGCTTCTGGGTCTTCTAATTCCTTCCAATCTCCTAGATCATTCTGTTTCTGTACACAAAAAGTATCATCTTCTTGTTTATGTATAATATCATCATTTACTCTTTTATAATATTCCCATTCTCTTCGAACTAAATATTGAACACCTTCATGTTCAAAAGTTATTTCTCCCCATACATGCATTTTTGACTCTCTTGTCAAATTTGCTCCACGTTTCAAATTATATAGTCTCCCAGGTGTAGTTGTTTTGTTGAAATTCACCTTTCCATAGAGAATCCATTGAAACAATTGATGCAATGTAGTTTTCCCATCCCCATTAGTTCCATAAATGATGGTAACTTTTCCATCCGTGTTAAAAGTAATTTCTCCCTCTTTATCAAAATTTCTAAAATTGTAATAATGAATTTTATCTATTTTCATATATCATTGTTTCTCCCTATCTTCAATAAATTTATCAATATAATTTAAAATTCCATTCACTGCATCCACATCTGCCTTAGCGCGTGCATATTGAACTCCTTTTCCCGATTGTATATCAAATCTTTTTCTCATTGTATCTTTCTCGATATTTACAATCCCATTTACTAATTCATCTAATTGTTCTTTATTCATCTAACTCACCTTCATTTTCTTCAAGATCCATAACATCTTCCAATACTAGATTGTATCGAGTCAATAAATCCTTTAATTCATGCATACAATATGATACATTATCCGCCAACCTTGCATACTCAAAAAACCTTCTCAATTCAATCTGAGCAAAACTAACATTAACTGACGGAAGGACAATTACATCATATATATTCGCAATTGTCTTTTTTTCCCCAGTATATTCGTTTGTATAAGTCCTTAATATTCTTCCTCTACGCTGTACAAATTCTCTATAATCATCGTTGCTTGAAAGTATTAATGCTCCTTTTATTGACGGAATGTTAATTCCTTCATCAAGACATCTTATTGCAACAAGTGCATCTATCATCCCCTTATTAAATGAATTAACAACTTGCATTCTTTCCTTAATATTTTCCTCTGCGGTGAACTGATTTACTCGATATTCCATATTTGTTAAAATGTCTTTCACATACTGAATATGTCTGACTTCTTCACCTCGTTGCTCTTCAAAAAGTCTCCCATCACCACAATATATAATAAAATGATCATCTTCTCGAACGTGACTCAATATCCAGTGAATCCGATCTATTTTTTCTTGGGCCATGGATATTATTCTTAATCTGGATCTTTTATATTTTGCAAAATTTTCTACATCTATGCAAACATTATTTTTAAAACAAGAAGCCATCAGATTTGTATATCTTTCGAAACTCCTCTCCTCGCTTTCTGTTGCATTTACATAAATCGGATAATAATTATAATGTACAAGATAATTATTGTCGATTGCATATTCCAACGGTAAATTGTATACCTGGCCTCCAAAATAATCCATCAATTCCTGCCCAAACCTGTCTTGTTTTCTTTTAAAAGGAGTCGCACTTAGACCAAGCATATATCTATAATTATCTTTAATCTCGTCGTTAAGATTTTTAAATCTATGAGCTTCATCGACTATTAACATTTTTTCTACCGTTGCTTTATTAACAATTCTCGAAAACTTTTTTGTATTAAACGATTTTATAGTTGATATTGCAATTAATGTGGTTTTCTTTCTATATTTGATATTTAAAACAGCATCCAAAAGTTGGTCTTCCCAATTGCAATTTTCACTCGATATCATAACAATTGTATTTTCCGGAAGAACTTTATGTACATCTTCATACCATTGGCGCACAAGATGTTTATACGGAGCGCATATCACAAGTAAAATAGGTTTACATTTTATAACAGATAATGCTGAGTATATGGCAGTCCATGTTTTGCCTGTCCCAGTTGCCATAACATAAAAACCTCGACAATCATTAGCCACCCAATTAGCTATTGCCTCTTTCTGGTAATCCCTTAATTCAACAGGTTCCTTTTCTTTCTTGCTTAATGGTAATTTTATATTTCTTTTCTGTGCCTCTTCCTTCAATTTTTCCATTATAATGTACGTATAATCAATATGATGTACATATTTATTGGCACCATTCCATATTCCCTCAAATTCGCGCTCATCATCCTCAATTCTTGGTATATCTCCTTTATTCCAACTCACCGACACACGTATCTTCTCATAATTGTGTACATATGCACTTAATGATTCATTAGGTGAACCAATAAATAAGACTTTATTTTTTTCTACATCCTCTAATATTCCAATTTTATCGTGATACATTCCTTTTGATTTTTTCACATCCACTACAATGACATTCATTTGACCATTTGAAATCAGATTAACCATTTGTATCAGATTCTCATTATCCAAATCTTCTATTGTTTTATTAAAATCGTCTTCAAACAACTTATAACTTTTTGCTTCCTTCAAAGCATATCCTAATTGTATTGCCTCTAGGTCTTCTTTACTCATTTCCGGACTACAAATAATTTTAATAATTCCACCATTATTAATAAACTGTTTTAAACCTACACCAAGTAATTCAAAAACACTAGAAGAAAAAAAGCCAACACTACGCTTATATATCACTGCTTCCTTCAATGATGGAATCAAAAAATCTTTTAAAATATCACCTTCCCCCTGACTTGTATAACTAATTTTTATATTCAAATCTTTTAATGCCATAGCAGTCTCCCTCCAGTAACTTCTGTTTTATTATATGTCTCATATATATTACACGGAAAAATCTGCTCGCCTTCCCGGCAGGAGCAGATTTCATCATCAATAATGACCATGTCCACTCCATCATCATAAAAGCGGCTTACACCACCATTCGGGTAAGTCACTGTCTCCCGGAGGACATAGTTCGGATATGCAGTTAAGAATTGATCTTTTGCAGGAACAAATTCAGCCATTCTTCTTTCCTGTCAGGACGGACATCTTCTGTATGGAAGCTCCTCAGTTGTTGCAAACCGGTATGTTTTTTCAGCAGCTGCTCCAGTTTTTCTTCTGTGAAATCCAGAAAATATCTGCCGTTCCTTTCCCTTTCAAATACACCATACTTAAATGACATATACAAAATGCCCTGTGGCTTCAATGCGTTCTCGATCCTGTACAGCACTTCATCCAGTTCCCCATAGGATAAATGCAACAGCGACGAGCACGCCCAAATACCGTCATACGCTTCCTGCTCGTCCCACTCCTGAAACATCTGGCACTTTACCGGAATACCTGTGTATTCCGTTGCCAGTGCGCACAATTCTGAGGAACCGTCGATGGCATTGACCTGATATCCATGCTCCAGAAAATATTTGGCGTCCCGCCCGGAACCACAGCCCAAATCCAGTATCTGGGCTCCTGCAGGAAGTTTTTCCAGAAATTCATCCTGTATCACATGGAAGTCTACATCTCGCGTATTCTCCACAAAATCAATGGCATTTTGATCGTAATATTGAATTGTCTGATTCTTTTTACTTTTTTCGCTCATTTAAAAGTATCATAGCATATTTTTAGGAATGCTGCAATCTCGTCGAAATTGCGCCCTCTATTATATACATGACAGATTTCGACAGAATCTTACAAATTTTTTTCGGGTTCGGTTCGGGCACACTTCGAAGTTGAGCTCAGTTTTCACTACTCAATTGCCAAAATAAATTCCATTATGAATAATAAAAAGTACCGGCATTGGTTTTTTCAACCAATGCCGGTACTTTCGTCTCTGCGGTTCCGGTCTCCTAAGTGGTATATCTTATTCTATTTTGACGCTTACTTTCTTTCCGGAAAACACTATTCCAAATTTCAAAATATCCTGAGTGCCATTTTCCTTCATTTCTACATCATATCTTTTCTTACCAATCTGGGCTAACGCTTCATCTGCAAGTTCTGAAAGTTCATCCGCACTCAGGTTCTTTTTCCACTTAAGCTCCATAAGGATTCCGGGATATCTGTCTTCCCTTGGGAATAGGCCAATGTCATATCGGCCATCTCCGGACTCTCTGTTTGACTTAATCTTATACTGATTATCCATCAAAGCAATTAACCCAAGAACTAATCCATGATAGAAACCCTCTGCTCCGGCATCATAGAAGCTGACTGATTTATCCATATATTCAGCAATTGCTTTCTGCAGGTTCTTATAATCATTCGCATAGAGACTTTCTGCAATCTTATTGGCTGTCGTTCTTGTGATTGCTCCAATCTGTAACAAGTGTGACAAAACCTCACTCTTGTATACAGCAGCTATTTCCCTATTTGGAATAGATACCTCACACAGATAAGAACCATCTGCCTGCAACTCTTTCTTTGGTGTTTTCAAATAACCAGCCACCAATAACAAGCTATAAATATTCGCCGGATCCTCAGAAAGAGATCTGTAAACGACATTCTGATCAATTCTTGCAATAACTCTTTCACCTTGCAGCAAAGAATAAAGTCTTTCTGTAATATCCTCCGTTGCCACCTTAAGGACATCTTCCAAAATTTCATTCTTTCCGGTATTTACCCAATAAGCCTGCGGAATACATCCCCTTGAAATATAATTGATTACAGACCACGGATTATAGATTTCTGTACTTCCAAATAAATATCCATCATACCAATCCTTAAGTTCCTCCTCTTTATCAAGAACTCCATAATACTTAAGCATTTCTCTCACTTCTGAAACTGTAAATCCAAAGAACTGATCATACTCTTCATCCATCACAGAATTCACAGTTAAATTATTCAAACCACTAAAGATACTTTCCTGAGCAATTCGAAGAATACCGGTCAGAAATCCATAAGTAAGATTCTTATTATCTTTAAAAGCTCCTGAGAAAAAGTTTCTCATAAACCCAATTATCTCATCGTAGAAGTCTTTGGAATAACCTTCCTGAATCGGCGTGTCATATTCATCAATAATAATGATTGGTGCTTTACCGTAATGCTTGGTAAGCATCTGAGACAGCTTCGCTAATGATGCAGTCAAATCAACTTCTGAAGCATCGCCGTTTATGATTTTTGCAAAATATGTCTTTTCATACTCTGCTATTCTTTCACTGGTCGCAAGCTCCTGATGTCTTCCAAACTCCTCCTGTAATAGATCTCTAATCTTATCGAGAGTTGCCTTCCAGGAATCAAACTTAACATCCTTGAAAGTAAGAAATACAACCGGATATTGCCCCTGCTGATTGCGGTATTCTTCACCGCATTGCCAAATTGCTTTATCCTCGAAATATTTACTTGTATTCTCCTCTGAAATCTCAAAAAAGACTCTGAGCATATCCATATTCAATGTCTTTCCGAAGCGCCTCGGTCTTGTAAACAAAGAAACCAATGGCTTCTGATCAAGGAATTCCTTAATCAACATCGTTTTATCTACATAGTAATAATCTGCCTGTGCTCTGACATAATCAGAAATGCCAATAGGTAATGGCTTTCTTGTAACTCCTGCTGAATGTCTGACATATTTCCCGGATGTGATTCTTCCATCAATTGGCTTCTTAGCATCATCTGGAATCTTCCACATTTTTCCTACCTTTATAGCACCATCAATCTTATTTTTTTTACAAAGGTCATTAACAGTACGTTCTGATAATCCCCATTCTGTCGCTATTTGTTTACAGTTCTTCATCTAATCAGGCTCCCATCACTTTACTGAAATTACGCATCTCCTTTCCGTATATTATACGCATTTTTCCGCAATATATCAATATCATTTTGATATATTGCGGAATCATATTGCTGTTTAAATGTAAGTTTGAGCTTTATCTGTCTTTTATTCTATCCATATCTTCCAACATATCTCTTAATATATTCTCCTGATACCCCGCCTTTTTCTTCTTTCTTACCTCTCTTGCCGTCTCGCGTAGAACAGGATTCTCTACAGCGTCCAGTTTTTTCATGGATATTTTCCCAATCTCTTCTTCCGAAAGACTTTTCGCATAATCCTCCTCCGACATTCTCCACACATGGATCCGGTCCCCATATTTTCTCCAGAGTCTGTCGGCAATCCGGATCCCGTCCGGATCGATGTCTCCGCTATAGTAGATATCCGCTCCACTATTCAACAGAAAGGGAATCAGTTTCACAGCGGCGCTCCGCAGCTGGCCGGAAGTACATAGTAACGTCACATTCCTTTGTTCCAGATGCTTCAGCAAGTAGCTGAACACCATCTCATTTTCTACAATATAAACCTTATCTCCTGTCGGTTGTACCGCTGTCAGCTCCTGCAGATTTTCCATGGTGACAGCACAGGGCTCCTGTCGTCTGCAAAAGGTGTCATATGCCGGGTGCCAGTCACCGTCAACCTGTAATCGCAATCCATAGATATGCACGATAGAGGAAATATTATCCGGTACGATTCCGTTGGACAACAGTAATTCTCTCCACTGATGGGCATTTGCCGGATAATCTTCTTCCGTGGCATAACACATCCCGTGAACCAATAATTGTCCTCCGGTTGTTCCCTGATCAAAGTAATGGGGATTTCCAGATACTTCCGCGGAAAATACCGCCAGGGGATATTCCTCTTCCGTCTCTCGAATATCTTCCAGCAAAAGGATCGCCTTTCCCACAGTTTTCAACAGTTTTTCTGTCTTTTCTCTGTCCCTTCCATATTCTCTGATTACTGTCTGATAGCCATACTTTTTTTGAGAAAACATATCCTGTAGCCAGGAGACCGCAATGGAATCCGGACCTGTACACTCTGTCAGATAGCTCTCTACAGTTTCAAAAAAATCTGCCTTTCCCCGCTCTGCCTCCTTCTGTCTCTCCTGCGTGGTCAGCATTTTTCTGCCGAAATATGCTTCCAGTACTTGTTCAAAATCCACAGGAGCAAATTTTGTGTATTGCAATCCCTTTTCAAATTCCGCAAAAGGAAAACGTATGGTATTTTCATAAAATGTCTTTCCAAGTATCCCACCGATGGCTCTCCGCTCTTCTTCGGAAGTATTTTTCAGTGTAATGATCCCTGTTACTTTTCCGTAAGTTTTCCATTTCTTTTCAAATTCCGAAAAGCATCTCCGGTACGCAGAATTTCCTCTAAAATATTCCGCACATGCTTCATTATTGTTCATCTAAAATCCTCTCATGTCCGTTCCACGTATACCGGATCACCGATACCACCTGGGAGTTCTCCGGACGATGAAGTTCCGCAATCCGAAGGCCTTTGACCGTCTCAAAGCATCCCCACAGTGCCTGGGAATTCATGATATAGTCGAAATCCAGCTTATGAACCAGTTCAAACATACTTTTGATATTCTTGTCGTCGACACCGGCAAATGCCTCATCCAGTGCAATAATTCTGGGATGATCTTTATTGTCTGCCTTTTTATACTGTGCATTTACCGCTCCGAACAACGGCACATACATGGCCATTGCTTTTTCGCCTCCGCTGAAACGGTTAAATGCGGCATTTGTCAACGGCTTTTTCGTCTCTTCGCCGCGCCGGAAAAACATCTGGAATTCAAACCATTTCCGGTAATCCAGGGCATCTCTTACCAGTTCCATGTAATTGATGATCGTTCCCGTCTCTTCCAGTTTTGCCTTTTCTGCACGTATTTTACTGCGGAAATGCCCTGCTACTTTTTCAATATCATCCAGGGTAAGCAGCTCCCGGTCACGCAGAAGGATCTGCTCCAGATCCGCTGTATCCAGTTCTTTTTCGTTGTCAGCTTTGCAGGGCTTCCATTCCAGAGAAAAACGAAGTCCCATGGAGGTATCGATCTCCTGCATGAGCTTTGACATGTCTTTTGCCCACTTTCTGCTCTCTGCTATACGATCCGTAAGCTGCTGGCTGATCGTCTGGGATAGAATGTCTTCAAAAAGTTCCCGATCCTTTTTCTGTATCAGCAGTTCCGTCTCTTCGATTGCGGTCTTCAGAATATTGTAAAATTCCTCCAGGTATACCTTTTTCCCGTTCCAGGTAGAAATAATACGTACCCGCTTACGCACAGCATCGATGTCCCCCGTATCGCCGAAGCATTCTTCCATGGAAGTTCCGTAGCTTGCCAGACTTCCGTTATGTTTCAGATATACTGTATGCAATGCCTGTAGCAGTTCTCCGGGTTCTCTGTTCTTATCGCTTTCCCGCAATATTTTTACAGCTTCTCTGGCACATTCATAGACTGTCCGTCCTTCCCGGTTCAGAATCAGTTTCAGATCCAGTTCCTCTTCAAAATAGTTTCTGAGCGTGGTTTCTTCTATAATGTACTGTTGCAGCTTTTCTTTTTGTTCCGGCAGTTCTTTCTGTAATGTCTGTAACCTTTCTTTGAGGGTGGCTCCCAGAAGTTTCAGGTCCTCCAGTTCCTTGTCGATCTGCGAAAGTTCTTCCTTCAAACGTTTCAGCCGGTTTGCCTTTTCCAGCAATTCCGGACTCCTCAGATACTCTTCCAGCTGACGGATCTGAATCTCACTGGCTTTTGCCCGGGTGCTGTAAGTTCTTTTTTCCGTATAGGCTTCTTCCAGATTCTCCCGGTATTGCTCTATCCGTTCTTTTCTGTCCAGACAGCCGATCTGTTCCGTCTGTATATGCAGCAGTTCCTGCCTTGCGCTCTGCCATATCCTTCCATATTCTTCTGCTGCACCGCAGGCTTCCTCATAAGCCGCCACTGTTCTGCTATAGGGCAGCATTTTACAAGCTTTCAATACCTCCTGATATTGCCGGTTCTTCTGCTCGGAAAGTCTGTGTTCCTGATCCTGTTGTTTCAGATATTCGTTTTCCAACGTCTCCAGAATACGTTCCAGCTCCCGTTTCTCCGACAATGCGATCTGAATCTCCGAAAAGTCAGGAATCTCCTGATATTCCACCTGTAATCTGTCCATACGTCCCTGCAGTTGTGCAATTCCGGTGTTCCACTCTTCTATGGTCCTGCTGATGCTTTCTATCTGCTCCTGCAATTCCCGGATCTTTTGCTCTTTTCTCCGTTTTCTCGCCAGATATCCCACATATTCTGCCGCCTGCTTGTCCGCTTTACCGGCTAAGATTCCCTGCCGGAAGCTGCCATCTGCACCGAAACAGATTCCCTGTGTCTTTCCTTCCTCTTCATAAATATTGCTGAGGATTTCCAATACCGGAGTTCTTAATTCCTGCGGTAGATCGTCACTTACTGTCAATCCGGAAAAATGGCTGTTCCCCGGCCCGTCCGTCTGCAGGACAGCATCCAGGAACTCCGGATGGTCTGCTTTTATTTTCACAAAATCTTCCGGTGTCACCACCAGGGCATCCAACATTCCGGTCATTTGCATTTGTGCTTCCAGTCTCGCACAGGCACTCTCCTCCAGATCTTTGGCAAACTCTACCGTTCTGTAGAACGGAATGGCTGTGATTCCTGCCTGTGCCAGGGATACTCTGGATTTTTCGACTGTCTCATCCCGTTCTGGCTCCAGTTCCTGCTGTTCCTGCACCTTTTTAAGCTGTTCCCGGACATCTTTTAGGATTCCTTCCTGAATTTCCCTCTGATACTGTTTCTCATTCTTTGCGTCTGTAAGCTGTTGACGCTGTCTTTCATAATCTGCGCGGAAATCCCCCTGTATCTCCACGCCATCCGCTACGGTATCGTATCGTCTTGCTTTCTGCTCCGCCTGCAGGAGAACCTCACGTTCCGGATGCCATTCCTCAGATGTTTCCGCTCTGTGAAAGACTTCCGTGATCCATGCATCGATTCTGTCGGCCACCTGTTCTTCTGCCATCTCCAGCCGTTGCTCTTCCGCTGCTTTTTTCTTCTTCGTCTCCTCCAGTCGGCTGGCGGCTTCCTCGTATTGTCCGGATATCAATTCATATTGACTGAGTGCTGTTCTTCCTGTCGTCAGCTGATTTTTCCATATTTGCAGATGCTCCGCAATCTCGTCTCTTTCTTCATATTCCTCCAGTCCGATTTTCTCTTTTGCCTTCTCATGATGTTCCCATTGCAGAATTTCCTGTTGTTCTTCCAGATCTTCCCGCTTTTCCTTTAAAGTATCACGACGCAGTTCCAGCTGTTCCTCCAGCTTTTTCAGAACAATCTCTTCTTCCCGGATCCGCTCCCTGCCATCTTCGATCTTTTTCTCCCAGCGTTGCTCTCCATCCACAGCCTCCTGATGCTCTGCCTTTAATTTTTCCAGTTTCCGATCCGCATCTTCGAGTTCCGGATCCAGAAGAGCGTTGCGTTCCGTTTCTTTCAACTTTTTCTCTGCTGTAAGTCTCTCCGTATCCTGCACTGCCCGGTTCTGCTCTTCCAATGCCTCGCTCTGCCGCTGTTCCTGATCTGCCAATATTGCCTGTTCTTTCTCCACTTCCTGCTTCTTGCCCAGATAACCCTGCGCTTTCTTCGCAAGCATATATTGGTTATATCGGGTATATTCGTTGCGGATGATCTTCACATCATCGAAGGCGCGGTTGAGCATCTCCAGGCTGTCCTGGATCTCGTCCATTTTTTCCATGGCATCTACCATGGGCCGCAGCTCTTCGTCCGTCAAAGTCTGCAAGGAATCATTCAAAATATCATACACTTTGGTCGGTTTAAACTCTTTGGAAAGCTTGGGAGCGCGCACCTTCACCAGCAGTTTGATGAACTGCTCATACTGTTCTTCTTTTCGGAAACCGAAAATATATTGGTTGACATGCTTTTTGTATTCCGACGGACTGTCTGTGAAAAAATTGTCCTCCCCCAGTTCCGCCTTCATCTCCCGCTTATCCCGGGGAATTTTATTCGATCCCACTTCCTTATACAGCCACAGATCATATCCTACTCTGCGTCCGTCCAGAATCACGAAGCCCCAGAAATCCATCGGTTTCCCACGTTTTGCCTTCTGACCGATTCCTATGGTACGATATTCTCCGGAATCCTCTTTCCAAAATTCCAGAAACAGATAGCCGGTAGACTCCTCCTTGCCCTCTTCTCCCAGAAAATAATATTCCATCCGGCGGTCACTGGAGCCAAAAGGATCCAGGCGGCTCGGTGTACGGTCTCCATCCAGTACAAACGGGATAAAACTCTGTGTCGTAATAGATTTTCCGGATCCATTCTGTCCTCGGAGAAGGAGTTTTCCATCCTCGAATTCAAAGTCCTCTTCATCATATAACCAGAAATTTACAAAACCGATCCGGTTCATTTTCCAACGTTCACTCATTCTTCTCCGCCTCCTTTGTAGTCCGCCGGGTACTGCCCTGCCAGTCTCCCTACTGCCGGCAATATCACAATCTGATTCTCCCTGCGGTCAGCCATCATCCAGTCTTCCATATACTTCAAAATGGTTTCCACAAGCCTGTCTTCATCCATTTCGCCGTATTCCTTGCTCCATGCATCCTTCCATTTACGTCTGCTGCCCACGATGATATCCCTGAATGTCGATTCGGGCATGGCAATACATTCGTCTTCCTGTAATTCTATGTTTCCTTCTTCCAACCGCCTCTGTATCTCTGCACAGATCAGTAATACGCTTTCCGAAATCTGGGCCTCCCGGGGATGTACGGTTCCGTAGCAATCGTCTGCTTCCAAAGCAAAAAATGCTGCATTCCGGTAGATTTCCAGATTTCCTCCCATGTTTTCCCGCAGATATCTGCCGACCCATTGTCTCTGATTTTTCAAGTATAATGCATCAGCGTCCTCTGTACTGTCCCAGTAAAGTGCCGGGCAGACTGCCAGCTGCCGGTATACCCGGTTAATACGCCGTGATCCTCTGTTTTCCTCAAATTCCTCAAAATCTGTCTTTTCAAAATCCTTCCAGGATTCATATCCGGAAATGTCGGTAGTAAAGCTGCTGGTAAAATATTTCGAATAGCCTGTATTTTCATACAGTACTTCCTGCCCGGCTTCCTGGCTGAAGGATTCACTTTTTCCTTCATACACCCTGAGCATCTGCAGCCGTTCCATATACTGCAATACCCGGACCAGTGATTTTCTCTGTGTAAAGGAGGTCCAGTCCACCGGCATGTAATTTTTCAGTTGTGTCTCCACATAGTCGATCAGTTCCGACAGCAAAAACTGCCTGCCCTCCTCGGCATCCTCCAGATACATCAGCACCACACATAGTATGCAGTAGTCCCGAATGTCCGTAAACTCACTGATTCCCATAAATGCTTCTGCATGCGCCGGCCTCTTCTCCAGTTTTAACAGCTTCTCTGTATGTATCAGCTTCCATCCCAGTTGTTCTCTGATAAAACGTCGAAAGTTCGGAATATCCCGTTTTACTTTATAAAAAGTCTCCTTGTCACTGTCCCGGCAGATCCAGAATTTTTCCATTAAGGTTCTGATTTCATTCATTTTTATTTAAACTCCAATGTATAATCCGGCATTTTCAAGTCGCCATCTTCGCATTTCAGGACACAGCTGCCGTCTTTTCTCTTCAGCTGATACTCCTGTCCGTATTCCGTCCGCCCCGTCTTTTCTGAGCTCATATTGGCCTGAGCGATCCACTGCAGGAAAATGGCTCGTGTGTCTTCGGAAACCACTTCGTCAATCTCTGCAAACCGGATCTTCTGCTCCCTGATATACCGGAGTACCACTTCCTTCTGCTTCTGCGCCTGTCGCAGGTAGCTTTCCCGCTGTGCCATTTTTTCCAACGATTTATCGGCAAAACCTGTTCTGTCTTTTCTCTCACGATACCCTCTCGTGTGAGGCTTCAGCAAAAACATTGCCGGCTCTTCCTGATAAACACTGTTATTAATGCCATCCTCGTCTCTCGGAATATTAGTCTTATAATGCTCGATCTGCTGCACTCCGAAGACATGCGCCGACAATTTATGGGCTTCCTCCAGATCCTCACATTTCAAGAACAATTCCAGAAATTTTTTATAATCATCCTTTCGGCTGATGCCCCAGTTCTGAACCTGTACGATCAGGGCTGCATTTTGAATAATGTTGCGTATAATATCACTGGTGATCTTCAATACTTTTTTAGCTTCGCATTCCTGTCCCCGTCCGTCCACGAACCAGTTTTTCAGGGAATACCATTTTCCGTATACATTTTCCCGGATGCTAGGCTCGGCATTTCCATGTATTTCCAACAGTGCATGGGGAATATCCAGTTCACTTGCCACAACCCGCTCCAGAACCGTATTCTCCATGCACTCTGTATTCTTTTCCAGCAGCTGTTCCATCCGCTTGGAATGCCGCTGTAATTCCTGCACAAATTCATTCAGATATTTAATAAATTTGTCCTTATGAACCATGAATTCCACGGATTTCATCAACTTTTCTGTTTTCCCGGAATAGAAATCCCGCAGATAGTCCTGATAGTTCTGGTTGAGTCTCTTGAAATCTTCCTGTAATGTCTGCCACCATTCGTTCACCGTGCGAAGTTCCGCGTTTTCCATCTCCTCCGTCTCATCCAGACTTCTCTCCAGACGAACGAAAAAGTTTGTCGACAGATTTCCCGATTCCAGAAATAAATTTTCCAGGCGTACCGTCAGACGCTCGATCTCCACGGCATATTCCGACATGGTATAGCGATATTGCTTATTTTTATAGTCCGCTATCGTGTACACTTTTCCGGGATCCTGTATCGGTGTAAGATTTTTCCACTTTACAAGTGCTTCCAGATCCTGAACCAATTGTTCCATGGAATACAGTTCAAACGCGTCATCTTCTTTTAAAAATTGAAAGATATCCTCTTTATATAGCTGAAAATGCATCTTTTCATATTCCCGATAAAAGCACCTCATAATTTTTCGATATACAGGTGCATTCTGTACGGATAAATAGGAAGTTTCATTGATCTGTTCAAAATGATCCATCCGTTTGTTCCCCTCTCAAGTATCTTATTAAGTACTATTATCTATATTTTATGTCCTATTTTCAGTACTCTATTGTGTTGCCTAAATAAATGCAATCATATACAATGGCAATGTCACAATCCCCTCTTCGCTCACACCTATGTTGCCATCCACAAATTTGTATCCATAAGATATATCTTTGTTATTTTTCATCAACCATTTTAATGAATTTGCCCGGGTATTTCCGCTCTTGACTTCAATGGGAACCACGCTCCCGTCTTTTTGGATGATAACATCGATTTCTCTTTTCGTTGTCTCATTTTTATAGAAATAGATCTGATATCCCTTCTTATAAAGAGCATCCGCTATTGCACATTCATAGATACCACCTTTTGAATTTCCTGCTAATGTGTTTTCCACAATATGTTGCTTTAAAGAAAAGTCCTTCATCGCCATCAACAGTGATAAATCTGTTGTATACGCCCGGAAAAAGTCGTCTCTTGCATAATCATCCAGATCAAATCTGACATCTGTAACCAGTTTACATAATTGCACCATATCTGCCCGAAGCAGCCATTCCACACTTGAATAATATTTTTGTGCCCTTCCACCATGCTCGATTTCTTTATATTGAAATTTATGATTTTCCTTATCTAATAGCTGCTTTGCCAGTGAAAGATAGCACTTCTCTGCCTTCACCTTTTCTTCAGCGGTTGCATAATATGCTATGTCATATTGATATCCCTGTAAGAGACTTCTTTGGACCCTGTCAACTTCTCTGAAATCCTTCGTATCTATATACTTCTGTACCACTTCCGGCATACCGCCTGTTGCAACATACTGTCTGTAGTAATTCATCATCTGTGAATGAATTGCCTCCGGTATTACTGTCTTTAAATGCAGATACCCGCAAAGATTCCCTATCATTTCTTCGGAAATCCCAATTCCCCAAAGAAATTCTTCGAAATCCATCCCGTACATTCTCAGATAATCAACATACCCTACAGGATAGGAAGATGCTCGTTTATAGTCGATTCCCAGAAGTGATCCCGAGGTAATGACATCATATCTGTTGTCTGTTGCCCAGAACTTGAGCGATGTGATCGCTTCCTGACATTCCTGAATTTCATCCAGGAAAATCAAAGTTTTCCCGGGAACAATTTTCTTTTCCGGAAAACGAAAACGCATAGCCATAATCATATTGTCTACTGTCAGATCTCCAGCAAAAATATCCATTGCAGATGGCATCTGCTTAAAATTAATTTCAAGCAGTTCCTCAAAGTTCTCTTCCGCAAACCGCTCGATGATATATGTTTTCCCCGTTTGTCTGGCTCCCTGGACAACCAGGCATTTTTTGTCCTTTGTATCCAGCCAGTTTTTAATAAACGTTGTTGCTTTTCTTTTTAGCATAATACACCTCAAATTGATAGAATTTATTACAATTAATGTTTATTATCAACATTTTAGAACGATAAAATGTTTTACTTATCAACATTTCAGAAAATTATATCATTCTTTTTGAGCTTCGACAAGACGCAGATGCATACATATTATTATAAAAAACAGCTCATTCCATGTTCTTCCACATTTCATGAGCCATTTTTCCATATATTCCCACATTTTATAAACTTTTATTTATTTTCACTTGTGCCCGAGCAGTCTTCCTCCCCCATTGTAAACAAAGATTTCCCATTATAGCAATCTGGACTGAACAGTCCCTGCCTATGGGTGACTGGGGTAAATACCTTCGTCTCCCCTGGAGCGATCTCTTCATGATTGAAGATCAGGCTGTGTCCCCTTTGATTTTTGATCACGGCCTGCTTAATATTATCGGACCAGTTGTAGGTCTCCATGACATCACCGAATCCCTTCGGAAAATACCGGAAATCCAATGCGCTGGGATCTTCTTCGGTGGCATATTTCATGTATAGTACACTGTCCTGAAACATTCCAATGTGAACTCCCGGTTTCACAATTCCCACAGCATCTCCCAGGTGGTATACCAGTGTGCTTCCACTCTGAACGCTGGATACTTCGATATAGACGCAGTCTTCATATTTCCCGGCAATTTCGAACAGGCGCTGTTTCTCCTGTTCTTCCATCTGCGCAATCTCCCGCTGTCCTCCTGTTTTTACTGAAAGTATACCAGATTCGGAGAATAATGTCATTCTACCGGTGGTTGATTTTTATATTCCGTATTTTTTTCTCAAAACAGCATATACTTTCTATTATTTATATGCAAGTCAATTTGTTGCATTTCTTGTCTTGCATGCAAGACAATATTTGTATATAATTGTTTCATATAAAGGAGATTTTCATATGAATCGAGACACACTGAAGCAAATAATGATCGACCAAAAAGAAAGCTACCTCAATAATCCCTTGATTCCCCGGAAGTATTTTCTAGAGGAGAATGTAAATTACTGTTTTGTGGGAATCAGAAGAACCGGTAAATCTTATATGATGTATCAGAAAATCCAATCTCTGATAGAAAAGGGGGTTCCCGTCTCCCAAATCGTATATGTCAATTTCGAGGACGAGCGTCTCCTGGAAATAACCTCCGACGATCTGAATATAATTTTGGAAATCGGAATAGAACTTTCCGGCACAGCCAATCGGCCTTACTTGTTTTTTGATGAAATTCAAAATATTGACGGATGGGAAAAGTTTGTCCGCAGAATGGCAGATATGAAATACCGGATAGATATCACGGGCAGTAACAGCAAAATGCTTAGTAATGAAATTGCTTCTACTCTGGGTGGGCGTTTTGTGATTCTTAATGTTTACCCCTATTCCTTTTCGGAATATCTTGTTGCTAATCACAAAGATAAAAATTATCTTAACGTGATCAGCACAAAAGACCGGGCAGAAGTTCTCAGTTTGTATCATGAATATATAACTTATGGAGCTTTCCCTGAGCTGGTCGATATCAGGAATAAACGAAGTTTTCTAAATAGCATTTATCAAACGGTGTATCTGGGGGATATTATCACAAGAAATAAGATTACAAATGATTTCGCAGTGAGACTGATTTTGAAAAAAATAGCAGAATCCGTTACCAAACCTTTATCTTTCAGCCGACTTACCAATATATTAAAAAACGCAGGAGCATCCCTGGGAAAACAAACCGTTATAAATTATGTTGGTTATATGACTGACTCCTATCTGCTTTTTACACTCCGGAATTATGCGGCAAAACTTATTGAAAAAGAAACCTCACCCAAATATTACTTCATGGATACCGGTCTTCTTGGTCTTATGCTGTTAGACTGTCAGTCCGCACAATTAGAAAATCTCGTAGCTATTGAACTGGTTCGTCGCTACGGAATAGAAAACGTTTATTTCTTCGAAAATAATGTTGAAATTGATTTCTATGTTCCCTCCGAGCAGCTTGCTATTCAGGTCAGTATGCAGATTCTTGACAACATTGATACGAAAGAAAGAGAAACCAAAGCTTTCACTAAACTCAAGAACTTTATTCCTGATATTACATGCCTTCTTATCACTAACAGTGAAGAAGCAGTTCTCGAATGCAATGACATTGTCATTGATGTTGTCCCTGCCTGGAAATGGCTGTTAGACGCAGCGGACACCTCCTCCCACTGATCACATGGCATCTTTCTAAATAAACCATAACCACCGGCTGGGCCGGTGGTTTTTTCTGCCCCTATAAGGGGCTGTTACCAGCACTGGGTGTTTATGATACACTAAAATTACCAGAAAAAAGCGTCAGAATTTCCTGAAATCAGCAAGGGATTTTCCTCAAAAAAGTCCGGCACCGCCGGTTGTTCAGGCACAGCCATCCAAGCTGGATCCGTTTAAGCCGGTTATCCAGGAGTGGCTGGAATCCGCGCCCACACGGTTGATATCCTTACCAGTACTCCTCTCCCCAGTACCTCGCCAGCACGCTCTCCATATTCGCTCTGCCCACTGGATTCGCGGTATGTATCTCCACGGGGTAAAAGGTCTCCCGCTCCGCCAGCCAGTCCAGCAGTTTGATGGCATCGCCGCCCTGATTTGCAAAATCTCCCAGGTCATGGTCGAGATCCAGCACCTCGACCTCGATGCCATTTCTCTCCGCCTCGCGGATCAGTGTCTTGGCTTCATTCACGGATCTGGCGCTCTCATATCCCCAGGGTGCCGGGCGGAGATCATCTAACCATATTTTCATTCTTTCTTCCTCGGTATATCTCCATCAACATTTTGTAATGCAAAAATGTACTTCCCATCAACATTTTGTAATTTTCACTTCCATTCCTGCAGGCTGTCGATCTCGGTCCCGCAATATTCACACACGCCTTTGGTCACATCAATATTGGCATCGCATTTGGGGCATTTGATCACGTGGATCCCGCTGTCCAGGGTCATGACTCTGTCGTTGTGGCTGAGGGAGAAGGTATCCTTCTGATATGCGGATGTGATCCGGCCACCTCGCAGATACACCAGTCTGACCTGTAACTCCACATCCACGCACAGTATGCCGTTCTCCACATGCTCCTGCAGCCCGGTATAGTCCATAATGTCGTAATCAATGACATCCGGCCGGGAATAGTAGCGTCTGCCGGCTTCGTAGTTCAGGTTATTATAGAACCGCTTTTTGTCGATGCCGGTGGCGGTCCAGAATTCCTGCTGCCGACGGTTCTGTTTTTCCTTGTATCGTCTGACAGGTCCCAGTACCGCATAAGCATCGCACAGGTAGAAAAAGTAATAGAGGATCATAGCCAGGATTGTGCTGTAAATGAAAATCTTGCCCACATCATAGCCATTGAAGGTCCTGGAGGTATTTATGATCCACAGGCTGCATAGCAGGAATGATATGATGTAGTCTATCACTCCCGTGACGATCCGGTAGACCGGGCTTTGCAATACCAGGTCATAATGGTGCTTGCTGCCCAGCTCCTTGTCTGCGTAGTCAATGTTAGAGGCGGCATCACAGCAGGGACAGCCGTTCACAAATTCCTTTACTTTGCCGGTAAATCCGCAGTTTTCACAGGTATGCTGTGCCTCTTCATCCATTCCGGATACATAGGTATATTCCATGCGGGAATCGAAGATTTTCTCCGTATGGAGCAATTTCCCCTGCCGGAAATACTCTTTGCGGCAGCGGATACCACTGTGCACATCATCCTGACAGGTTCCGTCTGTGGACCGGTACCTCAGGGTGCCATCGACGATGTAAGTAGTCTTGATATTGACGCCGCTTTCTGTAAGCCTGCGCATTTGAAGTGTTTCGGATATGAATGCCATTGCTTTCGTGTCCTATCTGTTATTGTTGTTATTATTGTTGTTATTGTTATTATTGTTGTTGGAAGAGGAACCACCGCTGCTGCCGGAGCCTGAGGATGGTGTGTAATGGGGGAACACTTTGCATTCCGTCCGTGACAGCAGGATTCCGTCAATGCTCCTGTCGGTGCAGTTCGCCATGATCACCTTCTGGGTTTTTACGGTATTCTGTCCGATGAGGAGGGACAGATTCTGTCTGCCTCCCTTGATGAAAGCCTCCGGCTCCTGCTCCAGGAAATGATAGATCTCCCAGAGCTCCTCCTCTGTCACCTCATAATATTTCGTCAGTTCCACGCAACGCTTCATGCGGATCAGTTCTTCATAGGTCTGCGGTTCAAAATTCATGGGAAGCCTCCTTGTCATTCTTTTGCTCCAGTGTCAGATAGTAAAATTCAATGTTCTGAAAGGGGAGATTGATGGCCTGTATATGGTAATAGGCATTATTTTCCTGCTTCCGGTAATGGCAGTCTCTCAGCTCCGTGGTGGTGCACAACAGATTGTTCGGGCTGCCCGTGGCATATTCCTTTGCATATTCGCGCAGGAGCCCGGAAATATCATATACATACCATTCTTCTTCGTTGTCCCCGGAATGGTCCAGCACCCCTTTATAAATCTGATGCGTGGCAATGTGCCGCTGCTTTGTTCTCCCTTCATCCCCGTAAGTCACGAGATCTCCGGACAACAGCATCAGGTACAATGCGTTGTTCTCCGGATAATCGCATTCTTCCTGCAGCATATGCTTTTTCATACGCAGCTTTACCGTACTGATGGGTGTCAGATATAGGATCTCCCTGGACTTCCTAAGGATCTGGGAGATCAGCGGATATCTGTCTCCATCCACGTCCAGTTCGAACACACCGCTGTCATAGATATATTTCAGCTTCGCATCTTGTGCAATGATCTGTTCCAGTGCAGGATATTCTGCGGATGTCTTGGCAGGCAGATACTTTTCCGGCTCCTCGAGGCGCATCTTCGTCACATATTCATATGTCGTCTCGTCAGCAGAAGCATCCGGGGCATAGCCGCGGTCCCGGTACATCTGCTGTTGCAGCAGGCAAGTGTAGCTTTTGCCGGAGCCATATACATTTTTCACAAAAGGGCAGCCCGTTTTGCACAGATACAGGTAAGCGCACCTCGCACATTCCTCGGGAAACGGTTGTCTGTTATGGTTTTGGAAAATCTTGCGTGCAGCGGTTTTCAAAATGGTGTCCACCGTGTCACGGTAGATATTACCGTAGTAAAAATCTTCGTTCTTCTGACCTCTGACACAGGAATAGATGTCTCCGTTACGCTCCAACAGGAAAAATTTCTCTCCGCAATTATCGCAGTTGGTGCAGTATTCCGGTCCGAACTCATCGAACCATGCACCGTTGACCCCGGCATCCAGATTGGTCCCGTCAAAAGCCTCGTGCATCCGCCGGTAAAAGATCAGCTGTTCCTCTTCACTCATGTGATGCAGCAGGCCACAGGAATTGTAGTCAAACCCTATCATGAAATTAAAATCATTCATGTCCAGGCATGTGTTACGGTCCAGGAATCTGATATCCTCGATGATCTGATCCAGCTGTTCGAAATGCTCCCGAAAGATTGTGGCAGATACTTTTTTCTTGTCAGGGATCTCCTCCAGCAGTCGGATATTATCCAGTATCCGTTCCAGTGTGCCCTCTCCGCCCTTGGTCACCCTGTATTTTTCATGCAGGGAAAGCGGCAGATCCAGGCTGCCCGATATGGACACGTTGAACTCCCGGATGGTCTCAATATGTCTGTCCAGTCCGTACAGGTTCGTCTTGATGTGGGGATGCCCCACCCTGAAGCCGGCATCTGTGATGAGTTCACGCATGTCCTGATAGTATCTGCTGATATATTGGATCAGGTCATGGAATTCCTGCTTTGGTAAAGTGGTCACCTCGCCGCCGTGCAGGGAAATATTAAAGGGCACCACATCCGCTTCACGGAATTTTGCGATGGCATATTGCAGGGTCTCCAGGCAATCTCCGCCCCGCAGGGTATCTACGGTGTGGTCCTCCAGATAACAGTACCGGCACTGCATGTTACATGCCATGGTCGGCACATATAACAAATGAATAAATTTAGTATTCATAGTAATCGATCCTTACAGGTGTCTCCTTGAAAGCACGTTCATTGACAGATACGCCCCGGGGCAGTGTGATCTCCCGCAGAGAATCACAGCACCGGAAGGCAGAAGACCCGATCTGCTGCAGCTTGCTGTCCGGGGAGATCACCACCTCCTCCAGACTGGTATTTCCATAAAACGCGTGTCCGCCGATCCTGGTCACGTTATCCGGGATCTCTATGCGCAGCAGGCTGGTGCATTCTTCAAAGGTGTTGCCGCGGATCTCCGTCAGCCCCGCCGGAAGATTTACCTCCTCCAGACTGCTGCAATGGTAAAAAGCTTCCCCGCCCAGATACGTCAGATGCTCCGGTAATGTCACACGTTCCAGGCTTCTGCAGTTTTTAAATGCCTGCCCGCGGATCTCTGTAATGCTGTCCGGCAGCGTTACCTCTGATAAAAAGGGCATATTGGAAAAGGTGTTGCCGCGCAGGCCCACTACCTTCTCCCCCTGATAAGTATCGGGGATGGTCGCCGTAGTCATATTCGTCAGACCATAGACATAAAATCGCACATAATATCCGTCATCTGCCTGCTCATAGAAGATCCTGGGTTTACTAAACAGCAGCAGCGAGCCTGCCACAGCCACCGCCATGAGAACCCATTTTAACTTTTTGCTGTAATCCGGCACCATGGATGCCTTCACATTCATGACAATATTGGAGATTTTCTCCTGGGATCTGGATCTGATCTCCTTTTTCAAATATTTTATCAGCTGATAACGGCTGGTCAAAAATGCATATACCACCAGGATGATAAGTCCGATCACATAGGTTTTCATCGGAAAATGAAAGAAAAACAGAGATATGTATACGAATAACAGAACCGCCAAAATGGCATTCAGTATATTTTTTCTGCGCAGCATATCCTCCGGGATCAGATTCTGTTCTTCCGTGATCCCGGCACGCTGCATTTCACGTTTTATAAACCCTTCGACACAATCCTCCTCGGACATGGCAAACAGCGGATCAAAATCCTCTGCATGCACTATCCTTTTCTCAGAAAGCGGCTCTGACGGTGTGGTCCCGCCTGTTACCGTTTCGTCAGCTGCCGATGCATTGATCACTGTCTCAGCTGCTGTCTGTACCTTTTCCTCCATAGATAAAGTCATTCCCATACCGTTATTTTCCCTTCTTTTCTACTGTGCATAGCATCTTTTTAGTCTCCAAAAGACTACGATACTCTTCCATTTCGCGATTCTGTCGTTTAGTATTCAGGACTTAACAGGAAGTCCGCTATATGCATCGTCTTGATGCCCTCGTAGTTTCCTCCTGAAAATTCATCTGTTGTGAGAACATATTTGGGGTAGTTGTCGCGGATTTCCAACAACCGGTCGTATTCCCGTTTTTCTGTTTTCAGAGAATGAAGCTCCTGCGTCACCTGCACATAGAGCTTTTCATTTTGCCGTACTGCCACAAAGTCGATCTCGCTGCTGCCGGATTTGCCGACATTGACGGTATACCCTCTGCGGCAAAGCTCCAAGTACACGACATTCTCTAAACTGGATGCCACGCTGTCAGCGTTATAGCCGAGAACGCTGTACCGCAGGGCGGTATCGGCAAGATAGAATTTCTCCTGTGTTTTCAGGATCTCCTTGCCCTGTAAATCAAAGCGGGAGCATCGATGGAGCAGGTACGCCTTCTCCAGCTTCTCCAAGTAACTATAAACTGTTTCATTGTCCAACGCTCGGTGTTCCGCTTTCAGGTAATCCGAAATGGACTTTGCCGAGAAGGTATTGCCCACATTGTTGAAGGTGTACTTGACCACTCGTTCCAACTGGTCGATCTTCCGCACCTGATTGCGCTTAACAATATCCGAGAAGATCGTAGAGTTGTAAATATCACGCACGATAGTGTAGACCTCGTCCTGAGAAAACTCCTGCAAATGCGTTGCCGGGAAACCGCCCAAGCGTACATAGTCAGCAAGCTCCGTCTTCGGCTCTCCAACCTCGGTATATTGGCTTTTGAACATCAGGTACTCGTCAAAGGACAAAGTGAAGATGCGGAAAGATACATATCGTCCCGTCAGATAGGTTGAAATCTCAGAGGACATCATGTGAGAGTTGGAACCTGTCACATACAGGTCAACATCAAAGTCAGATGCCAGCGAATTGACGACCTTTTCCCAGCCCTTGATTTCCTGAACCTCATCGAGAAACAGGTAAGTTTTTCCATCGGGCGAAAGACGCTCTTTAAGCTGTGCGTACATCTGCTTTGCCGTCATATCCTCATATTCCATTGAGTCATAGCGGCAACTGACAATGCGCTCCTTCGGAATGTTATGCTGCGTTTCCAATCTCTCCATAATCATTTTCAGGATCGTTGACTTTCCGCAACGACGTACTCCCGTAAGGATTTTTACAAATGGCGTATCCACATAAGCCATGATCTTCTCTACATACAAAGGTCTGTAAATCATCGTGACCACCTCCGTTTGTAGATAGTATATCGCAATTCGTTCCAAAAGGCAATTTGTTTTGCGATTACAAACCGCAAAACTTATATCTCTTCATGATTATTCGCTCCTTTCGCTAGTCCTAAAATGTATAAGCAAAACTAAACTTCGCAAAAAATCGGCATCAAATCCATTTCTGAATTCAACACCGATTCTCTGCTTTTCCTTTTTTCTGTTGTAAGTCTTTCCACTCGGAACTGATCTTGTGACCGGATTCAGTTCTCCCCATGTTGTTCGCTGCTTAGCATAATATTCCCTCTGCGCTTTCTTACTTCTTTTATCAAGCGTTACATATTGCTTCATTTTCTCATCCTCGCTTTCGTGTCTTCTTCAATCATCTTTGCAATTTCACCACAGGCGGCAGGATAATCTTTATGTCCCAGTAAGAGCATTTTATCTTTAAGTCGTTCTAGAGCTTCCTCAAATCTTGCGACGTCCCTCTTTAGCACCTTACAGAATACAATGCAGTACGCCGAACCATCCTTGACCATCTCTCCCTTAAATTTCATAGTTATCTTATTCTGCACAAACAATTGATCCGCCAGATAAGAACTATGATCTACATAAGCATAAGGAACCGCAAATAACGAAAAATCACTCATTTTCCAATAATTCTTCATTCTCATCATCTCCAACATAAAGATAGCTGCAGAAGATCCGAAGACCTCCCACAGCCTGTGCTTATAACCGAACCTCCACACGCAGTTTCCTGCAGGTTTTCTACAAGGCCGCTGTTAAGAAATCTTGCATCAGATTTTAAAACCTACAATGAACATAAACCGATAACACATAACCCATAACAGACATACCCTTACCATGAACAAAAACTTCTGGGATCACCATCAATCTCATAAAGCCTTGTACGGAAAAATCCTTAGATGTCTACTTCAAACTGTACTGTTTGATTGTACTTATCAAGAGCCATCTGCATTTCCATAATGGTCTTGGATACAGCCTCATACTCCTTCTTAATCAGCTCCAGGTCATAGTTAATATACCTATATTCCGGAACCGTATTTCTGGACATATAAGAGCGCTGCTCCTCTCTGGCTTTTGGTAGCTGCTTACGCATCTGATCAAGCACTGATTTTCTCTTGTTCAGCTGAGCCATCTTTATAAGAATTGTATCAATGCTCATTTCTGCATCGCCCACCTGAACCTTTTCATTAGAATTGGTTACATTAAGCGCATGCTTGATAATTGCAATTTTCTCATCAAGAGATGTAATAGTAGCTGCAACCTCCGTATAATCATATTCTGGTACGACAGGTTCCTCATTGATAGCTGCAACATAGGTACTGGATGTTGCCTCTTTGTTTACCCAGAAGGCCTTATCTTCTTCCAGGCTCTTAAGCATTTTATTTGCATATGCTGATGTCATTGTCTGCATTTCCTTACGACCTCCATTTTCTTTTGTTTTTTGTTCTGATATTAGCTTAATGCATGACAGATGCTTTGTCATTGTACCAACGGTTTAATACCATAGAAAATCCGCAGTCAGGTTTTCTATGGTCATGAATAATTCCCCATAAACGAACAACATCCCCGTCAACGACGAGGATATCTTCAATACTGGTATGCAGTAATCTGCTTAAGATTACAAAATTGTCTAAGCTCGGCAATGATCTACCGGAAATCCATTTGTAGATTGCCTGCGGATTCTCAAATCCCATAGCATTCTGCACATCTTTCACAGTATAACCATTTTCCATGAGCAGTTTCTTAATTTGCTTCCCTGTCTCCTTTTGCTGGATTGACAAATACATTGGTTCCATCTCTCTGTACCTCCGTAATTTTCTTCCATCCCGAATCACAATCTCTATTTGTAGACTTACATTATATCGGATGTATTCACAAAATGCATTAAACTTTTAGTTTAAAATGTCTGTGCGAGCTTCCCTATACTCACTCCCTGTTACAGTACCTTGCAAGTTCTCATTGCTACAGTTTTTTTACATGCCATAGGCTCGTAATAATCAGGATTCGCAATTTATGTATAGAGGGGATTAGTGGAGTCCGTCTTGTTTCCCGGATATCGCTGCCGTGAGCTCTTTATGGTTACTAACGCTTAATCATATTCCCTATGGCAATATAATCTCACCAACCTGCTCTACTCTATGAGATTAATAGATCGCAGCCTTACTTTAACGTCCTGCCGGGTCATTTACAGCAACTCGCAGACTTCCACTTCTTTCAGTGCGGACGGGTTTATAGTTTTCCTTCTAAAGATTAAGCTTAACAGAATCTCCTCATACTTGCATTTAACCAATAGTTTAATTGCTATCGTATTCATCTTTTATCTTAAAAATGATACTCATCCTTAACACCTAACAACTGGCTCCATCTTGCAGAAATCAGCTTAGCATAATATATATCTGCCAATCCATATGCCCCCAGGGAATACGCATCGTTGAACTCTACGAGTAATGTCCTGCCATCTTTAGTTACACAGATATCCATACTGCAAGCCATAGGCCTATCTTCCCAAGAAACAAAACTTTCCATCATAGAATTAAGCACCTGCGCGTCATAATGATATAAATAACCCTTCCTTGACTTATCAATTATCATGCCATATGGGCGCACATCAATTATCTCATCATATGTAATAAAGCAACGCCATTCTGCAGCGATATCTAATGATTCGCTTACCAATACCTCATAATCTTCAGCATGATTACCGCAGCCCATAAGATCTTTTATACTGGAAATTGTCTTGCCGGTAAAAGCCTTGCTTCTTACTGCTGGTTTCACAAAATATCCCGCCGACCACTTGTTCTCATCTCTTGAAATACTGTTGATTGTATCTTTCCATATTTTCCTTCCCAGAAATGGCTTAAGCACATCTGGATAATCAGGAATATGCGGTGTCACCCCAAACTTGTTAAACAGCACATTGCACTGATCAATATAATCCAAGGCAATATCTTCACGCTTAAAATCATCATAGATATCATCTATCAAATGGTAAGGAACTATTTCCGCAGCCATCTCTCTGAAACCAAACATAGCTGAAGCAAAATTATGATTGTGAGGTATCTCCATTTTCATTTCATTGTCATATTTTGTTTTTAAATATACCTTTCCCATAATAATCACCTGTTAAATATAATAGCGTTTGCGGAAGGGCGCTATGTGCCAGTGGCACCTTAAGCCAACTCGGACACGCAAACATAAGTGGGCAGGGCCAGACTCGAACTGGCGTAGACCGAAGTCGGCGGATTTACAGTCCGCTGCAATTGCCACTATGCGACCTACCCATAAGTGATCCCCACCGGACTTGAACCGAGCATTTTAGCCTTGAAAGGGCTATGTCCTAACCTTTAGACTAGGGGACCATAATGCTCATATCAGGATTCGAACCTGAATCAATCGGTTCTACGCTCCGCTTCGGTCCGTTCAGGGCAATCGTCCCCCGGACGATTTGAACCGTAGCCGATCATTCTATCCATTGAACTATACGAGCATATACGGGCTAAATATATTTCAACTCAGCCCTGCTTATTCACTTTTCATGCGCTAATCTGCTTTGTTCTATTTATATCGATTATGATAATCTCATCCATCGGAACATCCAGCACTGCTGCCAGTACAACCAGATTATCGATTGTAGGCATGGCAGTTCCGTGCTGCCACTTGTAGATAGCCTGAGGAGTCGCAAATCCAAAGATATCCTGCAGGTCTCTTACAGTCAGACCTGTTGCCTCTCTCAGTCTCATGATATTCCTTCCGGTAGCTACCATATCGATGGTAGGCATAGTAAACATTTCTTCCTCCGTTTCTGCTTCTGCAGGTGAAGGAAGAATGCCCTCCACCTTAATCAGAAGCCTTATAATTGTATATAGGTTTCATCACATCGATTACATCTACAGACTCTCGGATCACATCAATGATGTCCTCCAGACTCTTGTATGCCATCGGTGCCTCGTCCAATGTATTTTCATTAATCGAAGTGGTATAAATACCCTTCATTGTCTCTCGGTATTCGTCCATGCTAAGATTTGCTTTCGCCTTTGTTCTGGACATAAGTCGTCCTGCTCCGTGAGGTGCAGAATAATTCCACTCGGGATTTCCTTTTCCAACAGCAAGCACACTTCCATCTCTCATATTTATTGGAATCAGCACTTTCTCTCCACTATGGGCTGCTATTGCGCCCTTTCTCAAAATCATTTCATCTGTATCAATATAATTATGAATTGTATGGAAGGCTTCTCTGCCAGCCATCCCGGTTCTCTCCAGAATAATCTCAGCCATTTTCTCTCTGCTTCGTCTTGCAAAAGCCTGGCAGATTTCAACATCGTGAAGGTAGTCCTCAAGATATTTTCCTGATAAGTAGCACAGATCTTCAGGCATACTTGTCTCAGACTCATATACCTGCCAGTGAAGCTGTTTTAACGCATCCTGAATCTCACTTCTACGTCCCTGCTCCTTATAGGTTCTGATAATCTCATCACGCTTCGCAAGATAGTCCCCATAGCCTCTGTCTAGGTTAATCGCCAGCTTCTGATAAAGCTCTGCAACCTGCTTACCAAGATTACGTGAGCCTGAATGAATCACAAGATATTTGGTTCCATCACCCGCTTCATCTATCTCTATAAAGTGGTTACCACCACCAAGGGTTCCAAGTGAACGCTCTAATCTCTTTGTGTCCTTCAGTTCTCTGTAGCAAGCAAGTTCTGTCAAATCAAATCTCTCCTGGCGACCTTCCCACACGTTCATTCCCGATGGAATAAAATGTGCAGCCTCATCAACCTTTACAAAATCAATATCAACCTTGCCTAAGTTCACGGTATACATACCGCATCCGATATCAACACCCACTACATTTGGAACAGCCTTATCAGTAATTGTCATTGTGGTTCCAATAGTGCAGCCTTTACCGGAATGAACATCAGGCATGATTCTTATTCTTGATCCTTCCGTCATCGGATAATCACACATACGTCTGATTTGTTCTATTGCTTCATCCTCTACTACTCTTGCATAGCAGATGGCTGTATTTATTTTTCCTTTGATTTCAATTAAATCCATGCTTCTCTTACCTCATTTCTGTGATATTTATCAGGTGCTCTACCATTGAGCTAACGGAGCGTAACGCAGAACTGCCTTACCAATCAGGCTTATATCTGCAAAAAAATACCGCCTACCATGTGCATCCACACAAGATAAGCGGTTCAAAATCTATGTATCCGGTTGTCCTCTCCTGTCCCTACGACAGGTCTACATCCATCACCACAGTATTCCCTTCAAGCTTATTCTTATCTGAATACACAAAGCTAAAGCCCCACTCTTTTTCATATCGAGTGCTGCATTTTTTCAAACTTTCCAGATATAAATAACTTGATCGAATAGCTGTGAACATTCTTTTTTCCTTTCCCAGACCCATCGCTTCGGATCCGCTTTTCTTTCTTTGTTATCAACAGAATACCACAGCAACATTAGTTTGTCATTATACTTGTGGTATAACTTCGACGCATCATAGTGCAATCAGCCTAATTCTTATTTTTGACCATTACCACACGCAAAAAGGACACTTCCAAATTTTCACTTAGAAAGTGTCCTTGAAGTACAAAATTTAAATTACTTTTACTGATTTTTGAGCTTAGTACAGCTTTGCACCTGCCGGGATTCTGTCATTTACCATCAGAAGGTTCAGTCCTTCGTGACCGTCTTCCTCATGTACTGCTGAGATCAGCATACCTTCGGAATCAATACCCATCATCTTTCTCGGTGGCAGGTTCACGATAGCGATTGCTGTCTTTCCAACCAGTTCTTCCGGCTCGTAATACTCGTGAATACCGCTTAAGATCACACGGTCTTTGCGTTCTCCATCATCTAATGTGAACTTCAGAAGCTTCTTTGACTTCGGTACTGCTTCACAAGCTAAAATCTTAACTGCACGGAAATCTGATTTAGCAAATGTATCGAAATCAACCATTTCTTCAAAGATCGGCTCGATCTTTACGTTGGAGAAATCAACCTTCTCGGCGACCTTTTCTGCAGCTGCAGGAGCTGCTTCTGATGTCTTAGAAGCCTTCTTATCAGCGTCTAATGACTTCAAAGAATCGAATATATGTTCCATCCTTTGAAGTCCATTGGACTCCTTCTATGTAGTTCAACAATTCATCATAGCTACCTTCTTTAGCACACCGCTTTATTTTTTTAATAATTTTTTGATTATACATTTTCACCACCTTACAATTTTGTATTACTCAACTCATGTATTTCAGACTGTAGTTTCTTAAGAAATGCAAGTATATCTTCAAACTCCGGTATATTCCCATATATCATATTACTCATTGCCTGATAGTCCTCTTTCAACGCATTGAGTACCGCTTCTTTTGGCAAAAGTTCAATACTGCTCAAGGTTGCAGTTTCATAATGTGCTCCTTTTGCATAATAGAATTTCTGCTTAAATGCCACATCTTTTTCTAACAGCTCTTTTCGCTTAAATGCACTTTCCTTCACCCATGAATTACCCATATTATACACATCATATAAATGTCTTGCATATCTGGCAGGTAACGACTTTCCCTCCGGGAAATTTGCAATTTTATGTAATATGGTGAGTTTTTCCCAGAAAGTTCTCTCAACATCAATGGTCAAAACTGAAGTATCTGTTTGTGAAAAAATATCCGGATATTTTTCAGCCGCAAACGGAGTTATGCTTGTCTCATGAGATGGCAACCATTCTGCCAATGGTCCAATTTCCAATCTTACACAAGAACGTAAATACTCTGCCTCAAATATCTGCGGATAATAAAAATTAACCACCATCTCATCTTCTGTATCAACCGAAATCCATTCTCCATCCCCCAGTTTTTCTTTCATTTCTATATTCAACTGGGGGATCAATTCCTCTTTATAAAATTTTGCTGCTTCCGAATTAATCTGCTTATTGAACAAATCCTGCTTGGTTTTTGATCTTTCTTCCCAAGGATTCACCTCGTCATTAATTATTTTTCGCCAGTCCAAAATCAAATCTATATCCTCGGAAAACCGCTCAATAACATGGTATGATTTAGAAAGGCTTGTTCCACCTTTAAATACAAAAGCGTTTTTGTACCTGCAATCATGGAATAAATGATCCAACATAAAACATACCCAAAAGTCTTTCTCTATTACATTAGGCTGCATTCCCATAGAAATTGCAGTGGCTTGAAATAATTCAGTTCTGTCTTTTATCTGTAATTTAGCAACTTCTTTCATTATTCAGCACACAGCTTTCTGATTACTGTATATATCCATTCGCTTACACCTGTTGCTTCCTCTAACATCTTTTTCTTCTCTTCTTTAGGCAATCTATTTCTCAAACTCAAAATAATACCATCATCAACACGGTCCTTCCCCAATGTCTTTAATGCCTCAACAACCAAAGTGGTTGTCTCAGACATAAATGAAATTTCACGATTTGCTCGATGCCTAAAAGATAGCGTGATATTATCCCAGGAAAACTTTCTATATGGTCCGTCACTGATATAGGACCAGACAACCGGAACCTGCGTTGATAGTCCTAATTTATTTAATGCTACGTCTCCACATGGCGCAATGGTCCAGCGAAAACTTCTGGCAATAGCATACGCTACCTTTTCAGGATTTGCTGGAATATATTCATTCAGCAAATTGCTATATACAGGCTTCTCATACACGCCGTCCATAATTCTTCGTATATTTTTCTCTTCAACCTGCCTTCCAAGATACTTCCTTACCGTTGTTGTTGTAGCCAAATCTGTAAAATCTGATGTCAAAAAAACCGTTCCAGACTCAGCCAACTTTATTCGCTTCTTTATTTCAGTATAGATACTATTTGTCATAAAATACAGCTCCTTTTTGTCACGATTATTATATAATTTTCGTGACATTTTTTCAACTTGTTTTTTAGATACCATTAACATCCCCAAAATAACAACTTATAAATCAAAATTTCACTGCAAAAAGCACCTTATAGCCACCGAAAAAGCCATAAGGTGCAATTCCATATATTGAGCCAATAAAAAGTGTACTCTATACAAAGATATTTACACACACTTTCCAAGGCAGGTTTTTCATTCACTTTTTCTATCAAAATAATCTCTAAACATAACATCATCTATATTTTTGTTTTTGTATATATCCCCCCATTTATTTGCATAAGACTGGCATTCAAGCGTCTTCTTTATATCATCGTAAGCCATTCTCATGTACTTTGCTACAATTTCCGATTTCACATTGCCCGTTAGATGTCCAAACGCAGGCAATGTGATTGTAGAAATCTGTTTTTTATCACTTCTACAAGTGTACTGCGAGTTGCTGTATATATAATTCGTGGATCTAAAATCGGTTGCGGAATCCGCATGGTTGGTGTATGTAGCACTTTTTTGTTATAACCCGGTATATGGTCTTTAATGTCTGGCTCTCGCTCATATTCTCTTGCACCGCAATACGCCTTGCTTCCCGGTCAAAATATCCTTTCGATTCGCCCGCGATTTCTTCCATCTCAATCGGAACCGGAGAAACAGCTTCCACCGCATGGATCATATCCTGGTATCCTTCCACATCTGACAGTAGCTCCTTCGCTTCCAATTCCGGGATCGGCTTTTCATCCGTCTGTGACACATCAAATACCGACACCGCACGAAATGCCGGAATCGTAATCTCGACTTCCTCTTTCTGTGGATTGCCGTCACGGTCAAGCATGATTTCTTGCGTGACTGGATCAATCTTGTCACGCTCCTCTTTGATTTTATAGGGTGCGGGTGCAAGAATACGGATTGCTTTCTCCCCTTTATTCACATGACGCTCAAAGTTCTTCTGCCATGCTTTATAGCCTGCCACAAGGTATTTTTCCGCCGCTCAGCAAAACAGCGGGCAGAAATCCTCCCTGCCCGCTGTCCACCCAGCCACTGGTTTTCTCTTCTTTACTTTATTTTATATCTGTGCAAGTCAGTCTTACAGATGGATTTCAGAAATATCCAGCTTTTCTATGCTGATATCACCTTTTCCTGTCTGAAGCCATAATTTCTGTTCTTCTAACGCAGGAAATACAGTGCACGTCATTCCGGTTTCTCCTTTATTTACAAAAAATTCCACTGTACATTTATCGACCAAAACCATGATCTCAAAGGTTTCTTTCAGTCCGTTAAACAAACAGGTCGTTTTTCCTTTCGGGATAAACACCTCATCCCCATTTCTCCTGTCAAGCGATACCGAGCACTTTTCAAAATCTATACTGATAATCGTGGCTTTATCTCCATATGCTTTTGTTCCGATCTTCAATACGTCAGCCCGGTTTTCAGACAGATCAATATGGATTTTCAGACAGTACGCTCCGGATGCCGGTGAGGCGATCTCAGTCCTTTCAGACGTTATCTTCAAATCTCTATATGTATGCTCTGGGTACAAAATCGTCTGAAGCTCTTCTACAGGATATACCCGAAGCTTCCCATCATCTCCCAGGCTGATTTCCCGCGGATAGCTCAGGGAGCCGCGCCAGTTTTCCTGCTCAGTCCTTCCAAAGTCATTAAACCACGGCAACCATTCCCAGCTGTTTTGCCATGCAATTACAAGACGCCTTCCCTTTGGATCGAGCATTGTCTGTGCTGCATAATAGTCCATACCATAGTCAAGTTCTCCAGTTGTTTCAATCGTAAATCTGCAATTTTCAAAATCCATATGTCCTACCGCATAAACCGTCTTTTCCGCATTTACCGCATGCATCAGCGAAAAGAGGAGAACCCACTTATTCCCAAGAGGAAAAAGATCCGGGCATTCACACATGGACGTCCACTCCCCGTTGCATTTCAGGAGAATTCCTTTGTACTGCCAGTGCATCAGATCATCTGATACATACAGAAAAATCCTACCGTCCCCTACCTTTAGCCCTCCTGTTGTAGAGCCTACTACCATATAATATTTATCTCCTGCCTGTATCACTTTCGGATCCCGAAAGTTAGAGACCTCCCCTTCATGAGCCGGCGGATGGGGCACGACCGGATTTCCGCTGTATTTTTCAAATTTAATCCCGTCATCTGAATACGCCATACACTGCGACTGTACCAACATGTTTCCATGTCTTGATGTCCCGGTATAAAAAACATACAACCGATCGCCGCGCACGATCGCACTGCCGGAAAAACATCCCCCAACTTCATCCGTATCATATTCCTGATCCGGATACAAAGCAATCGGCAGATCTTCCCAGTGAGTAAGATCTTTGCTGACTGCATGCCCCCAATACATTTTGCTCCATTCACATCCATGCGGATTGTACTGATAAAACAGATGATACATTCCCTTAAAATAGCAAAAGCCATTCGGGTCATTTATCCAGCCATACGGGGCAGTGAAGTGAAAAACCGGGCGTAGTGGCGTCATTTTTCTCGTATTCATTTCGTATATTCTCCTTTCAGTTATCGGGGCAGCCGATCCCAGCTGCCCCTTTTCACGATCCTGTTATTCCCATCGGCGTTACTGCTGCGACTTCGCCTCCAACTCCGCTATTTTTAAGTCAAACTGATCGAGCATTTCCTGTTTATCTATCGAGCCTGAAATATAAGACTGCATGATAGCACCGAACTGCAGATCTGCTGTCAGGTCTGGGAACGCGTACCAATACCATCCAAAATATTCTCCGTTTTTGAAATACTGGTCAGCTTCCTCAAGTATCTGTCCAAGTTCAGAAGCGTCATATTTACAGTTTGACATAGCAGGTATCATCTGATATTCTTTAAAAATATTCACCCCGGTATCAGACAGCGCCCAGTAAGCCACGAGTTCCTTAGACAGCTCGGTATTCTCATTTTCCGCGATTGAAAATCCGTCTGCCGCATCTCCGGCTATAAAATTTTCATCCTCATTATTATTGATAGACATAGGTATAATACCGATATTCAAATCCGGATTTATCTCTTTCAGTGCGCTTTCACACCAGCTCCCTGCCTGGATCATAGCCACCTGTTCAGTTGCAAATAATGTATAAATCGCATCATCATCACATGTCAGGACATCATCTGTACTGTGCTGGATCGTATATTCAAAGAAATCCGCCCATTGATTAAATGCCTCGTCATCAGCACAGGTGGCTTCGCCGGACCTCAACTGCTGAATAAAAGCGGTCGGATCGTCATGATGTCCCAGCGCGACATTAAACGAATGCGCAAGCCGGGCTGTAAGCCCCCCCGGTATACCAAACGGAGTAACACCGATTGCTTCAAGCTTTTCGCATGCATCCTGCAGTTCCTCAAAGGTGTCCGGCAGTTCACTGATCCCCGCCTCTTCAAACATATCCTTATTATAGACGTAACTGATACTTTGAAGGTTTATCGGAAATCCATAATACTCCCCGTCCGCCCCCCATCGCTGTTTTGAGGCCTCCGGAAGATATTGCGCCCACTCTTCATCCGTGATTGGGGACATATACTGCTGAAATGTGTCAAGCCAGCTATAACCGGCATTCATAAAGATATCCGGACCGTCGCCGGACGCAAAGCGGGTCTGGAGCACTGTTCTGTAATCATCACCCGTTACAGCTTCATATTCAATCGTCACGCCCGGGTGCTCTTCCATAAATTCCTGATTCATCTTTTCGATCCCGCTCTGTACCGGATCCGCAAGCCAGCTCATAATTTTAATTGTAACCTCTGTACTGTCTCCGCCAGGATTCGGATTTTTTGCTTCCTGATTTCCCGCACATCCTGCCAGAGAAATACACATTATACCTGTAAGCACAATTGAAACCAGTTTTTTCATGTCTTTTTTCATGTCATTAATACCTCCTGAATCTTATTTGTAGCATCAGGTTCCCGGGCGCCTGACGTGCAGCTGCTTTACGTCAGACACTTATGGTCCTGTGCCTACTCCCGTTACATGGGTACTATCCCTTGACAGCGCCGGATACAATTCCTCCTGTGATCTGTTTTTGTAAAATTACAAACATGATAATTGCCGGTGTAAGAACCATCGTAAGCGACGCCATTGCAAGGTCCCAGGGTCTTTCATACGCAGTAAAAAACGTATACATGACCAAAGGCAGCGTTCGCAGTTCATTATCTGATATCAGCACAAATGGAAGCAGAAAATCATTATATATCCACAGCACATCAAGTACGGCAACCGTCACGCAGATAGGTTTCAGCAGCGGAAGGATAATACAGCGGTACACCTGAAACAGCGAGCCACCGTCTATCAGCGCAGCCTCCTCTATCTCCCTGGGAATACTGCTCAGGAACCCATAAAAGAGAAAGACCGCAAACGGGATCCCATATCCGTAATATGCAAGTAGAACTCCAATCCTCGTATTATACAGCCCTATTGAAGCTATTATCTTTATAAGCGGTATCATGACGGTCTGAAAAGGAACAAGGATCGATGAAACAAGCAAAAGATAAACGAATTTATTCACTCTGGTCCTGTGTCTGGCAAGTCTGTATGCAGCCATTGAACATATGACCAGCAGCCCCGCAACACCAAACACAACAAAAAACAGAGAGTTCTTTAATGCCTGTCCGAAATCGATCTTCTCCATCACACGCCCGAAATTATTCCAGCTAATCTCAACAGGGAGCCCCAGCGGGGACAGATATATCTCTCTTACCGTTTTAACAGAATTGACAAAAACCAGGTACAGAGGAGATACAAACACTATGCCAACAGCTAAAGCTGCGATACTCAGAATCCAGGTTTTTATTATATGTTTTTTATGTTTCCTTCTCACATCTGCACCTCCCTGCTCTGTGTAAATTTAAGCTGGACAAATGTAAGAGCTGCAACAACGAGGAAAAATATCGTCGATTTCGCACAGCCAAGACCATGGTTTGATCTTGCAAACGCCTCATTATAAATATCCATCGCTACTGAAACCGTAGAATTTGCAGGTCCGCCGTTTGTCAGCGCAAAATTGACATCAAAAACTTTAAATGCTGTATTTGCCGCATAAAATAATCCAATCGTAACTGCCGGCATGATCAGTGGGAATTTCACTTTTCTGAATATCTGAAATCCCCCTGCCCCGTCAAGCTGCGCTGATTCGACCAGTTCAGACGGTATATTCAGCAAAGCGGCGATATAAATAAACATTACATACCCTGCCATCTGCCAGACGCTCACCATGACCAGTGCATAAAACGCCATTTTCGGCGTAGCCAGCCAGGACGTCTCCAGCAGATCACTGTTCATTGCCGTCCCTATCTGAGGAAAGACCTTATTAAATATGAATTGCCAGATAAACCCCAGCACAAGTCCGCTTACCATATACGGAAGGATTATCATCGTTCTGGAAAGATTTCTGAATTTTACAAATTTATTTGTCAGAAGCACTGCAAATACAAGCCCAAGAATGTTCACAGCCGCCACATACATAAATGCATATTTCGCAGTAAACCACAAGTTCCGGCCAAACGAGTCCGTCCCGCTGAATATCAGCTTATAATTCGAAAGGCCCGTCCATTCCGGCGCCGTCTGCCCATTCCATGACGTAAATGAAAGAATTACGCTCATCAAGAAGGGCAGAAGCACAAAAATAAGAAATATTATAAGAGCAGGTCCGACAAACACACAGTCATACATTATTTCCCTTTGTTTGCGCTTTCGTCCCTTCACCCCCATCATCTGATCGCAGCCCCTTTCCACACATACGTCTTTGTCTTCGTAAATTCATCCAGCGTAGCATACAGTCCCTCTGTACCGAGCCCACTTTTTCTGTGTCCGCCAAACGGCATATCATGTGTGCGATACAGACCTGTTCCATTGATCGTACAGTTTCCTGCATCTAACTGCCGCGCAACCCGAATCGCCCGCTGTATCTCTCCTGAAATAACACCGCTTGAAAGCCCATACGTGCAGTTGTCGGCAATGGCAACCGCCTGTTCCTCTGTTTTAAATTTGATCAAAGGAAATACCGGTCCGAACACTTCAAGATTCTGAGCGATATCCATAGCCGGGGTAACCCCTGTAAGCACTGTCGGTTCGAAAAAGTTTCCGTCAAATCTTCTGCCTCCGCACAGGCAGTACGCCCCGGCTTTTACTGTTCGATCCACGATCTCCTCAACTCTTTGCGCCGCCCTTTCATCGATCAGCGGTCCGACCCTGCTGCCCTGATCCAGAGGATCCCCAATCTTCATCCCTTTCAGGCGTTCCGCAAGACGTCCGGCAAATTCATCATAAATATTTTCCTGTACGATAAACCTTTTCGAAGAACAGCACGCCTGTCCGGCATGGACAATCCTTCCATTTATTGCCTCCGTTACTGCCGTATCCAGATCCACATCGTCAAAAATGATCAAAGGGTCATTCCCCCCGAGCTCAAGAAAACACCGCGACAGATTCTTTGCCGCCGAAACATATATGGAAATCCCAGCCTCTGTACTTCCCGTCATGCTCACTGCGTCTATTTTATCTGATGATGCAAGCGCGCTGCCGACTACAGAACCGTGTCCTGTAATTACCTGGAGCGCTTTTGGCTCTACCCCACACTCTATTATCAATTCCGAGAGATAGATTGATGAAAGCGGTGTCTCGACAGATGGTTTTATTATAATGGCATTCCCTGCCGCCAAAGCAGGGGCAACTTTCTGGGCATAGAGTTCAACAGGAAAATTGAACGGCAAAATACATGCCACAACCCCCAGCGGTTCCCGGGTAACGAGGATCATATCTTCATTTGACGGCAGCACAGAATCATAATCATATCTCAGTCTGTTTGCGTACTCTTTAAACAATCCGATCGCATGATCAACTTCCTCCTCGGCCTGCGTATAGATTTTCCCTGCCTCTTTTGAAAGGAGAAGCGCAATATCCTTTTTTTTCTCCGCAATCTTAGAAGAAACTTTCTCCAGGATCCTGACCCGTTCCAGCACAGGCACTCTTCCCCACTTCTCCGCGCCTTCCCGGGCGCATTCCAGAGCTGTATCGATATCGTTCAGGTCTGCGCACGGCACACGGTCGATTTCTTCATGAGTGTACGGATTTATGACAATGATTTCTTCTCTTCCCTCTGTCCCGACTTTTTTCCCATTCAACAACATTTTCATTCAGTGCAACCTCCTTATTGAACCTGAAACTCTTTAACAACATCCCAGTCCAGATCTACTCCTATACCTGGAAGATCCGGCACTTTTACAACTCCATCTTTCATTAATACTGGCGCTTTTGATAATCGGTCTCTCAGGGGATTTTCATCCAGAGTATACTCGATATATTTCGAACTGTTCATGCTCAGCGCCAACTGAAGATTTGCCGCGAGAGATACCATGGAAGCAGAAAAATGCATAACTGTCATCTTTCCCCAGGCCTCTGCCAGCATAGCGATCCTTCTCGCTTCACTTATCCCTCCCGTCCATATCACATCTGTCTGCACGATATCTACGCCATTATGTACGATAAACGGTTTGAGCCCATGCAGAGTAAGTTCTGTCTCGTATCCTGCAATCTGGATATCTACTTCCGCTGCTAACTTTGCGCTCTCTTCCCAAAAATCGGACGAAAGAGGTTCCTCCAGAAAATATACGTCCTGAGTTTCAAAAAAACGCGCCATTTTCAGAGCTGTCTCATAATCCCATGAATTATTTGCATCAACAGCAAGCTTAACATCCGTTCCAAGAACTTCTCTAACTGCTGCGACTCTCTCCATGTCTTCGCCCGGCTGCGCTCCTCCCACCTTCATTTTCATCATCCGGAATCCCTGGGCTTTGTATCCCGCCGCTTCTTTCCTGAGATCCTCTATTGTTTTTCCTGGCGCATAGTATCCCGCACTTGCATAGGGATAAATACAGTCATGGGCTTTTCCCAAAAGAGAGCATACGGGAAGCCCGGCTTTCTTCCCAAGGATATCCCACAATGCAATATCCACCGCACTCAAAGCTGCGATCCCAATGCCTCGTTTTCCAAAACGGAACGTCTGCTGATAAATACGGTTCCACAAACGCGTGATTTCCAGCGGGTTACTGCCTATAAGAAGAGGCGCAAGACACTCCAAGGTATACGCCGCGACCGAATCCAGACATCCGAGCGCAAAACCTTCTCCTATGCCATAGATTTCTTCATCTGTTTCTATCTTCAGAAGAAACACATCCCGGCTTGGGATTCGCGCTAGTCCGTCTCTCAGGGGCTTCTGAGGGTAATAACGGAGTTTAACGGGTTCAATTTTTGTAATAATCATTTCTTCTCCTTTCTGCCATCTCAGACCTATCCCCTGTAATCTCCCGAAGTTCCGTCTATATGGCAGTTATATCATTTTTACAGAATCTCTTACCTTAAGGCTCGGATCGATCATAAAAGAAGAGGGGATCCATTCATCCGAAGATGATTTTGTAAGCTGATCCACGATCAGTCTTGATATGATCGAGCTGACTTTGCTAAACGGATGCGAGACCGCTGTGATCCCAAACGCCTCCATCCACGGATAATCATCATATGAAATAAGACTGACGTCGCCCGGTATCGACAAATGCAGCTCTCTAAGCGCTAATATAACCGTTGCACACATTGCCTCGCTGACAGCGATGATCGCAGTGGGTTTTTCCTTAAGTATTTTTTCTTTCACCATCTGTTTCACGCTGTTTACATAATTAAGCGTATATAAATACCTCTTATCCACCACAAGCCCCATTTCTTCAAATGCCCGATAATAGCCGGGTTTCCGGATCAGTTCACTTCTGTCTGTGCGGGATGCAAGCATAATCTTTCTGTGGCCGTTTTTCAAAAGATAACTGGTTGCCAGATATGTCCCCAGTTCATCGTTAAACTGAATGGTATCTATATTTGAATATGCTGTCTGGAAAAGCTGTATCATGGGAAATTTTTTTTCCGCAAGCTCAAGTATCGCCTCTTGTTTTTCATCTGATACAGGCGTAAAAATAAGTGCGTCAGCCCCCATGGCCTGAATCTGTTTTACATTTTTATCATCCTGCGCAATAATCTCATCGTCATGGAGCACAACCAGCCGGTAACCATACCGCTCCAGTTCATTTGACACTCCTCGGGTTATATAGTTATTAAATGAATTTATAAATTCATTATAAATAATTGCAACCGTTTTACCGTCCCTGTAGGTTTTCCGATTTTTTCTTGGTCTGTAATCCAACTCCTTTGACGCTTTTAATACTCTTTTTCTGATCTCATCCGTTGTTGTATAATTTTCATCAAACACCTTATACACTGTCGGCACAGATACATTTGCCAGTTCTGCTACTTCCTTAATCGTTGCCATATTATTTTCTCCTTAATCAAATATTATATGATAGAACATGCTATATTATTTGATTTTATCAGAAAAACAGAGTCGACGCAATTCAAGATTTACCAGAATTAATTATGTATTTTCTACAACCCAATCGATCTATTGTCAATTTTCTCTTTCTATATGTTGTATTTATCATACATCTTATCAAATAATTTGTCAATAATTATTTTACTTTTATTTGTTTTTAAATATAATTATTTTACATCTTGGATGATATCTAAAAACTCATATTAAAACAGCGGGCAGAAATCCTCTCTGCCCGCTGTCTTTTCTCATATTATCTTTTCTATATTATGCCCTGTACATCACAGCAATATCCTAGAACCTCTTGATCTTCCTCGTTGTCGTCTTCTCAAAGCGCATAACCTTTCCATCATTATTCCGGGTGGTGAACGTGGTAAAAAATACAAAGAATGGCAGTCTGATCAGAATGGCTCTACTTGGAAAACCCAGCTTAGAAGGGACATCAATTTTTGTATCAAGTCAGCTTCCACATACGAAGATTTTTTACTTTTAATGAGAGCCAAAGGATATGAAATTAAAGGGGAATCTTTTGAAGAAGATGCTGCCAAATACATCTCTTTCCGTCCTTTGGATAAAGAACATTTTGTCCGTGGCAGTACGAAATTGCTTGGTAAGGAATACACAAAGGAACGTATCCGGGAACGCATCAAAATGAAGCGTGCGCGAAAATCTGTTATTCCGAAAAAAGACTACTCTGCCCGCAGACTCATTGATAGCTCGGATGAAAAATTCCAAAACAGTCCCGGACTCCAGCAATGGGCAGCTATCGAAAATTTGAAGATTGCTGCACAAAGCTATAATGAAGTTGGTTCTCTCTCCGATCTGAAGCATCAGATTACTGTAAAAACCGCATGGTGGACATCATTACCTCTTATGACGCTACTATTTTTGCCATAATTATGGACAAGCCAGATGAACCAATAGTTCATTACTGTTACATCCGATAAATATTTCTTCTCTTTTACAGAAAAAGTGCCTTACCTTTTGCCCCAGCTCACTCCGCATCCTGAGCAATAAATCCGATTACCTGCGTCTGATTTCCGATATTCTATTTTATCCGCAAATGCATTGCAGGCCGGGCAGCATGCCTGTATTTCTTGAAAAATGTTTGCATTTTCCTTTTCTTTGGGATTTTTTACCATACTCTGCGCTCTCAGTCTTCTTTCTCCCCGTCTTCCTCCCCCACTGTAAACAGTGACTTTCCATTATAGCAGTCCGGACTGAACAGTCCCTGCTTATGGGTGACCGGGGTAAATACCTTCGTCTCCCCGGGAGCGATTTCTTCATGGTTGAAGATCAGGCTGTATCCCTTTTGATTTTTGATCACGGCCTGCTTAATATTATCGGACCAGCTGTAGGTCTCCATAACATTGCCGAATTCCTTCGGAAAATACCGGAAATCCAATGCGCAGGGATCTTCTTCGGTGGCATATTTCATGTATAATACGCTGTCCTGAAACATTCCGATGTGAACTCCCGGATTCACAATTCCCACAGCATCCCCGAGATGATATACCAATTTGCTTCCGCTGTGAACGCTGGACACTTCAATGTAGACACAGTCCTCATATTTCCCGGCAATTTCGATCAGGCGCTGCTTCTCCTGTTCTTCCATCTGCGCAATCTCCTGCTGTCCTGTCTCCTGCAGAGCACGGATCTTTCTCACCATTTCATCCGCCGTATCCTCCGGCTCTCCCAGTGACATTTTTGCCGCCGCGGCAATGATCCGGTCCAGTGCATTTTCCGAGGTATCAAGACGGGCCAGTTCCTCCCGGTATTCCTGTACTACATTCCCATACGGCGATACCATCATATATTTCAGCGGGCAGTGATAGACCGTATTTCTGGTCTCATAGATCAGAACATCCTCCTCCAGAGAAGCCTTGACCAACGTGGATGTCGTGGCTACATAGACATTTCTTCCCAGCCGTGGATGTACATCCGCAGTCCCCGACAGATTGTACTCTCCGTCATATACATAGGGCTCCCAGTTTCTCATCGTTACTTTTGCCTTTTTCATCCCGAATACCTCCTGTTTTTACTGAAAGTATACCAGATTCAGAGAATAATGTCATTCTACCGGTGGTTGATTTTTGTATACAGAGCAATTTATTAAAAAATGCGCCAGAAGACTTATCTGCCTTCTGGCGCATTCATTATTTTTCTCTTAGTACAGCTTCGCGCCTGCCGGAATATGGTTGTCCACCATGAGCAGGTTCAGCTTCTCTTCGCCGTTCTCCTCGCATACTGCGGACAGCAGCATACCACAGGACTCAATGCCCATCATGGCTCTGGGGGGGCAGGTTTGGTGATGGCGATCAGTGTCTTTCCAACCAGTTCTTCCGGCTCATAGTAAGCGTGGATACCGGAGAGGATGGTGCGGTCGGTGCCGGTGCCGTCATCCAGAGTGAACTGTAACAGCTTCTTGGACTTGGGTACTGCCACGCACTCTTTTACCTTAACAGCTCTGAAATCGGACTTGCTGAAAGTCTCGAAGTCTACGGCTTCCTCGAACAGGGGCTCAGTCTTCACGTTGGAGAAATCGATCTTGCTGTTCGGAGTGAAGAATCCGTTGTTATCACCGGCGGTCTGAGCACCTTCTGCCTTGCCGTCAGCTTTCTTGGAAGCGCTACTGTCCAAGCTCTTCATTGTCGGGATTGGATTGGTCAGTTCTTACGTCCTATTCCGTCTTTGTCCCCTTGGCTCCGTCCAAAGGCATTTCAGGGTCTTTGAGGATTGTCTTATTGGGGATATAGAAAATAACATAATTATCAACAGGCACAACTCGTGTATTTCGACTCTTCCAGGGCTCTCTTTCATATTGCCGGAACTTCTCCGGATACTCTCCCAAGGAAAGGATTTTTTCTTCGATCCGGTCAAGCTGTCCGGCTGCATTCTCAGCCTGCTCCGTAAAGGTAACATCATATTTCATACATTATAATCCCTTCGGATATCCGCAAAAACCTGAGCTGCAGATTTGGTACGCCCTGCCTGCATATCCGCATATCCTTTCTCAAGTTCCATGTCCAAAGTCTCTGCGTTCATTCTCGAAATATCAACAGGTCTCGCAGTTGAAATCTTTACCTCAAACGGAAGCCCCCTATTTAGAATGATCTGCTTCAAAAGAATCTCTCTTACAGACTGATCCTTCACATCTCGCAACAAACCAAGCGCTTCGTCCGCAAATCCATCATTATTATCTGCAAAACCCAGCAGATAATTCGGCGTAGTCTGAAGTACTTTGGCTATCTCTGCCAGACCGCTGGCTCTTATGTAAAATTTCTTTTACATAGCTTAATTGCGGTCTATTTAGCTTGTTTCTTGACTACTCAGGAAAAATATTTCTACCCTCGCCCCACCTG